>Ga0302325_10017703_pt1 | contig 15046 bp, 16 predicted proteins | sample Palsa_T0_2_FD_201948 | JGI IMG/M metagenome (GOLD analysis project Ga0302325, IMG submission 201948) | Peat permafrost microbial communities from Stordalen Mire near Abisko, Sweden - Palsa_T0_2 | ecosystem: Environmental > Terrestrial > Soil > Palsa > Peat permafrost | place: Sweden: Abisko... | reverse complement strand
CGCCTTCCTGCACCGTCACGCGTCGCTCGCGTCGAGCGTCAAATAAAGCCGGTGAGATAAGCTCGGAGCCGCCGCGTAGGATAGAGTCTTGACTGGCCGGCTTGCCCGGCGAACGCTGTAGCTGAGGCGGACCGACGCGCCGAAATGATGGCGCGCTCGGTTCGGTGGTTCGGAGGGTGGTCGATGGGTGGCCCGCGCCGCAAGCGCAAAACACCGCGTTGGTGGAATTGGCGGCTCGCCGCAATCGCGGGGTTTATCCTGCTGACCTTCGGCGCCGGTTTTTATATCGCGCAATTGTACGGTGAAATTTCCGCTCTAATAGACGAGCGCAGCGCCGGTCTCACCTCGGCTATCTACTCGGCGCCGCTTGTAATCCAACCGGGTGAAGATGTTGCCCGGCTCGGCCTGATCGATCGAATGACGCGGCTGAGCTACGCCGCCGTCAACCGTCCCGCACGTACCGGCGAATACGAGCAGACTCCCGACGCCATCACGATCGATCTACGCGGCTTCGATTACGCCGGACGTCGCATTCCCCCGGTACTGATCCATCTGACGCTAAGCGGCAGCACCGTCACCGGCGTTGCAGATGCGTTCGGCATGCCTTACCCGGACGCTATGCTCGAGCCCGAAGTGATTGGCCGGCTCTACGCCGGGGCGCCGGCCGAACGTGTGGAGGTGAATCTGAGCGACCTGCCGCCATATATCACGCGCGGCCTGATCGCGACTGAGGATCGTTTTTTCTACTGGCACTTCGGCTTCGATCCGATCCGAATCGTCGAGGCGGCCGTCACCGACTGGCGGTCCCATCGGATGGCCGAGGGCGCCAGCACGCTGACGCAGCAACTTGCTCGCACCTTCATGGGTGAGCGTGAGCGGAGCTTTCGGCGCAAGCTGCGCGAGGCGGCCGTGGCGCTGGTGATCGAAATTCGCCTGTCGAAGGATGAGATTCTCGAGCGCTACGTCAACGATGTGCCGATGGGATCGTACGCCGGCAATCCGGTCGCCGGTCTGCCGCAAGCTGCGCGATACATCTTTAACAAGGATCTGCAGCGCGTCACGCCCGCCGAAGCGGCGACGCTGATCGGAATGATCCAGGCGCCGACTCTGTACGATCCGCGCCGCCATCCCGACGCCGCGCGCACGCGACGAGACATCGTGCTCGCGCTCATGCTGCGCTCGGGGACGATCGACAAGGCTGCCTATACGCAGGCGATCGCGACGCCGGTCGAAGTCGCGGCGGTGCCGGGAATCAGGCGCGCGCCATATTTTACCGATTATGTGACCGCGCAGGTGCAACGGATACCCGCCGTCAATGGATCGCTGCGCGGCCTCCGAGTCTATACGACGCTTGACCCGGTGCTTGAAGACGACGGCCAGGCGGCGGTCGCGTGGAACCTGTCGCGGCTCGAAAGTCAGCGGCCAAGTCTGCGGCGTTCGCAACGAGACGGACAGCTCGAAGGATCGCTGGTGGCGCTCGATCCGCGCACCGGCGCGATCGTTGCGATGGTCGGCGGGCGGGATTACGCCACGAGCCAGTTCAATCGCGTGACCCAGGCCGAGCGCCAGCCCGGGTCGGCGTTCAAACCGATCGTCTATCTCGCGGCGCTCGATCCGTCGCGCTCGCCGCTGTCTTATCCGGTCACGCTCGCGAGCCTGCTGCCCGACCGTCCGATGTCGTTCGGCGGATGGATGCCGGCCGACTACGAGCGCACCTATCGCGGCGAGGTGACGGTCGCCGACGCGTTGGCCGACTCGCTCAACGTGCCGACCGCGTACCTTGGCAGCCTGCTCGGTGTGCATACGATTGTGCGTACAGCGCATGAACTCGGTATCGATGAGGATCTCGAGCCAGTGCTGCCGATTTCGATCGGCGCCGACGATATGACGCTGCTCGAACTGACCGGCGCCTACCAGGTCTTCGCGGCGAATGGCGTCGGCCGTCCGCCCTATGCGATCGAAGCCGTCGTTGATTCACGAGACCAGGTGATCTATCGGCATCAGCCGACAGCGCAGCGGCTAATCCGTCCGGCCGTCGCTTACCTGATAACCGGCGCCCTGCAGGAAGTGTTGAGCTACGGCACGGGCGCCGGCGCCTCGAAGATGGGAATCGATTTTCCGGCGGCGGGCAAGACCGGCACCACCGAAGATTTTCACGACGCGTACTTTATCGGCTACACGCCGGCGCTCGTCAGCGGCGTATGGGTCGGCTTCGATCGGCCGCAGAGTATCGGCTTGCCGGGAGCGCTCGCGGCGCTGCCGGCGTGGGCGCGCTTCATGACGGATTCGGCGCCGCGCGGAGTGCCGTTCACGATACCGCCGGGCGTCACGATGGCGACGATCGATCCGACCAGTGGCGGCCTCGCGACCGCCGCCTGTCCGCGCGCAGTCGCGCTGCCGTTTTTGACCGGCACGGCGCCCACCACGATGTGTCCATTGCACGGCGGATCGACACCCGCGACCGTACCGATATTGACAGCATTGGGCAATGCGTTGGGCATCGCGGGTAGCCCGTCGTCGGTGGCTGCGGCGACCGGGCCGGGAAGTTCACAGCCCGCGCCTTCAGGCGGATTCTTTGCCGGCGTCGGCCACTTCTTCGGCTCGGTATTCGGCAGGAACTGAACACCAGGGCCAGAGTTCCCGAGCTAAGGCCAAAGCTCTTTGGACGCGAGCCGAGCCCCTTCCGCCAGCGCCTCCAGTTTGGCCCACACAATCTGAGAATGGATCCGGCCGCCGAGTCCGCAATCGGTCCCCGCGATGACCCGCTCACGGCCGACCGCCTTGGCGTACTGAACAATCCTGTCCGCCACCACCTCAGGATGCTCGACGACATTGGTGCAATGGCTCACGACGCCCGGAATCAGCAGCTTGTCCTTGGGCAGCTTAACCTCATTCCAGACCTTCCATTCGTGCTCATGGCGCACGTTGCCGGCCTCGATCGAGTAAGCGCCGGCGTGCACCGTCAGCAGCAGGTCGGCGACATCCTTGAGCGGCAGGTCTGTCGTATGGGGTCCGTGCCAACTGCCCCAGCAGATATGGTGGCGGATACGATCCTCCGGGAGCCCTCGCAGTGCGTGGTTGAGGGCTTCGATCCTGATGCGCGCAAAATTGCGATAAACGTCGATCGGCGGTTCCGGATTCGCCTGATCCCACGTGTCGGGCATGCCTGGATCGTCAATCTGCAGAATAATCCCGGCGTCGACGATCGTCTTGTATTCCTCGTGCATCGCGTCGGCGAGGGCGAACAGGAATTCCTGATCGGTTTTGTAATATGAGTTCGGAAAGCGCTCGAGCACGCCCGGCGAGATCGCCGTCATGAAACCTTCGTCGACACCGGCAGCGGCCATGGCGGCCTTCAGATTCTTGATGTCGGCGTTCACGGCGTCGTAGCCGACGTAGCTGACCGGGCCGCTGCATACCGGGATATCGCCGCCGGGTTTGCTGCTGCCGAAATGGCCGCTATCAGGACTGGTGTAAAAGTCACGATATTTCTGCAGATCGCGCCGATCGAAAAAGCTGCCAAAGGTGAGCCCCTCGACGACCTTGCTGCCCATCGCGTCCATCACGGGCACGCTGCCCGCGAAACCTGCCAGGCGCGGATGGACGTAGGTCAGCCAGGGCGCGTAATCGATCGCGGCGGTCGTCGACTTGCCGAATTCGCCGTCGCCGGGAACGTCGATTCCGATTTCCTTCTGATGGCGCACGATCTCGGTAACAGCGCTGGACAGGCGAGCGCCGAGCGCCTTGGCGTCCTTTAACTCACCGGCGCCCTGGGCCTGATATAATTCGATCAGGTCGGCGGGGCGGGGCAGACTGCCCGCCTGAGTCGTGATGATCCCCTTCACACTTCGCTTCATCTGTCCCTCCCTCGTTGCAGCTATCCCGGCGCGTACACATACCCTCCCGGACTTATTCCTGTCGTGATGGGCGCGTCAATCGAGACTCCGCCGCTAAGCTGCCGTCTGGCCGAGGCTTTCGTCTCGTCCAGCGGGCAGTTGCAGCCAGCCTTTATCGGTTGCATCGGCAGGCAACGGATAGCATTGGCGTTCTTTAAATAATCCTGTATAGCAGTCAGTGACAGTGCCGGGTCGGTGGTCGGAGACGGAGCCAAAGGGGGGCTCTTCGAGTGGCCAATCAGTTCCGGAGGGATCGGGCAACCAGGACTCGGTTGCGGGTTGTCGATCCGTCCCATCGCGGCGTTGAGGCTTCGCATTCGGAGGTGCTCGCGCCTGCAAAATCATCGCCAGAAGCTACCCTCGCGCCCGACGCAAAGTCGGCTGCGAATGCGATTCCGGCGCCCGACGCGACGACGAGTTCCGATGCGTCCGCGACCGCGGACGCGAAGCTAAGTCCTGAGTGGATCGGCGCGATGTTGCTTGATGTCACGTCGCATCTCATGAACGCGATCGATCGGGCCGCTCGGTTGCGCGAGCCGATCGAGCGGTTGGCGGCGGCTGCCGAAGCTTCGGCCGAGGCGACCGAGGTGGCGATCGAGCGTGGGCGCCGGCCGCTGCGGCCCAGCTTCGTCGCGGCGCTCTCGATAGTGGCGGCGCTCGTCGTCGCGATACCCCTCGCGATTCATATGTACCCGGCGCCGATTAATATGGAAGTGGTCGCCTACAACTCCATCCGCCCGGGGCAGCACGGCTTCATTATCGGCGGTGTTCGTTACGACGTCACCCGCGAGGTCATCGCGAATCGGCTGAGCACCGTCGCTCCCGAGCCGATCCACAAATATTGGGTCGATATCGATGGCCGTCGCTATCCGGTCAAGCAGGCGGTCGCGATCGGACTCGGCGCGGAACGGGCCGTCTTCAGTTCCAGTCAGGCGATCCGCGTCCTGCGCGAGCTGGGCTTCAATCAGGGCGAGACCACCGAGTAAAGGGGCATCTATCCGATTAAACAATCGAGCTAGGTTGCTAACTCCGAGGCTCCGCGGTGTGGTAGTGAGTACCAAATCGCAATCGGGGGCGGGGTTTTACATGGATCTCAAGTTCGGCATCTTCGACCATATGGAACGCCAGCGCGGCGTGACGCTGGATCGCGAATACGCGGAGCGGCTCGCGCTGATCGCCCGCGCCGATGAGCTCGGCTTCACCGGCTATCATCTGGCCGAGCATCATCATGCGCCGCTATGCATGGCGCCGTCGCAGAGCGTGTTCCTGGCCGCGGCGTCGCGCGAGACCAGCCGGATAAAACTCGGCACCCTCGTGTATCTCCTGCCGTTTTATCATCCGGTCCGCCTGATCGAAGAGATCTGTATGCTCGACAACCTGACGCGCGGTCGACTGATGGTCGGTGTTGGCCGCGGGATCACGGCGATCGAGCATACCTACTGGGGATGGCGGCCCGAGGAGGCGCAGGAGCGCTACGACGAAGTCTTCGAGATTCTTCTTGCGGGACTGACCAGCGACACCCTCAATTTTCACGGGAAGTACTACAACTTCCACAACCTGCCGCTCGAGATGGAGCCGTTTCAGAAGCCCTATCCGGATCTATGGTACGCCGGCACGCCCGACAACGCGGCGCGCTATGGCATGAACTTCGTCATCCATGACGGACCGCGGGTGTCGGCGACGATCGCCCGTTACAAGGAAGTTTTCGAGGAGGCTCGACGGCTTCCCGGCAACAAAATCGGCCACGTGACGCATCCTGTCCTTGGCACCTCCCGGCATATTTTCGTGGCGGAGACCGATCGCGAGGCCGACGCCATCGCGCGCGCCTCGTGGGCGGTTTATCAGAATAATTTCGCCAAGCGCGGTATGGACGGGCCGGGACCGATTACGCTGCCCAACGGTACGCTGATGCCGGTTCCGAATGGCGGTCCGGCTACCGAGCTGGCGCGCAACTTCGACCACGCGATGGAGACGGATCTGGTCCTGGTCGGCTCTCCGGAAACTATTCGACGTCGGCTGGCCACGTATCCGGAAGAAGTCGACTACTACATGATCGCGTTGCAATGGGGCAGCCTGACGCACGAGCAGGCGATGCGATCGCTCGAGCTGTTCGGCCGCGAGGTGATACCGCATATTCCACGCGCCGCCGCGAATCGGTCGAACGGTGCGTCGGAGTCCGCCGGCAAGTGAGTCTCGACGCGCCCGCCCATCCCGATACCGCGGGGCGCGAGAAACTACCGGTTATCGCGACCTGCATCGCGGGTTATCGTAGCCTCTATGACGAATGGGACAGTTTCGTCCGGCTCGCCGCCTGGCCATTTATCTGGCTCGTTGCGATTCAAATAGCTGGTCAGTCACTGGCTAAACTCTTTAAGGCTCCGGCACTCGCCTCGCTGATCGATCTTCCGTATCTCCTTTTGATCCCGTTCGCCGTGGCATGGCTGCGTATGTTGATGTTGGGCGAGAGGCCGGAATCGTTTCAAGGTATTCGTTTCGGCCGAACCGAATTAAGGTTTCTAGCCTATGTATTTCTTATCCCGCTAGTCTCTTACTTGCCGGCTATTTTATTGGGTGGAGCCGCTCTCGTTATACGCGAGCCCATGGTCGATCACGTGTTTCTGCTGGTCACGACGCTACTCGCACTCTCGGGCGGCGCATACTTGAGCATGAGGTTGTGGCTGGTGTTTCCCGAAATTGCTATCGACAAGTTCAACGGACTGTCGGAGTCATGGCATATGGCGAAGGGCGCAGTCAGCCGCATCTGCGCGATCGCAATGATCGTTGAGCTTCCGCTGATTATCATCGGGATCCCGTTCATATTCTTTCAGGCGGTAACTGGTACCGGGCTAATCGTGAATAGCATCCTGCAGGTGATATTGGCATTGCTGTCGAGCGCGGTTTATCGGGCTGCGCAGGCGACCGCCTATCGCCATCTGACTCAAGGGCGAACAGAAATCCGTGCCGGTTGATTCCCGGAGATCTGGTCTGGCCGAATAGCTATACGCCTACATATGCAAGGGCGGCGCGGAAGGCGATAAACCATACCGCAAGCGTCGCGACTAAGTATAGGTAGAAGCGCAGCATGACCAGGTTGAAAGTGCAGTGAACGGCGCTATGCAAGACCCGAAATGCCACGAAGATCCAACTCGCGACTACGTATCCCGCATCCACCTGATGGGAAACGAATAGATAGATCGTGAGGGCATAGAATAGCACCGGAACTTCGAATAGGTTTCTGAAATTGTCCGACGGGTTGGACACGGCTGCGGGTGAGAGGCGGGCGAGCGCGCCGGGCGCCGCAAGATCGTCAGGCTTGATACCGCTGCCGGTGATGAAACTGATGCGCCGAATGTACATGTAGACCCATACTAGGAACGTCAGAATCATCGTGGCGAAGAATGGGCCGAATATCGCCGTCTGAGCCATCAGTTCTCCTCCCCGCGAATACGGATTAGTGGTGTCACCCGAAGCTAACGCGAATCAGAACAGGGCGAGTGGATTGCACGGTGAGGCGGTGCCGTGCTCGAGCACCAGCGGCGCGATCGTGAACATGAAGCTGTAGCGATCGACGAGGGCGCAATGCTCTGCCAGCGCGTCGAAGTCCGCGTTGTCGAGCAGGTAGACGCCCATCATTACCAGCGTGCTCGTATGAACCGGCATGCCGAGACCTTGATCGTAGCCCGAGGGCATCACGTCGCTGACCGCGTCGGAGCCGAGCAGTGCGATTCGCCGCTCGTGGAGCCACGGCATGCAGCTCACGTCGAGGCCGGGCAGCCCGTCGCCCATCGCGCTCCAGGGGCCAAGAACTTTGCGCCGGCGCGCGCGTCCGGTGCGGATCAGAAGTATGTCGCCTTCACCGATTTCGACGCGATGAGCGAGGGCGGCGGAGTCGAGCTCGGCGGGATAGATGGTGTCGCCAGGTTCGAGCCATTCGGCGCCGCGCAGGCGTGGGATATCGAGCAGCACGCCGCGTCCGACGATTCCCGCGCGGGCGATCTCGACGCCGCACTTCGCGGCGCCTTGAAAGTTAACCTCGGCCGACGGGAAGCCGTTGTACATCCGATCCTGCCAGAAGTAATGGCACAGGGCGTCGAGATGGGTTTCGGAAAAGCCGTGCGGCGCGATCGAAAAGAAATCGGCCGACCCCTGGATACCCATCGGATGGCCATGGCGGCCCGAGCGGATCATCAGATGCGTCGACGGGCGCGGGTTGTCCGCGGCAGGCGCCGTCGCGATCGGGCGCGAGAGCGAAATCGACTCGCCTGATTCGACCAGTCGTGCGGCGGCGGCGCGGTATGCCGGCGTGATGAAGTTGAGTGCTCCGAGCTCATCGTCGGCGCCCCATCGGCCCCAGTTGCTGATCTGGTCGAACATCGCGATCACTTCGGACGCGGTCATTCGTCGTCGTGCCATCGTTCGTCCTCGGCGTCGTCTTGCGCGTCGTTATTATCAGCTTGATCGTTTATTGCAGTCTCAGTAGCGCTGTCCGGACCCGGGATCGTTGTCGGGCCCGCAGCTACATCCGCGATTCGGCGGGCCACGATGATGAACGCGGAATGGGCGACCATCCGATGCACCGGGCGAACGCTCATTCCCTTGACGTGCCAGTTGCGCAGCAGAGTCTCGAAGCTTTCGACTTCGGCAAATTCGGGGCGTTGATAGAGCGCCTCGACGATATCGCGGAGCTGAATCGCCGTCGGCACGTAGCAGACCAGCACGCCACCCGGACGCAGCGCGCGCGCGGCAGCGTCGAGCGCGCGCCACGGCTCGGCCAGATCGATGAACATCCGATCGACGCCGGTCTCCGCGAAACCGTCGAACAGGTCGCCGATCGTAACCGTCCAGTTGGGCGCCGGGCCGAAATAGGTGGCGACGTTGCGGCGCGCGGTCGCGGCGAAATCCTCCCGCAGTTCATAGGAGATAACGCGGCCGAGCGGTCCGACGGCGCGCAGCAGGGCGATCGTCAGGGCGCCGGCTCCCGTGCCGCCTTCGATCACCGTGGCGCCAGGAAACACGTCGCCCCATATCAGCAGCGGTCCGGTGTCCTTGGGATAGATTACCTGAGCTGCGCGCGGTAGCAGGGGAATCAGGTCGGCATAGGTCGGCCGGATGACCAGAAAGGTCTCGCCGCCGGAGAATTTGACGCGCGATCCTTCGTCGAGTCCGATCAGATCGTCGGCGCCAATATCGCCGCGGATCGTGATCTTCCTGCCGGGTACGATCGTCTTCAGATACCGCCGACCCTTGCGATCGATCAGCAATACCGCGTCGTTTTCTCTTAAGCGGGATTCCAAGGTGTTACGGCCCAAGTAACCGATAGACGCTTGAGGCCGCCTGCGCAACCTCATGACAGCGCGCTATTGACTGCATTGCAATGCGGGGCTTAGGCTGGCGGATGGCCTCGCGTGCATTGGACATTCGATCGAATCGGGCGATGCGCTATAATATCGGCTGAGGACTGATTCAGGATTTCGTATTCAGAGGCCGGCCGTCGCGGCGGCCGAACAGTAATCCTTCCGGAAGGCACATAAAAATGGCGGAAAAAAAGGCAAGGACAGCAGAAAAGGGCGGCCAGACGCAGCATAAGCATCTGTGCCCGACGTGCGGATCCGACAGCAAAGTTACGCTCTTCACGGGCTTTGGCCGCAAGGGATTCTTTGCGGTGTGCGAGAAAAACTGCGGCTATATCGGCCGCCTGCGCTGATTCGGGACGGTCGCTCCAATGGCCAGAACCCGCAAAAGTAAATCATCCAAGCGCGATCTCTACGCCAACTTCAACGACACTGCCGAAGAAGCTGGCGAAGACGCGGACCTTCCCAAGGACGAAGCGGGCCGGCGCAAGATCAAGCGTCAGTACCAGGAGCTCCTGGGGATCAGAATTGAAAAGCTGCGCGGCCGGATTCTCAATCGCGAGCGGATCAACAAGACTATCGAGGGCATCTACTTCATCTGCGCCAAATGCCTCAAAGTCTGCCACTCGCTCGACGAGGGGCTGACCGAAGATCCGGCCAACGTGAACAACCTGTGCGGCAAATGCGCCAAGTCGCGTCCTGCCGCGGCCTGAGCGGGCCGGCCGATATTCAGTCCGCGATGGGCTGCTCCGATCGGTCAGACCCGTCGCGAGCCATGAACTGGCCAGACCCAGGCCCGTTGTAAGAGGGGAGCAAGCCAGACTAGTGGGCTTTAACTGGACCGCCTAACGCGCTAAATCTCCTTGCCAAGTGGACGGGGCGGAGAGCTGACCGCGGATGCCGCGGCTCGGCGCCGCCGGTGCCCGGGGATAGCGGCTCCATTCCAACGCCCGGCCTGAAAGAGAAAAACATCAGCGATGTCGATGCAGTTTATCCCGCCGGACGTGAATATTGATTTCGTCGGCAAGCGCTATTTCTTCGTCGCGCTTTCCACCCTGATTAACCTCGCGGCTATCGTCTTGCTGGTCTTCGTCGGCCTCAATTACGGCGTCGACTTCGTCGGCGGCAGTATCGTTCAGATTCGCTTCGCAAATGCCACCGACGGCACCAGTATCCGCAAGTCGCTCCAGACTCTCGACCTCGGCGAAGTCACCGTGCAGGACTTCGGCAACAGCGGGCACGAGTATCTGATCAGGTTCGAGCGCGCCAATAAGGTCGCCAACGTGTCGCTCGCGCTTCAGACCACGCTCGAAAAGACCTACGGCGCCCATAATGTTGAGGTGCTCCGAGTCGAGTCGGTCGGCGCCAAAGTGGGCAAGGATCTGCGCCGCTATGCGCTCGAGGCGCTGATCGTCGCGACGCTCTTCATGGGCGGTTATATCGCGTTCCAGTTCCGCAACGTGAGCTGGAGCTTCGGCGCCGGTGCCGTGATCGCCCTCATTCACGACGTCCTGGTCGTATGCGGCGCGCTGGTTATCGCCCAGCTTCAGTTCGACCTGACGACGCTGGCCGCGCTGCTGACGGTTATTGGTTATTCGGTGCACGACACGATTATCGTGTCGGACCGGATCCGCGAGGATGCGGGCAAGCGCCGCCGCGAGGACCTGGCGACGATCATGAACCGCGCCATCAATGAGACGCTGGCCCGGACGCTGCTGACGTCGGGCACCGCGATTACGGTGCTGATCGCACTGCTGGCGCTGGGCGGACCCATTCTGCGGCCTCCCGCATTCACGCTGTTGGTCGGCTTCATCACGGGCACCTATTCGTCGATTTATATTGCCGGTCCCGTTGTGCTGTTCTGGGAAGGCAAGAACCGCAAGCGCAAGCCGCTTTCGCGCGCCGCCTGACGGCAGGCCGTATCGGATCAGGACGGCGCGGGATCAGGACGATGGATATCCGAACCCCCCGCGGCGTCTACCGGCTAGGCACTATCGCGGCGCCGGAGCGCACCGATAATGCCCAGGTCATCACGATCAGCCTCGATCGCGCCGACGGTATCGAAAGATTCGCCTTCCGCTGTTCGATTGCTGACGATTTGACCGCCGGACGGGCGTCCGCCGAGATAGAGCTCAACGATCTCGCCGGCTGGATTACCGGCAATTTCGAGAATATCCGCGAGTCGGCGCTGCGCTCGCTGCGCAATGAGCATCGCGTGTGGGAAGCTCGTTTCGACTGGGCCAACCCCGGTCCGTTCAAGCCGGCGGCGGGGGAAAAAGAATGATCAGCCTGGTTAAGCGAACCAGAAAGGTCTGGATGTGAAAGCAGCGAAAACGACTTCGCGCAAGTCTCCGATTAAAACTCAGAAAAAACCGGCGCAACGTCCTTCGACTGTAGGATTGTTCGCGGGACCTGCGGATCTCATTCTTAACGGCGGCAAAATAATCACCGCCGACAAACCCTTCACGATCGCACAAGCGGTCGCTATCAAAGATGGCCGATTCATTGCGGTCGGCACGAATCAGGACATCAAGCCGCTCGCGGGGCCGCGGACGAAGATCGTCGCACTGCGCGGAAAATCCGTGGTGCCCGGCTTTATCGATACGCACGGCCATATCGGCCTTTTCGGAATCGAGACGCTATGGGTGTCGCTCACCGGCGCGCGATCGATTCCGGGAATCGTCAAGCGAATCGCCGCCCGAGTCCGATCGACGCTGCGTGGCAACTGGGTCGTCACGACGCCGGTTGGCGATCCGCCGTACTACTTCCGCGTGCCGGAGATACTCAAGGAAGGGCGCTTTCCCACGCGATGGGACCTCGATACGGTTTCGCCCGAGCATCCGGTATACATCACAGCGCCGACCAACCGCGTGCCCAATTCGGCCGTGCTCAACAGTCACGCGCTCAAACTTGCCGGGATCACGCGGGACACGCCGCGCGACTTCGACGGGATCGAAGTGGTCAAGGATCCGGCGACTGGCGAGCCGACCGGAGAGCTGCATGGCATGCAACCGATTTACAATCCGAGCGCCTTCTACGCCCGCTTCAGCGAGTTGCTGCCGCCGCTCAGTTATGAGGGCGTGCGCCAAGGAATCAAAAACCTGGCGCCGTCGTTCGTCGCCGGCGGTACGACCTCGCTGCTCGAAAACCATCTGACCTCGCCCGAGGAATTGCGGGCATACGTCGAACTCGATCGTCAGGGCGATCTGCCGCTGCGCGTCTTCTACACCTTCGATATCGATCCACTTCAATCGCTGGATTCGATCGATAAACAAATGCGCGCCATAAGTTTTGCGGGCGGGCGTGGCTTCGGCGGCGATCGCATCAGAATCGCCGGTGTGAGTATCGGGCTTGACGGGCCGCATTGGCACGGCGCGGCGGTCGCAGATCGTCCCTATCCAGGACCAGACGGCAAGACCGTCGATCCGAAACCGATCGTGCCGTGGGAGATTTATTCCGCGATCATCAAGATGGCGGCGGGCTACGGGCTGCGCGTGCATGCCGAGGCCGCGGGTCGCGGCTCGATCGGAATCGCGCTGGCCGCGATAGCGCAGGCCGACGCGGTCCATCCGATCAAGGATTTGCGGTACGTGCTCGAACATTGCGAATTTCCGACCCGCGAGCAGATCGCGCAATGCAAGACGCTCGGAATCGTTCCGACCACGGCGACCAATTTCATCTGGGGCAAGGGCGCCGAGGTCTTTCACGATCGCCTCGGTGCCGATTATGCGCAGGAGGCCATCCCGCTGCGGTGGTGGCTCGACGCCGGCGTGCCGATCTGCCAGAGCACCGATTGGGGTCCGCACGAGCCTATGTTCACCTTGTGGCAGTCGCTCGCCCGCGAGTCGGGGCTGACGAAGGAAGTTTTCGGCGCGGACCAGCGAATCTCGCGTGAAGAAGCCATAAGGATTTTCACCAACAACGGCGCTTACGCGCTTTGGATGGAGGATCAGTTAGGCTCGATCGAACCGGGCAAGCTGGCTGACGTGGCGGTGATCGCAGGCGACCCGTTGACGTGCGCCGAAGCTGACATCAAGAAACTCGAAGTCGTCGGCACGATCGTCGGTGGCAAGGTGGTCCATCGGGGCGGCGACTTAAACGCATAAGGCGCCGAATTGGACCGGGTTGCCGGGCCGCCGCGCCGACTCAAAACAGGAGGCTGTTACGATGCGAATATTCCGGCTATTTACGGGTCCCGACAAGCAGTCGCATATCGAGGAAATCAAGTTCGATTTCCAGCCGGTCCCCAACGGCGTGCAGGGGCCGACGCAGGCTGCCAAGGGCGTTTACTTCGCCCGCAGCGAGCCGGGCGCGTTTATTGATTGGCACCCGGCGCCGCGCCGCCAGTACGTGCTAACGCTGTCGGGCGCGGTCGAAATCGGCCTCGGCGACGGCACGTTCCATCGCTTCGGCCCCGGCGAAGGCCTGCTGGCCGAAGATCTGACGGGGCAGGGGCATACGACGCGCTCCGTAGGTCCTGAGCCGCGCTGCACGATGGTCGTGCCGCTAGTCGATTAGCCGGCCCAATTAGCCAGGCCGATCAGCCGGATTGGGCCGTCAGGCAGGCGCCGAAAAGATCGAGTGCGGCGGCGGCGAAGGCGCGCATATTCTCGATTCGATCGCCGCTGCCGGTGCGCAGCGTCAAGGAACGCTCGACCGGCCCGACAACCGCGATACACGTATGGCCGGCCGGATCGCCGTAGCGATTGCCGGTCGGACCGGTGGCTCCCGTCTCGGCGATAGTCCAGGTGGTCGCGAGCTTCGCGCCCATCTTGCGCGCCATCAGGTGCGCGTAGGCCTCAGTGGCGGCGCGGCCGCCGGCCAGGTCGGCGTCGGTGATCTGAAGGATCGCCTCGCGCGAGGCGATCGTATAAATCACTGCGCCGCCGATGTAATAAGCCGACGCGCCGCCAACGCTGAGCATCGCGGCGGAAATGAGGCCGCCGGTCGATGACTCCGCAATCGCCAGCGTCTGTTTGCGATCTTTCAGAATCGCGCCAAGCTTCGCCGCCGTCGGCAAAAGGTCCCGCATGGTAGGTTCCCTCCAGAGGTTTTACCGGACGTTAGCCGGAACCACGGCTTAATTGCTACGATTGCGCCTATCACAGGGGAGGTCCGATTAATGTTCAAGCTTTATTATTCGCCCGGGGCATGCTCGATGGCGTCGCACATCGGTATCGAGGAGTCGGGGCTGGCTTACGAGCCGGTGCCGACGCTGATTCCGAAGAACGAGCATAAGAGCGAGGCGTATCTGAAAATAAATCCGCGCGGCAAAGTGCCGGCCCTTCAGATCGACGACGGCTCGGTGATCACCGAGAACGCCGCGATCCTCGGCTATATCGCGCGGCGGGCACCGGAGAAGAAGCTCCTGCCGACCGATCCGGCCGCGGAGGCGAAGTGCATCTCAGCGATGACCTGGTTCTCCAACTCGGTCCATCCGGCGTTTACCCATATCGCGCGGCCGGAACGTTTCGCCGAAGATGCGAACTGCACCCCCACGGTCAAAGAGACCGGCAAGAAAACCTTCTGGGCGGCGCTCGAAGAGATCGACGGATTGCTGGCCGGCAAGGAATGGATCGCCGGATCGCAGTTCACGGTCGCCGACGGCTACGCGCTGGTTTTCTACGGATGGGGCGCGCGAATCGAACTGCCGATGAAGGAGCTGAAGAACTACTCAGCCTTCAAGGATCGGATCATGAAGCGTCCGGCGGTGCATAAGGTTCTCGAGCGCGAGCAGAATATCCTGCTGAAGTACTAGGGACTCACGAACGCCAATTGGCGAGACTGACAGACGCCGCT
>Ga0302325_10017702_pt1 | contig 15048 bp, 8 predicted proteins | sample Palsa_T0_2_FD_201948 | JGI IMG/M metagenome (GOLD analysis project Ga0302325, IMG submission 201948) | Peat permafrost microbial communities from Stordalen Mire near Abisko, Sweden - Palsa_T0_2 | ecosystem: Environmental > Terrestrial > Soil > Palsa > Peat permafrost | place: Sweden: Abisko... | reverse complement strand
GGGTTATGAGAAGCATTCCGTCGAAGGTCACAATACGGGGAACAGCCGAAACGGGACGAGCGGCAAGCGTCTGAAGGGCGACTTTGGGACGCTTGAGATTGCGGTGCCGCGGGACCGGGCGCCCTGGCGCTGGGATCAACGCCATCTCAGCGCCTCGTAACGTCGTGTCGAGATCCACGCGGCGGATGCGTTTCAGGAACTTCTGCTCCAGGAACCACTCCTTCACCCAGACGAAGGAATCGTCATCATCCTTGACCGTGATCATCATGGTGGTCTGCTCCACCAGCCACGACCATAGTTGTTCCGGCAAACCGCGCAGGAATACACCAATGCTGCCGAGTACCATCAGCAACAGGCCGCCGGAGGCAAATTGGTTCTGACCGTTCAATATATGTTTCAGAACTTCGAACATAATCATTTGTTTTCTAACCGGCGATGGCCGGAACAAGGGACAGGCAGTCGCACCTCACAGCACGGGCTGTCTCGAACGCAATTGTCCATGCCGATGGTGATCGGCTTGCGTGTCGAGGCCGGGTAACAAAGAACTGCAGCACCCTTGACTGCAAAGTCGAAGACACGGCGGCCGAAGTCACTCAGCGAACATTGATTGTGCGGGAAGGTGCCGAAGGTCGGTTAGTGCGACCGAAACGACGCCATATAGCAACGCAGCCGATTCATCGGCCGGCGTTGCCCGCATAGCTGTCTAAGTTGGAATACCAGCAATTCAGGCGTCCTTTCGTAACGAGATAGTTGATAATGCGATGATTTTGAACTTTCTGCAACCTGAATCTCGCTAAGGATCGAATTAAAGGTCAAGCGGTAACAACTCAAGTCGAAAGGCAATGCGAACCACGCTGCGGGTCGGATTAGAGAATCGCCTCAAACCCCTTGTGCCGGATGAGGTTGAGCAACGTCAGCGCCGGACCTTTGGGTTGTTTGGTTCCGCGCTCCAACTGCGAGACGTACCCCACGGTGAGATTGAGGTAACGGGCAAACACCGCTTGACTCAGATGCGCTCGTTCTCGCAACGCGCGGATTTCATCGCCGCTAATCGGCTCGGCCGTGCTAAGGGGCTTTTGTCCTAAATGCCGAATCGTAATCTTTTCATGCTCCGCCTTATCCATCAAGCCGCTGCGGAGCTGGTCACCGGCCATCTCAAGGATTGCCTCCGCCACCCTATTCGCTTTCTTCTTCATCATTGATTCCTGTAGATTGCCCAACTCAAGTTCCTTTTGAATCCTGGCGTCGTCGGTTGCAAGCCATTTTTGCGCGATTTCGCGGAGAGAAAGCAATTCATCGGCTTCGATGTTTTCTTGTTCGTTTTTTGCAAAGCCCAAGAGGAATCCGCCCTATGCTTCACGCGGTAGCCAACGATCATGCGATACCCGCCTGATCGTCCTTGCCCCTTCCGGGCGACGCGCTGTTTGATAAGCCCGCCTCCGAGATCAGCGTCGATAAGGCCGCTCTCGGCTCGCTGGATGGCCTCACGCAAGCTCTTGTCGGCTATTCCCTCGCGTCGGACAAACCGCGCAAGCCATTTTGTTTTGAAAATCCGCACTTCGCACTAGCACTAAGAACTATAGCACAATGAGCTATAGCCGTAAATTGCTTCTCACTCCGTCTTCCCCTTCAATGGCCCTCAACGCCTAGCGCAAGGAGGATCAGAACAGCGAGAGCCGCTGTACAGATCCACGCCAACCAGTCGCCGAACTGCGCGTAGAGGGTATGGACTCCTTGGGTCTGAACCTGCGCGACGAGAGTTTGATCGTGTGAGTTAGGGGCGTCCATGGTGGCAAGCGGATGCCCCTCATAGTCGTAGGCCGCGGACAAGCCAAGGTTTGCCTGACGCACCAGGTTGAACCCCTGTTCGATCGCCCTGAACTGCGCCATTTGCGTGTGCCGGGGATCGATATCGGCCCAGTCGCTTGCCGGACTGATCAGGATGTCGACTCGCTGCTTTCCGGCCTGTGCGAGCAGGGATGGAAAGTCCATGTCGTAACAAATGGCAGTAGAGAGTCTGCCAAATGGAGTCACTGTCAAGGGCAGCTTGCCGTCCGAAATCTGCGCCATCGCGGTTTCCGGTCCGGGCGTGGGACGGGCCTTGAGGAATTGGAATGCAGTCTTGCCCGCAGGATCGATCAGGACCAACTTGTTTTCGAGTGGATGCTGCCCGGCCGCCGTCCAGACAGCAAGACCGAGACCCAGATACACGTGATCCTTCACCGCGAGCGTCTGTGCCTGCGCTAAAAGCCGCGCCTCATCCTGCTTCAGCACTGTGGCTGCCTCTTCCGACCAGAAGACGAGCTTTGCCCCCGCGTGCGCTTCGCGTTCGGTCCTGGAAAGAAGCTCCTGTTGACCGGCGACTGCCAGCGCGTCCAGATCGCGAATCTGTATGTCACTGGCACTTCCATGAAGAAAAGCATCAAGCAAAGCATTCGGAATAGCAGGACCACTCTTCAGGGGTGAAAGAGACGCAACTCGTATGGTCTCCGACACAGGAGGAAAGAATGCAAGACGCGCATCACCGAACAGGATGATCGCGAAATAGACACCGGCAAAGAGCGCCGCGCTCCTCAATCCCGCTTGCGATCGCAGTCCGTGCTCAAGCCAGTAGCTCACAGTCGAAGCGAACCAGCCTACCAGAAAAGCGATACCCCATAAGCCGAAGATAGAAAGGGACTGGAGCAGCGGTAAATTGCCGGCTTGTGTATACGCGACAGAGCCCCAACTGCCGTGAGCGCCCTGAGAGCTGACAAACTGGACGATGACGAATGTTGCCGGAAAAACCAGAGCGCCCAATCCTGCGCGGAGCCGTTTAGAGAGAAAGCTGTCCACCACATAGGGCACGGTGGCAAACAGTGCAGCCACGGCGAGAAAAAGGTAGTAGAAGAGACCCGGAATCGGAATCATGCCGCGATAGGTGATTGCTCGAAGCATGAAAAAGGCGATGTAGGCCAGGCCGATCCCGCGCCACGGAGGCTGGGTGCGAGTGAAGCGCAGCAGGCAGGCCGGCGCAATCCACGCCGCGGGCGCAATGCAGTATCGACCGTCCGCGAACAGCAATGCGATGGAAGCACCAAGGAGCCAAAACCATGATTCCCAGGAAGCGGGCGTGCGCGCGGCGCTCAAGAGTCCTGGCGCGTCTGCTTCAGAAACTCGCTGCAGCGAAGTCATTTGGTCAGCCTTTGTTTAGCGGTTGTCTGCATGAGGCCGGCAACCGCGGCATCGATGATCTGAGAAATGAGGCCTTCCTGATCAACCCAAGGGAAGAGCGGCCTCTGGATCATGAGCGACGTAATGCCATGCACAGGCGCCCAAAGCGACTGCGCCATCAGGTCCATATCGCGATTGGCGAAATACCCCGCAGCGATGCATTTGCCGATTCTGCTCTTCAGTCCGTCGTACGCGGAGTTGGGCGCATGAGGCCGGTTGCTCTCCGGACGCTGAAGGACGAAAGCGAATCGGTAATGGTCGGGGTTCTCCAACCCAAAAGCAACGTAAGCCCTCATGCCGCGCTTGAGGCGATCGATCGGATTTTCGCCTGGGAGATCTTTGACACCCATGGATGCTTGCATGAGAGCGGCAAAACTCTCCTCTACGAGGCGGTCGAAGATCTCCCCTTTGCTAGCAAAGTGCTTGTAGATAGCGGAGGGCACACAGCCCACCTGCTCAGCCAGCCGGCGCACGGAGAAGCCCCCATATCCCTCGTGTACGAATTCCTCGCGCGCGAGGCGCAGAATCTCGGTCCGAATTTCGTGCTTGTACTTTTCGCGAAATGGCGTTAGCGTCATGGAGAACAGTATTCACTTTAGAGAACAATGGTCTCCAAGTCAAGCGAAAATGAAAATGCTGAAAGTCGGCTGAGGAATTCGTTTCAAGACGTGCGACGGGAAAGAAGCTGGTTGATAGATCGATTGAAAGGAGGCTGAGTTCAATGTCAAAGGAAAGCACGGCGACAGCCAAGGTTGCAATACCATGGTGGGTGGGGTTGATTGTGATTCTTGGGGCGATTCTCACCACGATGGGCGCGGTGATTGCGCTCGTCCGTCCGGGAATGCTGGTCTCTCCTCACGACCAGATTAATGGTGCAGTCCGCATCTATGCCGGCTACTTGGCCGCGCGCAACCTGGCGCTCGGGTTCATGCTCGCGGGCTTGTTAGTTCTAGGCGCCAAACGGCCCCTCAGCAATCTGATGGTACTGGTTGCCTTGATTCAGTTGCTGGACATCACTATGGATGTGGTGGAAGGACGATGGATGGTCATACCCGGCGTCTTCCTCTTCGGTGTAATGTTTCTCATCGGAGCATCGCGCCTCTGCGAGGGTACTCCGTTGTGGAAAATCGAGGCATGGGTGCGATGACAAGCTGCGGGCCTATCGCGCATTGACGGCTAGTGTCGCCTTCTGGGCCTGATGACAAATGCGTGGTGATGCCAAGGGTCCCCGCATCCGCGCCGAAGATTCTATCGAAACCGATCACCTACCGCCCGCGCGTCTCGTTACGGTAATCCGCGGTCAGCCGGGCAACGTCTGCTTCCGTCAGGCCGTCTGCTTCGGCGTCTTTGCGGTTCTGCGTCACGACCTACTTCCGTCAGCGGCTCGCCCCGACTTTCTCAGGTTCGGCAGATACCAAACCTCGTACAGACAACCCAGTTTTCAGTGATTACCCAATTGTGTCTTAAATGTTTTCGTTATTTGGGTTGCGCGGAGAACGCATGTCGGCCAACGTGGACATAGGTTGGTTTCTTCGCTGGCAGCGAGGCCACATTTGTGAAACGACTGTGATTGTCTAAGTCGACCAGACTGCTCTGCTCTCGGGGAGGGTTCAGCGACGGAGGTAATCGCTTCAAGGAAGACGTAATTCCCAACTCGATGTGCATTTACTACGGCAGAGAAGGTCTTGTCGCCAGCCCCGGGCAAGGCAAGGCCGATCCTTCACTTAAGGCAAGGATAGCTATTTATGAAATTTCCAGTAAGCTTATTTACTCTGATCCTCAGTGTGCTCCTCACCATGAGTTCACCGGGAGCGGCGGCTCAGAGTTTTTCTCGGACAGTAGAGGAAGTGACGCATCGTCCGGCGTTTGAACACTCTTTCTTCGGCATAGAAGTCTATTCTCTCGATACCCACAAAGTGGTGTTCTCTTTCAACGGAGATAAGTTCTTTACCCCCGGCTCCACGGCCAAACTGTTGACGGAAGGGACGGCGCTACAGGTGCTAGGCCCCGACTATCGCTTCCACACGCGCATCTACCGTACAGGCGAAATCTTAGGTGGAAAGCTTAAAGGCGACCTAGTACTCGTAGCCAGTGGCGATCCTAACCTTTCTGATCGTGTACAGACCAATGACACGCTAGCGTTCACGGATGAGGACCATTCCTATAGCGGTCACGACGCACGACTCGTCCCCGGCGATCCGGCCCTGGTGATGAAGCAGTTTGCGGCCCAGATCAAATCGGCGGGAATTCGAAAAGTGCAGGGGAGGGTCCTGGTGGATGTAAGCCTATTTCCGGAAGGCGATCGTGAACTGCCTTCAGGAACAGTTATCTCACCAATCTCTGTGAACGATAACTTGATTGACATTACATTAACATCTAACCCGACTCCCGGAGCTCTCACAGAGATGATCTATTCTCCCAAGGTTCCGTATATCCGGTTTGTCAACAAAGTGGTCACTGGAGCCGATGGGTTGCCCCCAGTTGATATCGACGCTCATACTGACAGCGATACCGCGGAGGTGCAGACGGTGACCCTGACGGGCACGTTACCGCCTGCAGAGAGCCCGTACATTTTCAGCTATGCGGTTTCGAGCCCTTCAAGATTTGCAGCAGCCCTGCTGCTACAGTCGCTCGAGGACACGGGGATTGAGGTCGAGTACCACGGGAGACGAACGGGGACTGTCACTTCGGGGCAGAAGCGCCTCTACCTCCCCGTAAATGTGGTAGCCGAGCATGTTTCCGCCCCGTTAGCGCAGGAAGTCACGTTGACCCTCAAGGTGAGTCAAAACCTGCATGCAAGTATGGCGCCTTATATTCTTGGCGCTCTGGCGAGCGCGGCTCCAGCAGACGCGGAGTCCGCCGGCTTTACCGTGGAACATGACCTTCTGAGCAAAGCGGGACTCGACTTAGGCGCAGCGTCTCAAGCAGACGGAGCCGGTGGCGCGGCGTACTTCACACCTTGGTTCATGACGAGCTATCTGGCCTACATGTCGCAACAAAAGGACTTCGCGATTTTCAAAGCAGCGCTGCCCGTTCTTGGACGCGATGGAACACTGGTTAACATCCTACGCGACTCGCCGGCCGCTGGGTACGTTTTCGCCAAGACGGGAACTCTTGTAGATGCCGACCTGCTAAACAAGAGATATCTGGTGCTCGGTAAAGGATTGGCGGGCTACACGACATCGCCCGCGGGTGAGCATCTAGCGTTCGCCCTGTACCTGAACTTCGCTCCCGTACCAGGGGAAGCAGATCAGGCGAATCTGATCGCAGGAACTGCTTTGGGTGAAATCGCGGCCGCGGCGCACCTGCTCCCAATCGATCGCCCCACCCTTACCGTAAGCAAGTGAAACGTAAGCGTCATCGACCTCAACGAGCAATGAGTTATCTGCTCTCCAGCAGCTTGAGCTTGGAGGAGATGTCTCGAGTAACACGCCGCTGCAGATCGACTAGCTGTTCGGGAGCGCAGGCATATTCCATGGTCGCAATATGGGCGGAGTCCGTGGTTCTAACCAACTCGAGCTCAAGCTGGCACTGGCCCCCTTCGTTGGTCAGCCTACCAAAAACAACTCCGTCCAAACCGTGTTTTTGACGCTCCAACCGCAAGTTCGACGCAGGCTGAAGCATTTCACTGCTATCTGGAGATATCATTCGTATTTCGGGCGATGCAGAAAACGAATCCATCAAGTCACCACGAATTACCTGCACGAGTTCACTGGCGCCAAGCCCTCGCGCACTGAACGGCGCTAAACCGAGTACAACCGAACTAGAGCGACCGCTCTTGGCAACAGAAAGAGCACGAATGCAAACCAGGAAGGCGATGATCAAGAGCATCAGCTTGGTGAAAATAAACATTCGCATCCAAGGTCGCCCTTTGCGGATCCTAAGATAAACCAGACGGCCGATTGTACTTGTGTTAAGTGGATCCGAGGCAACTGGTACGATGGCTGCGGGAACTGCGAGCGCCGGACCAGGGGGCTGCCCATTGCCAGGAAGTTGCGGGATGGTGAACGATGGACTCGGGGTCTCGTCGTCTTCAAGTGTGACTCGTTTTGCAGTCGCGACAAAACGATATCCCCGTTTGGGCAGACGTTCAATAAATTTCGGGTTGAGTGGATCGTCCTGGAAGGCTTCACGTAAGCGACTAATACAATTGTTGATCGCCTTTTCGTGCTCTACGACTGGCCCATTCGGCCATAACAATTCTCTGATGCTTTCTCTGGTCACCAGCTTGCCGTGGTTGGCGAGAAGCAAAGTGAGCACCTGAGCAGTTTGCTCATTAAGCCGAAGCCTTGCGCCGCTCTTGGTCAACTCGCCGGATGCCGGGGTGAACTTGAAATTTTCGAATTCAAACCTCAATATTGGTTGCCCCTGTCCAGATCGTCCCGATCCATCATATCACTCCTGATATTGACGTCAACTACTCTTTCTGGCGCACGACAGGTACTTTTCCCTGTCAACGACATTGACCCCCCGTTCAAGCGGAAGTGTGTGCGTCGAAGGTTTAGTTCATCGCAGTCCGGATTGGTTGGTGCGAAGCAATCGTGGGTTCGGTTTGTTTGGCGGCCTGCAAGAGTGCAGCGACAAGTTTGTTTTCCTCTCGCTGCGGATCCTGGAACCAGGCAGTAGACCACACGCGACATAGGCTCCATCCCATGCTCCTAAGCGCCTCTTCGCGAAGGCGGTCGCGGTCTCTCGACGACCGAGCCCCGCTGTAGGAAGGTCCATCACACATGATCCCCAGAACATAGCGATCTGGTACTTTTTGATCTACCACGGCGAAATCCAAGAAAAAGCCTGACAAACCGACATTTCTCTGCACCGTATAGCCAAGTCTCTCGATGCTCTCAGCCAGCTGGGTTTCGAAGGATGAACTGGGCCCTGGGTCAACCCTTATCGGCCGGCTGATCCTTCCGTACTCGGCATACTGGAGGAACTTTTTGAAGGCGATGATACCGGAAGGCGAGTTGTCGGAAATGACCACGTCGGCCGGCTTTAAAGTTGTAAACACCTCACAACGCTGTCGCGCCCGAGTGAACAAAACGTTCAACCGACGCTCACCGCCCTCACGGACGACCGGACCTAAGGCCTGGGATACCGAACTGCCGCCGGGGACCCCGTAGCCAACGCCGATAAAAATTACATCGCGTTCATCTCCTTGCACGTTTTCCAGGCTCTTCACGAAAAAGGGTTCGTGGTGGTCTGCGATGAAAAAATCCTCGCAGGCAGGATTCTCATTTCTGAGAACTTCGAGATGTTCCAGAATGCGATCTCTCTGACGGGCGTTGAGGGTGGCCACGCCAAGCGTTTGTTTAGCGGAAACGGGGGCCTTCATTTGATCCGCGGCGTGGTTCATGACCGCTCTTGCAATCTCTTCCGCCTCGATCTCTTTCGCAGCTTCGATGGAAGCCCCGTCTGGAAACGATGACACGGACAAGTATCGGGAAACCAGGCCGACACCGATTCTGCGTCTATCGGGGCTAGGAAAAAGGACCAATTGATTCTCGTAAAACAATTGGTTGGACAGAGCTATCAGCGACTCATGCTTGCTTCGATAATGCCACTTGAGGATCTGTTGTTGAGCGCCCCGAGAGCTAAATAGACCCAAGATACTCTCGACATCGGAAAGGATAGGCCCCTCTCCGTCTTTATCGTGCGTGGAAGCACTATGGAAGAATTGCGTTGGCGGAAGTTGCCTGTTATCTCCGACGACCACCGTCTGGCGGCCTCTGGCAATCGAACCGAGCGCCTCAGCCGGACGCATCTGGCTAGCTTCGTCGAAAATCACAATATCGAAGTGGATAGACGTCGGCGGCAGGAAGCCGGCGACCGAGTTGGGACTCATCATGAAGACAGGCTTGACGACCTGAATGGCGGCAGCGGCCTTGGTGATTAACTTTCGCACCGGTGGCTGTGTGTTCTGCAGTTCTGAGGTGGTCACCAGATAATCGAACATGGACTTGTGAATCGTAGCTTTGCGGATTCTGTCGATGTGCGTGGCGGCGATGGCCGATCGCGACCACTGCAGGGAGAGGACGTCAAGACGCCTAAACTCGTCCACACAAGCAGTGTGTTGATCGGCGTTGAATGAGGACAGTACTGGATTGGTTTTGAATATCTCTTCAAGAACTACGGATAGGCGAGCATATTCAAACAAATCGAGCAGATGGAGCGATGCGCCTTCCCATCCATCCGCGATCCTCACCAGTTCTGCTCCCAAATTTTCGAGATGCTCGGAGCGGGTCTGAAGGTAACGAGTCAACGGACCCAAATCCTGAATACGCGAAGCCAAGGTGCGATAAGCATCCTGCAGCATCGGTAAATCGCCTGACGCTTCGCGAATTACGGCCAAGTCTTCCGACTCTTGCCGGGTTCCGAGCAGTGACCTCGCCAGGTCGCAGGCTTTGAGGTATTCGGCTTCGTGATGTTGAATCGCTACCACCAACTCCCAAAGAGCGCGCTGATCTAAGTTCTTGCTGGAGAATGAGAAGAGCCACGAAGGCATGGCGCCATTTGGTTCTTTGCTTCTTATGTCTTCTATCAACTTGACCTGCAATTGCAACGAAGCCCAGTCGGAAGAGCGGCCTCTCCAATGGGGTCCAAAAATTCTACTCATGAGAGGCCCCCGCGCCTCAATTTCATGGTCTAATTTTTGTGACCGCTCGATCACGTCAAAGATGGCAAGCAGGCCAGGGACTTCCCGGGGAGGTGGCCCAACCACCATGGACTCAATGAACTGCTTGAACTCCGCAAGCTGCCCGGAACCTAGTCTCAACCTTTGGCTTCTCAGCTGTGTGACGAGCAAAGTAATCCTCGAGAGGTCAACCGCCCAAGCCTCGGCAACCAGCTTTCCCTGCCAGGTTTTTGTGATCTCAGCCAACTCCCTGCCATAGGCCAAGGTAGCGTGGATTTGATTGCTTTGCAGGCTCCAGCTTTCTGACCCTAAATTGATGCCGTGCAGTGGAGGAGCGGCGGAGAGCGCCAAGCCGATTTCTTTAAGCCTGGACACCTCGTCCCAGGTTGTTGCCTCAGGGCCGCCCAAGGCCGAAGACAATACGGTCGCACTCTTGCGCAGTTCGTGAATGGCCTGTTCTGAAGATGCATACACCTGACGGAGCCTTTCCCGCACTACGGACGACATGCTGGTGACAGGAACACCCCAATAGGCACTCTTGGCTGGTACTCCGGAGGTAGCCAGAGCAGCCTGTAGGCTAGAGATAGCTTGTCTTTTGGCCTGCAACTGCTCCAGTGTCCAGGTGGCCGCATCCGGCAGCTCGAGCTCCGGGGTTGGCATCGACTCAAAAAGCGCGGCCAGCCTGGATAAGGAGCCGTAAATCTGGTACGCGGATTCGCCGGAGCCGGCACTGCGTCCGTTGACCGCGGCGCAGTATTCGTTCAGCCGTTGCTGAGTTGCTCTCAGAGCAACCTCTTGGGAAACAGCAGTTTTGCTTTCGACCGATCTCATATCGAGGGTTCTACGAATCTGGTCGAAGACGCTCTTGCGTTGGGTTCGATTGCTGTGAACCTCAAGTATGGTTTCACCCAGGCCAATCGTCTCCAGCCGTCGTTTGACTACTTCGACCGCAGCCATCTTGTCGGATACGAAGAGTACGGTCTTGTTACTGGCTACGGCGTTGGCTATGGCATTGACAATGGTTTGAGACTTTCCGGTGCCCGGTGGTCCCTGAATGACGAGATTGGTACCCCGTTCGATGTGTTCGAGCGCCTGCAGCTGGCTGCTGTCAGCCTCCAATACGTGAGCTGGTACCCGGCTCTGATGGTCAGCGGCAAATTCCTTTTCCTCCGCTGGGTCTGCGGGCGCAGGGAAATTTTCGCCCTTGAGGGCGGTAGCAATGGTAGGGTGTCCTAAAAGGGCATTGCCGGGCCAGTTCGCAGGATCGAGGTCCCTGTACATCAGCACTTTGGCGAAGGACAATTGTGCTAGAGAAACGGACTCGACGTCGAGGTACCACGACCGCAGATGTGCGACCGCCTCACGGACCTGCTCGCAATATTCCGCAACGCGAACATCCGGGGTTTCGGGCAGCTTTGGCAGCTGTACACCGAGGCGATTGAGGAGTTCCAGCAGGCAAAGATTGGTGGTAATTTCGTCGCCCGAATATCTGAGCCGGAAACCAGCGCCGACCGACGATCGGTCCAACTCGACGGGGACGAGCATCAAAGGGGTGTGGCATTCCTTGTCGTCGAGGTTTTGCTTCCATTTCATAATACCGATGACGACGTAGAGTGCGACCACCCCCTCCTCCCTGAGGGATGCCTGAGAGGTATAGTACGTGGCCAGCAATCGCCTATCTAATTCCGCCTTTGGCAAGCCGGTTGGAATGAAGACGGTCTCGTCGGCGTCATTCACGCCCCCAATTTCATAGTCGTCGACGACATCGCTTCCCAGTCCGTACGCGGAAGGGCTACGTTGTTCTACGGTTGAAAACCGCCGCACCTCCGGTGTCAACACAATGTGGTCGCGCCGTAGAACCAGATGTTCGAAAGCGTCGGCAGCTCCGATCACGAGTCTTGGGATGCCACAGTGCTTAAGATCCTTGTAGTTCACGAGGGGGTTCCCCGGTCCGAGATCCAATAGATCATTTCTCACCGAGGAAAGAGCTGCTTCGATCGAGGACTCTGCACTGCGTTTCCACTTCATCATATATCTGCAACCTCTCGTCTTTGTTCGATTGCTAGTACGGGTTTTCCTAGTTCTTCAATGGCTTTAGAGATCTATATAACTCTCGATTTCGGTAAGCTTATGCCGGGCTGTGGCGAGATTCGCATCTTCCTTCTTCAGCACCAGATATAGGAATAGATTCTTGTGTGCGCTCAGAAGCCGAATGAGGTGATATTGGTCGGAAAGCGTGATGAGGATGTCTTCAATTTTCGACTTGAGGCGCAGGCTATCCATGACTTTGATCTTGGACCGGATGACCTCCGAATGGCCGGCTGCAGCTAGTTCGGTATCAACGGTCAATCCGCCCCCACTGATCGCCGCCAGGCACATGCCACTCGTGTAGTCGGCGAGCGCTGCGCCAACGGCTCCTCGCAGTTTCATTAACTCTTCCATCGCTGTGTCTACATTGGTCATCGCATTGCTCATTATTTTCTCCATAGTCGCTTCGACGGGAGTGCTTTCCTGGCGACCGGTTGAGCTCTTCACGATTCGGTGAGTAAGCGCCATGGTTGGAAGAGTTTTACAACCTAACGCCCCGCTATTGTTGGTTTACAGATGCCGAACTAAACGAACGATCAGGAGTTGAACGAGACACCTTTTACCAGGAAACTCTGCCATGCCACCGTACCCGCCACTTCAAAGTGCGACATAGATTATGTTGGCGCAACCCACAAAATGGAAATATCTAGGAAACAAGAAGGTTCAAGAAGGTAATTGTTCAGTCTGCCTGTATTCCTGGTTCGCCCGCTGTTTGCGCGTCCCCATGGCCATGCCAGCACTATTAGAAACAATACCTATGGCCTGTTGATGTTCGACAGGGAGTTCCGTTAAAGAGTGGGGTGGGGGCTCGACAGACGCGGACGAAGTCGCCATAGAGCAGAAACAACATACCCCAGGGGCTTTAGAGCGTGTGTGAGTACTCGGGAAAGAACCGCAGGTCCCTCCACTACGCTTCGCTACGGTCGGGATGACAAGGGGAGGGCGGTTACTCTCCGGAAGGATAGCGACTCGGATGGACAGAGATGAGCGGCTCCTCCGCAGCAACTGCAGATCCCTCCACTTCGCTTCGCTACGGTCGGGATGACAAGGGGAGGGCGGTTACTCTCCGGAAGGATAGCGACTCGGATGGACAGAGATGAGCGGCTTCTCCGCAGCAACCGCAGGTCCCTCCACTACGCTTCGCTCCGGTCGGGATGACAATTTTGTGGTGGGCAAGTATTTCTCGGTGAAGCTTTTGCGGGCACAACGGAATTGTCATCCCGACCGGAGCGGACCCGGATTTCCTACTTCGCGCTGCTAGCGACGGCCACGCGTGCGGCTCTCCTTAGAGAGAGCCGCATGGTCCTAATCAACGCCACGAGTCTCGACAGGAAATCCGGGGGAGCGTAGTGGAGGGACCTGCGGTTCTTTCCCGAGTACTCACACACCCCTCTAAAGTTGGCGCCTCGGCTTCATCGTTGACCAACATGGGCTCGGTCTCGAATTACACTGACTTGCTCGCGATTTCCTCGTCGGCGGTTTGCGTACTGCGCAGCCAGTCGATAAGATTGGAGACTTCTGTTTCGAACTGCTGGAATAAATTTTTCGCTCCCTGCAGATCCTCGCTTCGCCCCATCTCTTCGAGCATACGAGCCTTCTGAGATATTTCTGCGACACCCAGGTAGCCCAATTCCCCCTTCAAGCTGTGGGCGGTAGTTTGAATGCCTTTTGCGTTGCCCGCAACGATGGCCTGCCGCAGTTCCGCCAGATGCGCCGGCGCCCCTGCGAGAAACATCTTGATGACCTGGGCAAGCAGCGCTTCGTCCCCATCCAGTTTCTCCAGCATTTTGTCCTTGTTCCAGGAGTTCCCGCTGGTGTTCGCTCTTCTTTCCCGCTGTTGCAAGAGCATGACTGGGTCATCCACACTTCCCCCTTTGAGCACGCCGGCGATGGCTGCTTGCAATTCCGAGGTATTAATTGGTTTTGAAACATATCCATCCATGCCTGCACTGATAAAGCGCTCTCTGTCTCCTGTCATCGCGTAGGCTGTCATGGCGATGATGGGCAAGTGAGCGCCTGTCAAGGCCTCTTTCTTGCGTATTTGTTGCGTAGCCTCGATGCCGTCCATCTCCGGCATCTGGATATCCATCAACGCGAGGTCGAAAGACTGCTGCTCAAGCAGAACAAGGGCTTCTTTGCCATTGTTGGCGATGGTCAGAGTATGCCCCAGCTTTTCCAAAACGCGCGTGGCCACCGCCTGGTTGATGAAGTTGTCCTCAGCCAACAACAGACGCAGTCTTCCGGTGAGTGGCGTGGATTGCACGGGCGCCGCTTTCGGTGCATCCGTCCTATTCTCCTGCTGCCCGGCGGCAAATAGAATCGCGGCCAGCAGTTCACTTCTGCGAACTGGTTTGTAGAGGTAGGCTTTGACCCCGATCTCGCGGCAGCGCTCGGCGTATCCACGGCCTCCGCCGGAGCTAAGCATCACAGAGGTAATCGACGCCAAGCCCGGTCTGCGCTGGATTTCTTCCACCAGGCTGATACCGTCCATTTCCGGCATATGAAGATCTGTCAGCAGGACCTGGTAGGCATCCCCATTCTCGATAGCCCAGGCTAGTTCCGCCAGCGCCCTTTCTCCGCTGTTGACGCAGGTTACCCTTGCTCCCCAGCCACCGAGCTGCCGTTCGAGAATCCGTCGATTGGTTCGATTGTCGTCCACTACCAATATTTTCACGCCGCTCAGCGTGGCAGCGGCCGGCAACGAGTTAGACTCCTGCTTGTCCACCACCGTCCCAAATTGCGCGGTAAAGAATATCTGGGTCCCTCGTCCAACTTCGCTCTCAAGCCAGATCTTGCCTCCCATCATCGCCACCAGCCGTGCGGATATGGTCAAGCCCAGACCGGTGCCGCCGTACTCGCGGGTGGTCGATGAGTCCGCCTGAGTGAAAGCGGAGAAGATGGATTCATGCTTATCCGGGGAAATACCGATCCCGGTGTCGGTCACGGTGAAACGCACAGTGCGCTTGTCGCCGTCCTTGGTCGCGACCGTCACACTCTCCACCTCCAGTTTGATCGCTACTTCGCCTTCGGCGGTGAACTTAATGGCGTTGCTCACCAGGTTCAGAATGATCTGGCGCAACCGCGCCGGATCGCCAAGAACCATTTCCGGAACGTCG
>Ga0302325_10017699_pt1 | contig 15050 bp, 14 predicted proteins | sample Palsa_T0_2_FD_201948 | JGI IMG/M metagenome (GOLD analysis project Ga0302325, IMG submission 201948) | Peat permafrost microbial communities from Stordalen Mire near Abisko, Sweden - Palsa_T0_2 | ecosystem: Environmental > Terrestrial > Soil > Palsa > Peat permafrost | place: Sweden: Abisko... | reverse complement strand
TGCTGGGTCTATATCATCCCGAATCGTCCCGGAATTTCTTGGCTCGACGCTATGCCACTCACCTACTAGACTGAGCGATCAGGCGCATCCGGACGATAATCGCGTCGGAACTCAGGATTGCTCCGGTACCGGCGTCCTCGGCCGGCCCGCCGTGGCGTCTGCACCCGCCTTCGCCGTTGGCGGGCCAACGCAATTATGACAGAAAATGTCATAATTGCCGGGCTACCATTTCATCATGATCTTGCTGGCCGACCAACCGTCCAGGCTCGCGACCGCACGACGCACGCTTCGGCCGCGGCCGCCGTTTGACTTCGCCCGCTCGCTCCGTTTTGTCGGCGGCTTCACACCGGCGGGCGGCGAGCAGCGCGTCGAGCCTGCGACGCTCACGAAAGCCGTCGCCGTTGGCGGGCGCACGGTCGTCTTCGAGGTCGCCTCGACCGGCACGATCGAGCAACCGCGGCTCGCTTGTACGCTGTACTCCGACCGTCCCATCGGCGACGCGCTCGCCGACGCCGCCTTCGACCGCGTCGCATACTACCTCGGCTGCGACGACGACCTTGCGCCGTTTTACGCGCGCGCGAGCACCGATCCGCCGATGCGCGCGTTGGCCGATAGCGCATACGGCTTACACCAGGTAAAGTTCATAACGCCCTTCGAGAACGCGTGCTGCGCGATTCTCGGGCAGCGCACGCCGATGGCCACGATGCGCAGGCGCAAACGTGCGCTCGTCGAGTCGCTTGGGAGTCTCCTCGCCGTCGATGGGTCGATCTATCGTGCGTTTCCGGCGGCTGAGACGCTCGCCGGTGTGGGCATCGCGAGGATCTACGATACTGTGCGTCACGAGCGACAGGCGCTCGCGCTTGCCGCGTGCGCCCAGGCGTTCGCGCAGGTCGACGAGGGTTGGTTGCGCAGCGGTCCCGTCGCGCACGTCGAAGCATGGCTGCGCTCCATACCTGGAATCGGCACCTGGTCGGCCTCGTTCGTGCTGATCCGCGGCCTCGGCCGCTGGGAGCACATCCCGCACGTCGAGCGCAAGCTGCTCGCTGCGGCCGCCGCCGTGTACGGCCTGCCGGCGGCGACGGAACACGACGTCCGGACGATCATGGACGGCTACCAACCGTGGGGCGGGCTCTGGGCGTTCTACGTCCGCGCCGTGCCCTTGGTCTCGTCGCCGGTTCGCACGGCCGCTTTCGCCGGCCGAGGCCCGGAAATGTGAGATTCTTCGTGGTTTCCCACTCTGTGCGGCGATACGCTTGAATCACCGAACGCATCGTCCGATACGAATCATCGAACAGGATGTTCGAGTATAAGGGGAAGGAGGACGCCGACATGGCAGGGTTGATGGTTTTCAAGTCGTTGACGGAGGCGCTGAAGTACGGCTTCCAGGTGTACGACCGCACGAAGGACGGGTACATCGTCCGGATTCAGACGGCTGCAGGCTGGGCTATGGCGGTCGTGATCTGCGACTGAGCGTACCCTCTGGTGCGCAGAAATGGTCTGCGCGGCCGCGAATGGAATCGCTTGCGGATGACCACGCTCGTAACCGGCGGAGCCGGGTTTCTCGGTAGCCATCTCGTCGATGCCCTCGTCGCGCGCGACGAGCGGGTGATCGTTCTCGACGATCTGTCGACCGGCAGCGTCGCCAACATCGACGCCGCCCTCGCGACGGGGAAAGCGTCGTTCATCGAGTGCGACGTCGCGGTCGATGCCGAGCGACTGCGCGGCGTGCTGCGCGACGCACGGCCCGGGCATTTTCGCAGCATCTTTCATCTCGCATCCCCGGCGAGCCCCGAGGCGTACGGCGCACACCCCTGGGAAACCCTGGCGGTCAACGCGATCGGTACGATGTCGCTGATCGAGATAGCGCTCGAGCATGGGGCGCGCTTCATCTACTCGTCGACATCCGAAGTATACGGTGATCCGCTCGTGCATCCGCAGCCGGAGTCGTACTTCGGAAACGTCGATCCGATCGGCCCACGCTCGTGTTACGACGAAGGCAAGCGCTTCGGCGAAGCCGCGGTGGCGGCCGCAATCCGCTCGCGCGGCCTCGACGCACGCCTCGTCCGCTTCTTCAACTGCTACGGACCACGCATGGAGCGCGGCGACGGTCGCCTCGTTCCGGAACTCATCGGAGCGGCGCTGGCAGGCCGGAAGCTCCCGATTCAGGGCACCGGAAAGCAGACGCGGTCGATGACGTACATCGACGACGCGGTCCAGCTCCTCCTGATCGTCGAGGCACTGCCCCTGCGTGGGCTCGAGCCGGTCAACATCGGCAACGACGACGAGCGCAGCATCGAGGACATCGCCCGCGCGCTGGCGCGGGTCCTCGGTATCGCGTACGACCCGCAGTTCTTGCCGGCGCGCGAGGGCGACCCTCAGCGGCGCCGGCCGGACCTCACGCGCGCGCGCAGCCTCGGTTGGGCACCGACGACATCGCTCGAAACGGGCCTGCGCGTGACCTACGACTGGTTCGCACGGGACGTCGCCGCGCGGGACGTCACCGTGCGGGGCGCCGTCGCGACCGCCTGAGGGGTTCGCGAGAGAGTTCCGTTTGCAGATAAAACCTGGCTGAAATCGCCGTTAGCTAGGCGTGAGACTTTGCTCGCACGCATTGCGGCCGGGCGCGACGCGTGGCAGGATACTCGTGTAATCATCTCACCCCAAATTGGGTGGAAGGAAGACCACGATGAACAGCATCGCTCTCGGAAAGATCGTCGCAACCGGCGCACTCGCAGTCACGCTCGTCACGACGGCATTGCCGCTCGCCGCATCGGCCGGCGAAGTTTGGAACCGCGTCGAGAACCAGCAAGACCGCATCGCGGCGGGCGTCGCCAGCGGACAACTCACATGGGCCGAGTACCGCTCGGACGAGGCACGGTTGGCCGCGATCAGAGCGCAGCGCGTCGCCGACCTGCGCGCCAACGGCGGCCGGCTGACGGCTTTCGAACACGCGCAACTCAACGCCGAGCTCAACGCGGAGTCCGCACGCATCTACTGGACGAAGCACAACGAGCGTCGTCAGTTCTGACCGGCTTGCGAGTCGTCAGTTCCGACCGGCACGCGACCGGTGCATCGGATGGGGCGTGGCGCTCAGGCGCCGCGCCCCGTTTCCTGGGCTGACGCGCGGGGCGCGCGCAAGCGCCGCTCGATCTGGGTCTCGCGAACGCTTGCAGGCCCAGTGCCGTCGCAGCCTTGCCGTTGTCGCTGAGCGAAGCGAGCTCTGCGCATAGAATGACGGAGTGCGGGGGACCGCGAATCGTCCGCGCAGAGGGTTGGCCGTATGCGCAAGCTCCTGGTACACTCCGCCGCCGTCGCGGTGCTGGTCGCCGCAGTGTCGTTCGCGCCCGCGCAGGCGTCCGTAGACGCCGGGATCGTGCCGCTGACGCCGCACCCGAACGAGCATGTGGCGCAGCCCCCGGTGGCGATCGTCGTGCAGGTGCCAAGCCCAGCGCACGGGGCGCTCGATAAGAAGGCGATTCGTCTCGTCATCGATGGCCGCGACGTCAGCGATGCGATTGCCGTCAGCGGCACGCACGTCCAGTACGCGCCGTCGCCCCCGCTCTCGAGCGGCGAGCACGCCATTGAAGTCGCAGTGACCGATGCAGCGGGCGGCAAGCTGAGCTACGCGTTCACGTTCACCGTCGACGTCGCGTCCGCGCAGGCGTCCGGCCACGCCGCAGCTGCGGCGACGGCGAGCGACGCGGCGACCGATGCCGCATTGCCGGCGGGCGCCGATCAGTCCGCGGCATCCACAGCCGGTTCCGCTGCAGCGCTTGCGGCGCCGATGTCCGGGTTACAGGACGACGGGTCGCAGAGCTTCGGCACGTTCTATCCGCTCGCACCAGGGCCGTACTACTGGGGGCAAGAGGCGAACTTCTACTTCGCCGGCGTACCGAGCGGCTGGGGCTTCCTCACGTTCTCCGGCGTTCCCGGCGTCTTCGACCTGATGCCACTCGGCCTGGGAACATATTATGCAACCGTGCCGATTCCGGTCGGATACGTGTTCTGGCCGCCATTTATCGCGTGCCACTTCTTCGGGCCGGGCGGCACGCCGTACGTGTTTCCGTACCCCGCACCCCTCCACATCGTGGCGCATCGCGCACCCACGCGCGACCTGCCGACCGTTGGTCGCGTGACGACGTTCGGGGCAACCGGCGTGCGTCAAACACACATCCACGCGACGCCCGGCCAGCACGCGGCGCCGGCGCTGCGAACCAGCCCGGGCACGCACGCAGCTCCGGGGGCCGTCCACACGACGCACCACGCGCAAATTGCGGCGCCGTCGTACCGGCCGATCGTCGTGCTGCGCGCGTCGCAGGCCCAGATGCACTCGTTCGGCGTCGCCGGATTCCGCGCTAGCGCATCGCCTGCGCATACCGGCTTCAGCGCCGCGGCGGCGCCGAGGTTCGTGCCCCAGTCCTTCGGGCGTCCCCACTCGTAGAGCGCTTCCCTCGGGAGAGCGCCTCCCTCGGCCGCGACCCGCGACCCGCCCGACGCCGGTCCCGCATGGCTGCGATTTTCGTGGCGCTCAACTCTTGTCAATAACGATATATCGTGATAGATTGACGATATGGTAAATGAGACTTGGCTCCCCCTCTGGTGGAGAGCACATTCAATGGGCCGGCATTTCCGGCGCAAGGCCTGGCGCCACGGGTTCGGCGAGGGTGCGTGGCAGTGGGCGCCCGAGCGGCGCATGCGCCGCGGCGACATGAAGTACCGCATCCTCGAGCTGCTCGCGGAGCGCCCGCGGCACGGATACGACATCATCCGCGACCTCGAGGAGAAGTACGAGGGCTATCGCGCGAGCGCAGGGTCCGTCTATCCCACGCTGCAGCTGCTTGAGGACGGCGGGTTCGTCACGAGCGAGACGGTCGAAGGCAAGCGGATCTATACGATCACGGCCGCAGGTCGCGACCTGCTGAGCCAACGCGCACCCGACCTCGAGGGCGATGAGGACGACGAGCGGGCACCGTGGGTCGAGCTGCGCAACGCCGCGTTCCAACTCGGCGCGGCGGTAATGCAGGTGGCGCGTGAGCGTGATCCGGCAAAGCTCGCGAAGGTTCGCCAGATCCTCGACCGCGCGCGCCGCGAGGTGTACGCGATCCTCGCCGACGCGTAGCACAGAACCCACGAACGCGGCCGCCCTGTGCGGCGCGCGGCAGCCACGAGGGAAGGCATGTTGACGCTGCACGAGGCGAGGGGCCCCCTCGCCGACGACGACGCGCGCCGGGCGTGCGCCGCAATGGATCACGATGTGCGTACCGCGCTGCGCGGTACGCCCGACCAACTCGGCGCCGAGATCGCAAGCGACGCGCACGCCGCGTACGAGCGCTCGTTGATGGAGCACGATCGCGCGAGTTGGCGACAGTTCTATGAGGCCGTCCGCCAGGTCGTCGCCGCATCGCGGCTTCAACCTGATGAGGCGACCCCAGCCCGCGCCGCGCTGCAACGCCTACGAGCCTTCCTCGAGGAGAACAGCGACCTCGCTGCGCCCTAATCGGCGCAGCAACCCAAACGTTGTCGCCGTGCGTTGCGCGCGCGGCGGAACGACGAAGTGCGATTGGGAACACGTGGCCCAGGATGCGTGGTCTCGTGGAGGCTGCCGGGCGACTGAGCGCCGCGTCCGCCGCATGGCGGGGGCGAGCGTGCGGCCTCGGCTTGATCGCCGCCCTGGGTTTGCTCGGCGCGTCCCCGGCGCCGAACCTCGATGGTCAGCGCCTTGCGGGCGTCGTCGTCGACGTCGATGGCAGGACCGGAACCGTCCTCGTCCGCCACGATCCGGTCGGCGGGATGCCCGGCATGACGATGTCCTTCTCCGTGCCGACGCCCGTATTGGCGACGCTTCATGCGAGCGACCGGATCACCGCGGTCATCGCGTCGACCGGATCCCCGTGGAGGTTGCGCGACGTTCGGGTCGTCGGTACTGAGCCGCCCGAGACCTACGTTCCGGTGCTCGACGTCGGAGCCGTCGTCCCCGAGTTGCCGCTCGTCGACGAGGACGGCCGAGCGTTTTCGTTTCGCAAGCTCGGTGGCCGGACCGCGATCGTCGCGTTCATTTACACGCGGTGCGGCGACGCCAAGATGTGTCCGCTGGTGTCAGCCAAGTTCAGCCGCCTGCAGCGGACGATCGATCCCGCATCGATGCGGCTCGTCGAGGTGACGCTCGATCCCGCGTTCGACACGTCGGCGGTGCTCCGCCGCTACGGGAGCACATTCGATGCACGTCCGGATCGCTGGACGTTCGTCACCGGCTCGCCACACGCGATCGACGAGCTGAGCAGGCGCATGGGAGTCGTCTCGACGCCCGGCCAGGGCGGCGCCCTGTTGCACTCGGAGGCGCTCGTCATCCTCGATTCCGACGGGCGCATCGTCGATCGCCTTGACGGGAACACCTGGACGGCGGAACAGGCCCTCGCGGTCGCCCGGATCGCGGTGCATCAGCACGTGAATCCGCTCGTGCGTGTGTCGCTCGCCCTGTCGAGCGGCATCGTCGCGATCTGTGGCGGGCGTGCGTCAGGCCTCACCCTCGCGGCCGCGATCGCAATCTTCCTCGTCATCCTGAGCACGATCGCGTTCGTTACGTTTCGCGCGTTTCGTGCGCCGGGCGCCACGCGCCGGTCCGAACGCAAGGGGTGAGCGAGCGCGGCGCCGACGCGCGAAGCGGAGTCGCCGAGAGCGCTTTAGTCATACGTCCCACGCAGCGTCCAGCGCGTGCCGTCGCGCGCGATGCGCCAGAGCGCACCGTCGTCGAGTAGCACGTCGAACTCGTCGCGCTGCACGGCGTGTGAGGTCGGCGTGCCGAGTGCATCGTCCCACCACGCCTCGTCGACGCGCCAGGGTCCGGCAACGTCGACCACTGCGCGCGATGGCGTGCCGACGAGCGAGGGGAAGCTCTCACGCGTGGTGACGTCGATCGCGCACGGCTCCACGAGGCGTAGCGTGAGCGTCCCGAGTTCCGGCAATACCGCGGCCTCACGTGGCCCGCTACGCGGGAGCGCGAGATCGCTTGCAGCGAACGGCTCGTAGCAAAAGCGGGTCTCGTGACGATTGCCGTCGACGATGCGGGCGCGGAGCGTGCTGCCCGCGCCGAGCGCCGCCTCGAGCCGCGCGAGTGCAATGCCGACGATCTCCGGATCCGGATCGTCGCCGGCGAAGAGCGACAGTTCGGCGCCGCCTTCCTCGAAGCGTTCTGCACCGAGCCGCAAGCCGACGACGGGCGACTGCAGCGTCACGCCCTCGAGGCGGGCGCGCAGCAGGTCGAACATCGTACCCGGCTGCGACGTCGGCTGTGCCAGCAGCGTCGCGAGCTCGCGCGTTTCGCCGTCTTCGCACTCCAACGTGAAGCGCAGGAAACCACAACGTTTGCCGACGAGCGCGACGTCGCCGGCGACGCGCGCGACGAGTGCGCGCAGCGCGAAGAGCAGCTGATCTTCGCGCTCGGCCGTTCCTTCGCCGAAGAGCGACCGGTCGATGCGCAGCATGCGCGGACGTGGGACGAGCGGCGTTTCGTCAATGCCGCGCGCGTGCACGTGCCAGTGTGCCGCCTCTGCCCCGAAGCGGCGCACGAACGGCCCGTGAGGCAGCGCTGCGAGCTCGCCGAGCGTCCGCACGCCGAGCAAGTGGAGCCGCTCGATGATCCGCTCGTCGATTCCGAGCGCGTCGAGCGCGAACGGTGCCAGGAACGTGCGTTCTTCGCCGCGGCGGACGATCCGCGGCTTCCCGGTGCGTGCCGCGAAGCGTGCCGCCGCACTCGCCACGAAACGGTTCTTCGCCAGGCCGAGTGCGAACGGAAGGGAGGCGCCGGCCTCTTGTGTCGTCGTCGCCAGCGCGTCGCGCACCGTCGCGATCCAGCGTGCGGGCGTTCCTTCGATGCCGCGCATTTCGAGGTAGGCGACGCCTTCGCGGGCGTCTTCCACCAAGGGAGAGGCTGCATCGAGTGCGTCGAGCGTTCGTTCCCACAGCGCTCGGTTGCGAACCGGCTCGTCGAAGACGGCGAGCGCTTCCTGCGCGCACGAGCCCGCTTGGAGCAGCGTCATGCCGACGCGTGCGCCGAGGGCGCGCGCGCGCGCATCGAGGTCGACGACGTGGCCGCGCTCTAAACGATCGACGACGAGGAGTGCCCGATCGCGCAGCGTCGGCTGTGCGAGGCGCGCGCTCTCCACCTTGTACGACGGCACGAGCACGCAGACGACGGGCACGGCACTCGTGCTACAGGGAGTGCTTCGAGAAGAACGTCCACAGCACGCCCGTCGCGTCGAGTGCACGCGACGGCGGATCGAGGTGGAAGATGATCGCGGCAGCTTGCGTCGGGGCCATTCCACCGGGCCATTGGTGGCCGGCGCCGGCGATCGTCACGAGCGTGACGTCGCGCCCGTCGGCGCAGTGCGCCGCATCGGTGGTTACCGGCCCCTCCGCCGTCACCGACGCCTTCGCGCAGCCGTCGATCGCGCGCCATCGCGCGATGACATCGGGAATGGCCATGCGTGGCGAATGCTCGACGCCCTGCGTCGGCATGCCGCCGTGAAATGGGACGTTGCGGTCGTCGAGCCCGTGCACGTGGAGTATCGATGTCGGCGTCGCATCGCCACACGGCACCTCGAGCGTGCCTGCGACGGAGCCGACCGCCGCGAAGCGCACCGTCGACTCGCATGCGAGGCGATACGCCATCATCGCGCCGTTCGAGATTCCGGTGACGTAGATGCGGCTGGGATCGATGCGCTGGTTCGCGCGCACGTGCTCCACGAGGGCGGTGAGAAACCGGACGTCGTCGACGTCGTGGCGCATCGCCGGTCCGCAACAGCCGCCCGCGTTCCACGAATGGTCGATGCCGTCCGGATAGACCACGACGAAGCCATAGGCGTCAGCCAGTGCGTCCCACCGGTAGTCGTTCTCCGCTTGGAGCCCGCTGCCGAAGCCGCCGTGCAGCATGACGACGAGCGGTGCGCTGTGCGACCACGAGAGCGACGCCGGACGATAGAGGCGATAGGTGCGATCCTCGTTCCCGAGCGTAAGGGTTTGGAGGTCCGCGGCGGGTGCACGCGCTGCCCCGCCGGCGAGAGCGGCGCAACAGGCGAGGAGCATCGTGAGGGCGCGCATACCCCTAGTATCGACCGGTACCGGCGTGGATGTGCGGCTCGCGCGCGAGCGCGCGGTCCCGCATGGCGGTCATGTCCGGGCCGCGGGTTTCGAAGGTCGTGCACTGCACGAGCGCGCTCTTGCCGGGCGCGCCGCGCTTCGACTTGAGCACCTCGGCGCGGACGTCGTACCCCGCGAGCGTCGCAAACGGACCAGTCCCACCGGCCCAGCGCACGCGGGCGAGCTGGAGGCGCACGCGCAACGAGGCAAAGTAGCGTAGTTCGCTCGACGCCTCCGTGCCGACGGCAACGAGCAGCGCATTCGCCCGGTGGGCGAGCCCGGCGAGCCGCGTCCAGGCGGTGGCACGCAGCGCGACCGCTGGAATGGCGATGATGGTGAACGCCGCCGACCGCAAGAGGATGTCGGCTGCGCGGGCCACCCCGACCGCCTCGGTCGCCGGCACCACCAAGAGCCGATCGAGTGCGACGCCTGCCGCCTCGAGTGCCGGTGGGTAGAGCGTGCCCATCTCGCCGGTCTGGACGAGGGCACCCAGGCCACGCGCCGTCGCCGTGGCGAGCAGGCGCGCGACCAGGGTGCAGCGGCCGGAGCTTGGGGGGCCCTCCAGCGTCGCGATGATCCCACGAGGAAACCCGCCTGCCAGCGCCCGGTCGAGCTCGGGGAAGCCCGTGGGCACGAGGTCCTCGCCGCGGACGAAGGCGGCGTCGGAGGCCTCCCGGTGGCGCACGCGCAGCGCCGACCGGAGCCCCTCGAGGGCTTCGTGGCGGTCTAGTGGCGCCTCCAGGGCAGGCATGGGAGGCTATGATAATCGAACACACGTTCGATGTAAAGGTGGGTGCCGGATGATTTCAGGCGACCGGCCTTCGTATACGATCGTGTGATCGTTCCCGCGGAACCAACGCCGGTGTACTCAATATCGCCGTCGGCACGATACAACTCTTGAATCGCTTTCGGACGATTTAGAGACGGGGAAAACGCCGAAATGGATTTCAGGGTGACACCGACGGGTCCTTGGGCGAGAGCAGGACCCACCGAGCATACACACGCGCAAGATCATCCTCCGAACCCTCGCCGCACAGAATTCGGTTCGCCAGATTGAACCCAATTGTGGTGATGTCGCACTCATCTGCCCCTTTGAAGGTTGCCAACACGGGTCGTCGGAATTGCGCGAGTTCGTCAGACTCCGAGACTCTCCAGAACAGAGAAGGCGACTCGATCAATAACGCCTTAGCGAGAAGGAGCCCAGTATCGCCTCCAACGGTTCTTCCGGGCATCGAAAGCTCGCGACCAGAGCGAAGCCGCAAGTCGCCCTGAATCGCTCGGTACAGCGCGGCGCTCGCCGCGACTAATAGGTCCCGGTAATCCCCTTCGTGTTTGACTCCCAAGTAGGCGAGCAGCATTGAAACGCGTACGTCAGCTACCGACGTGAGCCAATCGAAAACTCCTTCGCTTCGTACTGCGTCCAATGATTGGACGCGTCATAACCTACGTAGCTGGATCGGGCACCGAGTGGGTACGATCCGGCGTCGGCATCGCGGTTATTATTGTCCATGCACCTCTACTTTATATTGGCGTCGCAGCATCTTCTGAAGCGCAGGCGTGGGGTACAACGAGCGGAGCTCGCGGGCCGCTTCTCCCACGCGGATGCAGGATACAACGATAACCACCTCAGCGTAGCCAAGCCGCCTTTGCCGGGAATCGCAATGAGAGCGTCGGCGAACGCGACCCATCTCGCGGTTGCGAATCGCTACGCGGATTTTCTTGCTGGCCGTTTCGTCAGCGGCGGTCGTCGCCGGCGAGACCCTCTTGCACCGCGCGTTCGATCGTGAACGCTGCACCCTCGGCCATCAGCGCTTCCAATTCGCTCGCTGTTAGACGCTCGCGCAGGATGGCCATGAGGCGCTCGTGTGTCCGTGCCTCGGTGAACTGGCGTGGGGAGCCGAGGTCGCGATACCACGCCGTGGAGTACCCCAGTAACCGCGCGGCGCGCTGCAGTGCTCCGTGCTGGGCATCCACGAGCGCGACATGTTCGAAAGCGACGTTCATGAACTTGACTTCCGACGCGGCGACCGGTGTGCCCGGCGTGAAAAGCTCTCGCGCGGCGGCGCGGACGCCGGCCGCATCGTCGCGCGCCGCGAGGTAGCCCGCGAGGTTCGCTAGGACCGCCTCGTGATCGATGCGTTCCAGCACGCGATCCGTGCAGAGTTCGCGAAGGCGGGCGATCGCGCTGTCCGTTTCGCCGCCTTCGTGCTCGACCTCGGCAAGGTGGATGGTGGCATTCACCTCGCGGTAGGGGTCGCCGAGGCTTCGCGCGAGTTCGCGAGCCTCCATGAAGGCGGCAGCGGCGGCGCGATAGTCGAGCCGTCTCTTGCTGACGTGTCCGCGCGCGAAGAACAGCTGGAGGCGACGTACCGGCGATGGCCGCTCCAGCGCAATCGCCTCCGCCTCTGCAAGCGCGGCTTCCGCATCGTCGTAGCATCCCTCCCACGCCGAGAAGATCGCACACGAGCGCAAGGCGTTGAAGAGCACGGTTTCATCGCCCGCGGCGCGCGCGTAGGCGACGGCGTGTCGTGCCGCCGCGAGGGCCGGCGCATAGCGCAACTCGTTGCCGAAAAGGAACGACAGCGCTGCCCACAGGCGCGCCAAGAGCAGCGCCTCGCCGCTCGGAACCGCCGCGAGAAACGCCTCCATCCGGTCGGCGCCCTCTGCTGCGAGCCCAAGCTTTTCCCATTGCACGCCGATCCTCGCGGCGACCTCGGCGCCCGCGCACACGTCTCCGCCCGCCAGCGCCCAGCGGAGCGCGGCCCGGACGTCCTCGAGGTCACTCGAGAGATCGGTCTCGTCGGCGAGCCTGCGGAAGTGCTCCAGGTGACGTCCGGCGATGAGGTCGTGACGGCCGCTTCGTTCCAGCCGCTGGAGGGCGTACGCACGCGTCGTCTCGAGGAGCCGATAGCGCGTCGTGTGGCCCTGCGTGTCGGCGACGACGAGCGATGCATCGACGAGTGCGGCGAGCATCTCCAACGCCTCCAGTTCGTCTGCGCCGGGCGAGCAGACGTCGAGTGCGGCCTCGAGCGTGAAGGTATCGGCGAAGATGCCGAGGGCGCCAAAGAATGCTTGCTCCCGCTCGCCCAGTAACTCGTAGCTCCAATCGAACGCCGCCTCGAGCGTTCGGTGTCGCGGCGCGGCGTCGCGCTTCCCATCCCGCAAGATCCGAAACCGTCGATCCAGGTGCCGCGCGATCTCCGGCGCGCTGGTGACGCGGATCCTCGCTGCGGCGAGCTCGATCGCGAGCGCGATGCCGTCGAGCCGGCGGCAGATGCGTGCCACGTCCGGCGCGATCTGGTCGGTGAGCGCAAACGCGGAATTCGCCGCCGTCGCACGCTGCACGAACAGCGAGACCGCACCGAATTCCTGCGCTCGCTCCTTGGTCAAGTGCGCCGCCGTGCGTTCGTCCGGCAGCGACAGCGGTGGCATCGCATAGAGAGTTTCCAGCGAGATGCCGAGGCGCCGGCGGCTCGTCGCGAGGATGGCGACGCCAGGGCACGCGTGGAGCAGCTCCGTGGCGAGCGCGCCTGCAGCGTCGAGGACGTGCTCGCAGTTGTCGAGCACGAGCAGCGTGGTCGACGTTCGCAGCGCCGCGCAGATCGCCGTCGTGGTGTGCTGCTGCGGCCGGACCGCCACGCCGCGGACCGCCGCGATCGTGCCGGGGACGAGCCGGCCGTCCGCGACGCCGGAGAGGTCGCAGAACCATGCGCCGTCGTCGAGCCGCTGCGTCATCGCCCGCGCGACCTCGACGGCGACGCTCGTCTTTCCGATGCCGCCGGGGCCAGTGAGCGTGACCAGGCGCCCGCGCTCGACGCCGGCGAGGATTTCGGTAAGCTCGAGTTCGCGGCCGACCAGCGACGTGAGCGCGGGTGGGACATAGCCGTTCGTGCCGCCCTGGAGATCGAAGCGGCCTCGGTGCGCCGCGCGGACGGCCTTGCTGTGTGCGGCCGCAGCCTCGAGGTCGCCGCGGCCCGCCTGGTCCAGGCCGAGCGCAGCCGCCAGCATGGCGACGGTCTTCGGGTACGGCGACTTGCGCAGGCCGGATTCGAGCGCGCTGATCGCCTGCGTGCTGATGCCGGCGCGCTCGGCGAGCGCCTCCTGCGAAAGACCGGCGGCCCTCCGTAGGCGTTTGAGCGCGGCTCCGAACCCTGCCGCCGGGGCGTCGTTCAGCTGCACTGCATCCGAGGCCAAGGGAACCTACTACGCTGCCAACTGTAAGAGTCACTTCAGAAAGTGTCGATGGCGTCCACTCCGGGGTCGTGCGAGGATGGCGTCGCCCCCATCGCTCACCAGGAGAAAGTCTCGCCATGCGTTCCCTACCGACGCTCGTCCTCGCCGCCGCCACCGCCGTCGTCTGTTGCCATGTCCCCGCCGACGCATCTGCACGCACCGGCTTCCCGGGCGCAAGCCGCGCGCACAACGGGCCGGTGCACGGCTGGGTCTCGCCGCAAGTGAAGTCGGCCCAGAAGCTGCTCTACGTCGCGGGCGGCAGCCCGCCCACGGTGGACATTTTCACCGCATCGGGCGGGCAGTATACCCTCGCGGGTCAGCTCACCGGTTTCTTCGATCCGCAAGGCATCCGCACCGACGACGCTGGGAACCTCTATGTCGTCGACGACTTCGTGCCGCAGGAGGGCCCGGTCGGCGGACAGGTCGACGTCTTCCCGAAAGGCGCGACGCAACCGTCGCGTGTCATCAATCCGTACCCGTGGAACCCGTTCGATGTCGCCGTCGACAAAGCCGGGGACATCTATATTGCCAACTCCAACCCGATCGGGAAATTCAGCCCCGGCTCCGTGACGGTGTACGGGCAGTCGGACGTCCGGCCGATCCGCGTACTGCGCGGTACCGACCTGAAAGAGATCTGGGGCATCACGCTCGATGCGCGGACGTCCGACGTCTACGTTTCGTATGCAACGGATAGCAGCGGCACTGGGCACATCGCGCGGTTCACCCGCGGGCGCGGTAAACCGACGGACCTTGGCGTCTCGTACGGCCCGCCGTGGGGCATCACGCAGGACGGCGACGGAAACCTGTTAGCGTGCGACGGCGACGGCCCGATCGAGATCTATCCGCAGGGCGGCGGACCGTTGCTCGGAGCCATCCAAGTGCCGGGCGCCCCGCTCTTCGCCTCCTTCAGTAGCGACCATTCGCTGCTCTACGTCTCGAACTTCAACAACTTCGACGTCGAGATCTTCAGCTATCCCGGTGGTACGATGGTCGGCTCGATCCAGCAGCCGATCTGGGCAAAGAACGCCTGGCCAACCGGCGTGGCGTACTTTCCGCCCGCGCACTAATACTGGCGCTTCCCGGCGGCTAGTACGTCCAGCGCACCCCCGCCGCCGGCGCAGGTCGGCGGGGGTGCGACCCCCCCGTGAACGCCCCTATCAGGTTCGCGTGAACGTTCCGAGTTTGTCCGTGTTGAAGTTCTCGACCACGAATGTCGCGGCCCGTCCGTCGGCTCCGATCGTAAAGGTCACCGCCTGCAGTCCGCTCGCATCCTCGCCCACCGGCACGTAAGAAAACGTGTTCCCGTCCCAATGCGTGAGCGGGAACTCCACGTTTCGAGGCCCGAGTACCATGACGAGCCGCCCGTCCTTGGACACGATGGAGGCTGGTCCGTAGAATGCGTTCGCATACGAGCCAGCGTACGCGGCCGGCGGTTGTGCCGGAGCGGGATTCGCGGGAGGCGTCTTGTTCGCGAGCATCCCCTGGTTTGCCAGCATGGCGGCAAACACTTTCGAAAGGTCGGCGAACCAATCGCGCTGCACCTTGCCGAACTCCGCGAGATCGAGGAATTCCGACGTGAGGCTTTCGGATACGCCGACCGGCATGCCGTTGGTCAGCACGACGATGCCGAGCTTCTCCGAGGGCAACATGGCGATCGCCGTTGACGCTCCTACGGCAAACGC
>Ga0302325_10017697_pt1 | contig 15051 bp, 17 predicted proteins | sample Palsa_T0_2_FD_201948 | JGI IMG/M metagenome (GOLD analysis project Ga0302325, IMG submission 201948) | Peat permafrost microbial communities from Stordalen Mire near Abisko, Sweden - Palsa_T0_2 | ecosystem: Environmental > Terrestrial > Soil > Palsa > Peat permafrost | place: Sweden: Abisko... | reverse complement strand
CCCAACCACTGCCCCCCCCCTTTCCCATGCCCTTCCAATCCCCGGGTACCAACCTAAAGCTAACCCAATCCCCGGACAGGCCGCAGAGAGACAAGGAACCAAGAACGACAGCATGGGTTCCCGAGCTGCACACTAGAGAGCTGGCAGTATGATTGCATCGGCGCGTAGGAAGGGATTGATTTGCATGGTTAGTTCACGGCACGGCGATACTGCGAAAGGAAGGGATTTCATGAATCATGACGATGATGGACGGTAGCTTTCGCTATCAAGTCCTCACGGAAATAAATGCAGTCCAAAAGGACATTTCCAACCCAGCTTTCTGAGCCATTTTTGGATGAGCGGTCTCGTGATTTGTGGTGCTAGCGTTGAGTGTGGCTGGTGAAACGAGGGGCGTAGCATCGTGATGTTTTGGACTCGGCGGTTGATGTTGGGATCCTGACCTCCAGTGAGCGTCTAAATGTCTTTGGCCTAAGAATGAGATCGAGTGATCCAAGGTCATGTTGTGAAATAATATTAAGATTAGTGCAAGTTTTCCGTTCCGGGCGAGAGTATTGCCTCACTCTATCTCACCATCACGGTACCAATTATAAACAAGACGACGACAAGTGTCATGAGCATCATCGATTGAGTATTAATTGACAAGACCAGCCGAAATAAACGCTCAAGCATCCTCCACTATGCAACCAGACTGTCTAGCGTAGTCTTCAACCTCATTGCAGCAACCTCCATCTTCAAAGAGACGGAGGGGCTATGATCTCCAAAAGCAAAAACAAGACGCCAATCGCTGATGCAGCTCTAATTCATCCCCACCACCTAAATGTATGTACGTTATTGTAAGAATCGCATCCCGTGCCTGCCAAGTGGCGGAAAGAGGAGCATCTATTGCAGCCCGGTGGGTAATGCAGCAGACCTGGAAGAAAGGCAGGCAAGCCGTCTAGACTTTTCCAGGGCGGGCACGAGGAGGAAGGTTCCAAGGCTTTGCTACCACAATCTAGACATACTGTCAGCGCCTTGTTCCAAGAATTGTAAAGAGTAAGTGACGTACCTCTCCTTCGCTATAAGCCCAGAAGTATACTCCCATACCGACCGTATAGTAGATAGCTGGGTTGGTAGCTTGGTACAGCAATGCGGAAGCCAGAGCAGTCAAAGGCAGAAGCACCAATCTCGCCTCAATACTCCTGTGTAGTGCTGTCCCGGCAATGAAACCAAGCGGCCATTCCCACGCGAAGAAGAAGATGCCGAACACGAGATTGACGATTTGCAGGATCGGGAGGGGCTTCACTGCAAAGTCAAGGTTCTTGGTGAGGAAGTCCCAGAAGACCTTAGGCCAGAAGAAGCCTTCAACTGCTGCTGCTACTTGGTCTGGTTTCTGTTAGCAAGTGAATACTGCCCTTGGCGAAGGAATATACGTACAAATAGACGCAGTCAGTATAATGAGTCGAGCCCAGTGGTTCTTGATGAGTTTGCCCATGATATCTTAATTAAGTTTCCCTTCGTATATCTTTCCGAGTCCACTGTTTCCCAGGTTGCTTCTTCCTCCAATAATATACAGACGTGTGATTCGAAGGATTGATTAAAGGTCGTACTGGTGAATGGGTGAAGAAAATGGAATGAGTCTTGGATGTGTCCGGGCCTGCGGACTAAGAGGAACGAAAGTGAAGTGGATAACCGCTGGTCGACCTGAAGGAATGCTATCGACGACGATGAGTGCCCAGCGGTGGTGATGAAGCCCGTGGACTTGAGGACGTGGGGAGAGATAGTCTATATCTCTGGGCCCCAGGACACGAGTCACTGGGCTGGGGGGAGGGATCTGCTTCGGCTGTTGTATCAAGCCAGATCCTGCGGCTTGAATTTGGCTGAAGGGGACGGTAGGTTTTCGATGGAACAGACCACGAACTGGTTATCTGATCTACTTTGGCAGTTGACATCCGAGCGACCGAAACTTTATCCAAGGAGGAGGAGCAGGGCAATGTAAGATGAATTGGGACACCCGGTTATGGGTTGCCGTTGGACATGTGGAGCGAATGTGTCAGGCTCCTGGGCGGCCTCGTCTGATCCGGTCTTATCTGATGTAGTTTAAAGATGATCTAGGAATGGGCTGGTGTAGGATCCTCGAGTTGAGACGTCTTGGAGTTGTTTTGACGTTACAAGATGCACTTTCTGCGGGAGAAGAAGATCTCCTACAACCATGCGGGACCCAAGCAGTTTAAGCAACGACAGGGCAGAGCAGACTAGCAGCCGACCAGACTGGGGGAGAGGGCGAGGCTGGCCGTCCCGCTTGTGACCCGCGAATGCTTGGTCCGTTGTGGAAACTTGTGCTTCCCATGCTGGAGCTGCAACTCATACAGTATGCCGCCAGGAAGCACGGCAGAATACAGTAGTGGCAGAAAGGCGGGTCCCAGCTCCATTTTGGGAGTAGCCAGGCCAGGGCAATTCCAGTAGAGATCCAATGGATCTGAGTTCGGAGCGATATCAGCCTATCACATAGAGCGAGAGTCAAGATGTTGAAGTGGCGGGCCATGGTGGTTAGCGGTAACAGAGACACTGGAGAGTTCAAGAGGGGTACGATTGGCGGCGATTGGAGAGCGGTGGGCGCGTAGACGTCGTACTACAGGGGGGCCCTTCGATTGTGGCTTCCTGGGGCCGCCGAGTCGAGTCTGCAGAACAGAGCGGCGCCAGGGTCGGCGGTCGGCCGGTACAGGGGACGCCACTTGATTGATTGATTGATTTGATTGATTGACTGACCGCTGACTGACCGAACCCTGACGGTAACCAATGCAGAGAAATGCACCGACGCACGCACGCACGCTCGCACGCTCAACTCGCTTGCTCAACCCCTCACAGACTCACAGTGCCCAGGACCGAGGTCGCACTTGGCAACGCCTTCTGCTACTTGCACAATCACCGCTGTCTGTTTGCAAACCTCGACAGTTCCATCTGACAAGATTACAGTCTCAAGTCCATGCATTGCCCGCGCGCATTGATCGGATATCCCATCTAATCCGATTAGATGCAGGGTGCCGCTGCCAGTGCTGCCATCTGATAACATGGGGAGGGGGTCGAGACGAGGTCCCAGACACACCACCGTTTGATCTCGACCTCGCTCAAACCAAGATTGTCAGAGAAGATAAGATAACTCTCGTGCGCCCATCTCTACCCCGGCAACGAAACAACCTTTTTATCAGATCCTTCCTGATCTGTTACCGTAGCCCCCATTTTTTTTGATCAATTTGCTTCACCGCACTGCCCCGGCCATGCGACCATTGTTTACGCTGCCAGAATTCTGCACAACGTCAAACCGGCCTCGACCGGATGGCGCGTGAGAGCTGGCCATCAGATGATTCAGGTCCAGCATCACCCCAGAGACCAAGTCTCTCGACGGCCGCACTGCCGTAAATAGAAAAGAGGAAAAAGAGGAGTCTGAGCCGTGTGTGGAGGTCATGTTCTCAAATCTCAACTTCACATCACAGTCAAGAAAAACTAGTTGCAGCGCAATGTGACGGTGTGGAGCGGGCGACGTTGACTTTTTGTACGGATATGCATTATCCGCCAATATTTATTGACGTGCCACAATCACTATCACAACATCGTTCACTGATCGTGACAACTGTGATATCTGTGCAGGCGGTCACGATCATCGTGGAGTTGTGCACTCTATTTTGGGGGCTCTTGTCAGCCTCGAGCGGATAGAGGCCGCTTCTCATTGGCGAGGGAGAGAGCTGTCGAATGTCGCCATGTGCAGCGAGTCACTGGTCACCCCTACAAGCGCTCTACACAGGCCTCCATGCATACTTGATAATTCAACCGCCGGCCGACCCACGTCACGAGTCAGGATTTCTTCTCTTCACCACCGGACGATGGGAGGTATCCAGGTCATCAAAGAAAGTATTTTCGGATCACGCTTCTGAATATATCCTCGTTCTCGGGTTGACCCAATTGGCTGGCACCCAACACACCTCGTGTAGTACTGTACTTAAAATTATCACCATCAGCACCACGTGCGATGAGGGGTCCAATCCTGCTCGATTCGGCTAGGACGTACTCCTCTCCACCTAGCCCATGTACAGTCCAGAGAGTCTATTTCCGTTCAACGCGTCAGCACTCGCCGTTCTATCCAGTAATCTGCCCGTCAAAGATCATATCTTATCGACCTAGAGGAAGCCTTGGCGCTTCATGAAGCAAACTTCACTGGAGGAAGCGCTCAAGAATCAAAATAGTCGCTCGTCCAGAAATACTTGTAACACCGGATAGACAAATATTCCAGCACTTCCTGGCTACCTCGAGGCCAGTGGCCACGGATCGGGCCTCAACGTGGTGTCTCCGGGCCCGACGTCTTGGGATCTTCGTCGGAGATTTCCAAAACACTCTCGTAGTCCTGGGTGGGATCTGCAAGGGCTTGACGAGCGACCCGATGGACTGGAACCTCTTCCGCGTGATATTATCTTAAAGCCGTCAAGCTGCACAAAAGAATGTAGGGGCTTCATCGAGTGATGTGTGTGCCTTGCTATCTGAATATTACTGCACTTTAGCTAGATAATACCTACTCGAAGACCAAAACTGGACAGCTTCGACAACTGTATGATGCCACAGCTAATAGCCCAATAACAATAATCCAACGGAATTTATACAGCTTGCCAATGACCGACTTTCACACCTCAAGACGCTTCAAAAGCAACACTCAACGAAACAAATTTCGAATCCCTTCGGTAACCACAGTTCTGCTAATTCCTTTTCCTTTAGCCTTCTTCCCCTGCTTTTGTGACGTTGCTGCTGTTAGAGCAGACGGCACTTGTGGGATGTTCTCTTTTTCTTCAGTTCCCAAATCTGTAACTGTCGAAAGTGAAGTTACTTTGTTTTGGTTCACGCTGTTTGCACTCGAAGTTCGTAGCGGAGGTGTGATTATCCTTTGCCCATCAGGGCCCCAGCTTGTCTTGACCTTTAAGGTTGCTAGCCGTCGTAATGTGCTTGCGGGACTGCCGTTTGCTGCAGGACTCAGGGTATCTGGTGTCTCAAGGGAGTTTCTGTATTGAGTATTTTCCTTCTCATCTTGTATGACCGACAATCGAGATCTTGTCGGGTCGTCAGGATCCTTGTATTGACTCGATTCGCTGGAGTTGTTTTCGTTTCGGGCCGGAGTGAATCTCATCACATCAGTCTCGCCGGACTCGTCATCTTCTGCTGTCTTGTGCAGACTAGCCATACTACCTGACCGTTTTGTGAAATTACTAGCAATACTTGCGACGCTCAGCTTGCGCATCATGGAGCTGGCCGATGCGCGAACGAGGTGCTCACTCCTCGCCCGACCTGTCATACCTGGGAAGGGGAGGATTTCCTTCGTCCAAACGTCTGCTAGAAGTGTTTCGAGTCGGATGCGGTCAGCGCGTGACGGAGCAAGGACCGGAATGCGGTTCGTCGTCAAAAGAGACTGAGATCTGTTGATCGAGGCGGACGATGCCGTTTCTTTAAATGCATTTGTGTTCTTAATGATGACTTGGTAGAGGCCCGACATGGGTCCTACAGTAGTTGCTCTGTGAATTGATATCCTTCGGGCAATGGTGCCTGCGCCAAGTTAACTGTGGGTGTCCTGGTCCCGGGACTCGGTTTCTCCGGGACGGAGAGCCAGCAGCTTCAAAAAACTGACCTGGCTTTCCAAAAACGGTTCCCATTGATTTGATCGGCAAAGATAGAGATGTAAACAAAGCTTGCTCTCCTGGGTCAAGTGTGTCTCTGCCTGAGTGATCTGCCAGACGACTTCGCCACTCAAGCTCCTCTTTCGGCGAGCAAGCGTTCATCGTGACCTCGAACAATTGGTGGTCGCATTCGAAAACCAGTTTCCAAGAGAAGGGGGCCGTATGACATTGTAGTCCTATTTTTGAGTTAGTTTCAAAATCAAGTTCAGACCGATTGCTGACACAGGGACACTTGGAAGGGTGCTAATTCAGAAACTTTAGTCGATTGGAAGTAAAAATACCTCTGCCATTGTCCACCTCCTCTACACTAAGCTCACATAAGCCAATGCAAGCCTGAATCGTATATATCTGATCGTTTCTGACGGCTGATGCAAGGATGAGAAAGTCACGGTACAAGAGGCATATCATATACTGGCCATCTACGCCGTCCCGAGTCTGCCATGAGACATGGAGCACACCACAAAGATGGATGTGGCCGAGTGCCCGTACAGAATTCTTCGAGCGAGCATCGAGCTGTATACCGGTCAGAACGTGTGCCGATATGGAATACTACGCGCATCTTTTACACACCTTGTTTGGAAACACCAGACGATCCTGCAAGAGCCAAGATCTCTCCATTGTAATCTTCATCCTTGGGTCATCTGTTGCACGATTGATCTCATTGGTTGCTTCTCGGAGTCTAAAAAGAACATTCTCGATTTCCATATGAGAATCTGGACAGTCACAAACGGGGGTTTGTTTCAGCAGCTCTGCAAACAGCAGTGGGTATCTGCAGACCCTTTGAATAGGCTGTCCCAAATGAGCGATGATGGACTTTAGCGAGGGAGTCAATACTTGCCTTGACCAACAAATCGCCAATTGTTAGGGCCTTCTTCGATTTGTCATGTTGGCTGTTGATAGAGGCCAATGAGGATGCCAGCGCCTCGAGTCCTTTCTGATACATCTCCCACTGAGGCATAGTTCGATAGGTGGAAGCTACGTCCTTGATCATAAGTTCATATTTGGCACCATATTCTTCGTAGACAAAGAAGCGATTCATCTAGAATGTCGACTTTGTAAGTCTAACGTGACGATATTACAGTTGGAACCTAAAGTCATACATACCTTCTTGCCGAATACTCTTGCAACCTCAGCCGCAACCTTTGGTTCTGCAGTCATTCCAGGAATCTTCTGAAGCCAAGTACCACTTTTGTCCTCGGGGACCGCATCAAGGCTTCGCCACCTATGATGACCGTTTGCGGATCCAGGCAATGTTGTCTCGGCAGGTATTGGCTGCGTGTATTCAGAATGCGGCACGACACGGTGGAGCTCTCCAAGAAGCTCTTCATGAAGCTCAACGATTTCATTAAGGTTCCGATTGATAGATGCTCGAAGGTTCAACGAAAGGCTGGGAATAGAGGCCATGAGGGTCACATAAACCTGGCGAAAGTTAGAGTAGTCTCAAGCGAGCACGGTACAACTCACGTTCATGAGAAAGCGGACGTCAGCTAAATAGCTTTCCTCTGTACTGATAATCTCTTCGAGAACCCGGCGGCGTTGCAGCAATCGATTGGTAACTGCTTGGTCTATGACAATACCTCTCGCAATGTATGAACTGTCCTCGGAGAGGCGTCCAACGTTTGACGCCTTGCTACTACGATCTGTTCTCTGCTGGCGAGAAGAAATGCCGGTTCTCCTAGAACGTGGTGCAACACTGAAGCTGGCAATGCTGATACTTGCGCTCTTGACAGCGGTGACGAAGCCAAAGGAAGACCCGGATGATGATTTTTTGTGAGCCGATCTTTTCTGGCTTCCTGAAGTGTCGAACAGCTCTGGGTCGAGAACTGTGCCATCCATATCACAGCTTACGGTCTTCCGCCTCTGTGTTCCTCGTTTTTGAAGGGTCTTCATCCACTTGTTAAAAGGTCGTTCTCCTTCCAATGGCAGAGAGCGGTTTACAAAAGCCTCGTCCAACGAGAATCGTTCTCGTTTCGGCGTGCCGCCAGCTTGAGAATCCTCCGCGTTGAATGACAATCCTAAAGCTGCAATGTTATCCAAAGTGTTCCATTCTTCAAACTTGTCGCTCGTAGATGCTTTCTCGTTTGTATTGAGGTCGACCTCATCAAAGTCTTCCTGTGCTTGGTCGGTGGGATCCTTTCGACTTGATGGCGGAGGAATTGGGGTTCCCCAGCTTGTCTTTCGAGAAATATGCATGGAGTTTCGATGCGAACAAGTGGGAGTCGAAATATCAGAATCAGCCCGAAGGGCAGTGTCGGAATGAGCCATGATGTGGTAACAAGGGAACCAAAAGAAAATGTAATACAAAGTGATCCAAACGTCCAAGAAACCTCAGCTCATCCAATGGGCGAGTCTGATTACCGCATCGAATAATGCTAAGCAATGGAAGAATGGGATTGTGAGGACCAAGAATTGGAGATTGAGAAGAAAGGAAGCCTGGGAAGGTAGTTACTGAACATGTTAGATGCCAACGAAAAGGAAGGAGCGGTACAGGTCGTCGAGACTTGAAATTGTCTTAAAATGGAAGGCACTTCCCTAATTGCTCTAAGAAAGTGAGACTTTATATGAAATTACCCATTTGATTTCTCTCCCTCGGATACCTACAAGTATACTGAAGTCACGCACGCACAATGATTCAGTTACAGATTCAAGATTGGAGAGAGGTTGGGAGCTTCACTGCAGCCCAAATTACTTCTGCAGAAAAGGTTATTTAACAGTACAGAACGTGATGGAGTAGACGTCTGTGAATTTTAGAGATAAAAAACCAGAACAGGCCATGATTTGTTCCATTTCACCTACCGGTAGATAGGTCACTTGCAGTTGATGTGCATGGAAAGTGTCACGTGCAGCGAGTCGTCAACCCCGCAGCTAAACGCGTCCCTCCGCAGCCTGGGCATACAAGGCTGGCGAACGCACCTGGAAATCGCAACAAACCTCCTACATATTGCTTCTCGAGACATGGGATTGCCGCAAAGAATGGAGAACCTACACGCACCTACTGTTCCGTCAGGACCGACTTCAGGACTTGCCAGCACGAATGGAATCCAGACAAGCGGTTTGACATTTCCGCAGCTTCAAGCCAAGAAGGACAACATTGAAGCAGAGCTTAGAGCGTTGGGTAGTGTGCTGGAATCGGTAGGTAGAATATCTGCGAAGGATAAATTAATACTAATCGTAAGTAGCATGGCGTTGATATGAATACAAGACTCATCACCCCGGATGGCTTCCCTCGAGCAGACCTCGATGTTGCGCAGAGTATGAGGTCCTGGATCTGAATTCGAAAGCTGCTGCTGATGAAGTGCCAGTTCGAACAACACGATCGCGGATAATATACCTTCGAAACGACCACAAAGCTCTCATGGCCGTTATCGAAAAGCACCTTCACGAACATTTTGCGAGGCTGGCAGAAAATGGAACGCAGGATGAGCCCATGACCAACGGAGGTCTGCCAAGCACCGGCACAGCATCATCATCATCATCACAACCTCCTCAGCCCTCTGGACCTCCGTTTGCAAAGGTCAACAGCGTCGTACCAGGGAGTCCGGCCGAAATGGCAGGCTTGAAGGCTGGAGATGAGATCCGAAATTTTGGATATGTCAACCATACGAACCATGATGGCCTGAAGAGAGTGGGAGAGTGCGTGCAGGGGAATGAAGGGGTAAGCGTATTGCCTGCCCAAGAACGACTGGAACACTGATGTCCTGTAGCGGAACGTTCTTGTGAAGGTATCTCGACCTACGAGCGGTGGTCAACGGAGACAGGAGTTACAACTGACACTTACGCCACGTCGAGATTGGGGGGGCAGGGGTCTGCTTGGTTGCCATATCCTGCCACTTTGAAAGTTGATAAGTTGTGGCAATAATCGAGCCTTATGACGGTCTTTGGGTGTCTTTACAGCGTTGCGTGGGAGGTGTTCCGGCCCAAGAAAAGCATCAAAATAGAGAGAACAATATGCCACGTAGTTTTGCCAGAACCTTGATAATCCTTCTGACAGGTGAACAAATGAATGATAGGCCTCTCCGAAACCCAGAGTCAGAATTGATATAAAAGTGATTATTCTGAATAAACTGGAAGCTGCAAGCTGTGGCGAAATGGTTGGGCAGAGTTTACCACGTGATCTGTTAGCGACTAATTTTTAAAGCGTTTGCTCCATCAAAACACCACAGCTTCTGGAGATTTCCATATCTCAGCACCTCCGCAAAACGAAACACCACAATACAGGGTAATGCGCTTGACACCAACCCATTCTCGCTTCTATCGTCATATTGGCGACGTCGACCATTGCTTCTGCTTTTGCTAACTAGTTCCACCACAGCCCTGATTCCTTCTCATCTCTGTTTACATCACCATCAACGTCCGATTACAATAAACAACATGGCTGAAGCTGCACCCTCAATCCCCACCTTCAAGCTTGTCCTTGTCGGTGATGGAGGAACCGGAAAGGTACGTTCTCCCGATCTCCTGCATATGCTGCCGCTGGTATCGGGATGCGCTCACCTCCATTCCACTATCTGTGGCGCATATTGGATACTGATCAAACACTAACAGCTTGATAGACCACGTTTGTCAAGCGACATTTGACTGGAGAGTTCGAGAAGAAGTATATTGCCACCCTTGGTGTTGAGGTTCATCCTTTGGGATTCAGCACGGTAAGCCCGTCCAAGTCTTAATCAAAGCTAATAGTAGCTAATGTATCTACAGAACTTGGGCAACATCCAATTCGATGTCTGGGATACCGCAGGACAAGAGAAGTTTGGAGGTCTTCGTGACGGATACTACATCAACGGCCAGTGCGGCATCATCATGTTCGACGTCACCTCCCGCATTACCTACAAGAACGTTCCCAACTGGCACCGTGAGTAAACTCTGGAGCTCAATACCATACTTGCTAATAGCTCTTAGGTGATTTGGTCCGTGTCTGCGAGAATATCCCCATCGTCCTCACCGGTAACAAGGTTGATGTTAAGGAGAGAAAGGTGAAGGCCAAGACAATCACTTTCCACCGAAAGAAGAACCTTCAATACTACGACATCTCCGCCAAGTCCAATTACAACTTCGAGAAGCCATTCCTCTGGTTGGCACGAAAGCTTGTTGGCAACCCTGCTTTGGTTAGTAACAACTTCCATCTATCCCTTTGATTATGGCTAACAAACCCAGGAATTCGTTGCTGCTCCCGCTCTTGCCCCTCCCACCGCCACCGTCGACCAAGCTCTGTTGGAGCAATACCAGAAGGAAATGCAAGATGCCGCCCAAATGCCACTTCCAGATGAGGACGATGCCGATCTCTGAATGCGTGCGAGTGTCATTTCGAGGTTTTCGGATACCACTTCTTAGGAGCATTTTAGATCGTTCTCTTTTTCGGCGATATTTGCATTGTGTCACTTGGTCTCACAGATAGAGGAAAATGAACAACGACTACCTCTTTTCGTCAGGGCATGGATAAATCTCATGCAGGCAGCGAACTTGTGAGAGGGGGGTGGATTGGGATTATTACGAGCGATGAATACAGAGTCGGCGGCGGCAAGGACTTCACGATTGTGCTGCCATTCAGCAGCATCCTCTCTCATGTAGCTAGACTAAAAAGCCATAGTTCCTTTACAGTCCACGCCCCGGGGCAAGATTAGGCTTCTCAAAATGTGAGCTAATGTGACAGATGACAACCATGACAGAAACTTTCATAAAAGCTGAAATGCAGCTGTGGTTATTTACAGACTCCCGAACTCATTGCCAGGACAGAGTGAGTAAGCAGTCTTTCTCTGCCCTGGCCCTTCAACAACTTTTGAGCCTCAAAAAAGTTCCACATATGTGGACCCATTCCATAGAGATGAATCTCTCCCCATGTTGCTTGGTGCAAGTCGTCTCGAGCAAGCTGAAGGTGCATGATTTTCCCAATCAATGCACCAATGCCAAGTGGTTCTTTGCTTCAACGGGATACATCATCTGCTGAGTAGCATCCCGTCACCGTAAGTTATCAAATATTGAACTCCTGTCTTCCTTGGCCCTAGGCTAACCTCACGCAAGACCGTTCTCTATCAACTAATCTTTTGATTCAACATCCATATTCATTACCCCATTGTGGATAACGCTATCTTTATAACGCATGGAGGAGTTTTATACCTCCGCTTCGATGATGAGCTTCCGGATATTCGTAAGTCTGTGCATTCTTCTAGTGATGTCATAGTGGAGGAATTGTACTTTTTCACTATCTAGGGTTTCGGATTCTTATCATCGAACCTCAACCTCGTTGCCAAGTAGTCAAAGGGGCGGGGGTTTCTTCTTAGACTCTATGATTGTTATGAACCATCCGCCTTCTTAACTACAACTGCAAGGGGGTAGAGGAGACTCTTTCCCAAGTTGTAGTACCACGCAAGTGGAGCAAGGCTTTGATGGCTGTGCATGGATAGCTCTATGGAGCAATTCATATCCTTCTGCGGGGCCAAGTAATCAGAAATGTCCACCTACCTTGAACTAGAAAATGGAGCACCCCTGTCGACCTTCAACTGGAAGATGTCACCTCCACACCTTGACACAACATTCTGTCGATGGCCGAAGCCGGTTCCATTGCCTATAGATTTAAAGCATTGAGTTTCCAACAATTGAACATTCATTATTCTCATCTGCAGTTCTCCTAGGACTTTTCATTTTTGCCAATGGCATCAGATATTCACTGGAGGATTCTGAAGCTCACCCACCACCCACCTCAAGCATCCTTAACAAACTTTCTGCTAATGCAACAGGCGTGAAGACGGGCACTACGTTTCAGGGCACTACCATCAGATAGGCGGACCCAGGACGGAAGACAATCGCGAATCAACGGCTGGAGTCACTTCCTATTCATCGCAATTGATTTGGACGCAAGTAGCTGACCAATCCTTTGAATCTGAAATCATGAGAATATCATTGATGATCAACAAGGAAAACTCTCATACTTCTTGCGGTACTTCAAAATCAAAAATAATGCTCGAGAAGCTCCTCTTCCATTGTGATTGAATGGATGGCCGCACTTGGAATTCATGGTTGGTTTGTTCCTAGGTATATACGTCAATGTTCGAAAAACATTGGATTGCCGGACACTGATGGCCAAACTTGGTCCATGCAATTTCACCTAAATTCTTACTTCTCAAACAACTCCATATGCTTAGCAGGAAGTCTCGAACGTTCTGTTTTCGTCAGAGCCACTTGATGTTTGGTTTCTACTAGCGACGAAGAAACCGGAAGCTTAGATCCAGGAACGTCTTTTTTTTTGGTTTGATGTGCCTAGTGAGGAGCCCAAATGAGACGTTGATAGGATTTTTGAATTGGATTCGCACGGTCCGATTTATGAAAGTAGGGTACGAAGGCCGATCTGGGACTCGAGGGATGCACGCACAAGGGGGACATAGCAGCAGCCGAATATCAACCATTTATAGCTGACGGAGCAGAGTTTTGCGCAGTCCCGCCAATGCGAAAACTTACTGTTCCTGCAGATATATGAGGGAGATTTCGATAATAGTTCCTGGGCTTTGAAAGCCAAGATATACAGCTAATACCATTAGATAATGGGAGTCAAAGCACCTTCTTACCAACCAGAACCCAGTCTCGAAATGATAAGGAGGACCTTTTTAGAATTGTACGTGGCAGCTGGGGATTGGAAATCTCCTCAAACTACTCAAGCTCAGGGCGGCGAATGCAACCCACATCTAATCGTTTGTTGTTTTGCCACAAACAACTAGCTCATCAGCTTCGAGCATCCTGTCGCAGTCACAAGTGCACCGGTCCAACTATGTTGAAATATTTTGGGCAATCATCATTGGAGCCGTGCAATGAAAACAGCCAACTCATATTTTTCAAGCTTTCGGACCTTAACCGATCGCACGGTCTGAGCTGGAGACTCGGAAACTCCCAGTTAGATTATGACCATGAATGACGTGGAAATATTGAGTTGGGGGGTTCATGTTGGGCCGACACAAGGTAATCCCAATGCAACTTCTATGCTTTTCATAGAATTTGTGATAGAAATAAAAGTATTTCGCAGGAAAAGGTTGGGAAATTATATAATGGATCACACAAATGCTGGTTGGATTCTCTGTCAACTTAACCGACTAAGTGATAATTTCAACCCCAGCGCGAGACCGGAACAAATGGCAATTCAAAGACAAAATTACATTAAACTTGCCGATAGTGGAATTCCTCTGGTTCGTATTTATAAGTTTTCTTTCATCTTGATTTCAAGAATGTGTTGCTATGTTGATGGTTTGCGATAATAAATATTATGTTCACGCTCTTTCCGGAAAAGCGGCCCCCACAGGGGACGTCTCAAGCGAATCGCGGTCACGTCAACGCGGTTTGATCGAACATCACCCGCGAAGCCCATTTCCATATCACAACATTATTTGGGATTGCACCCCACGAAATCGATCCGAATTACTTCGAGATATTCTTCCCACTAAAATAGTCTATTCAGAAGCATTGGAATACTATGAATATTCTCTACAATGAGTGACGCGACTTCACCTCCACCGCCCCGCTCCTCCTCTACTGCCCCAGAGGCCGAGGGACGCCAGCGAGCGGACTCGAGCTCGGGCGAGGGTGAATTCGACACTTCTTTAGACCAATCTACAGGAACTGCTACGAGGGAAGATAGCGCGTGTGACTTTGAAGGGAGAACGGACAACAAGCAGAAGCGGAAGAGGACTAGGTATGTGTGAGGAGTTTTCATTTCCGTTGGTACATTTGGCTACAAGCTATGACTTGTCCAATTGATGCACATATGAGCAATGTGAGTTTTGAGATATTTTTGGGGCACACTGCTAACGTTTCTATCATCCAGTCCCCAAGACCAAGCTATTCTCGAGGCCGAATACAAACAAAATCCCAAACCGAACAAAGCAGCGCGTGCAGAAATAGTCGAGAAGGTGTCTTTGAACGAGAAAGAAGTACAGGTCAGTAATTATACTCATGGCGTGGCTGGTTTGCATTCAGACGCGTTCACGATACTGTACTTTCCGGTGCTGAATTAAGTTACAGATATGGTTCCAGAACAGGCGCCAAATTAATCGAAGAAAGTCACGACCGCTTCTACCCCATGAGATTGCGGCTTTTGGACTAGGAGGTATGGCAGCGCTTTCGTCTGATATGGCATTCAGCAGCAGCAGCCAGAACGGAGAAGAACCTGAATCAAGCTCGCAGCAGGAAATGATCAGTAGCCAGGAAGAGACCAGAAGCTGTGAAGTCGAAGCCGAGATTCCACTACCAAACCCGGCAGAGGAGCGCGTCAATGTCGCGAAAGAGGAGGCCGTGTTTGGTGTGGAAAGCAGACCAACTTTTCTACCACCTCTTCTGAAGCGACAATCTTCATCAGCTACCTCACTTAATGAGAGTAGCT
>Ga0302325_10017696_pt1 | contig 15051 bp, 11 predicted proteins | sample Palsa_T0_2_FD_201948 | JGI IMG/M metagenome (GOLD analysis project Ga0302325, IMG submission 201948) | Peat permafrost microbial communities from Stordalen Mire near Abisko, Sweden - Palsa_T0_2 | ecosystem: Environmental > Terrestrial > Soil > Palsa > Peat permafrost | place: Sweden: Abisko... | reverse complement strand
CGGGTCCTGATCGACGGGCACGATCTCCGTAGCGTCACGCTCGACTCGCTGCGCGGCCAGCTCGGCGTCGTGCCCCAGGAGCCCTTCCTGTTCGCCGGGAGCCTGCGCTACAACATCGCCTTCGCCTGCCCCGACGCGACCGAAGACGAGGTACAGGAGGCAGTCCGAGCCGTCGGCCTCGCCGACGTCGTCGAGCGGATGCCCGAGGGGCTCGACACGGTCGTCCACGAGCGGGGTCAGTCGCTCTCATCCGGCGAGCGCCAGCTGATCGCGCTTGCGCGCGCCTTCCTCGCCCACCCGCGGGTGCTGGTGCTCGACGAGGCGACCTCGAATCTCGACCTGCTCTCGGAGTCGAAGATCGAGGCCGCCCTCGACGTCCTGCTCGAGGCGCGTACCGCGGTCCTGATCGCGCATCGACTAACGACCGCGATGAAGGCCGACCGGATCGTCGTCGTCGACGAGGGACGGATCGTCGAGGTCGGCTCCCACGGCGAGCTGCTCGCCGCACGCGGGCGCTACGCCGAGATGTACGCGACCTGGACCAGCGCTTCTGGATAACGCGAAGTGTGGATTGCGAGGGCGCTTGACGCCTGCTCTACAGTTCGCAACACAGTGGTCTGCCGCAGGCGCTTCGGTGCGCGCGGCCGTTGCCGCTTTCGGGTTCTTGGACTTCTCGGCGGGAACATGGTGACCGCCTCGATTGCTGATCACCCTTTTGGAGTGGTGCTTCAAGAAAAGGGATGGTTAGCCAGTGGCTACCGAGCAACTGTCGGACGTCTTGGGCGAGTTCGCCCGCACAATGGTGACGGACTTCCCGATCCAGGGGATCCTCGATCACCTGGTCAAGCGGATCGTCGACATCATGCCGGTGACCGCCGCGGGCGTCACGCTGATCTCCCCAGGCTTGGAGCCACGCTATGTCGCCGCCTCAGACCAGTCTGCGCTGCGGTACGAGAAGCTGCAATCCGAGTTGGGCGAGGGACCCTGTCTCGCGGCATATCACACCGGTGAGGCGATCGCGGTCCCGGATCTGACCAAGGACGATGCGTTCCCGAGGTTCGCGCCGCGAGCGGTGGAGGCCGGGCTGATGGCGGTGTTCACGTTTCCGCTCAACCATGAGGACTTGCGGCTCGGGGCGCTTGACTTGTATAGCGACATCGCCGGGGGTCTCAGCGATGAGTCGATGGGGATGGCTCAGACGCTGGCTGATGTCGCCTCCGCCTATCTGATCAATGCTCAGGCCCGCGCGGACCTGCAGGATTCCTCCGATCAGTCGCGCGAAGCGGCTCTGCACGACGCGTTGACCGGCCTGCCCAACCGGGTTCTGATGCTCGAGCGCTTGGAGCACGCGTTTCTTCGCGGGCGTCGCTCGGGCCACACCACGGCGGTGTTCTTCTTGGATCTTGATGAGTTCAAGGTGGTCAATGACACCTACGGTCACCAGGTCGGCGATGAGCTGTTGGTGGCCGTCGCTGAGCGCCTGACCGGGGTGCTGCGGCCCGGTGACAGTCTGGCTCGCTTGTCCGGAGACGAGTTCGTGGTCCTGTGCGAAGACCTCGAAGACCCCTCCGAGGCTGACGGGATCGCGGTTCGGTTCGACGAGGCGCTGACTGAGCCGTTCGTCCTCTCGGGCGTGCAGCTGCAGATCGACGCGAGCATCGGAATCGCGTTCACCGGGCGCGGCAGCGACGCGCCCGAAGAGCTCATTCACGACGCCGACCTCGCGATGTACCGGACAAAACGCCACCGCGATCACGATCACAAGGTCCTCGACCTGCGTGAACTGCACCTCGCCGAGCACCAGGCCGGCCTGGCGCGCGGCCTGCCCGGCGCCGGTGACCGCAACGAGCTGCACGTCGAGTATCAGCCGATTGTCAACACGCTCGACGGTCAGCTCACTGGCGTGGAGGCCCTGCTGCGCTGGACGCACCCAAGCCGCGGAGCCGTTCCACCGACCGTGTTCATACCGTTCGCCGAGCAATCCGGCCAGATCGTCGAGCTAGGCCGATGGGTGCTGGAGCAGGCCTGCTTGGACCTCCACGGCTGGCAGCGCCAGCAGCCCGTCAGTCTCTTCATGTCGGTCAACGTGTCACCCCACCAGTTCATGTCCGTTGGCTTCGCGCACAGCGTGGCAGCGATCCTGGACATCGCGAGCACCGACCCCGCCATGTTAACCCTCGAAGTGACCGAACGCGTCTTCGTCCACGACGAGGAACGCGCCCTGATCGTGCTCAGCGACCTCAAGGAGATCGGCGTCAAGCTCGCGTTAGACGACTTCGGGACCGGCTACTCCTCACTCGGCTACCTCGAGACGCTACCGATTGACACGATCAAGATCGACCAGACATTCATCGCCAGGCTCACCTCCGATCCCGGCCGGCAAACAATCGTGAGCTCGATCATCGATCTCGCCCACGGCCTGGGAATGACCGTCACCGCCGAAGGGGTGGAGAGCGCCGAACAACACCAGGCCCTGACCAAGTTCGCCGCCGACGCCTGCCAAGGCTTCTACTTCGCCAGACCCATGGCCGCTCGCGCCATCGACACCGTCATCGCCGGCGGCCCCACCACGTTACCGCGCACCGGGTAGCGGGAGTCGTACCCGGAACGCCGTGCGACCGGGCTCACTCTCGAGGCTGAGCGAGCCGTCGTGACGGTCGACGACGATCTGCCGCGCCGTGGATAGGCCGAGACCGGTGCCCCGGCCGACGTCCTTGGTGGTGTAGAACGGGTCGAAGATCCGGTCCGCGACCTCGGCGGGAATCCCCGGCCCGTCGTCGGTTATCTCGACGACCGCGCAGCTGTCCTCGTGCCGCGTGGAGATCGTGATCGTTCCCCGCTCGCCGAGCGCGTCGATCGCGTTGTCGAGCAGGTTCGTCCACACCTGGTTGAGCTCGGATCCGCGGACGGTGAGCTTCGGCAGCGTGCGATCGTAATCGCGGGTGACGACGATCTCGGTGTGCTTGAGCTTGTGTCCGAGCACCATCACGGTCGTCTCGAGCCCCTCGTGCACGTCGACCTCGACGACGGCGCCACGGTCCATGTAGGCATATGACTTCACTGCGCCCACGAGCGTCGACATCCGGTCGGTGGACTCACAGAGCTCGGCGGCGAGCCGGTCGGCGGTCAGCGTCGCCGCGACCCAGCGCACCGCCGCATCGGTCGCGGGACCGGCGAGCTCGGCGACGCGATCGAGCCACGCCTGGTCGATGCCTGCAGCCGCCAGTGGCTCGGCGAGGCGCCACGGCTCCTGCACCTCCAGCGCCTCCAGGCGCGCGAGCAGATCGTCCTCTGCGTCTGCCGCGTCGAGTGCCTGCAGCGCCGTCGCCGACGCGGCGCCGGCGATCGCCTGCTGCTGCAGCCGCACGAGCTGCCCGGCCTGATCGCGCTCGATCCCGGCCTCGACGAACCGCGCCAACGTCGACCCGATCGCCTCGAGCGCCTCGGTCAGCTGGGCGGCGGCGCGGCGCGCGGCCGCGGCGGGGTTGTTCAGCTCGTGGGCCAGCCCCGCCGCCATCGTGCCGAGCGACGCGAGCCGTTCGCGATTCTGCTCGAGGGCGGTGATCCGGCTCATCACCGGCGCCACCTGCTGCATCACCCGGCGGTGGACCGACGGCTGCGCGAAGGCCAGACGGCGAAACTCCTCCGCCGGGATCAGCGCCAATCTACAAGGAGTCTCGGCGACCATGCGAACGCCAAGCGGGCCCTCGGTGAGCACGGCGATCGCGCCCATCCAGGTCGGCGCGCGCTGATGTCCGACCGGCTCGCTCCGCCCGTGCTCGAGGATCAGGTTCTGCGCCTGGCCCTCGAGCAGGAGCTGCAGGCCCCGCGGCTGCTCGCCCTGCTCGGCGATCACCTCGCCGGGAGCGAGGTCGTAGGACCGCGCCGCCGCAATCCAAGCGTCGAGCGCGGCGTCGTCGAGGTCGTCGAACAGGTCGATCGTGCGCAGCTCGGCGGCGGTGACCGGCGCGGCGCTCACGCCTCGGCCAGATACTCGTGGATCAGCGAGACCGCCATCGAGCCCTCGCCGACCGCGCTGGCGACGCGCTTGATCGAGCGCGCACGGACGTCGCCGGCGACGAACACGCCGGGCACGCTCGTCTCCAGCACGTAGGGCTCTCGTTGCAGCGGCCAGCCGTCGGCCTGCACGTCCCGTCCGGAGAGGATGAAACCACGCTGATCGCGGGCGACCACACCCGCGAGCCAGTCGGTGCGCGGGGAGGCCCCGATGAACACGAAGCAGGCATCCGCCGCCAGCGTCTCCTCGCCGTCGGGACCCTGAGCGCGCAGACCGCGCAGCCGTCCGTCCTCGCCCTCGGCGGCGGTCACCGAGGTGCCGGTTCGCACCTCGACGTTGGGCAGCGCCGCGATCTGCTCGATCAGGTACTGCGACATCGACTTCTCGAGCGACGGGCCGCGCACGAGCATCGTCACCCGGCCGGCGTAGCCGCTGAAGTAGACGGCGGCTTGGCCGGCCGAGTTCGCCCCGCCGATCACGACCACGTGCTGATCGGCGCAGGCACGGGCCTCGGTCAAGGCCGCACCGTAGTAGACGCCGGCACCGGTGAGCTCGCGGAAGCCGGGGGTGTCGAGCTGGCGGTAGGAGACTCCAGAAGCGACGAGGACACAGCTCGCGCTCAGCACGCCGCCGCCGCTCAGCTCGATCAGGCGCCCGACGCCCTCGGGCCGCAGGGCAACCGCCTCCTTGACAGTGAGCAGCTCGGCGCCCAATCGCCGAGCCTGGTCGGTCGCCCGGCGGGCGAGGTCCGAGCCGCTCAGGCCCGCCGGAAAGCCGAGGTAGTTCTCGATTCGGCTCGACTGCCCCGCCTGGCCGCCCGGCGCCTCGCGCTCGACCATCACGGTCTTCAGCCCCTCAGAGGCGCCGTAGACCGCGGCCGCGAGGCCGGCCGGGCCACCGCCGACGACCACCAGGTCGTAGTGATCCTGCGCGGGGGTACCGGTGACGCCGAGACGCTCCGCGAGCTCCAGGATCGTCGGGCGCTCGAGCACCGTGCCGTCCTCGAGCAAGGCCACCGGCAGGCGATCGGAGCCCACACCGGCCACCTGCAGCAGCTCGCGTGCCTCGCCGTCGCGCTCGACGTCCAGCCAGCGCGCCGGCACGCGGTTGCGGGCGAGGAAGTCACGCAGGTCGTGCGTGTCCTTGGAGAACCGGTGACCCACCACCCGTACCCCGCCCGAGGACAGCGCCGCCCCCGCCTCCCACGTCGTCAGCAGGTCCTCGACGACCGGGAACAGCTGCTCCTCGGGCGGATCCCACGGCTTCAGCAGGTAGTAGTCGAGCGCCACGGTGTTGATCGCCGCGATCGCCGCCTCGGTGTCCGCGTACGCCGTCAGCAGTACGCGCTTGGCATCGGGGACGATCTTGCGCGCCTCGACCAGGTACTGCGTGCCGGCCATCCCCGGCATCCGTTGGTCCGCGATCAGCATCGCCACCTGGTCACCACGCGTCCGCAGCGCTCGCAGGACCTCGAGCCCCTCTGTGCCCGACGTGGCGCGCAGGATCCGAAAGCGCTCGCCGAACCCGCGGCGCAGATCGCGCGCAACCGCCGCCAGCACCGCCGGTTCGTCGTCGACGGCGACGATCGCCGGACGCTTCGCCGGCTCGTGCGCGGACGGCGCCGCACGCTCGGTCTGGACTGACATCGTCGTCACGACATTAGACGGTCGAGGCGCGCCCGGTGAGCTACGAGCGGCCACGACCACGCCGTCGCGCCGCGCGCTGCACATCGTCCTGATCGTGTAGCTCCCGCCGCCACGCCGCGCGGGCGTGCCTGATCGTGTCGATCACCTGGGCGCGCGCCCGGTCCGCCGCGATCGCGGCGTCGCGTAGCTGCGCGCGTGTCCGGCGACCCTGAGCGAGCAGGTTGAACGACCAGAGGCCGGTTTCGAGCAGGCGCGCGGCGCGGTCGATGTCGGCCTCGACGAGCTCGCGCAGCTCCGGGCCGTGCACGCCCCCCTCGACGTGGTGCACGATCGACTCGAAGAAGACATCCTGCAGGCCGACGAGCGCGCGAGCCGCGATCATCGGCTCGGGGTCGTGCGGATCCACCTCGACGCGAGCGGACAGCTCCTCGGTCGCAACGTCCACCAGCCGGCGGTGGATCTCGAGCCAGGCCGCGCGTAGCGACGGCGTGGACTGGATCATCGCCCTGAACATGGGCATGATCGACTCGGTCCCGGCGGCGACCATCTCGAGCTGATCCAGGTCGTCCTTCAGCGTCCGGACCACGGCGCGCGTCGGTGACTCGCCGGGCGCGAGATTGCGCAGCGCGGTGACGAGTCGCTCGACGCCCTCGTCGGCCTGGTCGAAGACGAGCGATTCCTTGGTCGGGAAGTAGTTGTAGATGGTCTTCTCCGAGACGCCGACGATCTCCGCCACCTCGGACACCTTGACATTGTCGAACCCGCGCACGACGAACAGCGCGGTCGCGACGTCGGAGATTCGCTGCCGCGTCAGGCGCTTCTTGCGCTCACGCAGACCCTCCCCGCGGCGGCGATCGCCCTCCCACAGCTCTTGTGCCCGCCGCGCTCGAGCGAGGCTGCCGGCGACGCTCTCGCCGAGCTCTTGGGCGAGGACGCGATGGATCCGACCATCGGCCTCGCGGTCGCCCAGCGTCTCGCTCTCGTTGGGATCTGCTTCCGTCACGACGATACCTTACTAAATTTACAGTTGCAGAATATTTTCAGTCACTGTATGTTCTGCCCCCATGCTCGAACTCAATCATCCTCCTCCCGCAATCGAGGCGCGCGGACTGACCAAGCGCTTCGGCGACTTCACCGCCGTCGACGCGCTCGACCTGCGCGTCGACACCGGAACCGTCGTCTCCCTGCTCGGTCCCAACGGCGCCGGCAAGACGACGACGGTACGAATGCTAGGGACGCTCACGCGCCCCGACGCGGGCTGGGCTCGCGTCGCGGGCCACGATGTCGTCGGCGAGGCGGACCAGGTCCGGCGCGCGATCTCCCTTACCGGTCAGTTCGCCGCGCTCGACAAGAACCTGACCGCGCGCGAGAACATCATCCTGATGGCCCGCCTGCGCGGACGCAGCGTCCACGCCGCCCGAGCCGTTGCCGACGAGCTGATCGAGCGCTTCCAGGTCAGCGAGTTCCGCGACCGCCTGGTCAAGAACCTCTCGGGCGGTGAGCGCCGCCGGGTCGACCTCGCCGCGAGCCTGATCCACAGGCCAGAGCTGCTCGTCCTCGACGAACCGACGACCGGGCTCGACCCGCGCAGCCGCCAAGTCATCTGGTCGACCATCCGCGAGCTCGTCGCCGACGGCGTCACCCTGCTACTCACTACGCAGTACCTCGAGGAGGCCGACGCGCTCGCCGATCGGATCGTGCTGATCGATCGCGGTCGCGAGATCGCGGCCGGGACGCCGGCGCAGCTCAAGGCCCAGGTCGGAGAGCAACGCGTGGATGTGGTCGCCGCCGACGGCGCCGCGTTCGAAGGACTAACGGCGGCGCTCTCGCCCCGATTTGCGATCACCGCGCTTCCCGAGCAGCGAACCGTCTCGATTGCCGCGCCCGACGAGGTCGCCGATCTGGCCAGGGTCGCGGCTGCGGTCAGCGACAGTCACGTCCAGGTCGACGAGATCGCGCTGCGACGCCCGACGCTCGACGACGCCTTCCTCGCCCTGACCGGGAAACCGGCCGAGAGCGATCCAGACCACGAGCCTGAGGAGGTCGCGGCATGAGTGTGAGCGCCACCACCGTTTCCGATCCCAGCTTCGGCGGCCCGATCCGCTTCGCGCGCGACACCGCCCTGTTGACCGCGCGGAGCCTGCGTGCGATCCCCCGCGTCCCCGAGCGCCTGCTCGACGTCACGATCCAGCCGATCGTCTTCATCCTGCTGTTCCTCTACGTGTTCGGCTCGGCGATCCACATCCACGGGATCAGCTACAAGGACTACCTGTTCCCGGGGATCATCGGCCAGTCGCTCGCGTTCGGCACGATCGGCGCCGGTGTGGCGACCTCGAACGACATCACCGAGGGGGTCGTCGACCGCTTCCGCTCGATGCCCGTCAACCGCCTTTCGATCATCACCGCGCAGGTGATGGGTCAGTTCTGCGAAGCCCTGCTCGGAATGGTGATCGTCGTCGTGTTCGGCCTGATCCTCGGCTGGACCCCTCACCTCACGGCCGTGCACGCGATCGAGCTCGGCGGGCTGATGGTGCTGGCGATGCTCGCGTTCACCTGGGCGGGAGTCCTGTTCGGGATGCTCGTCCGCTCGCCCGACGCGATGCAGGGGATCGGCTTCATCGTTGTGTTCCCGCTCAGCTTCATGGCCGGCACCTTCGTGCAGATCTCCGGCATGGCGGCGGTGCCGCGGGCGATCGCCGATTGGGACCCGATCGCGGCGCTCGTCGCCAGCGTCCGTGGGCTCACGGAGGGATTCCCCTCGAGCGGCTCCTGGCAACTCGATCACCCCGAGATCGCGATGGTGCTCTGGTGCGTGGCGATCATCGCGATCTGCGTCCCGCTGGCGCTACGGCGATTCAATCGGACGCTCGCCGCCTAAGTCGCCGGCCACGTGCCGGCGATACCGCTCAAGGCGCTTCGTTCGGCTGCCGATAGTCGGATTGCTGACCTTGTACACGGGCCTGCCGGCCCACCACATCCAGTGACCGTATCCGCCGCCCGCCGAGCAGGTCCTTTGGCCCCCTATGGGGCAGCCATGCTCGGAGTCTGGGGCCTCATCTTCCTCGAGGCCCACGTGCGACTGGGGCAGATCGGCGCGGCGCTCGCTTTGCAGATCCTGATCGCGGCGGCCCTGGCCTGCACCCCGCGCTGGGATCGTCGCCGCTGGGCGGGCACCGTCGTCATCGTCGGCTTCCTGACCTCCGTGGCGCTGCTGCGCGCCGGTGTGGGATCGACCGCGGCGTACGGATCGCTGGTGCTGCTGCCCGTCCTGTGGTCGGCCTTCCGACGTCGCCGGGCTGAGCTCGTAGTCGGGATCCTCGGGGCGGCGGCCGTGCTGTTCATCCCGATCGTCGCGCTCGGGGGTGCGCGCTACCCCGTGTCCGGCTGGCGGACGGGCGGACTGTTGGTGATCGTCGCGGGCGTGTTCGGCTGCACCGTCCTGGCGCTGGTCGACCGCCAGCGCCGCGACCTGGACCAGCTCCGCGCCCTCGCGGGGGGCTTTCCGCACGGATGCTTCGTCCTCTTCGACCGCGACCTTCGCTACCTGATGGCCGGCGGTCCCGCGCTCGGCCAGTTCGCGCATGCGCCGGCGGATCTCGAGGGCAGAACGGTCGGCGAGGTCTATCCGCCGGAGATCGCCGCGCGCCTCGAGGATCGATTCCGAGGCGCGTTGGCAGGCGAGGAGCAGCGTTGGGAAGTGAGTAGCCGAGGCCGGGAGTACGACCTCAGGGCCGTGCCTGTGCGCGACGACGACGGCCGCGTGTTCGCCGGCGCCGTCTTCACCATCGACGTGACCGAGCGGGTCCAGCACGACGCCGAGCAACAGGCACTGTCGCGTGTCGCGACGCTGGTCGCGACGGGAGCAAGGCCACGAGCGGTGTTCCGCGCCGTCGCCGAGGAGGTCGCCCAGCTGTTCGCGGCGACGCTCGTCGGCATCGTCCGGTTCGAGGAGTCGATCTGCGTCGGCCGGATCGTCGGCGGCGCCGCACCGTCCGGCGCCGCGATCGTAGGCGATGAGGTCGACCTCGACGGCACGAGCGCGGCCGCGACGGTCTACCGGACCGGTAAGCCGGTACGGATCGAGCGTTACCCGCCGGGTCACCGCGACCAGGTGATCGAAGGGTTCGCCCTGTCCGGCGCCGTCTGCGCGCCAATCTCGGTCGGCGGCGTCCTCTGGGGGTCGATCGGCGCCGCCTTCTCCGGCGGTCGCGTCCCCGCCGACGCCGAGCACCGGCTGGCGCGCTTCGCCGAGCTCGTCGCCGTGGCGGTGGCGAACGCCGAGGCCTGGGACGCGCTGGCCCGCCAGGCGGCAACCGACCCCGTCACTGGATTGGCCAACCACCGAACCTTCTACGAGCACCTGCGCACGGAGGTCCAGCGCGCGCGGCGCGACGGTCGCAACCTCAGCGTCGCGCTGTTCGACGTCGACCACTTCAAGCAGATCAACGACCGGCACGGACATCAGACGGGTGACAGAGTGCTCGCCGAAGTGGCTCTGCGCCTAGCCGACCAGGTCGGGAGCAGCGGCCTGCTGGCACGGATCGGCGGCGAGGAGTTCGCCTGGCTGATGCCGGAGACGAGCGAATCGGCTGCGCTCACCGCGACCGAGCACGCACGGCGCGCGATCGCGACCACGCCGTTCGGCGCGGTCGGCGGACTGACCGTCTCCGCCGGCGTCAGCACGCGCATGCCGGGACAAATGGCGGAGGAGCTCGTCAGGCTCGCGGACGAGGCCTTGTATTGGGCCAAGGACGGCGGCCGCAACGCGACCGTCCTCCACAACGCCGAGAACGCCCGCCGGTTCACGACGCCGGCCCGGCCGGCCGTCGAGCACTTCACGACCATGTCCAGCGTCCGCGCCCTCGCCCGCGCGATCGACTCCAAGGACGTCTCTACGCACAGTCACTCCGAGCGCGTCGCCGCGCTGGCCGAGCACCTCGCGCTCGAGCTCGGCTGGACCGCGAAACGGGCGCGGCAGCTGCACGCCGCCGGGCTCTTGCACGACCTCGGCAAGATCGGGATCTCCGACACGATCCTGTTCAAGACGGGCCCGCTGACCCCTGGCGAGCAGGAGGAGCTCAAGCGCCACGCGCCGCTCGGCGGCTATATCGCGGCCGAGGTTCTCGAGGCGGAGCAGGTGAGCTGGATCCGTGGCCACCACGAGCGCTGGGACGGGGACGGGTATCCGGATCGACTCGCCGGGGAGGAGATCGCGGACGGCGCCCAGCTGCTCGCGCTTGCCGACGCCTGGGACGCGATGACCGAGAGCCGCGTGTACAAGCCCACGAGCACTCGCGCAGAAGCGCTGGCGGAATGCGCGCGAGAACGCGGCCACCAGTTCGCGCCCGCTGTGGTCGATGCGTTGCTCCGACTCGCCGAGCGCGACGCCCTGCTACGTCACGATGAATTGCCGGAGGCGCGACGGCAGATGCTGCTCGCGGTCGGATCCTCGCTCTGGGCTGACGGGATCGTCACGAGCTCCTAGACCGGCGCACCTGGCTCAGCGCTCAGTGCGCGTGCGGGTGGGAGTGCACGTGGTCGCCGTGGCTGTGCTGCTGCTCGTGCTCGTGCCGAGGGTCGTCGGCGTGCACGTGGGGATCGCCTGCCAGCTTCGCGGCGCACCCCGGGCACAATCCGACGATCGGAAAGTGGGTGAAGCGCGCCTGAAAGCCGAACAGCTCCCTGACCATGTCTCGCAATGGGTCGAGCTGCGAGGGATCGACCGTCCTCACCGCACCGCACCCCTCGCAGTACAGATGCTCGCGCTCCCCCCGACCGACGAGCACGTACAACCCCGGTCCGTGGCCCAGGTGCACGTGGCCGACCAGGCCGTGACGCTCCATCGTCTCCAAGTTGCGGTAGACCGACGCGACGTCGAGGTGCAACCGTCGCGCCACGTACTCCGCCGAGACCGGACCGTCAGCGGCGAACAGATCCTCCAGGATCAGGCGGCGGGCCGTCGACATGCGCAGACCGCGTTCTCGCATCGCGGCGACCGCGGCGTCTAGCGTCTCGAAACGGAGCGTCGCGACCTGGGGAGCGCTGGTCACCCCTCGACTCCCTCCTTCAGGGTCGCGCTCCACTTCTCCTCGACGTGGCCGAGCCTCCAGAACAGCATCGCGCCCGCCCAGACGACGACGAACATGCCGACGATCACGAAGCCGGCCTTGTTGATGTTGAAGCCGGCCATGAAGGTCCAGAAACCGCCGTGCAGACCGCCGATCTCCGCGGGTAGCAGGCCGAGCACCTCGATCGTACCGATGAAGAAGCAGATCGCCACCGAGAGCCCGGTGATCGCGAGGTTGTAATAGACCTTGCGGACCGGGTTGAAGAACGCCCACGAGTAGGCGAAGTTCATGAAGATGCCGTCGATCGTGTCCATCAGGGCCATACCCGCGGTGAACAGGATCGGCAGGCACAGGATCGCGTAGAAGGGGAGGTGCGCGGTCGCGAGCACGGCCGTCGTCGCCAGCAGGGCGACCTCGGTCGCGGTGTCGAAACCCATACCGAACACGACGCCGACCGGGTACATCTGCCATTCCTTGGTGATCGACCTCATCCAGCGGCCGAAGAAGCGGTACATCAGGCCGCGGTTCTGCAGCTGGCGCTCGAGCTCGGCCTCGTCGTACTCGCCCTCGCGCATCGAGCGGAACACGCGGAAGATGCCGGCGAGGATGACGATGTTCAGCGCCGCGATCAGGTACAGGAACGTCGCCGAGATGACGGTGCCGAAGATCCCCCCGAACCGCTCGAGGTGCGAGTGGGGATTGGCGACCGCGCCGTAGACGGCCTTCTCGGCGACGACGATCCCAACCCCGATCACGACCACGATCGATGAATGTCCGAGTGAGAACCAGTACCCGATGCTGAGCGGGCGCTTGCCCTCGTTCATCAGCTTGCGTGTGGTGTTGTCGATCGCGGCGATGTGATCCGCATCGAACGCGTGGCGCAGGCCGAGCGTGTAGGCCAGCCCGGCGACGCCGATTCCGAGCCCCTTGAAGTGCGAAGGGACGACAAACGCGATGAAAACGCCGAACCCGACGATGTGCAGAGCCGCGATCGAGCCGAACATGAACCCGGCCCGACGCCTTTCGCTCGGCGTGAGCGCCCTTGCGACCTGAACGATGTAGCCGAGCATCGAAGGTCGCGACGCTACGTCAACCAGCTCGCAATTGCAACCTACTGGCGATAAGGTGTGCTTCCGGTTACCGCTCGGTGCCGGCGAGGGCGTACCGCTGCCGCGCGTTAACCTGGCTGACGTGCTTATGCCGGCCGAATGGGAGCCTCATCAGCGAACGCTGATGGGGTGGCCTTGCCGCGTGGCGCTTTGGGGCGACACGATCGCGCTCGCGCGGGAGGAGTATGCAACCGTCGCGAACGCGATCGCCGACTTCGAGCCGGTGACGATGGTCGCCAACCCGGGCGCTGACGCCGCGCAGGCGCGTGCGGCCTGCGCGGGCGGGGTCGAGGTGGTCGAGCTGCCGCTCGACGACTCCTGGCTGCGCGACTGCGGCCCGATCTACGTCAGGCGTGACGACGGGCGGCGCGTGGCCGTCCACTTCCGGTTCAACGCCTGGGGCGAGAAGTTCACGCCGTGGGAAAACGACGCGGCGGTCGGGCGCCTGATCGCCGAGTCGCTCGGCGACGAGGTGCTGGAGGCGCCGATGGTGCTGGAGGGCGGCTCGATCTGCGTCGATGGCGCCGGCACGCTGATCACCACCGAGCAGTGTCTGCTGAACCCGAACCGCAACCCCTCGCTGTCCCGCGATCGGATCGATGACGCGCTGCGGGGCTTTCTCGGCGCCCGTCGCGTCGTGTGGCTCGACCAGGGCCTGCTCGAGGACCGCGACACGGACGGGCACGTCGACCTGATCGCCGCCTTCACCCGTCCGAACGAGGTGCTGCTGCAGACGGTCGGGGCGGAGAACCCGAACTACATCAGCTGCCAAGTCAACCGCGAGCGGTTGGAGAGGGCGAGGATTGCGGTGCTCGAGCTCCCGTTCCTCCCCTACGCCGACGTCGCGGGCGAGACCGTCGCCGCGAGCTATCTCAACTTCTACATCTGCAACGGCGCCGTGATCATTCCGGTGACCGGCGCGCCGACCGATGCCGAGGCGCTCGCGATCATCGCGCTTGCCTACCCGGGCCGCGAGATCGTGGCGGTGCCCGGAGCCGTGCTCGCCTACGGCGGCGGCGGCCCGCATTGCATCACCCAGCAGGTTCCCTCCCCCGACACGCCCGCACTCGATGACTGAGCCGCCGCAGCTCCTGACCGCTTTCCCGCCGCCGGCCTCGCCGGCGCGGACGCGCCCGCCGGATCGCCGACCGCTTCGCGTCGGGCTCGTACAGGAGCGCTGGCACAGCGACCCCGACGAGCACGAGTCTGCGCTCGAGACCGGGATCATGGTGGCGGCGAGCGAGGGCGCGCGCCTGGTCTGCCTGCAGGAGCTGACGCTGTCGCGGTACTTCGCGACGACGCCCGACGGTCCGGCCGCCGCGGGTGCAGAGCCCGAGGATCTCGAGACGGGACCGACGGCGACGTTCGCCCGCCGGGCCGCAGCCGAGGCCGGCGCGCACGTGCACGCCTCCCTGTACGAGCGAGCCGAAGGACCGAACGGCCCCGACGGGCTCGGATACAACACAGCGATCGTCGTCGCCCCCGACGGCGCGCTCATCTCCCGTACGCGCAAGCTCCACATCCCCGTCACCGCCGGCTACCACGAGGACCGCTACTTCCGCCCCGGCCCGGCCGATGGCGATCCGTTTCCGCTGACGCAGCTGCCCGCTCCCGACGGCGATGTGCCGCTCGGCTGCCCGACCTGCTGGGACCAGTGGTTTCCCGAGCTCGCGCGCGCCTATTCGCTCGCCGGCGCGGAGGTACTGATCTACCCGACGGCGATCGGCTCAGAGCCGGACCACCCCGGCTTCGACACCCGTCCGCTGTGGCAGCAGGTGATCGTCGGCAACGGCGTCGCCAACGGCACCTTCATGGTCGCGATCAATCGCACCGGCTCCGAGGACCCGCTCACCTTCTACGGCTCGAGCTTCATCTCCGATCCCTACGGCCGCGTGCTCGTGCAAGCGCCGCGCGACGAGCCGGCCGTGCTCGTCGCCGATCTCGATCTCGACCAGCGACGCGACTGGCTCGAGCTGTTCCCGTTCCTGAGCACGCGCCGGCCAGGCGCGTACGGTGCGCTGACCCGGCCGCCGCGCTAGCCCTCGCTGCCGCTGGCCAGCGGCGTTGCGTAGAACGCGCCGACGCCGGCGCAGATCGCGAGCGTCGCGTACGCCGACAGCGGCGCCAGCGCGAGTGCGACCACGTAGGGCACGAAACCCGTCACCGCGCGCCTGAAGATCTGCCTACGGCGCTGCTCGGACAGCTCGACT
>Ga0302325_10017694_pt1 | contig 15052 bp, 13 predicted proteins | sample Palsa_T0_2_FD_201948 | JGI IMG/M metagenome (GOLD analysis project Ga0302325, IMG submission 201948) | Peat permafrost microbial communities from Stordalen Mire near Abisko, Sweden - Palsa_T0_2 | ecosystem: Environmental > Terrestrial > Soil > Palsa > Peat permafrost | place: Sweden: Abisko... | reverse complement strand
TCGACGTCACCTCGATCCTCCCGACCGTTCGCGTCCCAACTCTTGTGCTTCACCGGCGCACCGATGCGCTGATCGCGGTCGAGCGGGGTCGCGAATTGGCGGCGGGAATCCCGGGGGCGAAATTTATCGAATATCCCGATGGGGACCACCTTCCTTGGACCGGCGACGTAGAGGCGGTGGTGGGGGATATCCGAGAGTTTGTCACGGGAGAACGCGAAAGTTCTTTGTCGGACGTCGAGCGCGTATTGACGACGGTGCTGTTCACCGACATTGCCGATTCAACCAGCCTTGCTGGAGAAATGGGCGATCAGCGATGGACGCGGCTTCTCGATAGCCACGATGAGATAGCCAGACAATCGATCGCCAAGCATCGCGGAAATTGGGTCAAGAGCACGGGCGACGGCATTCTCGCCACGTTCGATGGACCCGGCCGCGCGGTTCGATGCGCCTTGTCCCTTGGCCAGGCTTCTCAACAAGTGGGGCTCTCTTTGCGAGCCGGCCTCCACACCGGCGAAATTGAAATAAGAGGCGCGGATATTGGCGGCATTGCGGTGCATGCCGCCGCGCGGGTGATGGCGAAGTGCGAGCCAGGCGAGGTCCTCGTTTCCAGAGTTGTGACCGAGCTTGTAGCGGGCGCGGGCCTGAAGTTCTCCGAACGCGGATCGCAGGAACTCAGGGGACTTCCGGGCCGGTGGGATTTATTCGCAGCGACCTTGTAAGCTTCGTGAATGCCCGCTCGCCGCCAAAAAAATCGGAACTGTGCCGGCCGGTGGCGAACGTCGGCACAGGGGCGAGATCCTGTCGCGACGCGACGCAGGAGGAATGTCCGCTTCCGACGTCTCGATTGTCCAAAGCCGCTGGTCAGCGCTGTCGGGGCCGCTAGCCGGTTATTGCGGGAGCCCTTCAACGGCGAACGCACGAAAATTCGCGTATTTATCGCCCATCTTGCGGGCCTCCTTATATTCAGACGAATTGCGCCAATTCTGGGCCGCCTCGAGACCGTCGAACTGATTGATGCTTATCCGTGTCGGCGCCGGCCCTCCCTCGAGGACAACAATATTTTGCCCGGCCACCAGGAGGCGGCCGCCGGCGGCCTTGATTGAAGCCTGCGCCAGTGGGACCCACTCTTTCTGGTAGGCGTCCAGATTCGTGATTTCGATCTCACTGATAGCGTAGGCAGGCGGCTTGGCCTGTGCGCGGAGGCCCTGAACTGAGCCTCCGCCCTCTCAAATACCTTCCTTTTTGAGAGACGCTTTCCCTTATTCGAATATTCGGACAGCTCGGCGCTTTGGGCGATCGATTCGGTTTCAGCGCCTTTCGCTGCCTCAGACGGCGAGTTGACCGCAGTGCGCCGGACGGCCCAGTCTTGTCGGGAGCCCGTAACAGGCGCAAGCTGAGTTCGCGCCTGCCACCATATGGCGGATGACCGCGACTACCCCGCCGGTTTGCGTGTCCTCGTCGGCGATCTTTTCCCATCGCACCGGCGACGTGATCGGGGGCACCCGTGAGCGCACGCTCACACCCAGTTGTTTAGCGTTTTCCGCCCGCGTGCCCAATCGTGATAGAGGATTAGGCACCAGAAGAGCGATCTGAGGCAATAGTGAAGTCGATCCCTGCAGCAGAACGGCTGAAACGATACCGTGAAAAGCGGGACTTCACCCGCACCGTTGAGCCAACGGCTGCCCTCGGTGCTCAAAAAGGCACTCGATTTGTCATCCACAAGCACGATGCGAGGCGGCTGCACTATGACCTCCGTCTGCAGCTCGACGGCGTTCTCCTGAGTTGGGCGGTGCCCGAGGGGCCAAGTTATGTCCCGACAAAGAAACGTCTCGCCGTCCGCACGGAGGACCATCCGCTGAAGTATCTTGCCTTCGAGGGAACAATCCCCAAGGGGGAATACGGCGGCGGAACGATGATCGTCTGGGACACCGGAAACTGGGCGCCCGCGCATGATCCCCACAAATCGCTCGCCAAGGGCCATCTTGAGTTCGAACTGAAGGGTGAACGTCTAAAAGGACGTTGGCATCTCGTGCGCATCAAGCCACGCAAGGGAGAAAAGACTGAGCCTTGGCTGTTGATCAAAGCCGCCGACAGCCGAGTTCGCTCGGATTCCGACCAGGACATTCTTGCCGAATTCGACACTTCCGTTATTTCCGGAAGAGACAATAGAGAGTTGTCGCAAAATGGCGCCGTTCGAGTCGACCATAAGAAGCGAGCGAAGGTCGCGGCCGCGCGCGCCGCCAGACTGCCTGACGTCGCAAAACTTAAGGGTGCGCGGAAGGCGTTGCTCCGCGTATTTGTCGAGCCCTGCCTCGCTTCACTCGCAGAATCCCCGCCTAGCGGTTCAAAATGGTGCCACGAAATCAAGTTCGATGGTTATCGCATTCAGGCCCGCGTCGATGGACCCGAAGTAAAGCTGTTGACCCGAAGCGGACTCGACTGGACCAAGCGGTTCTCCGTGGTAGCCAACGCTGTGCGCGAGCTGGGATTGCCTTCCGCGATCCTCGACGGCGAGCTTGTCGTTGAAGACGCGGCCGGAATTTCTAACTTCAATGCGCTGGTCAGCGACCTAAAAAGCGGGAGACAGGAGAGGTTCCGCTACCAACTGTTTGACCTTTTATATCTCGACGGAACCGACCTCCAGAACGTGCCTCTTGTCGACCGTAAGGTCGCGCTGAGCGACATCCTGACTTCCGCGGCCAACACAGAGCGCCTTGCGCTAAGTGAGCACTTCTTCATTGATGGCGCAAAGTTCTTCGAGCACGTAAGCCGGCTTGGCCTGGAAGGAATGATTTCGAAGCGGCTCGATGCGCCATATCACTCTGGAAGAACGAAAGACTGGTTGAAATCCAAATGCGTCGAGAGTCAAGAATTCGTTGTCGTTGGTTTTGTCCCCTCGACCACTGCTCGCCGTGCGATAGGGTCGCTGGTCCTCGGTTTCTACGAAAAAGGCCAATTGATTCACGCCGGCCGTGTAGGCACGGGCTTTGCTCAGGGCGAAGCGGAGACGCTATTCACTGTGCTCGAAAGCATCAAGATCGACAAGAGCTTGTTTGGCCGAAAGCTCGTGAGGGGCGCCGACATTGGCGTGCGTTGGGTTGAGCCTCGCCTAGTGGTCGAGGTCGAATATCGCGGATGGTCGACTGACGACCTTTTGAGGCATGCATCGTTCCGCGGCCTCCGCGAAGACAAGGACCCGCGCGAAATTATGCGTGAGGGTTACGGGGTCGCGCTTGAAAGGGGCGCGTCCAATACCACCGCAATCAGTCACCCCGAGCGAATGTTGTGGCCGTCAGACGGTATAACCAAACAGGGACTGGCCGACTTCTACGCGGAAAACGTCCGGTGGATCATGCCGCACCTGACTAACCGCCCATTGAGCCTTGTTCGCTGCCCAGGCGGCATCGATGCTGACTGCTTTTATGCCAAACACGGATGGGCGGGCCTAAGCAAATCGGTGCGCCGGGTCCAGGTCGGCGGCTCCGAAACTATGCTTGTCATCGACGATATCGAAGGGCTGATGGCGCTTGTCCAAGGCAACGTACTTGAAATTCATCCCTGGGGTTCCACGACCAAAGATTTAGACCGTCCCGATCGGCTGACATTCGATCTCGACCCTGGAGACGGCGTTTCATGGAGTGAGGTAATCGAAGCGGCACGCGAGGTGCGGGAGCGTCTCAAGTCGACTTTACGAGTCGAGAGCTTCGTCAAAACGACCGGCGGGAAAGGCCTTCATGTCGTTGTGCCCCTTATTTCGACGATGGACTGGGACGCGGCCAAAGCCGCCTGCAAGAGGTTTGCAGAAGGAATGGCTGCAGATAACCCAGCCCACTACGTCGCCAACATGGCGAAGGCGGCGCGTAGGGGCAGGATATTCATCGATTATCTCCGCAACGGCCGAGGCGCCACTGCGGTCGCTGCGTATTCGACGAGAGCCCGTGCTGGAGCCACCATCTCCACGCCTCTCGAATGGGACGAATTGTCGGAGGCGTTGAAGTCGGATCACTACCGTCTGAGCAACATCGGCCGTCGGCTCGCGAATATGAAACATGATCCTTGGGTCGATTTTTTCAAAATTAAGCAGCGCATGGTGTCGGACCTAGGCGCCAAAGCCGGTCGCACTACAAAACGGAAATGACCAGGGTGTGATGCACGCCTGGACGCCAAAGGGACAGACGCGCGTAACGCTATTTCTCCTGGCCGACATGCTTCAGCTCCAGTCGGCAAAGATGTGCGAGGCGCTTGGCTTCTTCCGCGGCGGCTGATGCACTCGCCGCGATTTTGTCCCATAATGATATTGCATCCGAAAAGCGCCGGAGCCGCATTAGCAAAAGTGCCGCGTTGTGCTGGGCATCCAAGTAGCCTTGATCAACCAAAGCCGCTTTTTCGTAACTCGCAAGCGCTTCCTCGGTTCGCCCGCCCCGCTCTTGGAGCACTCCGAGATTGAACCAGGCGTCGGGGAAATTCGGGTCCCGCGATATCGCTTGACGGTACGCTATCGCAGCCTCGTTCCCGAACCCCATGGCGTCGAGCACGTTGGCGAGATTGAAGGGAATGACCGGGTCCGACCGGTCTAAACGCGCAGCGATCTCATACCAACGTCGGGCCTCCGTCAGGTCGCCCTCCGACTCGCTCCCTTCGCCTCGTGCAAAAGCGTCGTCGGCGCTGACGTCGTCGCCATCAATGGGGAGGAGCAATTGCCCATCAAGACCAGCAAGCCGTCCATCGATTTCCTGAATCATTTGCCCCCATGGGGCCTCCGACAGCTTCGTGCTCTTTAAGTTTCCCCCGCTCTCCCTTAGCGACAGGGCGGCCACAACAATCTTGCTTAGACTCTTACCCCCAATGACTAATCGTCCGATGACGCGCGCTAGAATAAGATCCTCATAAGAAAACAGCGCCCCACGAGGAATGAGAACGTCGAAGAGAGCGAGAGACTTTATTTGGGTTTCTGACAGACCGGAATGCTTCGCTATCTGGCCCATGGCGTAGAAGCGCCCGTCCTCGCGGCCGGGGGAAGAAAATCCCAGCATTCGACAGAAACTGAGCTCCGAGACAAACTCTGCTTTTGCCAAGGGCCGAAAGGCAAAATGCAGGTCGCCAGTGTCTGATAGGGTCGTTTTTGCTTCGCTATGACCGACCACGATAACCGTCGCGGTGGCTGCCCGACGCGTCATGACGGCGCCGGCCGCCGCGGCCAGACGGCCTAAGCGGCGCTTGGTCAGCCGGCGGAGCCGCCCGTGGATATAGACTCTGGCGTCTTGAAGAGACATGCTAGGGATGAGCCCGGACCAGGGTTCGAAGTGCGTTGGTATAGTGTAAACTCATTTGGGTTAGGCCTACATTTGTAGTGTTTCTTGGTGGAGTAATCATCATGGCGCCTCGAGCCAATTGGAAGGGTTATCTGAAGCTGTCGCTGGTTTCATGCGCGGTTAATCTTTATCCCGCGGCTAGCTCCTCATCTCGGGTGTCTTTCAGCACCATCAATCGAAAGACGGGCAATAAGGTCAAGCGTCAGTTTATCGACGCTGAGTCCGGCGAGGTTGTTGAGGCCGATGACCAAGCGAAGGGCTATCCGATTTCCAAGAGCGAGTTCCTCCTGATGGACGATGGCGAGCTCGACGCGATCCAGATCGAGAGCACGCACACAATCGATATTGAGAAGTTTGTGCCGCGCGGAGAGGTCGACCCGCGCTATTTGGAGACGCCATATTACATCGCGCCTAACGAGCGCGTCGGCGAAGAAGCTTTTGCCGTCATCCGAGAGGCTATGCAGGACGAAAAGGTTGTGGGCCTTGGTCGCGCCGTGATTGCAAGGCGAGAGCGGATCGTGATGCTTGAACCGCTTGGCAAGGGCCTTCTCGGCACCGTCCTGCGATTTGGTTACGAGGTGCGCGCGGAGGACGCCTATTTTGAGGAAATTCCGGAATTGAAATTGCCTGCCGAAATGAAAGAGATGGCCCACGTAATCATTCAGCGTAAGGCGGGACATTTTCTCCCGGACGAATTTAACGACCGCTACGAGGACGCGGTGGTCGAACTCATTCGCGCCAAGCAAGCCGGCCTACCCGCAAAAGCCGCTGAACAATCGTCGCGACCCACAAATGTCGTGAGCATAATGGACGCCTTGCGCAAGAGCATTGCCGCCGAAGGTGGCGCGGCGCCTGCAAGCGCAAAGAGTAAAGCGACAGGCATCGCCGTTCCAGCTTCAAAGCCGAAAGTAGCGTCCAAGCCGAAAGGCGGCGCGAAGCCCGCCGTCGCTGTGGCATCAGCCTCAAAGGCTCGCAAGGCGAAGTAACGCCTGTGCGTTGAGGAGCGCGCATCCCGTGTCGTCCGAACCAACCGATGGCGTTGGGTTTGAGAAAGAAGGCGTTCGCGGCTTTCTGCATCGTCCCGACGGCCGTGCAGAACGGGGAATCGTCCTGACCCACGGGGCGGGCGCGAACTGCAATGCTCCGGTACTGCTGGCCGTTACGGCCCTGTTTTGCAACGCCGGCGTAACGGTTCTGCGGTGCGATCTTCCCTTTCGGCAAAAGCGCAAATCCGGGCCGCCATTTCCCGCAATGGCTGCGGCGGACCGCGCGGGATTGCGAGAAGCAGTAAATGCTCTTTCGGGGATAGTGCCCGGTCCGGTTTATCTGGGCGGCCACTCCTATGGAGGACGGCAGGCAAGCATGCTGGTAGCCGACGATCCAGACGTCGCCAAGGCTCTTCTTTTATTGTCCTATCCCCTGCATCCGCCCGGCAAGCCTGAGCAGTTGAGGACGGCCCATTTTCCGGAGCTGCGCACTCCTTGCGTCTTCGTACACGGAACAACCGATCCGTTCGGATCAATCGACGAATTGACAGCCGCGGCGAAAGCAATTCCAGCGCCGACGTTGATATTTCCGATTGAGCGCGCCGGACACGACCTCGGACGCGGACGCGATCTCTCGCCCGCGATCGTCGCCGCGCTTCTGGGACCCTAATCCGTTCGCTCGGGCTCTCGCTGCTTTTCCCCCAGCTTTGTGGCTGATGGGCTTCACACCCGAGTCTTTCGCCCCTAGAATCTCGCTGCGATTCGGATTTAGTGGGGCCGACGCCTACCCGTGCCAGAGAAAACGCCGACCCCTATCAGCCGAGCAGCACTGCCCCGTGGGATTTACGTGCCCTCACCTCGACAAGCACCGACCGTGATCCAAACGGATTACGGCCGATGATCTCGGACAATATATCGTCGGGGCTGCCTTGTGAACACTTGTGCCCCGGAGAAATTGATACGGCGCTGAGATTATTGTTCAGCGATAATCCTCCCCCAACATCGGCTTTAAGGCCGCGTCGGCGACTGCCAGCAGGCATCTCACGATGACAAGTCTCGTGCTGGACGACCGAGCCGGGACGCCGTCGCCGCCAGGACGACGCCGCGGGTCGGGGCGCGCCTCACTTTTCTAAGAACACGCGACTACTTATCGCGTGATGTTTCCGCAGATTCGAAACGCTTTTGGCAGAGCTTGGTCTTGATCAAGAACGGGAGGCGCGCAAACGCACGCGTGTTAATGGGGCCGCCAAGGTCGTAAAGCGCTTTGATGCGCCGATCGCCGGAGGCTGCCTTTAGCGCCCACATTCCGCCAATGCTGATACCGACAATACCAACATTGTTGACATCGACGCACGCATCGCCCTCGACCACATCGAGCGCCTTGCCCACAATTGTGCAAAAGTCATCCGTCCAGAGAACGCTGTCTAATAGAAGCGCCTCCGCTTGGCCAGGCCCATCGATGCAGAGAACCGAAAGACCCGCATCAATGAGAGTGAGCTCGGTAGCCAAATGCTCCTCTTTGCATCCGTCGATACCGTGGATGACGATAACCAACGGCGCTGGGCGAACTGCGCCTTCTTGGTCTGGCGGTATATGCAGATTCCCAAAGAGCATCTTATCCCGCCACGGAACCTCCACGCGCCTGTAGTCGCCGCCGAAGGCGAGCGTCTCTGCTTCAATATAGAAGTCGCGGCAATGCTGATATGTCCGGATTTTGTATTCGTTGAGTGGAAGCGTGCCCCACTGCGCCAGGTTGCAGATATAGGAGAGGCGTCGCAACCCAACGATAACGTCATGATTGCAGAGCGTCGCGCGCTTGCGTTGGAACGTTTCGATCTCTTCTTTGGCGATTTTCGCGCCGACGATCGGCCAAGCGTCTATCGTGCCGACGCTGTCAAGGAAACGGAATATCGTCTCATCGCCTATGTTCGATGCTCGCCACCGATCCCAAAACGGCTGCGTGATCTTCTTGACGCCGACGACATGTGACAACGAGCGGAGGGCTTTGCTGAAAACGAAATCATACATCGTATATGCTTCAGTATCGCTGATGTTCTTCACAGTGTCTCCAATATCGATCGCGCCCTAGACTAACGTATTGAGGACGGCTACCCGGAAGCCCCGCGCGCCGCTAAGCGACCGCAATGTTCTCGAACCGTTTTTCCGTCGCTTCATGCGGCGAATTCGAGGTGTGAGACGCTTAAGGGGAATTTCCACGAATCCACTTTAGGTCGACGATACGCAATTTTGTTTTCGACGACGTGGCTGTCCTCTCGGCGTCCTAAATTCAAATTCATCGATGAACCGCGCGCGATTGTCGACATTCCAATGATCGTTCACCGCCTCTGGCGATAATAGAAGTTAACGTTCGAATCCGGAAATCTGCATTATGTACGATTGTAACGCGCCAAACGCGCTGAGGGAATCGAGCAAAGAGAGTTTACCACAGGCCGCTTGAATTGCGCGAACGTCGCACACGGACCAGAGGTCGCCGGACTTTTCCAAATTGCGGTCTCGATTGGGGAGCCGCACTCTCGGTCCATGTGGGGCCTCGCCTCGTCCAACCGCGATGCTCATAGGACGCCATCTCTCCTGCAAGAGCGTGCGCAGCCACGCTTATTCGGCCATTTCTTCCTGCTGGTATGGCGACAAGACCTTCGGTGGGCTCCGCGGTGAGTCACGCGATGGTCATTGCCACATGAACTCAAGTTCACTCGATAGCGCGGCGCAAGGTCGGGCATGCTGCCGACGATACCGGCGCGTCGGCTCCAAAGTGAAGGCGCGGTGTGGGCACTCAAAAACCCACCCACCCGTCGAGGTGCAGGGACAGAGGAGCGCGCATTTGGACACGAAAGAGCTGTCCGATGAAAAATATCTCATGGAACAAAACGTCGTCGCTCTCAAGCCCAGAGTGGCGACGCGGGCGGCAGATGAGGCATGGTCGGATTCGCGAGCAGCAAATATGCATCGCGACTTATCATGCGGCTGAAAATTGTTGGCGGGTCAATCCTGACAACCGTGCAGATGGGCTGGATATTCGAAGAACATATCCCGCGCGAGGACGTCCAACCGACACCCCGCTTGCCAATCGCCCACTGCGTCCGCTTCGAGATAGATGGCCATCGCTTTCGAAACGTTCCGTGGCGTACCGATCCCCAGCTCGTACGCTTCTCCAAGGGCCATTGCCGCCTCGTGTGAATGATCCCGCGCGGCTCGGCGGTACCAATCCAAAGCCTTCGTCGGATCCTTTTGCACTTGCCAGCCGTCAACGAATGCGCGCCCGATCCGCATTTCAGCCTGAGGATGATGACGGTCGGCCGCCATCCGGTAAAACCGCATGGCCTCAGCATCGTTCTTGTCAAAATTCCTGAATAGATTGCTATCGCCAGTTTCGTAGGCGTCCCCGCGCTCATAAAGCGCCTCGGCGATCTCCCGTCGATATTCGGCGGCAGCAAAAAACGGCGCTTGTTTTCGAAACCAGAATATCGCTCTGCTTTCGTTCATCGGGACGCCTGCGCCCGTTGCATATAGATTGCCAAGCGCAGTTGCGGCGCTGTTTTGGCCTTGCCTCGCGGCCTGAAGAAAGAGTCTTGCAGCCGCGGCTTCATCTCTGGCGACCAGTGGCCCTGCGGCGTAGCGCCACCCAAGAAGATACATGCCTGTGGCGCTTCCCTGGGAGGCCGCCTTGCGAAGCCAATTGAGGCGTTCGCCCGGATCGCTGGATCGCCCCGCCATTGCCACTTCAGCCGCAGGGTAACCCTGCGCAGCGGACTTTCGATACCACGCGATGGACTCATGGCGCTCTGAGCATTTCAGCGATTCGCCCATTGCGAATTCCGCCTTGGCGTCGCCACCGTCGGCACGCGCACTGACCCAAAGCTTCAAGGCTTCCCGATCACGCGGAGCCATGGGCTCACCGCGAAAATAGCTCGCCAATTCGGGCGTGATGCATTGGCATCGTCCGGCACAGTCCGCGACCAACAAAATTTCGTTCGTTCGAACGGAACCGTGAAGCAGATTAAGCGGCTTCGCCTGTTCCGAGCCAGCCAATATGACCAACGCCGAAACGACGAGTGATCCAGAAACAATGTTCATGCAGAACGCCATCAGTTTGTACCGGTTGGGAATGCGTGACCATTTAGAAGCTATCCTTCTTCTTGAAATCCCGCTGCCCTATGAGATTATCTGCCGATTTGACGCCTCTTACGGCAAAAATTGCATTCAAATCCGTCACCCATGGCAGCTTTGCTTCAATCCCCGTCGTCATGGGCGCGTCTGTCGCTTCGATCGTCGTAGCGCGCCACGAGACGCCCGGTCCAAGCGTCGCCGAGAGATCGTCAGGATCGACCGCGATCGCGCTGTAGGGGTCGTTGACATCGGCGAAGGTGACGAGATCGGGCAGGTCGAAAGTTGCGATCGGGCGCGGCCCTCGAAACTTCGCAAAGCGGTCGATCGTGTCGAGATAGTTCGGCATTCTCGCATTGCCGGTGTAAAGCCGATCGAGGATTCCGGCCGGGTCCTTCTCGCCCCATGTTGATCGCGGGTCCGCTTTGGGGCGTGGAACCAGCGGTGGATATCGTCGAGTGAGCAGCGCGACAAGCGGCCGCTTGCCGGGCCCAAGATCGAGAAAGAGGGCCTCCCCGGTAACTTTCGACATGACGCCCCTGGCTGGGATGCTGACTGCGAACGCCCGCACTTCGACGACATTGTAGGCGCTGACGACGCCGTTAGGCGTGTCGAGGCTCAGCGACAGCTTGTATCGGTAGCTCGCGCCTCGCTCACATCCCGCGAGCGTCAGCACTGCGCAGACAACGGCGAGAATCCGAAATGCCACGGTCAAATCGCATGCCTCCGCGCCGCCGTCACGCTTGCCAATCTTTCGATCATTTCCTACGGCGGGAGCAGGGAATCTTCGCCTCGCCTGCTTTGGCCTATCAATCGAGATGCAACCAATCGACGAAAAGTTTTTCTTTCCAACTCCTATGATAGACCAGTCGATGCTCATAATCTGTAAATGAATCCCAATTATTCTTTGCGTATGATTTTAACCATGGTATTTTATTCTCTATCCCCTTGGTTATGGGATCATCTGTTACCTCTATTGTGATTTTTTTTATCAACACATTCACACCAAGTTGCGGCGACAAATTGCGTGGCTCGACATATTTGGCGGAATCTGACTTCGATAAATCGGCAAACGCTAGAAGTTGTGGCAGATCGTCTACACTTATCTCTCTCGGCCCCCGTTTCGAGACCAATTGAGCTAATCCCGAGTTGTAGCCGCTTTCTTCGAAGCCGCCGCCAGAGATCCCATATGCCTTGAACAGAACGCGATCTGGAGCAAACCCCCAGGCATGACGTGTCCCCTTCGGAACCGGGTCGGGGTCGGAGAGCGGAACTGTCAGCGCGGCTCCGTTGCTCGTTTCAAACACAAGAGCTTCACCGTCCTCATGGAGCTTATAGGGGTAGCCGAAATTTAGAATCGTCTGATATGCCTGAGACACCTCAACGACGGTGGCGTCTTGCTTCAATTCGCCGTTGACATCCAACTGCATCGACAACTTATATCGATACACATAGACTGGTCCTGTGCAGGCCGACAACGTGGCGGCAAACAACACACCGATGACAATTTGCCAAAGTTTGAATTTGGAAGCTGCGCGGGTTACGTTCCTGTTAGGCATTGGCATCGGCTGAAACCTTCATCGACGAACCACCGCGCTGGTAGTTAGCAGGTCAGGTCAGATTCCGATATCGCCAGCAGACCGCACATTTTGGTATCGGTAGGTCGCTCTGCCTTGGCATACACCACAATATCGCGGCCTAAGCCCACGGCTGCATGACTGATATCGACTGAGTGGACGTTTGAGAGGCGGTTCACGGCCAATACGATATTCGCCCGACTCGGACCCAATGCAATTCCAACCTGCGATCAGGCGTCGAGGGGACGAGGAGAGGCTTTGTGAAAGCGTCCGGGATCTCAATTTCACAATGATCTGACCCGTCGTCATAGACGAGGGTTCGTTGCGAAATCCGTAGCGCAATATTCGTAACGCGCTGTGGCTCGTTGGACCACCGATCCAAAGCCGCCATGCTGTCCGGCGAGGCAAGCCCTTGAAACTCCTGCATCGCGAGGATGAGAAGTCGCGCCCGCAGCGTCGCAAAAAAAATCGAGCCTGGGAGAAACGTAACAAAGGCATCGTCTTTTTCCAGGGTTTTGGCGCCCCCATCCGTCACGCCCAGCCGCTGGAGACTTCTCGTGCAACGCCGCAATGAGCGATAGACGTTTGTCGGCCACGGCGAGAAAAGGAGATAGCCGGGCAGCGCGTAACGCAGATTGCCCTTTTTTGTCCGCCGCCACGGCCAGGGACAATCTTCGCCTGGCTTGGTTGACCGAACAAGGAGCGTGCCTCTTGTTTGCCGGATTACTGGCCAAAAATTTATCGCGGGCGACCGACGAATTGACTTGTGAAATTGGGCGATCGCCAGAGCCACTGGCGCTGCATTCGCCAACTCTTCGATGGCCGCCAACACGCGTGGGCTTCCCTGCCGAATATATTCTTCAGCCAGGCGGCGATTTATGCCTCGCAGATGATGGCGATAGGCCCACATATGCGCATCACATGTGATATCCGTCCGGTTGAACACCAACCATTCACCTTCCTAAACGCGCGCTGTTTCCGAGCAACGCGATCACACGACCGCGCAAGCCTCAATACGGGACAGCTATTTCAATTTCGTCAAGAACCTCCGTCGGTGAAAAGCTAGCCTGGCGAAGAATGGCTGCATTCTGGGCTTTGAGCCGCGACTGATCTGAATAGGTTGATCGCCAAAGCTGATCGCGGAATGCCATCTTCCACCCACTGCGGACGAATTATTCAGGTGGCACGGGTCAGTTTGATCCACGACTTCGTCACCTCCAAGAACTTTTATTGTGCGGCGTACAAGCAATGGCTTGGGTAGCCATCCGGCGTAGACCGCGGAGTGCGTCATTCGGCACGGGGTCCCGGTGCCGGTCCCGGTCATCGCCATGTTATGCTCTGACTGTCTGAGTCGACCACATCGAGAGACCGACCGACACCGGACAATCTTGGCAGGACAGAGCTATGTTACCTCCCATCTTCGGTAGGCGTAATCGCGACTCCATGGAACGCGTTCGTGCGCAGCCGTTCGTGCGCGAAGACCTCGAGCGCGAGAAGCGCGGGCAATTTCATCGTTACTGGTGGCGATGGGATGCTGGTGCGCGCGGCTATCGCCATATCGGCTCGGAAGAAGAGATCCGTTTCCGGGGCGAAGCGACACCACCTATCGGCGCTTCCGGAGAGTGGCGGCGTTTCGACTATATCTGCGCGGAAGCGACCTATCCGCTTCTCGTCGAATTCACGACATGGACGCCGCCGGAACCGACGGAAGCAGAGCTTGAGGGAACGAAACGGAACTATCCGACTTTCAATCCGATCAACCTCGAAATCTATCGCATGTCGCGACCCTCGCGGATCTGGTTGGTCGATCATCGCCGCTCGGCCGAGCTTTGGCGGCGCGAGCAGGGGGAGGTAGCGTCCGCCCCGCCCTACGGCCTCTGGCGGCGCGCTGACGAGGCCTTCCATGGCGCGGCGCTCGCCTGGCCGCCGCTCGTCGTCGAAGGTCCCGCCTGCGATATGGTCGCGGCGCGCGGCGGATGGCTCAACGGCGACTGGCGCGAGGACGTCTATCGGCTGATCCGGCGGCGGTGGAGCGACACCGCGCGCAAAGACGAAAGGATCCACTTCTTCCCGTTCGGCTCCGACGGTTCGGTCACGCCTGCGCGCGCCCTCGAATTCCACGAGGCTGCCGACTACGCGCCCGTTCCGCTTGATGAGACGTCGCTCAAATGGGAATTCGGCGAGCGAGGCGTCCGCGTCGAGGTCGAGAAATGCCGGTTCGAAAGCAGGATCCTACCGGCAGCCTACGAGCCTCGAACGGGCGCCGCATACTTCAAGGGCCAACGCTGGAGCCACTTCGGGCCAAAATGGCGGAAGGATTGGCACGAGGGAGAGGACGAAACGCCGGCGCCTTTCGAAAGCATGATCTTCGACGGCGCGGGCGTATATTCCAGCATCGGCCTCGGCGTTAGTGAAATGCGCCCGCACGGACATTACGACCCGAGCCCGCTCGCCTCTATCGAAGACCATTCCAACTATTTCGCCGCTGTCGACGAGGACGCCTTCATCGACCGCTTCGGCGCTCTTGCCCGGCGGGAGGTCCTATATAGGCCGGGCGCAGAGAGCTTTCCCGTGGGCAATCACGTTGCGAGGGGTCCGCGCGATTTTGCCGACTGGCAGAAAGCCCCGCTTTTGTTCGGGCCGTTGAGCAACTATCGTTTCGCTCGCGTTCTGCGCCACGCCATGCAGGACGTCCTTTCGATCGCGACCGGATTCGACGATGCGAAGGCCTCGGGCGGCCTGACCTTCACGGAAGCGGGGACGGTGGTCATCAATGGCCACATCGCCGGCATGCCCTGCGGTCGGCACTATCTCAGAACGAAAATCGATCCGCCTGAACTCATGTGTGGATGGCCCCCTGCTTGCAAGGATTTTCTGCATTTGGCGTCGCGATTGCTTGCGGTCATGTGTCCGGCCTGTTGACGGGGCGCATGGCCGCTGGCCCTCATGGGTTCCGTTGAGGCGGGGTCTGATCAAGGACACGGGATCATACGTCCCATTGAGTTCACAGGTCTTTCCCACCCCGTCGGTCGACCGACGACGATTCCATGCA
>Ga0302325_10017693_pt1 | contig 15053 bp, 14 predicted proteins | sample Palsa_T0_2_FD_201948 | JGI IMG/M metagenome (GOLD analysis project Ga0302325, IMG submission 201948) | Peat permafrost microbial communities from Stordalen Mire near Abisko, Sweden - Palsa_T0_2 | ecosystem: Environmental > Terrestrial > Soil > Palsa > Peat permafrost | place: Sweden: Abisko... | reverse complement strand
AACGAACTGCTGGCACGCATCCGGGCCAACCTTCGGCGCTTTGCCGGACCTACTTCCGCCGCCGAAGAACCCATCGTTGTCTCTGAAAATTTTTCCGTCGACATTGCCGCGCGTCAGGTAATTGTCAACGGCAACGTCGTACGTCTCACGCCCAAAGAATTCGATTTGCTCCGTTATCTTCTTAGCAACGCCAACAAGTCCATTCCTCACCGCAAGCTCCTGCAGACCATCTGGGGTCCCGATTATGGCGATGAAGTAGAGTACTTGCGCGTCTTCGTGAGCCAGTTGCGCAAGAAAATCGAGCCCGATCACGCCCATCCGCGCTACATTATTACTGAGCCTTGGGTTGGTTACCGTTTCGCCTTACCTTCTTGAAAAGCATAGAATGCCGAATGCTCCAGCAAATCCTTCATGAGTAGCCCCGGAAAACTGAAGATCTTCCTCGGATACGCCGCTGGCGTGGGCAAGACCTACCAAATGCTCGATGAAGCCCAGTGCCTCAAGGCGAAAGGCGTTGATGTGGTAATCGGCTATTTCGAACCGCATGGCCGCAAGGACACCATTTCGAAAACAGAAGGCCTGGAAACCGTACCTCGCAAAACAGTGGAATATCGCGGCGCCACCTTCGAGGAGATGGATACCGAATCCATCATCGCGCGCCATCCCAGTGTTGCGGTGGTGGACGAATTTCCCCACACCAACGTGCCCGGCTCGGCGCGCTTAAAGCGCTGGGAAGACGTGCTCTTCCTTCTCGAGCACGGCATCGATGTTTTCACGACGATGAACGTTCAGCATCTGGAAAGCCTGAACGATCACATGGCGCAGATTACCGGAGTAAAGGTCCGCGAAACCATCCCGGATTGGGTGGTGAAACAAGCAGGCGAAGTGGTCATGGTGGATTTGACGCCGCGCGCGTTGCTGAATCGGCTGGAACGCGGTGTCGTCTATCCACAGGACAAAGCCCGGCGCGCGATGGAGAACTTTTTTAAAGAATCTACCTTGGTTGCTCTTCGCGAAATGGCCTTGCGCCAGACTGCCCAGGAAGTGGAAGAACGCTTGGAGCAAAGTGATGCCGGCTTGCCCACCGCTGCTTCCAATGGCCAGCCCGTTGCGCCACAGACCCACGATGCGGTCGTGATTTACATCAGCGACGATCCGTCCACTGCCATGCTCATTCGCCGCGGCAAACGCGTGGCCGACGTCACCCATGCCGATTGCTTCGCGGTCTTCGTGGCCGAGCAGAGCGATCTCAAATCATTGCCGGCGGTCAAGCGCGAAGCTGTGGAGCGCCACCTGAACTTTGCCCGCAACCTGCACATTGAAACCCGCGTCCTGGTGGGCGGCGATCACGCCAAAACCATCGTCGAGTTTGCGCGCCTGCACAATGCCCGCCAGATCTTTCTCCCGCGCGTGGTCGGCAAAGGCGTGGACCGAATGCTCGGTAAGAGCTTCGTCAATCAAGTGGTGGGCTTGGCAAACGACATGGAAGTCACCATCGTGGCCGACCGCCGGCAAGAGAGTCCGGTCAATTAGCCGCCTCTCAACGAGCGCTGCGCTAAACTGGAGAGGTTTCGGGCTGTGGCGCAGCCTGGCTAGCGCGCTTGCTTGGGGTGCAAGAGGTCCCGGGTTCAAATCCCGGCAGCCCGACCATTAACCCCACACTACGCATTATTGGCCCCATAAAAGCGCGATAGAATGTTTTACGTGGCGGCTTAGAAGCGCGTACTTATCGACCCGGTGAAAATCGGCGCACTGGGCGGCCACGCACGCGCAAAAAGAGCGCCGCGGACAGCTGCCAAAGCACGGTGGGCGAAGGTGAAGAAGGAGGAAAAGAATGCCAGCCGAAGTAAATAACTGGGGTCCGGCGGCGTTGATCGTCTTCGGTTACATGGCTGCGGCGATCTGGCAGAACAAGCGTATTGATGACTTCAGCAAGCGCTTTGACGATATGAAGGATTGGGTCAAGGCGGAATTTGGCCGCGTGCATGATCGGCTGACAAGCATAGATAAAACGCTGGAGAAACTCGATGGACGCGTCAAGGTGCTGGAAGACGAAAGCCGCTCACTGGTAAAGCGGTGAGCAGCGTTACCGTTTAAGCGATTGCTAAAATAAAATTCTCCAAATTGTACTTGTACTAGGTTCGAAAGTGCGACAGGGCGATGTCTAACGGATGAGCAATTGCCCGCTGCCCGCGTAGCGGTTCGCCACAACATCAACCCTAAGCGCTAAGGAACGGGGCAAAGGAACAACATAATAGATGAAACAAACAACATTAAAGGACGCCGGAGCGCTTTCGTTCTTGCCGTTTTCGTTTCTGGCTTTTGCACTCTGCCTCGGCATAACGAGCTGCAGCCAAAATCCGAATCCAGCAGCAACCCAGGATCAGAGTTCGGATCCGGCGCAAGCCAATCTCGCGCCCGCCGATCAGCAAGCCTCGGAGCCCGCGCCTGTCCAGCAACCCGCTCCAGTTCAGCAGCCGGCGCCGCAGCAGTCAGCCCGGTCCTCCTACGCGCCACCCCAGCAATCCTATCAATCTCAATCCAATTCGGGAGACGACAGCTACGACTATAACTACCCTGGCGCCAGCGACACCGATTATGAGGAGCCGACCGAAGTAGCAGAACAGCCACCGCCGCCAATCCCGCAATACACCCAGCCTGAATGCCCCGGCGACAATTACCTTTGGACGCCCGGTTACTGGGGATATGCTTCCGCCGGTTACTATTGGGTGCCTGGGGTGTGGGTCGTCGCTCCCTACGTCGGCTCTCTCTGGACCCCACCCTATTGGGCGTTTTCTGCTGGCCGCTATCACTGGTACCACGGCTATTGGGGTCCGCACGTCGGCTATTACGGCGGTATCAATTACGGTCATGGGTATGTCGGCCGCGGCTATGAAGGCGGCTATTGGAACCACAATCAGTTCACCTATAACCGCTCCGTAAACACCGTGAACACCACCATCATCCACAATGTTTATAACTATCGGGTGACCAACATCACAAACGTCAGGGTCAGTTATGTTGGTGGGTCCGGCGGTCTAAACGTTCGCCCCACGCCGGCGGAATTGGCGGTATTGCGTGAGCCCCGCATCGCCCCGGTTCAAGCGCAGGTTCAGCACATGCGGCAGGCCGCGTCCAACCGTGCGCAATTTGCCTCAGTCAACAATGGCCGTCCGCAAGTCTTCGCCGCCGCCGCTCCACTCGTTACCGCCTATCGGGCTCCGGCGCCCCATCCGTCGGCCGTGCCCGAAGCGCGAGCTCTTCCGCGAATTGCCGTAGCCGCCCGCCCACAGGCCGCCGTCGTTCAGCCGCGCGCACAAGTGGAACCGAACCGTCCTGCCCCGCGACCGATGCAAAACGAGCGTCCCGAACCTCGCAACACCCCATTACCGCAAAACAGGCCCGCTGTCGAAAATCGTCCGGAGGCTCGCCCCGCTCCCCAACCCCGCGCCGAACAGAGACCCGCTCCTGAACCGCGTGTCCAGGAAAGAGCTGCCCCTGAACCGCGCGTTCAAGAAAGAGCCGCTCCTCAGCCTCGCGTTCAAGAAAGACCGGCGCCCGAGCCTAGAGCTCAGCAGCGACCCGCTCCTGAAGCTCGGCAGGAAGCCCGGCCCGCTCCTAAGCCGGCGGCAAAAAAAGAAGAAAAGCCTCAGCCGAAAAGGGAAGAACCGCCTCGCTAGGCTGGCACCTGAACAGCAACGAGCGAAAATCTAGTTACACCCCACTGCGCTTTTGTGCTATTAGCTGTAGATAGTGGGGGCACGTCCGGCCGACAAGGCGGCGTGGTATTCGATGACTCTACCGTTTTCGCGAGTCGGATCAGCCGCGGACGACGTCTTACGGAGTTGGATAAACGCCAGGGAATTGAGACTCGCGGGACGCGAATCCACCCAGGTGTGCTCCTTCGATTGGGGTTCCGAAGCCCTGCTTGCGATCCCTGGTTTTGCGTCGATAACGGGTTCTTGCAAGCTTGGGATCGTCCGCCAGGCTAACCAGCGGTGGCTGCAAGATCTCGATACTTTTTTCGCCTATAACACGCCTCGCGATTTCCAACTCCGCGATACTATTCTCCAATTTTCCTCTGCCGTTACCAGTCTCTACCACGAAAACGATACGGTCTTCGCCGAGTATTTTCCATCCGCGCAAGCCCTCGGCCGCGCGGTCTTAGTGTTGCCTCACTGGAATGCCGTGCCAGGTTCCTACGCCGGCTTCTGCCGTTATCTGAATTGGCTGGGTTTTTCCGCGCTATTGGTTACCCTGCCCTACCACGGAAAGCGCAAGCCTACCGAGTGTCACGGAGCGGAGTATTCCGTCTCCCCTAATATCGGCCGCACCATCGCCAGCGCGCGTCAAGGGGTGATCGACACTTTGTGCTGCCTGGATTGGTTGGGACAACAAGGCTATGAGCAGTTCGGCATCGTCGGCAGCAGTCTTGGCTTCGGCCACGCATTCGTGGCCAGTGCTGTCGACCAGCGGCTCAGAGTGAACGTCTTTAATCATTGCTGCTCTACCGTCTCCGATGCGCTATGGGCCGGCATGCCGCGCTATCGGGCGGCGCTCGAATCGCACATCACTCAGCAGCAGCTGCGTGAATGTTGGAGCGTCATCAATCCAATCTCCTACTTCGACCGGTTTGGTCGCCTCCCGAAGCAATCTCTTTTGATTTTGGGGCGCTATGACACGCTGTTCGCCCGTGCGTATGTCGAAGAGGCAATTCGCCCCTTTCGCGAAATGGGACTCGATCATCGCGTGGTGGAACTGCCCTGTGGACATCGCACCATCGGCGACGCTCCCTACGCCATTTTGACCGCCTACCATATTGGCGCATTCCTCAAAAAGAGTCTTGTCTGAAGACCCGCTCCGGCCAATCGCGCCTTTGGGCTTATGAGCTTTGCTGTCGCCGCCGGGCGGCTTTCTTCGCGTGCTTCGAAAGAGCCGTCTTGGAAGCTGCCGAGCGCGGCTCTCGTTTCAGAGCCTCACTCGTGGCTCGCGACCGCTTAGCGGACGGCTTCGCCTGTTTGCCGCTATGCCCCTTCTCTAACTAAGTCCCGCTCAGCTTGTTTGCGAGTAGCCTCCGAAGTCTTCCCTTTGCGCGGAGGCGGAAGATCCACGCCCGCCCGCCGAGCCTTGGAAAGTCCGATTGCAATCGCCTGCTGGGGAGATCGCGCTCCGTGCTTACCCTCGCGAATGTGATCCATTTCTTCGCGAACGAATTCACCCGCCTGCGTGCTCGCTGCTTTGCCTTCAGCCTTGTCCTTTGCTCGTTCTAGCGTCTTCTTGTCCGGCATTGAATTATCTACTGCGTAGAGAGATTTATGCCTCGTTCCGTTACCTGCGGTTCTTTCTAAATAGAGCGTCATAACTGCTTGCCTGTCTGTTGACATCTGCTACGGAGCCGCGCGCGCGAGCAAGCGTTTTCCGGACGCAATCGGTGCCGGAAGTACATCAATTTGCCCGACCAACGTAAGATAATTCGCGGGGCTGGTGTCAGATGACGAGTTGCACTCGTTAGAATCCCAAGCGTTCAAGCCTTCCATCTCACGCCGGAAGTCTTCGACGGTGTACTCTATCCGGATGTTATGGACCTTGAGGAATCCGTCGGGACCGTAGCGGCTTTTCGATGCCCAAACGACAATGGTGTCCAGGACCAGCCGCATCAGCCGGGATTATGGTCGCGTCGCTCCGCGCGCAACGCGGCAATCTCCTCCGCCACGGCCTTCGGCGACATCATGGCCGGTTCAATTTCCGCAGACATTCGGTCCATAGCCGAAAGCAACTGATCGACGCGCTGCGACTTGAGCTGAGCGCGCAGCAATCTCTCCAGACATTCCGGCGATAGCAGCCCGGCGCGTTGCGCTTCCTGTGCCAGTTGGTCCGGCAGTGTGATCTGTACGGTCGTCATTTCAGGGTCTCTTACGGTTGGCGTCATGCCGCCATGCCCAACTAATTGTACCGATTCTCAGACTTGGAGAGGCCTGGATGACAGCCTCACCCGCCGAAAGCCCAAGCGTTCGCCTTGCAGTCGGTGTGGGTAGCGCGGGGCGAGGCGCTGGGGTCGGGAGAGCGGAAGACGCCCAGCTTCGGGCGGGTTCATACGGAAGGTCAGATTGGCGAAATATCTTTGGCGTCCCCAAGGGGATTCGAACCCCTGTTATCGCCGTGAAAGGGCGGTGTCCTAGGCCGGGCTAGACGATGGGGACGCTATAGGAAGGACTCCTCTAATTTAGCAGACCTTCCGCAGATCCTACGCTACCCGCGATCTCCGCCGCCGCGCAACCAACAAAGACAAAACACCAACGCCTAACATCGTTAATGTCGCCGGCTCAGGCGCCAGCGTCTGAAACGCGTCGGCGGCCACAATGGCTTGTCCGGCGGCGGTTGGGTGTAGCTGGTCCCAGAACAAATATTGGTTGGGATTAGCACACGGCGTTCCGCCCGCATAATTCATCTCGCCGGTGAGGCAAGGATCCGTTACGTTGGTAAAGCCGAATGCCCCCGGGTCCGCCACGATGGTGTCAATGACCGAGTACGTATCCACCACTTTTAGGCTCAACAACGGATCGGCGCCCGCGAGTGTGCTCAGAGAGGACTCGAGGCCAAGATCGAATTCATACGACAAGGCTGAGGCGGCGGTCTCAGCTGTCGCGCCGAAGGCGGCGACCGCCGGCGTTTTGCCGAGATCGGGTACCGTGAGGACCAGGAAATTTTTTGCGCCTTCGCCAGCGAGGGTAGAAATGGCTTGGTCGATATTGCCAACGACGGCGCCTAGGTCGGCGGAAATTTGAGCGGCAGTCGGGTTGGTCTTGAGGATGGCCGCAAGAATGGCATCGAGGTCGTTGGAGCCAATCCACATGGTGTAAAGGCCAGTTGGGTTCGCGCCGGTTGGATTCGCGAGCTTAAAGGCCGCAAGCTGAGAGGGAAGATCGCCGAGACCGGCAGAATAGGGGAGAGAGGGTATATTGCCGCTCAACGCGCCACCCACGGCGTAATCGGTGCCAGTGGCGCCGCCCGCCAAGCTGGCTTTGACTGGAGGAAGTCCCAAGCTCGCCGCCAAGTCCTGCACCCAAACAGGACCGTTCGAAAATTCGCCGTTTTTATAAGGTGCCGCTGGCTCGGCACCGCTGGTTGCGATGTAGGCGTTACCGGCGTCGGACAGACTATCGCCGAAAGCATAAATCGCCGACAGGGAACTGGCATGCGCCGAGGAAGCGGCTGCACCCAAGGCAAACATGGAAAGGCAAAAGCGAGAAATGTATGAGGGCATGGGCACAGTATATAACCCGCACCCTCTAGCTGCTACGCGGGTTCTTACAGAGTATGCAGGTACGCCAGGATATTCGCTTTGTCGTCAGCCGACAGCATGTCGGCATAAGCAGGCATGCCGTTGCCGCCGGCATTGATCTGGGCCAACACATTCGCATCGTTCACAGGCTTGCCGCTGCTCAACGTCTTGCGTTTGAACAAACCTTTCAGCGATGGGCCCATTTTCTTCTCGTCGGTATCGACGTTGTGGCAGATGGCGCATTGCTCAAAGGCTTCTTTGCCTTTGGCAGCATCGCCTTTGCCTTCGGCCTTGAGCCCGGCGGTGGCAAGACTCAGAGCTAAGGTGGCGCCCATAATCAATGAACTGGCGGCAAAAAACTTTTGACGAAACATAGATGATCCTCGTTGGAAAATTGGGTTTAGCTTGGTACCAAGACTACAGTTTACAATCATTCCCACGCCATTAGACAACCCGCAGCCGGGAAAGCCACATGGATGAAATGAGATTAACACTATAGAAACTTCACCTTCCGGTGGTAACGTCAAATAAAACAGGCGGAGGGAAAGCACTTGGGAGACGGTATGCGAGATAATCGAATTATCCGTTGTCGTTTGATGGGTCCCCGTTAAGCCCTGCAATCTAAGCGGTTTATTTTTTCCAAAAAAGGGATTGATTTCATGCTCCTACGTGTCTTGCTTGGCTCCGGACTCTGCCTATCTACATTGATTGCCGCAATCCCCAATATGACAGAACCGCCCAAGGCGGGGAAGGTAGAACTTTTCCCAGAGGACGCGTTAAAGCCGGGTATGCAGGCGGTCGCCTGGACCGTGTTTCAGGGGAGCAAGCCGGAAGCGGTACCGGTTGAGATTGTGGGCATTTGGGAAAACGCCTGGGGCCCAAAGCAAAACATCATCATTGGCAAGATGGGTGGTAAGGCAATCCGCACCAACGTGGCCGGCGGCATGAGCGGTAGCCCGGTCTACATTGACGGCAAGCTGGTAGGCGCCATTTCACTGCGTTTGAGCGTGTTCTCACCCGATGCGATTTGTGGCATTACGCCCATCCGTCTCATGCTCGACGTCAGCGATTTCGATAAAACGCGGCCTTCCAACGGCCTCGCGCCCGGGACCATGGCGCGCGCCGATGCCTCGCTCTCGCTGCCGCCCGGTATGCTGCAGCGCGTGATGGCAGCCGGCACGGCCAGAAGTTTTGGGGAAACCCCCATGATGACGCCGATCGCCACGCCGATTTCGATGTCGGGCTTTAGCGACGAAGCCGTGCAGCAATTTGCGCCGGTCTTTCAGCAACTCGGCCTGACTGTTTCGCAAGGTGGCGCCGGCGGCAATCTGAACTCCGCTACACCCGCCAAGGATTGGGCTTCCGCGTTGCGGCCGGGCGAACCCGTTGCGGCTGTGCTGGTGGCGGGCGACATGAACATGACCGGCGGCGGCACGGTTACCTATAACGACGGCAAGCGCGTGCTTGCCTTCGGCCATCCGATGTTTAACTTAGGCCCGGTCGACATGCCGCTCGCCAAAGACGAAATCATCACTACGCTCGCCTCGTCTTATCAGCCCACAAAAATGGGGAACGCTACCGAAGTCGTGGGCGCGTTGACGCAAGACCGGCACAGCGCCATCGCCGGCGAACTGGGAGCCACCGCGCAGATGATTCCGGTGAACATGCATGTGTCTTCTTTCAATCCCGATAACAGCATTCACACCACGCGCGATTTTCATTTCAGCGTATTTGTCGATAAAAAGTGGACGCCCTACCTGATGATGGCCACGCTGTTCAACTCCATCTCGAACCTCAACGATTTTTCCGAAGAAGCCACCTATCGTCTGCACGGCGAATTGAAAGTAGAAGGGCAACAAAAGATTGAACTGCGCACCATGCAAGCGCCCACCGAAGCACCCGTGCCAACGCCCATGCTGCTGGCCGGCTGGTGGGGAGACAAATTCAACCGGCTATTCATCAATTCGACCAAGCCTCCCAAGCTGGACGCGGTGGACGTGAGCGTAGATTTGCTGCCGGAACGGCTGACGGCGCAAATCGAATCGGCATGGATCGGCGACAACACGGTAACGCCCGGCACTGAGGTGCCGGTCAAAGTCTTTCTTCACCCGTATCGCGGCGACCGCATTGAACGCACCATTAACGTGAAAATCCCGGCGGGCCTGGCGCGTGGCGAGCACGAGATCCTCTTTAGCGATGCCGATACCCTAAGCCGCTTCCAAAACATCGCGCAAACATTGAATAGGATTGAAGACATTCCGCAGACCGTGGCCATGCTGAACGACGAGCGCAGCAACAACCGCTTATACGTGTCGCTCATTGAATCGCTCCCTACGGTCTACTCCGACGAAAAGGTTTTACCCAGCCTGCCCGCATCGATTCTAAATGTGATGCAGAGCGGACGAGCGGTGAATCACCAGTTCGTCAGCGCGCCGGAAAGCGCGCACGAACAGACGTCCGTCCCCTTCGACACGGTCGTCACCGGCAGTTACTCGCTGAAAATTCACGTGAACTAAAAGGGATTTCCCGCCAAACATGATGCAAATTTCTGGCTCGCGGCGCGCCGCGGCATTCTTGCTGCTCGCAGCCGTACCCACCTTGCTGCCCGCTGTCGATACGCACGTTTGGGAGCAATCCGAACAGGCCGATTTCGTCCGCGGGACGGCCAAAAACCTGTCCATCCGCAGCGACGGCCGCCTGACGCTGGCGCCCCAATTCAAGGAACTGGATAGCACCACAGTTCCCTATCTCTGGGCGGTGGCGCAGGATTCAAAAGGCGTGTTGTACTACGCCGGCGGCGCGCCCACCGGCGCCACCACCAAGATCTATGCGCTCGCGCCCGGCGAAAAGCCGCGCGTTTTCGCGGAAGTGGAAGGCTTGGAAGCTCATGCGCTGGCCATCGACCGGCAAGATCGCGTTTACGCCGCGATCCTCCCCGATGCAAAAATCTACCGCTTAGACAGCAACGGCAAACCGCATCTTTTTTTCGATGCCAAATGCAAATATATCTGGGCGATAGCTTTCGATAAGAACGGCAACCTGTTTGTGGCCACCGGCGATGCGGGCCTGATTTACAAGGTTGCGCCCGATGGCACCGGCACGAAATTCTTTGACACGGAAGAGACTCATGCGCGTTCCATGACGATGGACGATGACGGGAATTTGCTTGTCGGTACTGAACCAAGCGGCCTCATCTTGCGCATCACTCCAGCCGGCAAAGGTTTTGTTTTATATCAGGCCAATAAACGCGAAGTGACGGCAGTCGCCGAGCGTGACGGTATCATTTACGCGGCTGCCGTTGGCAATAAACCTTCGGGTGGGCTGGTTGTTGCTCCTACCATCCCGGTGGTCTCTTCCAACCCCGCGCCGGCCGCCTCCACCACCGCTCCCCACGCGGTCGCCGCTCCCTTGAGTCTGCCGCCGCCGGTGAATTCACTGAGCGCCTCGGTTTCCGGCGGTTCGGAGGTTTATCGAATTCAAAAGGATGGCTTTGCGGAGAAGCTTTGGGGCTCGGCCGCCGATGTCGTCTATGCGATTGGCTTTGACGGCAGGGGAAAGCCGCTCTTGGGAACCGGCAATAAGGGCGTGATTTATCGCATAGATTCGGGCCAGGAATCCACCAATCTACTCAATGTTCCGCCTACCCAAGTGACGTCGTTTTTGGAAGGTAAGAACGGCGTTGTCTACGCGACAACAGGCAACGTAGGCAACCTGTACGCGATTGGGCCGGGCATGGAAAGCTCGGGCACGCTCGAGAGTGAAGTGCTGGATGCCAATGAATTCGCCACCTGGGGCAAGATTCACGTCACCTCCGAACTGCGCGGCGGCGCAATCGGCATCGAAACGCGCAGTGGCAATGTGAATCATCCGGAGAGCAATTGGACCTCCTGGAGCAAGGTAGATGTAACGGAACTCGGCGGCCAGATCCATTCGCAACCGGCGCGCTTTTTGCAGTATCGCTTGACACTCAGCAAATCGCCGGGAGGTGAGTCGCCGGAGGTGAGTCTCATTGACATCGCCTATCTCCCAAAGAATGTGGCGCCCAAAGTCCAGCAGATTGAAATCGCGCCCTTTAATTACCGCCTCGCAGCCAGCAACCAGGCGTTGGAGCGTTCCATCCAGCCTTCGGGTTCTCCCACAACACTGACACTGCCGGCCGTGGGCCAGAAGCGGTCTTCGTTAGCCGGGACTGAGGTGAGCGCAGGAGCCGCTACCTTGCAATACAGTAAGGGCTTCTTAACGGTCCGCTGGAATGCCTCAGACTCGAACGGCGATCTGCTAACTTACAAAGTCGAACTCCGTAGTGAGAACGATTCTCTGTGGCGGATATTGAAGGATAAACTTCTAGACCGTTATTACGCGTTTGACACCACGTCCTTTCCCGATGGCAAGTACGTGGTGCGGATCACGGCCAGCGATGCTCCCGCCAACACTCCAAGTGATGCTTTGACGGGCTCGCTCGAAAGCGATAGCTTCGTCATCGACAATACCCCGCCCGTCATCGCAATCGACTCTCTCACCGGAAGCGGAACGATTCGAACCGTTCAGTTTACCGCGAAAGACGCCTTAAGTTGGATTGATAAAGCCGAGTATTCGTTGGATGGGAGTGATTGGATTGCTCTGCTTCCGGACAACTTAGTGACAGATTCGCAAGAGCTGAAGTACACCATCAAGGCGAAAGAAGGACAGATCATTTCGATCCGCGTGTTCGACGAGAATGACAATGTCGCGGCGAAGCAGACAGCGGCCAAGTGAGTTTCTCACATTCACTCATTGCGCCGCCGCCGCGTAGGGCGGGCATGCTTGCCGAGCGGGCCACCTTTCAGGGGGTCCACTCTTATCGCTCGGTGACGGACTCTAAGCGAATAACGGCAAATCGGCCACTTCTTCCAGTGGCACCCTTTCTAATGGCAGTCCGGCCATCTTCCATTTGCGCAAGCCGCCGCGAATGACTCTGCACGCCACTCCCTGTTCCAACAGCAACAGCGCCACGCGCGCACTAGTGGCCTCCCGAATGCATGTGCAGTAGAGATAGATATGCACGCCCGCTGGCACCTGAGTGTGCCACTGGTGAAAGGCGTTCGGGTCGAGACGGCGCGATCCTTTAATACGCATGGTGCGCGCGTCATAGTAGCCGTGGCTGCGGACGTCAAAGACGATGGCGTGTCCCGCCTCCAGATCCACCGCCGCGTCCTCCGGTTCAATCGTCGGCGCGTAGCGTAATGCCTTCGCGCGCAGCCAAAACCAAAGTTGCAAGCCGGCATACACGATCGCCGCGGCAATGAGAATTAAACTTAAGGCGTAGTTGAAGGTGCGGTAACCCTTAGTAAACGCAGTCAGCGCGCCACTCAGCAGGAAGCCGGCCGACAAATAACCTCCAATGTAGAGGAGCGTGCCCACAAAATCGTAGCGCAGAAAAACGGAATAGCGCATCCGCATGCTTCCGGCCATGGGTGGGGCCAAGGTGTTAATGCCGGGCACAAATTTGGCAAAAACAAGCAGCAGGCGGCCTCGCTTGAAAAAGGCATCGGCGGAGCGCAGTATGCATGATTCGGGATTCAGAGACAAACGGCAAAGAATTCCGAGCAGCAGCCAGCCGGTGGTGCGTCCCAAAAAATACATGAGCGAATCGCCCGCCAGCATTGCGCCGAGGCCGCAAGCCGCAATGCTTGCAATGTTGAACGTGCCCTGCGCCGCCGCAGCCCCGGAGATAAACAAAGCCACCGCCGCCGGCACAGGAAAGCCGAGCGTTTCCAACAGCACGATTACGCACAGAATTGTGTATCCGTGCGCCCACAATTCAGCCAACAAGGATTCCATCCGATGATTACAGCGATCATCTCACATCCTATTTAGTCCGCGTTCAATGCGCGCTGTGGAACAGGATCGTATACCCGAAACCGATGAAGTAGTCTGGAGCCGCCGAAGAAAGACCCGAGCCGCCATGAAAATCGATCTGCTGATGCGGGGTGAGTTTGTAAGCCGTCCCAAAGTGCAAGATATGCACCGGACCGCCGCGCTGCGGAAAGTCTCCCACGTATTCTACAAACGCATCCCACGGACCCGTCAATTGCCGGTCGAAAAGAAGGGTAGCCTGTCCTGTCGTGTTTCTCGATCGCCCTTGCGTCGGCCAATAGACCGAGAGCATGCCGGCGGTCGTCCAGTTCGTCGAGAGCTTGTGCGACCACGGGACCTGCACCTCCGGGTCATAGCCATGGCTCGATACCAAATGGGCGCCGGTTGGAAAACTGAGCGCAACCACGAGAGAGATGTCGAACCCGTAAATGGGCCCAAGTTGCTGCTTGATCCCGGCCAGCGAGTCGCCCCAGCCCGAAGCGAACCCGCTGTGAAGAGAGAGTTCTGATAATAGTCGGGCACGCTGAAGCGCAACTCCGTCTTATCTGCGATTCCAAAACGCAGCTGCGTTTCGGTAAAATCAAAACCCTGCTGGCCCAACACCGTCGTTTCCAGAAAGCCGTTTTCGATTTGCAAGCTTCCTTTCGGTACCACAACGCTCGAATCGGCAAAGGCGGGACGGTCCGTGTTGATCGGTGAGGGAGCGTTTAGATCCTGGGCATCGAGAAGCCGGACAAGGGCAAAGCAAAATAGCAAAAACGCAAAGACCGTCGAGGTCGGCATAGAGCCATTCTAGGCCGAATGTGCTGTCTTCCTACTTGGGCCTTCGCCCTTCTCAAAGCCCGACACAACTTGAGCGTGGTTCAATGCGGAGACCAGCGCCACTCCTCCGATACTATTGCCAATCAGTGTGGGCAGCATGTACCCGCCCAGGAAAGCCCACCACGACCGTTCACCGAGCATGACCAGATAGAGAATCTCGACCGACCCGGCGACGATATGCGTCAGCCCCGCCAACCCTACCACGTAGGTAAGCGTGATGATGATGGGTATGCGGCTCGCATTCGACGCGGCATTCATCCAAACCATCATGGCAATCAGCCAACCGGCGAAGATGCCTCGCACAATGGCGCTGCCGAACGTTACCGTCGCCGCCTCTCTTGCTAATTCTGTCAGCGCCCTCTGAACGTCGGCCCTCAGGAACGACGTGTCCGCCGCGGCCCAGGCGAAGATATGCGCGCCTATCAGATTGGCCGCCAGCACCACCGCCCAAAGTCTGGCCACGGCAGCCAGCGTTCTCAGGTTGCGCTCGGTTAATAACGGAATGATGGCGGTCAGCGTATTCTCCGTGAAAAGCTGCTGGCGCCCGATGACCACGATCAGAAAGCCCAGCGGATAACCAAGGTTGGTAACCAACGGCCGCCAAGGTGCGTTTGGCAGGCAGGCTCGAATTAAACCCTCGCCCACGAACGAGAAGCCCATAGAGAGCCCCGCCGCCAGTCCCGACCATGCCAACGCCGACATCGGTCGGTGAAGTTCTTCTTCGCCGTCAAAGCGAATGGCTTCATGAACCACAATCACGCTGACGGACGTGCGGTCTTTGGCATCCTGCCGCTGGCGTTTTGTCAGCGGCGGCACCACTGCCTCAGTCTGAGTTTCTTCAACCTTACCCGTGTCTTCGACGTTCGATGGCATGAGAGTCGGTAGTGAGACGCGGATACCGTTGGAAAGCGCTCAGAATTGAAACGTGCTCATCTGCCTGAGGTTTATACGAGGGGTAAGTCCTAAGAACTCCAGCATGGGCGCCAGGCAGGCGCTGCACCTGGGACTCTTTGGGAAACTGAGCTGATTCCCGTTGCTCGAAACCAAGGGCGGTTGAAGCGAATCTGATGGGGTGCTGCGAGAGGAGAACGCT
>Ga0302325_10017691_pt1 | contig 15054 bp, 11 predicted proteins | sample Palsa_T0_2_FD_201948 | JGI IMG/M metagenome (GOLD analysis project Ga0302325, IMG submission 201948) | Peat permafrost microbial communities from Stordalen Mire near Abisko, Sweden - Palsa_T0_2 | ecosystem: Environmental > Terrestrial > Soil > Palsa > Peat permafrost | place: Sweden: Abisko... | reverse complement strand
CTCGCGCTCGCCGATCGCCCGCTCGTCGTCAGCGACGTGTGGTTTCACCAGGGCTCCGGCCTCTATCCGACGGCGCAAAACCCCGCGCTAAACCTCCCCGCGTCGTACAGCGAAGCCACTCTTGGTGCGCCCGACTGGCTCGCCTATCGCTGGCGCGATTGGGACTTTGCGCTCGTGCGCACGGACGTGAGCGCGCCAGAGCCCGCTGTTCCCGCTGTACTCGCGACGCGGCTTTCCGTCGCGGAGCATCGCGGCGGTTGGTGGCTCTTCCGGATCGCACCCGAGTGAAGTAGCTTCTGCCCGATGCGGCTCGTCGTTTTCGGCGTTGGGTACGTGGGTCTGGTGACCGGAACGGGCCTCTCGGAGCTCGGCCACGACGTCCAATGCATCGACATCGACCCGGAGCGCGTCCGGCAGCTCGAAAACGGGCTCATCCCCATCTACGAGCCCGGTCTTTCCGACATCGTCCGGCGCAACGTCCGCAACCAGCGCCTCTCGTTCGCGACCGCGGTCTCCAGTCCCAACGACGAGGCCGACGCGTACTTCATCGCCGTCGGGACGCCCCCCGGCCCGGACGGCGCGGCCGACATCAGCCAGGTGACGCGCGTGGCCGAGAAGATCGCCGAGATCGCGAAGAAGCCGGCGCTGGCCGTGGTCAAGAGCACCGTGCCCGTCGGCACGTGCGACGCGGTGCAGGCCGTCCTCGACAAGAGATCCAAGGTCTCGCTCGAAGTCGTGTCCAACCCCGAGTTTCTGAAAGAGGGGACCGCGGTCGACGACTTCTTCCGCCCGGACCGCATCGTCCTCGGCGCGCGGAGCGAAGAGGCCCGCGAGAAGCTCCGGCTCCTCTATGCACCGCTGCAGCTCTCCGGCGAGCGCGTCGTCATCACCGATCCGCGCTCCAGCGAGCTGACGAAGTACGCGTCGAACACGATGCTCGCGATGCGCGTGTCATTCATGAACGAGCTGTCTCGCCTGTGCGAGGCCACCGGCGCCGACGTGCACGCGATCCGCCAGGGTGTCGGCAGCGACACCCGGATCGGCAAGCGCTTCCTTTACGCGGGGCCGGGCTACGGCGGGTCGTGCTTCCCCAAGGACGTACAGGCCCTCTTCCACCTGGGCCGCTCGCACGGCGTCGCGATGCGCCTCGCCGAGGCCACGCACCTCGCCAACGAAGAACAGGCCTCGTTTCTCGCGCAGATCGTCGAGAAGGCGATCGGCAACCTCAAGGGCAAGACGATCGGGCTCTGGGGCCTGGCCTTCAAGCCGGAAACCGACGACATCCGCGAGTCGCCGGCCCTCAAGCTCACCGACGCGCTGCTCGCGCGCGGCGCGAACATCGTCGGCCACGACCCGGAGGGCGCGCGCAACTTCGCCAAGGCGATGGCCGAGCACGGCTCGCGGGTCAAGGTCGTCGACCGCGACTACGACGCGCTCGACGGCGCGCACGCCCTGGTGCTGCTCACCGAGTGGCGCAGCTACCGCGCCCCCAACTTTGCCGAGATCCGCAAGAAGCTGGTCGACGGCGACGACGGAGCACCGCCCGTCGTCGTCGACGGTCGCAACGTCTGGCGCCCCGTCGACGTGATCAAGGCCGGTCTCCGGTACAAGGGCATCGGCGTCCCGTCCACGGCCGCGCCGGCCGACCGCAAGTCGCTGAACGCGTTGCGCTGACGGGTCCCGGTGGCCCGGGTTCTCGTCACGGGAGGGGTCGGGTTCATCGGCTACCACGTGACCCGTGCGCTGCTCGCGCGTGGCGACGAGGCGCTCGTGGTCGACGACTTTTCCGACGCGCCCTACCCACGCGTCGCCAAGCGCCGCAACGAAGCCGACCTGCGCCGGGACTTCCCTTCGGTGCGCGTCGTCGAGGGATGCGTGACCGATCGGGCGGCAATGGCGCCGCTCGTCGCGGGGCGCGATCGGATCTTGCACCTCGCGGGGCTCGCGGGCGTACGGCACTCGTTCGCGGATCCGGCGCGGTACGCGCGCGTGAACGTCGAGGGCACCGCGGTCGTGCAGGAGCTCGCGCGCCAGGCGGGCATCGAGCACTTCGTGTTCGCCTCCAGCTCGTCGGTTTACGGGAACTCCACGCCGCTGCCGGCGCACGAGGACGCCCCCGCCACCGTGCCGGAATCGCCCTACGCCGCGAGCAAACGGAGCGCCGAGCTCGTCGCCTCCGCGCTTTGCCGCGCGGCGCCGCGGATGCGCTGCGCGGCGCTGCGGTTCTTCACCGTTTACGGTCCCCGGCAGCGCCCCGAGATGGCCATCACGCTCTTCGCCCGCGCCGTCGTCGCCGGCCGGCCCATCCCGATGTTCGGCGACGGATCGATGCGGCGCGACTTCACGCACGTCGACGACATCGCCCGCGGGGTCCTCGCCGCGCTCGACCTGAACGGACCCCCGGGCTTCCGTCCGTACAACTTGGGCTCCGGCGCTCCCGTCGACCTGCACGCCCTCGTCGCCGCGATCGGCGCCGCCGCTGGCGTCGATCCAAAAGTGGAGCACGCCCCCGAACAGCTGGGCGACGTGCAAGCGACCTTCGCCGACATCGCCCGGGCCCGCGAGGAGCTGGGCTGGGAGCCCCGCGTCAAGCTCACCGAGGGTCTTGCGACCGTGGTGAGCTGGGTCAAGTCGTCGTCGCTCTAGTCTCGTCTAGCTCCCGATGCCCGGGTGCAGGCGCTCGTGTTTCTCGAGCTTCACCGGCCGCACGCGGCCGCTCAGGTAAATGAGACCGTTGAACGTCGTCCAGGGGCGGGCGTGGCGCAGTGTGCTGATCCACTGCAAGATGCGCGGGCGCTCGGAGACGGGCCGCAGACCCGAGGCCATCGCGTGATCCTGCGCGTGCTCAAACGCGTCCGCGAGGCGCTGCTGAACCGCGAGCGGTGAGCAGCGCTCGCGGGCACGGCGCGCCGCGGCCTTGCTGAGCCGGGCGCGGGCGTTGGGGTCGCGAATCAACTCGACGACCGCGCGACCGAACGCCGCATCGGCGGCTGCCTCGCCCGCGGTCCCCTTGCCGGGTCCGAAGAGGACGCCGTTGTGACCGTCGGTGATCTGCGCGGACACGCCCATCCCGTCGGCGAAGGCCACCGTGGGGGTCCCGCACCAGAGCGCCTCGCCCATGACGTTGCCGTAGGTCTCGCTGAGCGACGCGTGCGCGAAGACGTCGGCGTACCGGTAGTAGTCGGGCATCGCCGTCCAGGGGACCTCGCCCGTAAAGAAGGTATGATGTTCGACGCCGAGCTCGCGCGCGAGCGCCCGGCAGGGCTCCGTCTCCGGGCCCGCGCCGACCATCGTCAGGGTGGCGTCGGGCTCGTGCGGCAGGATGTGCTGCGCGAAGATCCGGATGATCCGGTCCGGCGCCTTCTCGCGCGTATGGCGGCCCGCCGACACGATGCGCGCGCCCCGCTGGGGCAGCGACTCGCGCTCGATGAGGTGCGTGTACGGGTCAGCGCCGAGCGGCTGATCGAACACGTCGGGCGTCACGACCCGCGGGATCACGTGAATGGGGACCGTCACCCCCCGCTCGCGCCAGTACGCGCGGAGCCCCTCGCTCAGCACCACCAGGCCGTCGCTCTGGTTGTAGATCCCCGAAAAGATGCGCTCGAAGGGGCGCCGGAACGCGAAGTGCAACCCGGCCTGAAACACGTCGTTCCTGGAGAGCCTCGCGGGCAGAAGGACGTCGTAGGCGGCGACGAGGTGCGTGGTGTTCACGCAAAGCAGCGGAACGCCCATCATCTCGCGCAGCCAGACCCCGAACTCCAGCAACATCGAGGTCGTCTGCGCGAAACAAATGTCGAAGTTCCAGCGCCGCACATCGAAGACCCACGGCGACAGGGGAAGCGGGACGTGCACGCCCGGATAGGCTCGCAGCGGCAAGCTCGGGAGCGAGACCGTGCCGGGCGCGAGCTCCGATGGGGTCGCCTCCGGGTCGTGCGGACCGATGACTGTGACTTCGTGACCACAGCGTCGTAGTTCTTGATACAGGAAGCGGGTCTGGAACACGGCGCCGTTCGCGTACGATGTTCGCGTGAAATCGCTGAGAATCGCGACGCGAAGCGGCCTACCCTGCCGCGACGAGAGCGCTGCCAGCGCCGGCAAGCCCACGCCGGGGGGCGCGCCCAGGCCGGCGTTGGCCGGCGCAGCGAAACGCGCACTCGCCTTCGCGCCTGCCTTCATCCCCGAGCCAGGCGCGCTTTCAACGGCATGAAGATCGTCGACGTCACCGAATTCTATTCCGAAAGAGGGGGTGGGGTTCGAAGCCATCTAAGTTCCAGAGGTCACTTTTTGTGCCAGCGTGGTCACGACCACGTCGTCGTCGCACCGGGGCCGCGCGACGAAGAGTACGAATCAAAGGAGGAGAAGAACGCCGGGGTGCGAGCGCGAACCGTGCGGATTTCAGGGCCCGCGCTTCCCTATGACCGCACCTACCACTTGCTCGGCCGTTTCGACAAGGTGAGGCAGCGCGTGAAAGCGGAGCGGGCCGATATTCTCGAAGCTCACTCCCCGTACCTGGCCGCCGCAGCCATCGTGGCGTGCGGTCGCGCGGCTGCCCGCGTGCGCACCGCCTTCTGGCACGCCGACCACGTGGGGACGTACGTGGAGCCCGCGCTCGCCCGCTGGCTCGGGCCTCGTGCGGCCGGTGCGCTGAGCGCGCCGATGCGCAAGGCCGCCATGCGGGCCTTGCTGGCGCCGTTCGAGGCGACGTTCGTCGCGGGGCGCGAGCAGGCAGCACGGCTGCGGCGCGCTGGCGTGGAGGGTGTCGTTCACGTGCCCTTCGGCGTGGACGTCTCGGTGTTCAGGCCGGGTGCGCGCAGCGCCTCGGCTCGCCGGGAGCTCCTCGATGGGGCGAGCGAGAGGGCCGCGCTCATCGTCGGCACGGGCCGGTTCGCGTTCGAGAAGCGCTGGGACGTGGTGTTCGACGCGTTCGCGCGAGTCCGGGCACGGCGCGAGGCGGTGCTCGTCCTGTTCGGCGACGGCCCCGAGCGCGCCGCGCTCGAGCGCGCGGCGCCCGCGGGCGTGCGCTTCCTCGGCTTCGAGCGGGATCGACCGCGGCTCGCCGGAGCGCTCGCGAGCGCCGATGCGCTCCTCCACGGCTGCCCGTACGAGACGTTCGGCCTCGGTGTGGCCGAAGCCGTCGCGAGCGCGCTGCCCGTGGTGGTGCCCGACGCCGGCGGCGCCGCCGAGACGGTCGACCGATCGTGCGGCGAGACGTACGTGTCGCTCGACGCCGCCGACGCGGCCGCCGCCCTGGAACGCCTGCTCGCCCGCGACCCGACCGAGCTCCGCGCGCGCGCCAAGGAGGCCGCGACCCACGTGCCCACCGCGGCCGACCACTATGGCCGAGTCCTCGCGACGTACGACGCCATCCTCGCCGCGAAGGCCGCGGGACGAAGCTGGAAGGCGGCGGACTGAGACTCTATGGTCGAGCGGCAGGTCTCCGCCTCCGCCATGCCCGTCCACGTCTCGATTCACGACGTCTCGCCCGCGTGGTCGGACGAGGTCGAGGCGGCGCTGGCCCTCTGCGGCGACGCCGGCGTCCGCCCCACCCTGCTCGTCGTGCCCAACTTCCACGGGCGGGCGCCGCTTCTCGGCGACGAGCGCTTCTGCGAGCGCCTGCGCGGCCTGCAGGCGGGCGGCCACGAGGTCTACCTCCACGGCTTCTTTCACCGCAGCGGCGATCGCTACGACGCATCGACCGGCCACGGGCGCCTCGCGTGGCTCTTTGCCCAGCACGTCGCGTCCGGAGGCGAAGCCGAGATGAGCGACGTGTCGGCCGACGAGGGCCGCCGCCGCATCGTCGAGGGTCGCCGGGTGCTCGGGCAAGCCGGCTTGCGCGTCGACGGGTTCGTGGCGCCTGCGTGGTCGATGCCGCCGTGGCTCTTGCCCGTGCTCGCCGAGCAAGGGTTCCGGTTCACCGAGGACCACTTCCGGGTCTACGACCCGGCCGCTCGCCGCGCGCGAGCGAGCGTCGTGCTCAACTGGGCGACGCGGACGCCGGGCCGCCTCGTCTCGTCCCTCGCCTTTTGCCGTGCGGCCAAGCACGCGAAGGCCTTCGTCCCCGCGAGGCTCGCCATCCACCCCGCCGACATGCGCTTCGCGCTCGTCCGCGCCGAGATCGTGCGCCTGCTCCGCTGGGCCCACGGCGACACGGTCCCCCGCGGCGCCGACCTCCTCGCAACGTGACGACATTCCCGGCTGGGGGTGTGGGGGAGCGGCCGCGCTCCCCCACTGCGTCGTTCCGTCTTCGGAACGATGCTCCCTAGATCGCTTCGTCGCCCGATTCGCCCGTGCGGATGCGCACGGCGTGGGGGACGTCGTAGACGAAGATCTTGCCGTCGCCGATCTTCGCCGTCTTGGCGGCCCGCTCGATGGCGTCGAGGATGGGGGCCACGAGCGCGTCGGCGGCGACGATCTCGACCTTCACCTTGGGCACGAAGTCGATGACGTACGCCGAGCCCCGGTAGACCTCCTTGCGACCGCCCGTGCGGCCAAAGCCCTTCACCTCGGTGATGGTCATGCCCAGCACGCCCACGTCGGCGAGGGCTTCTTTGACGTCGTCAAGCTTGCCCGGCCGGATGATCGCCTCGATTCGTTTCATCGCCCCTCGCTCACTGGCGCTTCACTCGTGCGCCGTCCTGCCGGCCACCGCAGATCCCGCGATGGCGTCCATTGCTTCTTCCGCGCGCGACGGCGCGTGACCGCCGCCCTCGTCGAAGTGGTAGCCCGCCTCGCCGTGGTCCGCCTGGTCGAGGCCGTCCTCTTCGTCGTCGCTGTCGGGCCGCAGGCCGATGAGGGCCTTGACCGACAGCGCGATCACCACCGTGCCCACGACGGCCATCGTGATGGTCAATCCCATCGCTTTCAACTGCTCGAGCCATAAACTTTTGCCGACGATGCCCGCGAGGTTGATGTTGAGGTTGGGGTTGGCCTCCGGGGTGGCGAGAAAGCCCGTGATCAGCGCGCCCATCGTGCCGCCCACGCCGTGGACCCCGAAGGTGTCGAGGGCGTCGTCGTACTTGAAGATGGCCTTGAGCTTGGTGCACGCGAGGTATGGGACCGAACCGGCGAGAAGGCCGATGAGCACTGCGCCGCTGCCCGTCACGAAGCCGGAGGCCGGCGTCACGACGACGAGCCCGGCCACGGCCCCCGAGCAGAACCCGAGCACCGTCGGCGTGCGCCGCGTGATCCACTCGATGGCGGGCCAGGTGACCGACGCGACGCCCGTCGCGAGCGTCGTCGCCATGAACGCGCCCGCGGCGATCCCGTCGGCCGCGACCGCGCTGCCCGCGTTGAAGCCGTACCAGCCGACCCAGAGCATCCCGGTGCCGACCATGGTGAGCACGAGGCTGTGCGGCAAGAACACGTTTTTGCCGTGCCCCTCGCGCTTGCCGAGCAGGATGCACAAGACGAGCGCCGACCACCCCGACGACATGTGCACGACGGTGCCGCCGGCGAAGTCGATCGCCTTGATCGACGCGTGTGGGTTCCAGACGCCGTTCATCAACCCGTCGACCCCCCAGACCATGTGCGCGAGCGGGAAGTAGATGAGGATCATCCACGCGAACAAGAACGCCATGATGGCGCTGAACTTCATGCGCTCGGCGATCGCCCCCACGATGAGCGCCGGCGTGATGATCGCGAACATGAGCTGGTACATCGCGTAAACGCTGTGGGAGACCCACGCGCCGTAGTCGGCGTTCGGCGCGCCGCCGACCCCGGCCAACAGCGCGTACTTGAACCCGCCGAGGTACGGCGAGCCCGGGGCAAACGCGAAGCTGTATCCGACGAGCCACCACAGGATCGTGACGAAGCCCGCGCACCCGAGGCATTGCGCCATGATCGAGAGCACGTTCTTTCGACGGACCAGGCCTCCGTAGAAGAGGGCGAGGCCGGGCAGCGTCATGAAGAGGACGAGCGCCGACGACGTCATCATCCAGGCGTTGTGGCCGGGGCCGGGCGACACCAGCGCCTTGGGCGTGCCGTTGGTGACGTAGGCCTCGAGGTCGGCGACCCGCGTGGCCAGGTCGACTGGCGGCGCCGCCTGCGCGAAGGCACGGGTGGCGCGGCCGAGCACGGAGAGCGCGGCAAGGGCAGCGAGAACGAGGGATCCGGAGCGGCGGGGAGTGTTCATCGAGAAAGGCCTTTGCGCCCCTCACCGTTTCACGCGCATTGCGACGGCGTTTCATACACCCGAGGACCCGGGCGGGGGTACACGATTTGTGAGGCCCTTGATAAGGGCGATGAACGCCCGTTATTTCAGCGACTTGTGTGGCAATAACTGCAGCAGTGAAGGAAGGACAAGGACGGCGCCGCAGAGGCAGGCGAGCTCCCCGCACACGGCCAGACGGCCAAACGACTGCAGCGCCTGGAAGTCGGCGAAGAGCATCGACCCGTAGCCGACGACCGTCGTGTAGCTGCAGAGGGCGACGGCGCCCCCGACGCGTCGCACCGCTTCGCTCACGTCGCCCCCGAGCAGCCGCTGCCGGTCGTAGATGTTGAACGGGTACTCGCACCCGATGCCGAAGGTGATCGGCAGGGTGATGAAATTCACGTAGTTGAGCTTCTCGCCGGCCCAGGCAGCGCCACCGACGAGCCACGTCACGCCGACGGCAAGCGCCAGGAGAACCGTGAACGCGCCGCGCCGGTCGCGCGTGGCGAAGAGGACGACGAGAGCGACCGCCACGAGTGACGCCAGGGTGGCCCGCGGCCCGTCGCGCTCCATCGAGCGGATCATCTCGGCGAACACCGTCGAGCGGCTGGCGGTCTGCACGACTGTGCCGTCGGGCAGGCGAACGTTGTCCGTGCTCTTGGCGAGGCGGAGCAGGTTGTGGCCGTCGGAGAGGACGACGGTGTTGCGATACCGGACGTAAAAGACGGTGCCCACGCGGCCGTCGTTCTCCTCGAACCGGCGGCGCAGGAGCGGAGGCAGGTCGCGCGCCGCCAGCACGCGCAGGCCGTCGGGGGGCCGCAGCGACTCGACGCGCCCGCCCTCGTCGGCCGGCAGGGCATCGAGCACGGCGGGCGTGAGGCGGTCGCGCACGCGGGCAAGGACGGCCAGCTTCTGGCGCTGCTCGTCGGCCGTGCCGGGCAAGAGATCGTCGGCCGTGGCGACGCCGGCGATGAGACTCCCCCGGGGGTCTGCCGCGTCGTTGGCGAGGATGCGCGCCTTGAGAGCCGGGACCTGCTCGGGCGTGTCGGCGAGCATCCGGGCGCCGGCGACGTTCATCTTGCCGCCGAAGACCGTCTCGGCCTTGTTCGACCACTCCCCTGCGCCGCCCTCCTTGCTGCCGCGCGAGCCGAGGCGATCGAAATCGTATTCCCACGGGTCGCGCAGTAGCGCGGGGATGCGCCAGGCGGCGGCGACGGTCAGCGCCGCCGCCAGCCCGAGCACGACGCGCGGGGCCCGCTCGGTGGCTCGCGCGACGGCCCTCGTGATGGGGCCTCCGCTCCCGGCGCGGACGCGCGGGGCGGGATCGCGGAGCGCGCGCGGCAGCTTGCCCTGGACCCACTCGATCGCCACGAGCAGCGCCGGGACGCACGGGATCATCGCGACCCACACGAGCACCATCCCCACGAGACCGATCCAGCCGAACTGGCTGAACCCGCGGAACTGCGTGACCGTCAGCGACCCGTAGGCAATCGACGCCACGCACGCCCCCACGAACTCGGCCCGGAGCGCGTTCTCGGCCGCCTCGCGGCGCGCGGTCGCCGCGCTCATCCCCCGCGCCAGAAACTCGCGGTACCGCGAGAGCAGCACGATCGGGTAGTTGATGCCGTTGCCGAGGATGATGGCCCCGAGGAACATCCCCGTCGTGTTCACGTAGCCGAAGCAAAAATACGCGAAGGCATACGCCGAGCCGACGCCGATCAGCGCGGGCAGCGCGATGACGACCAGCGACCAGGGCGAGCGGAAAAACCACACCACGCCCGCGACGATGAGCACGAACGCGATCGCCGTGGCCCAGGCGGCCTGGCTCACGACCGAGTCCTTCTCCGCGGCGGCGTTGGGGATGTCGCCCGCGAAGCCGACGCGCAGCGGGGGATCGGAGGCCTCGGGGTGCATCGTCGCCACGAGCGCGCGCACGCTCGCGAGGAGCGCGTCGCCGCCGGCGTCGCCCATCCCCGTGGTGGACGACACGATGCGGAGCCCCACGCGCGTGCCGTCGCTCGACTCGAAGTACCCGCTCGGAAGGTCGTCGTGCTCGCGCACCTTCTGCTCCCAGCGGTCGCGGTAGGCATCGAGGCCGAGCGCGGGCTGCCTGGCGTCGCGGCGCTGCGCGCCGTCGTCGCCGAGATCGGCGACCATGCCGCTGCGCACGGCGATCTGGAAATCGATCGTGTCGTAGGCGCGCTCGAGGTCGTCGAGGTCGGCGTAGAGCCACTTGCTGTTCTCGAAGAACGCGTGGACGTCCTTGGCGTCGCTCTCGACATAGGAGATGAGGCGCAAGCCTCGCAGGGCGGGGTCCGGTGGCTGCGTCGCCCGCTGCCCTTCGTTCAACGAGCGCGCCAGGCGGTCGATGAACCCCTCGTTGTGGGCCTTGTCCGGAGACTCCGCGATGACCAGGAGCGTCGCGCCGCCGCCGACGCGGCCGAGCTGGTGCTCGAAGGCCTGAAGCGCGGGGCTGCCCTGCGGCAAGAGCTCGCGCAGGTCGGTGTGCGGCGTGAGCAGGACCCGCAGCGCGAACGACCAGCTGACCACGAGCACGGCCAGGGCGAGCAAGAGCACCACGACGGGGTGCGCGCCGCAGGCGTCGACGATGGCGCCCACCGCGCGCGCGGCGCGGCCCCGGCCGGGGGGCGGACTCGACGCGGCGCTGGACGTCGCCCCCATCACCCGGGCATCTCGACAGGGGCGAGACCCGCGGCGGCCACGATCTCGCCCTGGATCCGCGCCGCGTGCGGGCCCGCGTCGAAGCTCGCGATCGCGTGCGTACGTGCGGCCTGGCCCTGCGACGCCCGCATCGCCTCGTCGCGCGCATAGCGCAAGAACACCTGCCCCAGACCCTCGATGGCCGCGGACGAGGCGCCGGGCGCGGGCGACGCGGCTTCGAACGCAACGAGCGCCCCGGTCACCCCGTCGGCGACGATCTCCACGACGCCGCCGACCGCGAAGGCCACGACCGGCTTGCCCAGGGCCATCGACTCGATCACCGCGCGCGGCAGAGGATCGGCGTACACGCTCGGGACGACCGCGACGTCGAAGTCGACGACGAGAGGCCGCACGTCGTTGCGGAACCCCAGCATGTGAACGTGCTCCGCGAGGCCGAGGCGCGCCGCGAGCGCGCGGCACTCGGCGACATGGTCCGGGCGAAAGTCCTCGGGCGTATCGCCGACGACGGCGAAGGCGACCCGCGCGCGTTCGGCGTCGCTCATCCGCTCGAGGGCATACCGCGCCGCCTCGATCATCTCGACGTAGCCCTTGCGTCGCAGCACGCGCCCGTGGCTCCCGAAGACGACCGTGCCGGGAGGGAGCCGGAGCTCGGCTCGGAGGGTGCCTCGCACCCGTGCAGGATCGAAGGCGCCGAGATCGAGCGCGTTGTGGACCACGCGGACCTTGCCGGCGCAATGCGGGAAGAGCTCCGCCGCCGCGCGCGACACGCACACGATCCGGCGCACCCCGTCGCTCGCGCCAAGCCGCCGGTGCAGCGCCGCCGCCACCGGGGGCACCGACGTGTACCGCACGTGCCAAAGCGCCGGCACACCCGTGTACGCCGCGAGCGCGGCCCCCGCGAAGTCCGCGTTCGTGCCGTTGCAATAGACGAGATCGAACCGGCCGCGCCGGATGAGCGCCGCCAACCGCGCGAGCCCGCGCGCCCCCTTGATCACGTTGCCGCCCAGACGCGCGGCCTTGAGCCACGGCGGCGCGTCGAAGTCGCTCCGGCGCATGGCGCGGCTCCACGGCTCGATCGGGTTCTCGACGAGGTTCGGCTCGAAGTGGAGCTCGTCCGCCACCCCGTCGCGCTCGAGCAGCTCCGACACCGCCCCCGGGCGCGGAAGAACCACGGCGCGGTGGACGACCCGTGGATCGATGAACTTGAGGAGCGCGTGCAGGCTGCGCCCCGGTCCCCCGTTGCGAGCCGTGTCGTTGATGAAGAGCACACGGACGGCGCGCCGCACGGCCGGGTTGCGATCGTCGGCGGGCATGGTCTCTTTGCGGCCGTGGCTATAGCCCTGGCGCGGGTGAACGACGAGATCGTGCGTTGCCATGCGTGCCCGCGCCTCGTCCGATGGCGCGAAGAAGTGGCGCGGCGCAAGGTCGCCCGCCACCGCGGCGCCGAGTACTGGGGTCGCCCGGTGCCCGGGCACGGCGACCCGGAGGCGCCGATCCTCGTCCTGGGCCTCGCGCCGGGCGCGCACGGCGCCAACCGGACGGGCCGCGTCTTCACCGGCGATCGCTCGGGCGACTTTCTCTACGCCGCCCTTCATCGCGCGGGCCTCGCCAACCAGGCCTCGAGCACGGCCCGAGACGATGGGCTCGTGCTTCGCGGCGTGTACATCTCGCTGGCCGTCCGATGCGCGCCGCCGGGCAACGCGCCTCTCCCCGACGAGATCGCGCGCTGCGCCCACTTCATCGACGACGAACGCATGGCGCTGCCCAGCCTTCGCGCCGTGCTCGCGCTCGGGGCCGTCGCGTGGCGCGCCTACCTCGACCATGTCGCGCGCACCGGCGTCCGCCTGCCGCGCCCTCGTCCGGCTTTCGCGCACGGCGGCCGTGTCGACTTCGCGCCTGCCTCGGCGCCGCCGCTCTTCGGCAGCTATCACGTGAGTCAACAGAACACACAGACCGGAAAGCTGACACCCGCGATGTTCGACGACGTGATTCACCGCGTCATCGCTGTCGCAGGCCTAAGCGCATGACGGCGTTTTGCAGTGTCGCGCGAGCCGGTCCCGCGTGACGCCATTCGCCCGATTGCCGAATGGCCTATTGGCGGTCCAAAGCCGGCAAAACGCGAATCGTTTGCGCAGGTGCGTCGAGAGGGTCGCGGCGGCGCGCTTCTGGACCACCGGCTCGAAAAGCGCGCTACTATTCGCACAGCATCTGTGACGAGCGACGCGATCAACGTCTCTCCCCTGGCGCCGGGCTACAAGCTCGACCGCTATGAGCTCCTTTGTCCCATCGCGGAGGGGGGCATGGCGAGCGTCTGGGTCGCGCGCCAGAGGGGAAAACACGGGTTCGAGAAGGTCGTCGCCATCAAGACGATCCTCCCCAAGTTCGCCGGCGACGCACGGTTCCAAGACATGTTCCTCGACGAGGCGCGCATCGCGTCGCGGATCGAGCACGCCAACGTCGCCCAGATCTTCGACCTCGGCGAGGAGCACGAGATCCTCTACCTGGCGATGGAGTACGTCGAGGGCGACGCGCTCTCCAAGATCAACCGGGCGTGCGCGAAGAAGGGCCTCCGGATCCCGACGGGCGTGCTCCTGCGGGTGCTGGCGGATACCTGCGCGGGCCTGCACGAGGCCCACGAGATGAAAGACTCGTCGGGCCGACGGCTCGAGATCGTCCACCGCGACGTCAGCCCCCACAACATCCTCGTCAGCACCAAGGGTGTGGCCAAGCTCATCGACTTTGGCATCGCGACGGCCCAGTCGCGCGCGCAAGCCGAGACGAGCTCCGGGGTCCTCAAGGGCAAGATCCAGTACATGGCGCCCGAGCAGGCCCTCGGCCGTCCGCTCGACCGGCGCGCCGACGTCTGGGCGATCGGCGCGGTGCTCTACGCGTTGCTCTCCGGGCGCCCGCCCTACGAGGCGGACAACCCCCTGGCCACGCTGAACCTCCTCGGCTCGGGGCGCCCGCCGATGCCGCTGCCCTCCACCGTGCACCCGTCGATCGCGGCCATCGTGCGCCGTGCGCTCTCGTTCGCGCCCGAACAGCGCCACGCCACGGCGGCCGACCTGCGCGACGCCATCGAGCGCGCGATCATCTCGTCGCAGAACATCGCCACGATCGCCGACGTCGCCGCGTTCGCCGCCGAGCACGTGTCCGACCGGGTGGAGAAGCGACGCCACGCGATCGAGCTCGCCCTCGCGGCGGCCGCAGAGCGGCAGCAGGCCGAGGAGCAATACCGGCCGGTCGAGCGTCGATCGACGAGCATGCTTCCCGGCCCGACGATCACGAATCCGCCCTGGCCGCCGCCGAGCTCCGGCGCGCTGCCGAGCCCCATCCCCCTCGTGAATCGCACCGTGGCCGAGGTGCCGGCGGCCAAGCCGCCCTCGCTCGAGACGCTCGCGCGGCTCACGCCCCGGCTCTCCGAGCCGCCCCAGGCGCAGGTGTCGTCGTACGCGACGCTCGGGTCGGCGGCCCTGGAGACGTCGGAGCCGTCGCTGCAAGCCCCGCGTTCCCGCTGGGGCGTGGTCGCCGTCGCCGCGGCGGTGGTGTTCGTCGGCGCTGTCGGCGCGGGCATCGCGTCCAATGTCTTCCGTCCCGCGGCCGCGACGACCTCCTCGTCGTCCATGGTGGTCCTGCCGGCGCAGACGATCCCCAAGGCCGCCTCGCCGCCGCCCAACGCGTTCGCGTCGGTGCCGCCCAGCGACAGCGCGTCCTCGTGGCCGCTGCTCGCCACCGTCAACGCGAGCTCCCTGCCAAGGGCCGCCACGGCGGCGCCGCAGCCCGTCTACCCGCAGCAGAGCCGCCGGGCCCCGGTCTGGCCCGTCGGCCCCGTCGCGCCCGCGTCCGGCGTCAAACCCAAGAAGCCCGGCGACACCGACGACTCGGACACCGAGACGCCGCCGCCCCCGGCGCAAGCGGCCGCCCCGGCCCCTGCCCCCCCGCCCCCCCCTCCGGTGGTCGAGACGCCACCGCCTGCCCCCGCGCCCGCTCCAGCTCCCTCGGCCAAGGGCAAGGGCTACGACGACGGCTTCTAGGTCCGAAGCCGCATCGAAGAATTTCAACAGGAAGGCGGGAAGACGGGAAGGATCGTTTTGCCGGAAAACTTCCCCGTCTTCCCCTGACCATTGGTTCCATGTGGAGCTAGACGCGGGAATTTAGGCCGTTCGGTAGCGCTTGGTATGGCATGCGAAGCGACGTGGACGAGCGGTCGTGGGTTTCGGAAG
>Ga0302325_10017690_pt1 | contig 15054 bp, 10 predicted proteins | sample Palsa_T0_2_FD_201948 | JGI IMG/M metagenome (GOLD analysis project Ga0302325, IMG submission 201948) | Peat permafrost microbial communities from Stordalen Mire near Abisko, Sweden - Palsa_T0_2 | ecosystem: Environmental > Terrestrial > Soil > Palsa > Peat permafrost | place: Sweden: Abisko... | reverse complement strand
GCTTCGACGCATCGCCAAAGGCCCAACGACGTTGCGCGCGCTCGCAGAGGAGATGAGCTGCGACGCGCCAGCCGCGACGGTCGCCGTGAACGATCTGGAGAAGCGAGGCTTCGTCACCAGGCACCCGGACGCGGACGACCGGCGCGTGAAGATCGTGACGCTCACGCCGGAAGGGAAGCAGGCGATGAAGGCCGTCCGTCACGTGGCGGACCATGCCCCCGGTGTGCTCGCCGCGCTCTCCGCCCGAGACGTCGCAGAGCTGACGCGGATCCTCGAGCCGCTCACGCGCAGCCGGCGCTGAGCGCAGGGCGGCGACGCGAAGCGTGATGGTCCTACCGGCGCGCCAGGTACCAGGCGAACAGCGGGCTGGACGCCCTTTTCATGCAGCGACGGGCCTCGATGAGCGCCTCCCGGCTCCTCTCGACGTCGGGTGACGCTGCGCGGACCAGGGCGTCGACGAACTCCCGCGCTCGGGCCAGCAGCGCCGACTGCGCCGCCGAGGCATCGGCCGGCATGGGCAGCTCGCTGGTCGGATCACGTGGCCTCGGCAAGATGCCCGCGACGATGCCGACCGGCGCGCACCACGCCCGCGGATCGCCGTCGACCTCGGCTTCGAGCTCGGCGAGGAAGGGCAATCCGCGCACGTCTTCGTCCGCAACGCCGTCGAAGGCGGGGTCGAAGGGGTCGAGGAGCAACGCATCGCGGTAGCGTCGCCGCGCGGAAGACCGATCGTCGAGCGCCGACTCGACGTCGCCGAGCGCAAAAAGAGACGCCGCGCGGGGTGGACCGGCAACGGACAGGATCGCGCTCCGCGCTCGCTCGAGGTCACCCGCCTCCACGAACAGGCGCCCGGCGGCGACTCCCTCGGCGGGTCCGAGAGCGGCAGCGGCCCGCGCGACCAGTGTGCGGCCGAGACTGAACCATGGGCCGCTCTCGAGCGCCAGGCGTCGCCCGAGCTCGAGATGCGCGCCGACCTGGGCGGAGGGCGGCGAACTGCCGACGCGTTCCAGCTGGACCCGGATTTCTTCGACCCGCGCCTGCATGGAAAGCGCGACCGGGTCGCCGTCCGGCGCGAGCCCACCGAGCAGCGACGCCGCGCGAGTCAAGTCCGCCGCGGCGATGGCATCGAGCGCGGCCCTCATCTGTCGCACCTGCGCGTCGAAGAGGCCCATCTGCCGAGGGGACAGCGGCGCGGACGCTGGTGCGGTCTGCGCCGCCGGCTCCTCGAGGGCGGCAGGCGCGTCGAGCGCTCCCATGGGCCCCACGCCGGGGAAGAGCGGGAGTTGCCCAGCCATCGTGCGAGCGATAGCCGGACAAGGGCCGCCCGACAACGCCGCGCAGCCCTCCGGCCATCAGCCGGTGGGCGCGTCCGACGACCCGTCGACCGGGCTCGTCCCTCCCCCGGAGTCCATTCCCGGGGCCGACGCCTCGTCCGCTCCGCCTTCCGGGCCGGGCGGGACGAACAGGCCCCCGCCGTCGGGTGGAAGGCAACAGACCATCACCGAGTCGGCGCACAAGACCGTGTTCTGCTGCAGCACGGGGCACGACGTCTCGAAGGACACGCAGGTCCCGCCCGCCGCGGCGCAGGTGTTGGCGCTGGCCTCTACGGCGGGGGGCGCAGCGGACGCGTCGTCGGCAGACGGAGGCTCGACGGTGCTGCACGCCGTCGTCGCGCGGAGAGCCGCAAGGAGCAGCAACGCCGGGCGCAGGCGCACGAACGCTCGAACTGTCCCCAGGCCGATTCTCACGCGATTTCTACTACCTCCCGCGTCACGCAATCGCCAGCCTCTTCGCGCGCTGGCCTTCGGTCTCTCCATGCACGCGATGATCGGGTTGATGTTCGGTCCGGTCCGGTGGTTCGCGCTGCTCATGATGACATTGCTCGTGGCCGGCTATCTGCCCGAGCGATTTCTTGGTCGGCTCGATGCCCTCGCCGAACGTCTCGAGCCGGCGAGGACGCGCACGCCGCGAGGCTGAGGCGGCCACTGGACGAAGGGAGGGCCGCTCGATTACCGTGCCGCTCGTCTTGGCCAAGCCATCGAACAGCAAGACGTCTCTGGGCTGCAAGCACATCGGCGCCCTGCTCGTAGCGGGAGCCCTGGCGCTGGGCTGTCACGACGACGCGACGACGGCTCCCGACGCCTCTCCTTCCACGGCGCCGCCGTCGCCGCTGGGTATGGCAAGTGCGACCACGCTGGTGGCGGCCGCGAACCCCGTCGAGGTACTGGCCAGGCTTCATCGCCCGAAGGAGGTGGTGCTCGGGAAGAACGCGCTCTTTGCCATCGACATCGCGGGGGACGCGCCCGATCCCGAGGACAAGCTGGATATCGTCTCGATCCCGCTCGTGGTCGGCGGATCCGTCACGCGTGTCTACCAGGGCCAGCGCAGCGCGGAGGGCCTGGCGATCGCGGGCGACCGCCTGGTCTGGATCACGGCGCCTTCGACCGACGGCAAGGAGCACGCGAGGATCGTCTCCGCGCGCCAGGGCGGCGCCCCGGCCACCGTCGTCCGGACGTACGACGTCGACGCCACCTCCGCGGTGTCGGACGGCAGCGATGCGTTCTCGTTCGGCGACGCCAAGGACGCTAAAGGCAAACCCCACGATCCGGACGTTCTTCGGATTGGAGCCAATGGCAAGGCGGCCATCGTCGCCACCAGCGCGGGCAAGCTCGTCCGGACGGCGATGGCCATCAATACGACTCACGTCTTCTGGGTGCAGGACGGATCCATCGTCCGTGCGCCCAAGGCCGGCGGCGACGCGTCCCCCGTCGTCAAGCTGCCGGCGGGCAAGATCCAGCGCATGGCCGCCGACGACGGCGCGGTGTACTGGACGGACTCCGGCACGGGCGATCCAACGTGGTCCGGCCGAGTGTATCGATGGGCGCTCGCCGGCGGAAAGGTCGAGACGCTGTCGGACGCCCCCTCCCCCTTCGCCATCGCGCTCGACGGCGACACGGTTTACTGGACCTCGAGCATCGACGTCGGCGGTCGCGTCCTCGCGCAGAAGAAGGCGGGAGGCGCGACGTTCGTCCTCGCCGCGGATCTCCATCAGCCTCGCGGGCTCGCCGTCGACGACAAGTACGTTTACTGGATCGATACGGGCGACGGGAACGCGTGCCGCACGGAGAAGACACCGAGACTCGCGCACTGAGACAGGTTCCACGGCCCCGTTCGGATGCGGAGCAGCCTGGCCGCCGGATATGGACCGACGAGGTCGTGCAGGCCCGCGCCGTGACTTAGGTGGCCCAGCCGGGTGGCCGTAGCCTGAAGGCTGGGATGCTGCGTCGCGAACGAGGAGACACCCACCCATGAACCTGAAGAACAATCCCTCTCCCTTCCCCAAGGAAGAGAAGCCTCTCTCTTTGGTACACCTCCTGGTAGTTGCGGACTGGGCAGTCTTCGGCTGGCTGGCCATGCTGCTGGTCTTTCGTCTTCTCGTCTCCTGACCCGGCCAAGCGCCGTGGCCCGGGGCCTGACGCCGGAAAAGACGCGGAGGCGCGGAGTGCGTTGCGCGCCTGCGAGGGGCGTTTGACTCAGGCGCCCGCCAGTATCTCCGTGATCGGTCCGGTGTTCAGCGTGAGCGAACCGGTGGCGCCGAAGGGCCCTCCGGGCATCGTCGTAGTGCCGAAGGTGCTGCCCACGTTGACACCCATGATGTCGGCCAGGGTGAGGAGCAGATCGTTGTGGTAGCGGTTGTTCGTGGGAGGGTGGTTGCCGGGGGTGCTGTACATCCCGGCCAGGTTCAGCGGGAAGCGCACCAGGCTGCCCGTCTTGAGCTTGCCACTCCCCTTGCCGCCGATGAGGACGAAGGGGGTGTCGTCATGGTTATGGTACGCCCCCATGTCGAGCTCGCTGCCCCAGCACACCACCGTCTGGTCGAGGAGGTTTTTCCCCGTCTTGGTGGTGAGCTGACTGAGCAAATACGCGAAGCTCGCCACCTGGCTCGCGTACCACGCGTCGATGGCGATGAGCTGCTTCGGATAGAGGTTGACGGGGGACGATCCCGCGCTGTCGAGGGCGCTGTAGAGCGGGTCCGCCCCGCACCCGCTGGCGTTGCACTGCATGAGCGCGCCAAGATACGACGGGCCCGCGTGCGACCAGACGTGGTGAGTCGACGTGTCGCCGTCGTTCCAATAGTGGACCGTGGGGCTCAGCGCTTGCGACATCTGGAGGCTGGCGACGCGGGTGAGGTCGCACGCCAGCGCCATCGCCAGGATGTTGGTCATGGCGGTGATGTTGTAGGGGAGAGGGTCGACCGTACCGCACACATTCGGCGCCTGGAATGGATCGCCCGCCGGCTGTGTCCCGATCGACGGCTGCATGCAGGAAGCCGCAGCGCTCGCCGCCATGGCCAGCTGGGTCTCCGCCGCATTCCACATCGACTGGAGCGCCTGGAGCTGGACGCGGTCATCGGTGCACACCCGCGACCCCAGAGTCGTCAGCTCGGAGTTGACCTGCTTCTGCACCTGCGCACGGATGGCGTTGGTCGGGTCGGGCCCGCTGCTCGCCACGACGGAGGGAAATAGAATGCCCATGGCCGCCGACGGGGTCTCGATGGGGTCGACGTAGTCGGCGACGGTGCTGCCAGGGGGGGGAGGCGCATACAGCATGCGGTTGTGCACGCCTCGAGTCTGTTCGTCGCAGCTGCTCACCGCGTAGAGCGCGATTCCGTTGGGGTTGCTGGTCTGGACTCCCTGCGCGACAAGGGCGGAGGCGATGGCCTGGTCGATGCTCTGCCCACTGGCATTGGCGCCGTTGGAGTTGATGCTCGTGCCCGTCCAGAGCGACGACATCCCGGGCTCGTGGCTGCCGCAGTTGGCGGCGGCGTTGTTGAGGCCGTCCAGCACGATGATCTGGTCGGTCAGGTCCGCGTTCATCGCCCCAGCTCGCTGGAATGCGGACAGCGTCGGCCGGAACGACCCAACGCCACCGTCGCCCGCGCTGGAGCTGAGGGGCGTCACCACGGCCGACGCGCCGGTCGCGGGCGGCCCGTACGCGCCCCACAAGGGCCGAACCACGCCGCACGAGGTGTAGAGGAGCACCAGGTACATCGGCTCCGCGCTGGGGGCTCCGCCGGCGTAGCTCGGAAGGCCGCGCAGGAACGGATAGGTCAGCGCAGTCGCTCCGACGAGCTTGAGGAAGCGACGACGGTCTGCAAGGTAGCGACTCATTGGCATGAACTCCCAGCGGTGGCAGCGCTGCATGCAGCGCCCGCGACGTCGGCCGAACGGTAGCGGAAGGCATCGGACCCCACGATGCCGAGAATGAGCTGCTGGATGTTCAGGCCACCCGCACTGAAGGCCCCGTAGAACTGCTGGAGCGAGCACGAGTCGCTCGCCGTCTCGATGCGACCGAGCGCGTATCGGAACTCCTGCAGGGCAAAACACTCCTGGACCTGCGTCGACCCGGCGAGCTCTGCGACCATGCCCGTGGTCGGATCCGTCGCTCCGTTGAACGTCGCGGCGAGCTCGCCCGGTTGCGGCGGGAAGATCTGGCCGGTCACGTCGAGGGTCGGCCCGGTCGGCTGCCCGTTCTGGTCGGCTGCCTGGTACGCGCCGGTGGCGTCGTAGTGCCCCATGCCGAAGCCGAGCCAATCCATGTACTGGTGGCACCCGTAGCAGAAGACGCCGCTCCCGGTCGTCCCGCCAATCTGCGCATGCGCCTGGAAGAGCGATCGCGTCGTCCCGCCATCCGGGACCGTGGAGGCCACGGCGGGGACGATCGGAGGCGGAGGCTGGATCGGGTCGCAGAGGACGTCTTCACGAATCAGCTTTCCGCGAAGAACCGACGACGGCAGGAGAGCGTGCGACTGGATGGCCAGGGTGCTGCCGTTGGTCAGGAGCCCTGCGCGGTTGGGGAGCGTGGTCTGGATGAACTGGGTCTGCCCGCCTCCGGTGAGAGCGGGATCCGTGACCGTCGCCGCCGTCCCGGTACCGAGGGTCGCGCCGTAGAACTTGGCCAGGTCGGCGTTGACGTACGAGGCCGGGGAGGTGAGTAGATCAGTGAGGTTGCCGTTGCTGACCAGGACGAGCTGGGAGACGTTGGTGAGCGTCTCGTCCTTCATCTCCACGCCGAGCCCCGGTGCGGGGCTGTTCGTCCAGTTGGTGAACACCGTGTCCTTGCCCGACGGCGGGGCCTGGAGCTCCATCCACTGCGTCGTGTAGTCGTTGACGGCGTCGAAGGCCTTGGGGTCCGCGAGCATCCGCAGGGCCTGCGCCTGAATCTGGGCGGGCGTGGAGAGGGTCCCCGCGGCCGCCGCGGCCATGAGCGACCCCGGCCCGACGTCCGGGACCGTCCGCCAGAGGAAGAAGGCCAGACGAGCGGCGAGCTCGTACTGAGAGAGAGGGATGGGAGCTCCGGGGGCCGCCGTCCCGTCCCCCGTCTCGATGACATAGAAGAAGTAGGGGGAAGAGAGGACCGCCGTGATCACGGCCTGGATCCCCACGGTGAATCCGAAGTTGTTCGGCGGCGCTCCGTCGGCGATGGCGCTGTAGATGCCGAGAAGGGCGGCCGACTCGGTGGCGTCGAGGTGGCCACGGAACGCGCGGGTCGCGAAGACGCTGATGAACTGCTGAGCACAAGTGGCGTCCTGAGTCGCGCAAGGCGCGATGCCGTTCAGTGCGAAGACGTTGCCGAGGTTGCTCGCTCCGCCGTCGGCGCCGGCGGCGACCGCCTTCTTGGCCAGACCCTCGGCCGCAAGCAGGTACTGCTGGGCTATGGTCTCGCTCACCCCGCCGTAGGTGTTCGTCTGCATGTTGACGCCCGTGGCCATCGGGCTCTCCGGGACGAAACTCGTGGCGGGCAGCGTGGCGTCGCCGACCAGGTCGCGCACCATGTTGTCGTACTCGAGTCGCGAGATGCGACGCATCGGCGACCAGTCGACCACGGGGGCGCCGCCGTCACACGCGTCGCCGAAGACGGATACCCCGAGCACCGGGGGAGGCGGAGGAACGCAATCCACGTCGGCGGCAGCAACCCCTCCGTCGAGGACAGGGGTGTCGGACCCACCTTTCGCGCACCCTGGAGCGAGCGCCAGCGCTGCCGCCACCGTGACGCCGGCGCCGAGAAAAACCAAGGGGGCGATGAAACGCATGGCCACAGGAAGGAGGTGGGGCAAGAGCCGCCGCGGCTCAGAATTTCGCAAACGTCAGGACCCGGTCGCTCCCGCCGCTCGGCGCAGAAGAACGCTAGCATTTGGTGGATGTAAATCGAACCCTTGACGTCCGAGGACAACAACGGTTCGATTCGCTTGAGGCGCACTTATTTTTCGCGAGGCGCCTGGTCCGGACGCACGCTGCCGGGTGGGTTGCCTCCCGCACCGCGGGTGCCCGGAGGCGATTGGTTGCTGGACTCGACTGGCTGCTCGTCGGCGGGCCGGCCAGTCTGACCGGCGTCCCCTCCGTCGGGGTCTGCCGGCGTGTCGGTCGACGGCGAGGAGATGGATATCGAGGTCGACGGTGGGTCTTCCGCGCCGGTGCCCTGATCCGGGGCGGCCCCGCAGGCGGCGGCGCTCAGTGCGAGGAGAGCGAAGAGAGGGGCGGAGAAGCGACCTTGGCGAGTGTTCTGGGTGTTCATGCCCCCCTATCGGTCAGCATCCGCGGGCGTTGCGTGCGCGGCCTCCTTTTTTTCCCAACCCGGCGCGGTAGCCCGTTCGACTCCGTTATTTGCGCGCGGCCTCGGCGGCGAGCTTCTCGCGGTACTTCTTGGTCATCTCTTCCTGCTCTTGCTTGGGCACGAGGGCGTACCTGGCAAACTCCATGGTGAAGGTGCCCTTGCCCTGCGTCGAGGAGCGCAGGTCGGTCGAGTACCCGAACATGGCGTTGAGCGGTACCTCGCAGGTGATGCTGACGCTGTCCCCGCCGACCGTCTCCAGGATCACGCCACGCCGCTGGTTCACCAGACCGACCACCGAGCCCTGGAACTCCGTGGGAACGTCGATCTCGACCTTCATGATGGGCTCCAGAATGGTCGGAGCGGCTTTCGCGTAGGCTTCTCGAAAGCCCATGATGGCGGCCGTCTTGAAGGCCATCTCCGACGAATCGACGGCGTGAGAGGCGCCATCGTTGACCGCGCACCGTATGCCCACGATGGGAAAGCCAATCATGGTCCCTTTGCGCACGCCCTCCTTGAAGCCCTTGTCGCACGACGAGATGAACTCGCGAGGAATGGAACCGCCGGTGACGTCGTCGACGAACTCGTAGGATTCGACGGCGTCCGCTGGCAACGGCTCGATGTACCCCATGATCTTGGCGTACTGGCCCGACCCGCCAGTCTGCTTCTTGTGCGTGTAGTTGATCTCCGCCCGCCGGGTGATGGCTTCGCGGTAGGCGACCTGCGGTTTTCCCGCCACCACGTCGCAGTTGTATTCGCGCCGCATGCGCTCCATGTAGATGTCGAGGTGCAGCTCGCCCATGCCGCTGATGATGGTCTGCTGCGACTCCTCGTCCTGGTGCACGCGAAAGGTGGGGTCTTCCTTGGTGAAGCGGTTGAGCGCCTTGGAGAAGTTCACCTCGGTCGAGCGATCCTTCGGCGCGACGGCCAGCGAAATGACCGCCGCGGGCACGTGCATCGACGTGAGCGTCCAGTTGACCTTGCCGTCGGTGAACGTTTCGCCGGAGCTGGCCTCGACGCCGTAAAAGGCGACGATGTCGCCGGCCTCGGCCGACGGGACCTCCTCGCGATCCTCCGAGTGCATCCGGAACATGCGGGGTACCCGCACCTTTCGCATCTCGTTGCTGGTGTTGTAGATGGTGTCGCCAGCCGCGACCGTCCCCTGATAGACGCGGAAGTAGGTGAGCTGCCCGTATTTGTCCTGCTGCAGCTTGAAGGCCAGACCCACGAACGGCTTGGTCGGGTCGGATTCCACCACGACCTTCTCCTCCCCCTTGCTCTGGTCGTGCGCCTCGTTGACGACGTCCGTCGGACAAGGAAGGTACTCTACGACGCCATCGAGCAGCAGCTGAACGCCCTTGTTCTTGATGGCGGAGCCGCACATCACCGGGGTCATCTTGAGGGCCAGCGTGGCGCGACGGATGGCAGCGCGGATGTCGTCGACCGAGATCGGCTCCTCGGTGATGAACTTCTCGGCCAGGGCGTCGTCGACGTCGGCCACGTCGTGGATGATCTTCTCGCGAGCCGCGGCCGTGGCCTTCGCGAACTCGGCCGGGACCTCCTCCTCGCGAACCGTCTCGCCGTCCGGGCCATCGAAGAAGAACGCCTTCCCGATGATGGGGTCGATGATCCCCCGGAACTCCGACTCCGCCCCCATGGGGACCTGGATCCGAACCGGGTGGTGGCCGAGCTTCTCCTTGAGCATCTCCGCCACGCGCTCGTAGTTGGCGCCCGGATTGTCCATCTTGTTGACGAAGGCGATGCGCGGCACGTGGTAGCGCTTCATCTGTTTGTCGACGGTGATCGACTGGCTCTGCACTCCCTTGCCGGAGTCGAGCACGAGAATCGCGCCGTCGAGCACGCGCAGCGCCCGCTCGACCTCGATGGTGAAGTCCACGTGGCCAGGGGTGTCGATGATGTTGATGTTGTGAGGCTGAAACTGCTCCTTCGAACCGTTCCAGACGCAGTACGTCGCGGCAGACTGGATGGTGATGCCCTTCTCGCGCTCGAGGTCCATCGAGTCCATCTTGGCGCCGACCCCGTCCTTGCCGCGCACCTCGTGGATTTTGTGAATCCGACCCGTGTAGAAGAGGATGCGCTCGGTGAGCGTCGTCTTGCCGGAGTCGATGTGCGCCGAGATGCCGATATTACGGATGCGGTCGAGGGGGATGCGAGCGGCCAAGGGAACTCTCTTCTGCTCGGGTTCGGGACGCCTGATACCATTTCCCCGGGATTTGTCGCGACCTTCTCGCCTGCTGGAGAAAGGCCGTTGTGTCGAGAGGGTGGGTCGGTGGTCCCGCGGCGCGGTGCATGGTACCGACGCGACCCATGATCGGCGTCTCCAGGCTCGCGAAGGCATACGGAGGCCGCACGCTGTTCGAAGACGTCTCGCTGCAGCTCAACGCGGGCTCCCGCTACGGCCTGGTAGGCGCCAACGGCTCCGGCAAGACGACGTTTCTGCGGGTGGTGGCCGGTGACGAGGTTGCCACGGACGGGACGGTGGCCATCCCCGGCGGCGCGCGTATCGGGGTGTTGCGGCAGGATCTGTTCCTCGACGACGCACAGATCATCCTCGACCTGGCGATGGCTGGCGATCGGGAGGTGTGGAACGCACTGCAAGAACGCGCGCGCATCATCGACCACGGAGAGGGCGACGCCGGACGCCTCGCCGAGCTCGAAGACACCGTCCGGACGGCCGGCGGCTACACCCTCGAAGCGCGAGCAACCGCCGTTCTCGAGGGGCTCGGGATCCCGCTGTCCTCCCACCGACGGGCGCTCTCGACGCTCTCCGGCGGATTCAAGCTTCGGGTCCTGCTGGCGCAGGTGCTCCTCGGGGGACCCGATGCGTTGCTCCTCGACGAGCCCACGAACCATCTGGATATCCTCTCCATCCGCTGGCTGGAGAAGTTCCTCGCCGGATACCGCGGAGCGGCGCTCGTCGTCTCTCACGACCAGCGCTTTCTGGACAACGTGGTCACGCACATCCTCGACGTGGACTACGAGACCATCACCCAGTACGCCGGGAACTACTCGGCATTCGCCGTCGGGAAAGCGGCCACACGCGAACGCAAGGAAGGCGAGATCGCGCGCGCCGAAAAGGTCATCGCCGAGAAACGAGCCTTCGTGGACCGGTTCGGCGCCAAGGCCACCAAGGCGAAACAGGCCCAGAGTCGCCTGAAGCAGATCGAGCGCATCGAGGTGGAGGAGCTCAAGACGAGCTCGCGCCGGACGCCGCTTTTTCGCTTCGCCCCCGAGAGGGCGAGCGGCCGGGACGTCCTCGATGTCGCGGCGGTCTTCAAGGCGTACGGTTCCCAGGAGGTGCTTCGCGACGTGTCGCTCACCATCCGTCGCGGGGAGAGGGTGGCGGTCATCGGTCCGAACGGACTCGGCAAGTCGACGCTCCTCAAGATCGTCACCGGCCACCTCCCGGCCGATGGTGGGACGGTGCGGTTCGGGCACGAGGTCCGCGCCGGATACTTCGCACAGGATCATCACGACCTCCTGCGGAGCGCGGAGACGACGGCGCTCGATTACCTCTGGGAGGCCTGCCCCCTCGAGGGCACCAGCTACGTGCGCGGACAGCTGGGGCGGGTGCTCTTCTCCGGGGACGACGTCGACAAACCCGTCGGCATGCTGTCTGGGGGCGAGGCGGCGCGCCTCATCTTCGGGCGCATCATCGTGGAGAAACCAAACCTGCTGGTGCTCGACGAGCCCACCAACCATCTCGATCTGGAAGCCATCCACGCGCTGGTGACTGGACTGAAGGCATTCGAGGGCACCGTGCTCTTCGTGTCGCACGACCGATGGTTCGTGTCCGAGCTGGCGACGCGCATCCTCGAGCTGACCCCGCAAGGGCCACGCGATTTCCCGGGGACCTACCAGGAGTACCTCGAGCGCTGCGGCGACGACCACCTCGACGCCGATGCGGTCGTCTCGAAGGCCACGGATCTTCGCGCGAAGCCGGACGCAGCGATCCCCGGAAACGGGCTCTCTTGGGAGGAGCAAAAGCGCCGGCGCAACCGGCTTTCTGGCCTTCCGGCGCGGCGCGACAAGATGCTGCGGGCCATCGAGGACGCCGAGAGCCGCAAGCGGACCATCGCCGCGCTGTACGCCCAGCCGGGTTTTTTCGAGCGCACTCCGGGCGGCGAGGTCCTGTCCCTCCAGCGCGAGGAGGCCGAGCTCACGTCGCGGATCGAGCGATGGCTCGTCGAGTGGGAAGACATCGAGAAGGAGCTCGGCGTACGTTGACGGGTGGGCGCTCCGCAGTGCGTGCTGGACGGCGCGCTGGACGGGCGCGAGGTGCGGCCAGAGTGCGCAACCGGACCGCCCCGCTCCGGGCGGACAGCCCCGGATTGCGAGCACGGTTGTCTCCGCTGCCCTTCACCTTCGGCCCCCGTGGGCCGTTTCTCTCCAGGAGGAATCACGATGCGCATGGTCTCGCTTCTGGTCATGGCCGGCGCGCTCATCGCACCTCGTGCGTCGATCGCGCCGAGCCCGACGGTGGTCCCCTCGGGGGAGGTCTCTTCCCCGGCGGATCACGCGGTTAATCTAGTCCTTCCCGACGGCGTCTCGGTGACGCTCGAACCGGGGACGCGCGGGCGCTGGCTTCCGCGGACCAGGCTCCCGAACGAGACCAACGGCTGGGCGCTCGGCTACCACCTTGCACTGATCGACGGGGAAATCGAGGTGCGGATGCCTCCCGGACCGCGTGGGTCGCACGCCTTCCTGGTGGCCACGCCGCAGGGGACGCTCACCGACTGGCGCGGCACGCTACACGTGAACACACACGGTGAGACGTCGGCGGCGGCCATCTACGAAGGGGCCCTGGTGATCGGGTCCAACGGCATCGGCTTCGCGGTCTACGACGGTGCCGGCATTCTGATGCGAAAGGGTGTCAATCCCGACAAGTCGCGGCATATTCCCGGCGCTCCGCGGTGGACAGGCAACCCCGGAGGAGCATCCTTCGTCGTTGCGCCCACCGAGACGCGCGCCAAGATGAAGCTCACGTGGAGCGCGGTCGCGGGCGCGGCGGCTTACCGCGTCCTCGTGGCCGCCGACCCCACCATGTCCCAGGTGGTCGAGGTGGCCACCACGACTGATACGAGCTTCGACCTCGTCGAGCGCCCACCCGCCACGCGTTACTGGGCCGAGGTGCGAGCCGTCGGTCCGGAGGGGATCGTCGGCGAATGGTCGACCCCCCGCGCGCTCCGCGTCGTGCACTACGCCATGCCCGACGGGGCGTTCCTGGCTCATGACGGAGCCGTGGTGCTAAGGCCGCATGAGGCCGTGTCGCTGTCCGACCCCGACGGTGTCGAGCTGTCGTACACGACGTCCGATCTCCCTTCCTCGGCGCCGCTCTACTGGTCGAGGGTGGGCGATTCCCTGGGTCTGCCGGATGACCCGGACCTCTCCGAACGGCTCGTCCATCTGCGTGACCCGAGCGTCCCTGGCGAAACGACCCTCCGGCTGGCGCGCCGCCAGCTGCGCGCCGACATCGAGCTGACGCCGAAAAACGCCCGGACCGGCGACCCCGTCGAGGTCCGGGTGTTGATATGGGACCCCAGCGGGCGCATCGACGGCGCCAATGCGCAGGTGATGCTGACGGCCACGCTCGGCATCGACCCCATGGCCGTCAGCTGGCAGCGCACCGGCAACGCGTGGAGGGCCCGTATACCGGCGCGCGCGCTCGGGGGGCCGACGGTCATCCGCGTGGTCGCCACCGACGACCGCGGGACGGAGATCGGACGGGGTTTCCTGGAGCTCGAAGGAACAACGACCACGATCGGCCGATGAAGGGAGAGACTTAACAGGAAGACGCGAAGACGCGAAGGTTTTGATCTCCCTTCGCCGCCCCTGGGAGCCCGTCACGAGATCATGGCGGGTCTCTCGGTTGTAGCACCCCGTATTGGCGCAGGTGCCGGCGGATCTCGGCGATGGGGTCTCCCTTCGGATCGATCCGTTGTGCGTGCCAGTGCCGGTGTCGCGCCGCATCGACGTTCTCCACTCGGTCGTCGAAGAACAAGATGTCCTGACCGCGCAGGCCGACGCCATTCTCGAATCGGGCGTAGATGGACGCGTCCGGCTTCGCCAGGCCGAGGAGGTGCGACGCAAAGTGCCGCTCGAGGCGGGCGACACTCGGGTACTCGGGCACACCGGCGAGGCTCGCGGCGCCGTCATGGTGAACCAGGCGAACCCAGTGCGGGTGGTTGGTATTGGAGAGACAAGCCGTTGCCATGCCGGCTTCGTGAAGCTCATCGACCAGTGCTGGAGCGCCCTCGTATTCCCGCCGGGTGATGGCCTGATGGGCGCGCTTTGCCTCTTCTGGCGAGTAGGTCCCATCGAAAGCCCGCGAAACGCCGGTCGCCCATTCGTCGAACGAGATGCGCCCCACCTCCAAAAGTGCGTCGAGCGCGCGACGGGTATCCTCGACCTTGGGGGGCGGAGGTCCATCGCGCACCGCGAGCGCAGCGGCGCGGCAGGCCTCGTCCCAGCTGCCGCAGATTCGGACGAGAACTCCGCCGAGGTCGAAACACACCAGCTTGACGGCCGTCGTGCTGGGCATCCGCATGATGGGAGGCCTCTCTACCATGTCGACTTCTCGACGCGACCCAGCCCCACGGGGTGCGAGAGAGCGGGAGAGGGATCGTCACATCGGGTAGAAATTGCCCGACAGCGACAGCAGCGTCAGCATCCCCACCGTGGCGTTGTAGTAAGAGTATCCGCTCTGGGAGCCGGCCTTCGCCACGTCGAGCGTGGCCCGGTTCTCGCCGTCGAGCAGCATCTGCCATGCGCTGTTGACGAAGCTGGTGTTCGAGCCGGACATGGCGCCCACCGCCGCCGAGCCGATGAGGGACATCGAATTCGGAGCCGAGCTCGCGGTCGTTCCATTGAGGTTGTAGAGGTCGACCAATCGCCCCAGCCCCCCCCCGTTGGCGCCCGTCGAAGCGGCGATACCCGCGAAGAAAGCGCTGATCTTGGTCAGGAAGGTCTGGGCGCTGCTCGAGGCGTTCCAGCACGCGTCGAGGCCCACACGCCAGGGGACGCGATGCGCGTCGTACTGGTAAATGCCGTCGGTAGGCGCGCCGTTGGAGCCGACCTGGGTGCAGTTGCTGCTGCACCAGGCCGGCACCAGGCCGGTCGTCCCGTTGGCCAGCGTATCCAGCGCGCTGTACACGGCCGACGTGACCGAACCGGTCCCCGTCCAGGCGTGGCCCGAGTCCACGGCCTGGAACGTCGGGTAATAGGCAGGCGCGAAATACGAGGGATTGGTGTTGTTGAGGTCACCGGACCCGGTGGTGCCGGTGTAGTTGCTTCCGCCGCGCGGCAGGTGGCTGGCGGGGTCGATCTCGTGAGTCCAGATGTTCTTGACCATGGTGGTGCCGGCGCTGGTGTACGCGCTGTTCGACCATCGCTTGCCAGCCTCGATGAGGGCGAAGGCCGCGT
>Ga0302325_10017688_pt1 | contig 15056 bp, 14 predicted proteins | sample Palsa_T0_2_FD_201948 | JGI IMG/M metagenome (GOLD analysis project Ga0302325, IMG submission 201948) | Peat permafrost microbial communities from Stordalen Mire near Abisko, Sweden - Palsa_T0_2 | ecosystem: Environmental > Terrestrial > Soil > Palsa > Peat permafrost | place: Sweden: Abisko... | reverse complement strand
GAGGCGCCCAGTCTTGCCCCGGGCCAGTTCGGCCACGTCCGGGTTCTTCTTCTGCGGCAGCATGGAACTGCCGGTGGCATAGGCGTCATCGAGGGTGCAGAACCCGAACTCCTCACTCGACCACAGCACCAGCTCCTCACCCATGCGGGAGAGGTGGACACCCAACAGGGCCAGGTCGAAGAGGGCTTCAGCCACGAAGTCTCGGTCGGACACCGCATCGAGCGAGTTCTCAAAACGGCCGGCGAAGCCGAGCTCGGCGGCGACGAAGTCAGGATCGAGCGGCAGGGACGAACCCGCGAGCGCCCCGGCTCCGAGGGGTGAGACATTGAGGCGGTCCACGGTGAGGAGCAGTCGGTCCACATCTCGGGCCAGGGCCCAACCGTGCGCCAACAGCTGATGCGACAGCAGGACCGGTTGGGCCCGCTGCAGGTGGGTGTATCCAGGGAGGTAGGTATCGCCAGCCAGCTGGGCCCGCTGGGCCAGCGCGTCCTGAAGAGCCATCACCTCGCCGGCTACCCCCACCAACGATCGGCGGCACCACAGCCGCAGATCGGTGGCCACCTGGTCATTCCGACTGCGCCCGGTATGCATTTTGGCCCCGACGTCGCCGGCCAATTCGGTCACCCGCCGTTCCACCGCCGTATGCACATCCTCGTCGCCGGGCGCGAAAACGAACGCCGCGGTGGCCATCTCCTGTTCCACCTGGTCGAGGGCGGCCAGCAGGGTCTCCACCTCGTCCGCCGTCAGGAGGCCGACCTGGCCCAATCCTTTGACGTGTGCCCGCGAGCCGGCGATGTCATCGGGCGCCAGCAGCTGATCAAAGGGCAGGCTGACGGTGAATGCGGCCACGGTGTCGGCCATGCCGGTGGAGATGCGGCCCTGCCAGAGCGTCATGAAGTGCCTGGCGCCGTGCTGCCGGGACCGGTGCTGCCGGGACCCTGGCGGGCCGACCAGGTGGCCACGCCCAGGCCCCACAGGCGCACGAAGCCTTCCGCGTCGGCATGGCGGAAGGTGTCCGAGGCGTCATAGGTGGCCAGACCGTGGTCGTACAGGGCCACGGGGCTGCGACGGCCCACCACCGCGCAGGTGCCCGGCGCGGCAAACCGCAGGCGCACCTCACCGGTGACGTGGTGCTGGGACTGGGTGATGAACGCATCCAGTGCTGCCTTGAGGGGAGAGAACCACAGGCCGTCATAGACAAGCTCGGACCAGCGGGGCTCCAGTCGTGCCTTCTCATGGTGCAGGTCGCGCTCGAGGGTCAGGTCTTCGAGGTCGCTGTGGGCGATGAGCAACGCCAGCGCCGCCGGGCATTCATAGACCTCACGACTCTTGATGCCCACCCGCCGGTTCTCCACCATGTCCAACCGTCCGAAGCCGCGGCTGCCGGCCAGCGAACCGATGCGGGAGATCAACTCCAACAGTGACAGTGTCGATCCGTCAAGCGAGACAGGTACGCCGGATTCGAAGCCGACGATAACTTCCACCGGATCGGTCTCGGTGGGGCTGGTCAAGGTGTAGACGTCCGAGGGGGCGGGCGCCCAGGGATCCTCAATCGCTCCACACTCAATCGCCTTGCCCCACAGGTTGTCGTCGATGGAATACAGCTTGTCCTTGGTCACCGTGATGGGGATCTCCCACTTGGCGGCCAGCTCGACACAATCCTCCCGGCTGAGACCCCAGACCCGGGCCGGGGCGTAGATCCCGAGGTCCGGCGCCAGCGAGCGGGTCCCCACTTCGAACCGCACCTGGTCATTGCCTTTACCGGTGCAGCCGTGGGCCACCGCGGTGGCACCGTGGCGCCGGGCCTCGGCCACCAGGTGACGCACAATGACCGGCCGCGAAAGGGCCGAAACGAGCGGGTACTTGCCCTCGTAGCGGGCATTGGCCTGCAACGCCGGCAGGCAGAACTGCTCAGCCATCTCGTCCCGGGCGTCGATGACCACGGCCTCCACGGCGCCGGCCGACATGGCCCGGGTCGAGATGGCATCCCAGTCCTCCCCGCCCTTGTCAGCTGCCTGACCCACGTTGACCGCGACGGCGATGACCTCGACGCCCTCGTTCTCAATGAGCCAACGGACGGCCACCGACGTATCGAGTCCGCCGCTGTAGGCCAATACCACTCGTTCTGTCATTGTCATCCTTTCTGATGCAGTGCGATTTTCGATTCCGGTGCGAATCCGGCCACCGCGCGCAAGCGGTCCGCCATGGCCTTTCCTCCAACATCTTCATCGGCGATCACCAGCACCGTGTCGTCCCCCGCCACGGTGCCGATCACCGCCTCCAGCCCGCTCCGGTCCAGCGCGGAGCCGACGACATGGGCCGATCCGGGCGGCGTGCGCAGCACCACCAGATTGCCGGAGGACGCCACTTCCACCACCCACTCCCCCAGCACCCGGCGCAGATGGTCCTCCGGCGCGATCTGGTGCACCGGAAGTTCGGGCAAGGCATACGCGGTGTCGCCGCCTGGCAGGCGCACCTTGACCGCACCGAGGTCTTCGAGATCACGAGACACCGTGGTTTGCGTAGCCTCCACGCCCTGTTCGGCCAACAGTTCCACCAGTTGTCCCTGACTGGTCACCGCTCGAGACTCCAGCAACTTGGTTATGCGGTGCTGGCGTTGATGCTTGGTCACCCGGATGCCCGCAACACCGTCGTCGTGCGACGCGCTCATGTCGACTCCTCCACTGCCCAGGCCAGCAATCCCCGCATGGCGGTCTGACGGTGAGCCACCTGGCGCCACACCACACTGTGCGCTCCCTCGAGTGCAGCTTCTGAGATTTCTTCGCCCCGGTGGGCCGGTAGGCAGTGCATCACCAACGCATCCGGCTCGGCCACCTCCAACAACGTGTCGTCGATGGTGAAGCCGGCGAATGACGCCAGACGCACCGCCCGCTCGTCCTCCTGGCCCATGCTCGTCCACACGTCGGTATAGAGGGCGTCGGCCCCACCGGCCGCCAGGCCGGGTTCGTGCGTGGCCCGTACCGTGCCCCCGCGACCCACCTTGTCGGAGAAGGTGGCGAGGGAATCCAGTTCCTCCTCCGAAAACGAGTAGCCCTCCGGCGAGGCCACCCGGAAGTCCATCCCTTCCAAAAGAGCAGCCTTGGCCAAGGAACGGGCCATGTTGTTGGTGTCGCCGATGTAGGCCAACGAGCGGCCGGGCAGCGCACCGATCATTTCGCGCAAGGTCAGAATGTCGGCCACGGCTTGGCACGGGTGCGCCTGGTCGGACAGCAGGTTGATGACCGGGACATCGAATCCGCTCGACTCGAGTGCGAAGGCCATGCGCACCAGTACGTCGTGATCGAAGACGCGGGCGCAGAGCACCCGGTGGTAACAGCCCAGGGTCCGAGCGATGTCCTCGGCCGACTCGCGGGTGTCGAGCCCCACCTCAGTCCCTTGGATGTAGATGGGGTGGCCACCCAGGCCCACCACGGCCATTTCGGTGGAATTGCGCGTGCGGGCGGACGGCTTCTCGAAAAGCAGGGCAACGCCTTGTCCGGACAACGGCGTTCCCACGGTGTCGCTGGTGGCGAGTTCGAGCACGCGGTCCCAAGCCAAAGGCCACAGGTCGTCAATATCGAAGAGATCGGGCATCAGCGCAACGCTCCTGGGGATGAGGGCGGGACCGGTCCGGGTGATGAATTCGGCCAATAGTTCGATGACTGTCTTAGCGTTTGGCAGAGAGAACACCGGGAGACTGCACCTTGCGTTTTCGGGTTCATGTCGCCCGGCCTGCTGGGAGCGGGCCGACCGCATGGGAGTGGTCGGCCGTGCCGGCCATGACTCCTGCCAGGATGGCCAGTGCGGCATCAACCTCGTCGTCACTCACCAGCAGTGGCGGGGCCACCCGTATGGCGTCGGGACGCACAGCGTTGACGAGGAGACCCTCCACCAGCGCCGCATCCGCCACGGACTTAGCCACCGGCGAGACCAGCTGTGCGGCCAACAGCAACCCGGCGCCTCTGACCGAGACCACGCCGGGAAGTGCAGCGAGCCCGGCCGCTAAGCGGCTGCCCTGCCGACGGGCTCTCCCACACACGTCCTCGGCCTCCATGACAGCCAGGGTGGCTTGGACCGCGGCGAGAGCCAGGGGCTGGCCCCCGAAAGTCGAACCGTGGTCGCCCGGACCAAAGGCCGCGGCCACTTCGGAACGGGCCCAGCAGGCCCCGACGGGCATTCCGTTGCCGAGAGCCTTGGCCATGGTGACCACATCGGGCTCGAGTCCTTGCGCCTGGAAGGCGAACCAGTGGCCGGTGCGGCCGAGGCCTGTCTGCACCTCATCGAGAATCAGGAGAGCGTTGCGCTCCGTGCACAGTGTCCGAATCGCTCCGAGGTAGTCCGAACTCGGCACGACCACGCCGCCCTCACCCTGCAGGGGCTCCAGCAGCACAGCCGACACGGTGGTCGGGTCCAGCGCGGCGTCCAACGCGCTCACATCGTCGTAGGGCACGTGGATGAATCCCTCGGGGAGCGGGAGGAACGGTGCGTGTTTTTCCGGTTGCCCGGTGGCAGTGAGCGTGGCCAGCGTGCGACCGTGAAACGAGTTGTCGGCACTGATCACCACGTGACGGCCCAGCCCGGCCCAACGCCGAGCCAACTTCAATGCACACTCATTGGCTTCGGCGCCCGAGTTGGTGAAGAACACCTGCCCACCGGCCTGACCAGTGCCGCCGTTGATGAGTCGGTCGATGGTCAGCGCCACCTCGGGAGCCAGGGAGTTGCCGTACAGATTCGAGACATGGCCCAGCGTCCGCGCCTGGGTGGCCACGGCCTCGGCCACCACCGGGTGGGCATGACCGAGCGAAACCACCGCCAGACCGGTGATGAAGTCGAGGTAGCTCTTCCCGCCGTCGTCCCACAAGAAGGTGCCCTCACCGCGCACGAAGGTGGCCGATGGCTCGGCGTAGGTACGCATGAGCGCACTGCGATCTGACGTCATGCCAGCACCATGGTTCCGACGCCCGAATCGGTGAAGAGCTCGAGCAGCAGTGCGTGCGGCACCCGCCCGTCCAGAATGTGGGCCCGCGCCACGCCGGCCCGCACAGCCTGGGCGCACGCCTCGACCTTGGGCATCATGCCGCCTTGCGCCCCGCCGCTCCGGACGATCTCGTCAATGACATCGACGGATGCCTGATGGATCACGGTCGCGGGATCGTCGGCCACTATCCGCAATCCTTCGATATCGGTGAGGAAGATGAGCTTCTCCGCCCCCAATGCCTCAGCCAGCGCGCCAGCCACCGTGTCGGCATTGATGTTGTAGGCCTGGCCCGCCTCGTCGGCCCCGATGGTGGCCACCACCGGAATGATCCCCTCGGCGACGAGTCGCTGCAACATGGTCGGATCGACCACGGTCACGCGACCCACGAACCCCAGGGCGGCATCACTCTGTGCCGCCGTGATCAGATTGGCATCCTCGCCCGACATCCCCACAGCCAGCGGTCCGTGCACGTTGATGGCCGAGACGATGTCACGGTTCACCTTGCCCACCAGGACCATCCGGGCGATGTCGAGCGTTTCGGCATCGGTCACCCGGAGCCCGTTGCGGAACTCCGTCTCCTTGCCCAACCGGGCCATGAGCTCACCGATCTGCGGTCCGCCACCGTGCACCACCACGGGGAGGATGCCGACGGCGCGCATGAGCACAACATCTTGCGCAAAGGAGGCCAGCGCATCGCCGTCGCCTCCGTCCGATCCGTTCAGCGCATTCCCGCCGTACTTGACCACGACGATTTTGCCGTAGAAGCGCCGGATGTACGGCAGCGCCTCCACCAGAACAGACGCCGTGTTCTCGGCGGCGGCCTTTTGGGCTCGGGTGACCTTGGGGGGAACCGCCATGGGTTCGGGCGCCATCACGACGTGGTCCGGTTTTCGTCAATGTAGCCATAGCCCAGGTCCGTCCCGAGTACTGCAGCCTCACCCTGGCCCAGGCCGAGGGCGCAGACGAGTTCGATATGCCGTCCCGCCATGTGGGCGGCCACCGCGGCCGAGTCGTGGGTCACAGCCACGCCTCCGGCACACACGACGACGCCGCCATAGGCCACCGAAACCTTGTCGATGTCGAAGGACACCCCGGCCGAACCGAGCTCACTGACCACGCGGCCCCAGTAAGGGTCCTCGCCGTTGAGTGAACATTGCACCAGCATGGAGTCAGCCACCTTGCGGGCGGCGAGGTGCGCAGCGGCGTCACTCTCGGCTCCCACGACGCGGACGTGCGACACCTTGGTCGCCCCTTCGGCGTCGTCGACCATCTGCCCGGCCAGCGACTGGCACGCATCGGTGAGCGCAGCAGTCATCTGCTCCAGGGTGGCCGGGGCACCTGCCCCACTGGCCAGGACCAGCACGGTGTCATTGGTCGAGGTGCACCCGTCCACCGTCATGGTGTTGAACGAACGGTCGACGGCCGCGGTGAGCGCGGCCTGCAGCGTCTCGGGGTCCACCACCGCGTCGGTCGTGCACAGGGCCAGCATGGTGGCCATGTTCGGTGCCAGCATGGCCGCACCTTTGGCCATGGCCCCGACGCTGAACCCGGCTCCCTGCACCAGAGCAACCTTCGGAACCGTGTCCGTCGTCATAATCGCCCGAGCTGCCGCGGCGCCGGCCTCCGGACCGGAGGCACGATGCTCGACGATGGGCCCGACACTCGGCTGCACCACATCGATGGGAAAGGGGATCCCGATCAGTCCCGTCTGGCAGATAAGGATCTCCTCGGGCGCCGCTCCGATTCCGAGTGCTGTCCAAGTGCAGAGCTTGATGGCGGACTGCCGTCCCGGCTCTCCGGTGGCCGCATTGGCATTGCCTGACGTCAGGATGACGCCGGCGGACCGTCCCTGGCTCATCTGCAGATGCCGGCGACTCACCTGCACGGGGGCGGCCGCAGCCAGGTTGGAGGTGAACACGCCCGCCGCCGGTACGGCCCGACCATCATGCGTGCAGACCACCGCCACGTCGGGCATACCTGCGGCTTTGATGCCAGCCGATCCACCAGCGGCGACAAAACCCTCGGGCGCGGTGATGCTCACGGGTACAACCCAGCGAGGGGGAGACCGGTCGTCTCGGACCATCCAAGGGCCGCGTTGGCGCATTGCACGGCCTGTCCCGAGGCGCCCTTGACCAGATTGTCCAGCGCGCACAAGGTCAACACCCAACCCGTGCGGTCATCCACCCGAGCCGTCACATGGGCGGTATTCGAACCCGAAGTCGCCTTGGTTGACGGGGGGCCTTCGCTGACCACCACAAAGGGCTCGTCGTCATAGGCGGCATGCAAGGCATCCATGACGTCCCCCGTGGTCAGGGAATCGGCCAGCGGCCGGGAATAACAGGTAGCCAGAATGCCGCGGACCATCGGCGCCAGGTGCGGCGTGAAGAGCACCTGAGCACCCAGAATCTGCTCCATTTCGGGGGTATGGCGATGGGAGAGCAATCCGTAGGCCACAAAGTCCTCATCGACCGCGCTGAAGTGCAGCGAATCCTTTGGACCCCGACCAGCCCCTGAGACACCCGATGCCGCGTCGACGACAATCCCCGTCTTCTGGACCAATCCGGCCCGGAGCAGAGGCGCCAGGGCCAGTCCGGCTGCTGTCGGGTAGCAGCCGGCGGCGGCAATCAGTGAGGCGCCCAAGAGGTCGCTTCGGAAGAGCTCGGGCAGTCCGAACACCGCCTCGTCCAGCAGTTCCGGCGCCGCATGCTCCTCGCCATACCAGGCCGGATACAGCGTGGGGTCGTGCAGCCGGAAGTCAGCCGCCAGATCGATTATGAGGCCGACCTGTTTCCGCAGTTCGGGTACGAGGTGCTGTGACTCCCCGTGGGGCAGGGCACAGAACACCACATCGAGGCCGTCGAGCACCTGAGGTTCGGCCGCCTCGTAGACCAGTCCCGGGTAGGCGGCGGCCAACGAAGGTGTGTGCTCCCCCACCACCAGGCCGGCATGGGCATGCGCCGTGGCCACGGCCACCTCAATATTCGGGTGCCCAGACAGCAGGCGCAGCAGCTCCGACCCGGTGTATCCGGACGCCCCGACAATGCCAGCTTTCATCGCATGAGAATACATCAACTTGCATACTCATGCGATTACCGAGTCGAGGAGGCTGCCGTCCGGCCCGTCCGTCTACCGTTTGCCCATGGCGGACAACCTCTTGGCTGCGGCCCACCAATGGCGGACCGAAGGGTGGGTGCTCGTTGACGGGCTGGTCCCGAGGGCCGACGTCGATGCCGTGTCTGGCGACCTGGAACGCCTGTTCGGCACCGACACCTTCGCCGACTACAACCGAACCGGTGGAATCGGCGACGGCTCTCCGGAAGGCCGCCGGTTCCGCGCCAAGCAATTCAACGGTATGCGCGGCTTCCCACAATCAGGATGCCCGGCTTTGAACGATCTCTTCTTGCACCCGAGGTTGGCCGAGTTCGCCCGTCTGGCTCTCGGTGAAGACGACCTGCGGATCTATCAGGCCGCGGTGTGGGGCAAATGGGCCGGGGAGGTCAACTACGAGCAGCCCATGCACCAGGATGGCAACCACTCGCTCCTCCCTCCACGCATGGAGCCCGGATACTGGCACCTGGAGTCATTCCTGTACCTCTCCGATGTCGACGACGACTGCGCACCGCCTCGGTTGGTGCCCCGGAGCCGCTCCGCTGTCGACTACGAAGACCTCTACGATCACGAGGTCACCGCCACCGGCAGCCGAGGGTCGCTCCTGGCCTATCGCTCCGACGTATGGCACCGTGGCACCGACTTCATCCGGTCCAACGCGTCCCGCTTCGTGCTGTCAGTTGCCTTTCGGCCGGCTCAAGCCGATTGGTTCGGCTATGACTCCTTTCCGCGGCTGGGCGGCGATGAGATTTTCCGCTCGTTTGTGGTCGGCAAGTCACCTGAGGAGCTGGCACTGTTCGGTGTTCCACGACCCGGGCACGCATTCTGGAACGAGGCGACGGTGGACGCCATGGCCGCCAGGTATCCGGGGCTCGACATCTCACCGTGGCGGGTTGCTCTGGGGAGCGCGCCGGTATCAGGTTGAGAGGGTCCCCGTCATCCACCCGATGGAGCCACAAACCATGGGCGAGGAGTTGACCATGGCGGCAGCGCTCGAGGTCCCAGAGCTTGTTCGCCAGCGGGCCATGTCGAACGGCGTTGCCGGACGGCGCTGGTTGGATGGACTGCCCATGGTGGTGGCCGCTCTGGCCGAACAGTGGGACCTTGAAATCGGGACGTCTCTGGGAGGCGGGACGGCTGCGTTCGTGACGACGGCCACCGATGGATCGGGGCGAGCCTGCGTACTGAAGGTGGCGATGCCACTCGAAAGAGACGGGCCCGAGTCGTTCCGCCATAGCGTGCTGGTCCATCAACTTGCCGCGGGACGGAGCTGCGCTGAGCTTCTCCGCCACGACGAGTCGACGGCTGCCATGTTGCTCGAACGGCTCGGACCGAACCTCAATGATCTGGGGATGTCGGTCCCCCAAATCCTGAGGACGGTAGCGACAACGCTTCGTTCATTCTGGCAACCTTTGGCCCAAGACTGCGGCCTGCCGACCGGGGCTGTGAAAGCAGAGTGGCTCTCCCGTTACATCACAACGTCATGGGAGGATCTTGGGCGGCCCTGCGGACGCCAGGTGGTCGACCGAGCGGTGGCGCTCTGCGAAGAGCGTGCGGCAGCCAATGACCCGTCGCGAGCGGTGCTTGTCCACGGCGACGCTCACGGCTGGAACACGCTCGACGCTGGAGGAGGCACGTTCAAGTTCGTCGACCCCGAGGGTCTGCAGTCCGAGCGGGCCCACGATCTGAGCGTCCCCATGCGCGAGTACAACCGCCCACTTCTCGCCGGCGACACAGCCCGACTTGTCCGTCAGCGGGCGGAGACCCTTGCCGCATGGTGCGACATTGACCCCGAGCCCGTGTGGCAGTGGGGGTTCATCGAGCGCGTCTCCACGGGCCTGGCCAACGTCCGAGAATTCGAAAGCGACGAAGGTCTGGCCTTCCTTGAGGTCGCCACCCGTTGCCTCTGATTGGGCCAACCGACACCAGAAACCTCGCCACTGGCAAAGAGGTGAGCTGGAGGTGACCTGACCGAGAAGCCAGGATTGGGGGAGAAAATCAGCGGTTCGCTTCCGACCGGCTAGTGTCGAATTGCTTACCTTCTCAAGCGAGGGTTACACCGGACAGCCTGAGCGGGCTCGAACGCACAGTCCTCAATGCGGTGCGCTGCTCCGATTCGGCATCGAGTTCCTGATGGCGACGCTGCCCATTCTTTGAAGGGCGAAACTCTTGCGTAGACACGCTGCTGCAGGTGTGCTTCGGGCGGTGGGCCTCCTGGTTCTGGTCGACCTTGCAGTTATCTCCGGAGCGTTCGTCCTCACCTTGACGCCGGGGGCCGCCGGTGCGGCACCTGTGGTGGTGCCGAGTTCACCGGTGGGAGCCCAGTTGGATTGGCTCCTGTCCATCAGACAGCTCCCCATCAGCACGGCCCTGATTACGGCTCATTTCGATGCGTCAGACCTCGCACAGGCAACACCGGCGCAGTTGAATGCGGGCCTGGCCACGCTCGGTGCAGGTGTTCCGAAGCTTCTCGGCCTCTCCGACGTTGAACCCACCTCACTCAATGCCGTGGTCGAGTTCGCGACAGGTCGCTGGAATGTATCGCTGAGCGTCGATGCGTCCGGGTTCATCGAAACACTTTCGTTGGTGCCCGGCGATACCGTGCCGTCTTCGTGGGCGGGTGTAGACAAACAATTGGGCGCAGCTGCCCCTTCGGTGGGGTTTCTCGCCGCCAGAGTGAACACCAACGGTACGTGCACTTCTGTGCATTCGGTCAAGCCCACCGCGGCGAGGCCCCTCGGGTCGATGTTCAAACTCTTCATCCTGGGTGCGCTGGCCAACGCAGTTCACGAGCACACAATCAGCTGGAGCCAGAAGGTCACCATTACCGCTGCCATCAAGACGGGCGGCAGTGGCACGCTGCAGAACGTGCCAGACGGGACTCAGATGACGGTTCAGCAGGTAGCCGTCACCACCATCTCGGTCAGTGACAACACCGGGGCAGACCTGCTCCTCCAACTTGTTGGAAGGTCGGCTGTCCAAGCCCAGGTGCGCAAGTGGGTTGCCCGTCCTTCGCTTGACATCCCATTTCTGACGGCTCAGGAACTGTTCGCTCTCCATTATTCCGATTTTCCAGTTCTGGCCAAGCGCTACCTCTCGCTCGACTCGGCGAAGCGAGCTTCCTTTTTGAGATCGACCATTGATGCGGTGCCGGCCAGCTCTGAAGTTGCCTCCAGCTCGCCGCGTGACATCAATGCGATCGAGTGGTTCGCCTCGCCCGACGACCTCTGCAAGACGTTTTCTGGTCTGGCCACGCTTGAGACACTCCCCGGCATGAGCCCGCTCAACACGATCCTTTCGACCAACAGCGGTGGGATCGACCTCAGTCCAACGACGTGGCCGGAGATCTGGTTCAAAGGGGGATCAGAGCCTGGAGTGCTGACTCTGGGGTACCTGGCGCGGGACAGCCAAGGTCAGACCTACGTGGTGATCGCCCTCACCGAGAATCCGGCTACCGCGTTGAGTGCCGCGAGCACACTGCAGCTTTTGGCCGTTGTTCAGGGCGCTTTTGGACTCCTGCATCACTGAGATTCACTTTTCGACCTTGCCAACCCCACACAGGTCACTTCGATCTCACCCATATGCCGCGGCTGAGTTCGTCGAATTGGCTAGCGATCAGTTGGCAGGAAGAGTACGGAACGGCAGCCGTCCTCGAATTCGATACACGCCGAAGTCGGAGTCGAGAGTGAAGATTGTCCGATGCCCATCTTCCTCAGCCAAAGCCACCAGAGTCGCATCGGCGAGATCCATTGGCAGGTCCGAGTACTTGTCCATCAAGCGAGAACTTCGTTCGACCGCAGACGGCGAGAGATCGGCGATGACCAGGCGATCGGTGTGCACCAGTCGCCAGAGTGCCCGTTGACCTTGAATGCCTCCAGCTCTGGCCAAGAGGTACATGGCTTCGGTAAATGCCGGCCACGTGGTGACCAGGGGCAGTGACGCCTCGTCGAGTACCCGGATACATCGGTCATGATCGGGTTCGTCAGCGTCAATGATGGCGATGAGGGGTCCGGCATCGGTCAGGGTCACTGCTCGACATGATCGCGAGCTAGAGCGTCTCTGAAGGCCTTCCCGGATTTTCGAGCACGACCACCGCCCCCATGAATAATTCCCGATACATCGGCGAAGGATTCGCTTTGACGAGTTCTCAATGTCAGAGCAGCGCGTTCCGCCGCGGCATGGCGAATGAATTCAGATACCGATTCACCCACTGCGGCGGCGGCACGCTGAACTTTCTCTTCAAGGTCGGGGTCCAATCTGAGGCTTCTCATATCGAAAGTGTATTACTTCTACTCCCCCATGTAATACATAGACTCGAGACTACCCCTCGATCGATTCACCCATCGGAGCCAATACGATCGGGTGGCGGATTCCAACCTTCTCGGTGAACTTCGTCTGCCCTGATATTCCCTACGTCTTGCTGGCTGCGGTGGGCATGGCCGTCCCGCAATGAGGATTGATTTACCAGGCTCCGAATCCTCGACTCACTCCCCTACCCAGGCCTACCGCTCGAAATCTGACCAGTGCGGCGAACTCAACCCCCGGTGATGCCCACGATGTTGTTCACCCGGATGCTTTCGCTCGGCACAGAACCTTCAAACGGGGCGTTGAAGGCATAGATGCCCCCGTTGCTGCCGACCACCCAGTAGCCGCCCGTGGTGACATCGGCGGCCACGCCCACAATGTTGTCGACGTGCACGCCGGCTCCGGGAACAGAACCTTCGAACGGTGCATTGAAGGCGAAGATACCGCCGTCATTCCCGAAGGCCCAGGTAACCGGCAATATAACATTGTGGGTCTTGCAGGCGGAGCGATCCCCCGAAGCTGAATTGGTGCTTCTTTTGCACATCTGTGCACAATCTTCGGCGTGCAGGTGGAGGAAGGCAGGAGACCTCAACGTCGCATGGCCGCGTTCCGGCGCCGGTCGATGGAAATGGTCGGCGACCGTGCCACGTGGCGGGCCCGGCTGTCGCTATCCGGGGGATCGCTCGGTGCCGCCATCGGGGTGGGCGCCCTGGTCACTACCATGCTGCCCGGTCTCTACCAGGGCAATCAGCTGGGGCAGAAAGTCGGGATTGTCGGGGATTCCATCACCTGCCTGTCGGCCAAGCACATTGAAGGCGATTTCAATGCCCGCTACTCCTTTCAGATCGGATGCAAGGACGGCATCACCATCACGCAGGGAACCCAGTACGCCCAACAAATTGACAAGAGCGTGGAAGGCAGTCCTACGGCCTTCGTAGTGAACCTCGGAACGAATGATGCACTGCAGGACGAGCACGACATCGGACCGCACAACAACAACGACATCGGTGCGGTGTGGAGAGACCTGACCCAGCTCGACGACGATCTTTCCAACGTGGGATGCGTCGTATGGGTGACCGTCAACGAGATACCCGATGTCTACGGCAGTCATGTGGCTGCGGCCATCAACGACTGGATCCACGCCCGTGCCGCCACCCGTCCGGGCAACTTCGAGTTGAACTGGTGGGGCCTGTTGCAACAGGGCGACAACGGCAAACTCTGGCTCTCCGATCGCGACGGCATCCACACCACGCACGCGGGACAGCAGAAACTGGCCGACCTCTATCTCCAGGCCGTTCAGAAGGACTGCCCCGCGGGGACAGTACCGGCGGCTCCTTCCCCGCCTTCGACGCCGTAACGACCCGGACGGCCACAACGTCGAGGCCGTGTGCCACGAACCAGAGCACTGAAAGCGCCCGTCAGTCCAACGAAAGACGCTCGATGTCGGTGAGCCAGTAGGCCGAGTTGGCCACGACTTCGAATCCCAGTTCGTCGTTGATGGCGATCATGTGCTGATTCATGGCGGCGTTCCAGGTGCTGACGGTCCGTACGGCCGGAAAGGCCTCCATCACGGCCGCCGCATTGACGACCTTCATGAGGAGACCCAGACCGTGGCCCCGGTGCTCGCTCATGACAAGGGTGTCGGTCTGCCAGACCGATTCGGGTGCACTACGGGGAATGACGATCTCCGTGAAGGCCACGATGTGCCCCGTCGCCTGGTGAACGGCCGCGGTGGTGATCCTCGTCCGGCCCATGGCGTCCAGTTGCGCTTCAACATGACGGACCCGAGCCTCGTCCCACACCTCTTCGTCCAACTCCTGGTCCCCGACAGGAGCATCGGTTGACATGCGCAGGCCCAGTTCGCATCGATCCGCCATGAATGCATCCGGCCAACGGTCGGTGAACGTCACCGTGGCGTAACCCTCTGGCGTGGCCCGGCGACGCAATCGCTCCGCCGTGGCAGGGCTGAACGGCAGCGATAGGTCACGGCGCACCATGTGCAGGGCATCGGCGAAGCCGAGGCGGAGGGCGAACGGAGCCGACACATTGACAAAACCCGGTCGGACCGGCACTTCGTCCATGCCACCCAACTCGCTCCGGCCCGCTGCTTCGGCCAGCTCCGCTGCCGCCCGCACAATGGCCCGTCCGATCCCCCGGCGCCGGCACTCGGGGAGCACCCGTACGTCCAACCGGGCCAGGTGCAGATTCTCGCGGCGGAACATCTCCAGGTCGCCGATGCCCAGCGTCCGGGTGTCGTCCGCCTTGGCCACCAGACACCGGTGCTCTTCGGGGCCGTCCTCGTCGAGCGCCCAGGCCAACCGCTCGGCCCGGTGCCAGCCGTCCTTGTCCGGCCAACGTTCCTTGTCCGTGACATGGAGCACGGCGAACCACTCGTCGAACGCCACGTCGTCACGGGGGTCGATCACCTGCACGGCAATGCCCACTACGCGCTCAGTGTCTTCTGCCAGAACATCCCGGTGCCCACCACCTCAAATCCGAGCATCTCATTGACGGCGATCATCGGGGTGTTTTCCTGGGCGTTGCCCGTCAAGATCGAGCGAGCGGACGGAAAGACTTCCTCCAGGTACGCCAGATTGGCCATCTTCACCGCCAGGCCTAGTCGATGACCCCGATGCTCGCCCAAGACCAGCGTGGCCCACTGCCA
>Ga0302325_10017687_pt1 | contig 15056 bp, 14 predicted proteins | sample Palsa_T0_2_FD_201948 | JGI IMG/M metagenome (GOLD analysis project Ga0302325, IMG submission 201948) | Peat permafrost microbial communities from Stordalen Mire near Abisko, Sweden - Palsa_T0_2 | ecosystem: Environmental > Terrestrial > Soil > Palsa > Peat permafrost | place: Sweden: Abisko... | reverse complement strand
TTGTGCGGGGCGCAGCTCGCGTCGGAATTTCATTTGTGCAGCGATCCGCGTAGCATGCGCGGCGCTAAACTGCGCGGGTGCAGGCGGTGACGTTCTTTAATGCGTAGACTTGCAATTGCGGCGGCGGCGAATCTGACGCTGGTGTTGTTAGCTGCCGGCTGCAGCGTGACCTCTCACGACCTGCGGGACAGTTCACCTGTGACAGGCAAAGCCGCGAGCGTGCAGCACCTCGAGCGGCTCGAATGGCACCGCAATGTGGACGAGAATGGCCACATCCTGGACAGCGGCGACGAGCAGTTCACGGTGCTCAATTCCGCGACCGTGACCAACGACTCGCTGCAGATCCTCACCGGCGTGGGTTTCGTACCGGGCGAGGAGGGCGAGCGGCGGCTCATCACCATACCCTTCGACTCCATCGTCGAAATCAGGTTGATCACGCACCCGCTTTCGGCGGTGAACATGGTGGTTCCGCTGAACGCCGGCACCTGGGGCAGTCGCGTGCTCATCGCGACGAAAGACGGCGGACGCGAACTCTTGAGTATCGCCAAAGGCGACGCGAACTCACCTGAGCTGTACAGCCCCACGCGCGGCTTGTTTCTGCCCAAAAGCGCCGGCTCGCAGGTGGTGCGGGGATTGTGGTGGCCTGATCGCACCAAGACGCGCGCACTTGCTGCACTTCTGCAGCAGAAAGTGGCCGCCTACCAGGAAAGATGAGTAGCCGAGAGGCGGCGCACGTTATCGTCGTGGGCGCGGGGGTCGTGGGACTTGCGGTCGCGCGGGCGCTTGCGCAGATTCACCGCGATGTTCTCATACTGGAGGCGCAGCGCAGTTTTGGCATGGGGACCTCCGCGCGCGGCAGCGCGGTCATTCATGCGGGTCTCTACTATCCGCCGGACAGCCTCAAGGCGCGCACCTGTGTCAGCGGGCGGGAGCTCCTCTACCGCTACGCCGCCGAGCGTGGGATTGGAGTGCGCAAGACCGGCAAGCTGATCGTTGCTTGCTCCAGCGATGAGTTGGACGTTCTTGAGAGGCTGCGCGCGCAGGCGCAGGCAAACGGGGTTGAGGATCTCGTCGTGCTTTCGCAGCAGGAGGCGCACGATCTGGAGCCTGCGCTCGCGGCAGTGCGCGGAGCGCTCCTTTCACCGTCAACCGGCATCATCGATTGCTGTGCGTTGATGCGAGCCTTGTTGGAGGACGCTCAAGCGCACGGCGCGCGCGCGCTCTTCAGTACGCGGGTCACGAGCGCGCAGGTAACCAGCACGGGCTTCACGGTGACGGTCGACGGCGCAGGGTCTGCGCAACTGCGCTGCAGAGTGCTCGTAAACTGCGCGGGGCTGGGCAGCGTTGACTTGGCGAAAAATGTTGGCGGACTCGAGCGCCGCTCGGTGCCGCATGCATATCTTTGCAAGGGCTCGTATTTTACGCTCGCGGGCCAGGTGCCGTTCCGGCACCTCATCTATCCCCTGCCTGAACCGGGTGGCTTGGGCGTGCATCTGACTTTCGACCTCGCGGGCGCGGCGCGGTTTGGCCCTGATGTGCAATGGGTGGAGGCGATCAATTATGAGGTTGATCCGAGCCGCGCTGCGCTTTTCGAGCGGGCGATCCTGCGCTATTGGCCGGGTTTACCGCGGCATGCCCTCCAGCCGGCGCATGCAGGCATTCGCTCCAAGATTGTGAGAGAAGGGCAAGCGTCGGCGGATTTTCGCGTTGACGGCGAGCGCGAACATGGAGTGCGCGGACTCGTCAATCTCTTTGGTATCGAGTCTCCCGGATTGACTGCCGCGCTCAGCCTTGCCGAAATCGTGGCTTCGCGGGTCTCAGACGGCTGAGCGCCTGCTTCCCTTATGCTGATGCACAAACGCGTTCGCCCGTTCGCGCTCGAAGCACAGGGCAACGTGCGGTCGGGCGCATCGGCGCTCTATTTGCAGTTGGCGTACTCCTGCTGCGTCAAGTGACCGTCGTGATCTACATCGCAGCGGGCAAAATTACTGCTCAGCCATTTGTTGTGCTTGACATCATCCGCGCTCAGATAACCGTGATTGTTGGTATCCAACGTCAAAAAGTCCGGGTGTTTGGTGCTCGCCTTCTCGACCTGCGTACTGCTAGGCGACCTCAAATCAGCTGATATCTCATCCTTGCCCGTCACATCGTCATGGCCGGCGGTGGGCGTCTCCGGGTCCGCCACAGTTGAGGCGGCCTGACTCGGGTCCGACTCCGTCGGTGTTTCAAGGTGCGAGGTCACGCCTGGCGCCCCAGGCGCTTCGGCTGCGCGCGGCGCCGTCTGTGAGGCAGCGAGCGCCCACACACTAAGGAGTGCCGGAAATGCCCACGCCGCAATGTATCTCGTTTGCATGAGAGAACTCCTCGCCGCCATGCCCAACTCGAGCGCTGCGGCACGCTATGAACATAAACGGCGTGGTGCGAACATTAGTTCCCGAGCGCCTGGCAGGAATCGGCCGGAAGAGCGGCGCGTGGGCAGCCGCCAAGCGAAACTGCACGCAAATAAGTCCATTGCCCGTAGAGCGCCTGCCAGCGCTCAAACCTTGCCAAGCGCTACCAGGGACGTCGTTGCGGCGAGTCCTCTTAAATCCCTCGCCGGGCTGGCTCGTACGGATAGCCGCCCGCCGCGCCGCCGCCTGGCTACGAGTAGCTCGCAGGACTCGGAATGGCGATCAACCGCGTTCCCGCGCTGCACACGGTGAGAAGGCCGATGGGCTAGTATTGCCAGTCGTTTGCCTGACTGGATCAGCGCGGATGAAAATCGATTCGCAAACCTTTCGCGTCCCCGAAGAAACGACAGTAAAGCTTCGCAAATGGGCCACCCTTGCGCGCCCCGTATACAAGTCAAAGCGCCACTATCGCAAGCTTCTCGAGAGCCACGTGGAGCAGATGAGCCAGCTGCAGGAAGTTCACTATGCTGCCAATCGCTACGCGCTGCTGCTCATCTTCCAAGGGATGGACGCCGCCGGCAAGGACGGCGCGATCAGGCATGTGATGTCCGGAGTCAATCCGCAAGGCTGTCAGGTGTCGAGTTTCAAGGCGCCGAGTCCGGATGAGCTAGAACATGATTTTTTATGGCGCACTACCCGGGCAATGCCGCGCCGCGGGTATATCGGCATATTCAATCGATCGTATTACGAGGAGGTGCTGATCGTTCGGGTGCATCCGAAAATCTTGAGGGCGGAGTTTGTGGACACTACTGCGCACGACTCCAAGAGCATCTGGGACGGCAGATATCGTTCGATCGTCGATTTTGAGCGGCACCTGCACCGCAATGGCACGCGCATCGTCAAATTTTTCCTGCACCTTTCGAAGCAAGAGCAGCGCAAGCGTTTCCTATCGCGCATCGATGAGCCGCGCAAAAACTGGAAGTTCAGCATGGCCGATGCCAGGGAACGCGAATATTGGGATGATTACACGCGCGCCTACGAGCATTGCCTGAGTGCAACGAGCACCGCAGTCGCCCCCTGGTACATTGTGCCCGCCGATGACAAGCCAAGCGCGCAGCTGATCGTCTCACAGGTGATCCTGGATACACTCGGCGCACTCGGTTCCTCCTACCCCGAGACTGACGCGCGGCGACGGCACGAACTGCGGGCGATGCGCCGGCGTCTCATGAAAGAATGATCGGACCGAGCGCGCGCAGGTTTCGGTACACGGTTCGCCGCTGAGCGGCGCCACGCACGATCCTCTGCCACTATGCAACGCTGGCGCAGACGTCGTTGAACCAGGTCAGCGCCGCATGCCAATTCCACGCAGGTGGATATATAATAGATTAATAATAATCTTTAAATCCATGATTATAATGGATTTTTATTACAAATAAGCGTACGTTAGGTGACCGCCCGCTCCAGCCGATTGGCGAGCGTGCCAATCCCATCGATCGTGATCTCCACGTTGGAGCCGTCTTTGACCGATCCCACTCCAATTGACGTACCGCAGGCAATCACATCGCCTGGCAAAAGTGACATGTCGTGCGACAGATAGCTGACGAGCTCGTAGGGTGAAAAAATCATATCGCGCAACGGATAATTTTGCCGCTCGACTCCGTCGAGCCGGGTCACCAAACTCACCGATGACCATTCGAGGTCGGAGGCGATCGCGGGCCCAATGCAGCCGAATGTGTCAAAGCCCTTGGCGCGGCACCATTGAGCGAATTCGGCATCTTCGTTGAGCGACTCAATCGCGGTGACGTCATTCACGCAGGTGTACCCGAAGATATATGTTGCTGCCTCGTGCACCGCGACGTTTTTGCAGGCCTTGCCGATGACGATGCCCAGCTCGCCCTCGAACACGATTTTTCCCGCATATGCCGCAGGCCGCCGAATCGGCTCGCCGGGTCCGGTGGTGCAACTTGCCGGCTTTAGGAAAAAAAGCGGATACTTCGGTGCAGATTTTCCAAGCTTTGCTGCGAGCGCGTGGAAATTATTCCAAAGACCGATGATCTTGCTCGGCGAGCACGGACATAAGAGCGTGACGGCTGTCCGCGACAGCAGTTTTCCGGTTGCTGCAGGCGCGCCATATATGTCGCCTGTGTACTCCAGGATCTGATCGCGCTCCAGGCCGCCGAATCCAACGTGGCCGTCAGCAGATCTAAATCGTACCCACTGAGTCATTGCGACTTCTCGCGTGTTCGAACAGTGCACGGCCTTTCATGGAGCGAGACATCTGGTGCCCTGCATCGGATCGGTATGATCGCAGCCGTTTCACAGGCACGGCCTTCCTTCGCCGCCGAGGATACCTGTTGCGCTGCGTCGCCGTGCAGGAATTGCCTGTGTGCAACGCGGCGCTGCGTGTGGCCGCGTACCGATTGCGGCGGGAGCGGATCGTGAGCGCCGACGCGGATTCCGGGGTACAGAGCTACGGCCCATGGAACCCCGGGGTGCGCTCGCCGGTACCCCAGGAACTGCGGCCGCACTGCACGATTTTTCTGCCGGCGAATGTTTTCACGGATTTCGGCAAGGCCGCGGAATTACGCGATCTCACCGGGCTGGAAATGAGCGAGATCGTGGCGTTTCGACCTCGGCGCCTGGTGCTGCACGAACTCCTGATTCGCGTCACGGCCGACTTGTCCGTGCCGGACGGTCAGAAGGTCGAGGATCTCGGCCGCAATTTCCGCCAAATGACGCGGGTGATCCTCGCGCGATACATCGAACCGCACATGGATGCGCTCAGTGCCTCCTTCGATGCGACACGTCGCCAACTTGCGCAGATCATCGAGGCTGAAGTTGCCGCCGTGATGCCGGCGCCGACCAAGGCAACTATCCGCATGTCGCCTCCTGCGAAGCCCGGTCTGTTCTCACTCTTTAGCGCGCGCCGCAGGCCTGCCGCGGTGGCCGCACCCCCCAGCCGCTGGGATGAGCTTGTGCGCGATTGGGCAACCCGAGGAGATGCGTCAGGGGATGAGTTGAGCAAGGCAGCGTATGGCGCTCTCGCGCGCGTCTTGGCTGCGATCCTCAAACGCCATGGTGGAACCTGGGGTACGGCAGAACTCATCACGTCCCTGGCGACAGATGTGGCCAGTAACGAATATGGGAGCGATCTGCTGGGCGGCGCAATTGCGCCACTGCTGTTGCAGGCTGCCAGAAGCGAAGGCTACAGCCTGCTTCCCGCCAAACAGTTGCCTGTGATCATGAACACCAAAGGGCCGTCCGCTTCGGGCAAGAGTACGCTGCGCCCGCTGCAAAAGCAGCTTGCGAGTGCCATCGGCGTGGATTGGAGCGACTTTGCGCTCATCAGCCCTGACATTTGGCGCAAGCAGCTCCTCGACTACGACGCGCTCGGCGCGAATTACAAGTATGCGGGCAGCTTTACCGGCGAGGAGTTGCAGATCGTCGACCAGAAACTCGATCGTTATATGGCCCGCAAGGCCGAGCGTGGCCAGATATCGCATTTGCTCATAGATCGGTTTCGCTTTGACAGTTTCGCGGAGGATTCGGACGAGGCGGGCAGCAACCTGCTGACGCGCTTTGGCCGAATCATCTATCTCTTCTTCATGATCACTCCCCCGGGGCTGCTCGTCGAACGCGCGTGGAATCGAGGGCTCGATGTCGGGCGCTACAAAGCCGTCGATGACACGCTTGCGCACGGCGTTGAGGCATACACTGGCATGCCACAACTATTCTTCACGTGGGTGCAGCGCGCTGACAAACGGGTGCATTTTGAATTTCTGGACAACAGCGTGCAGCGCGGCGAGCGGCCGCGAACCGTCGCCTTCGGGGAAAACGACACGATGAACGTGCTGGACGTGAAATGTATCCTGGATATCGAGCGCCACCGCAGGGCCAACATCAATGCCACTGCAGCGCGGTTTCTCCACGACGATCCAGCGCTTCTCGCGCCGGAGAAGAACGTGGGTTTCTTGCGGCAATGCGTCGCGCGCTTTCACAGTGTAAATTTTGCGGATCAGGATACGGGTCGTATGTATCTCAGCATCGTTTCCGGCACGGCCGTTTGGGCCGACGGGGAGTTACTCGCACGGTCACTTTCAAGCGCGGATACCCGCGCGGCGCTCGACGCTGTCGCACCGACAGCTGCCAGTTGCGCGAGTGCCGACGCGCGGCCGAAATACCTGCAAGAGATTGAGACGCCCGCGCACAGCCCGACACTGGGACGCTGGGGAAGCACCACCTGAGCCGCCGAGCCTAATCAGCGGGGACTTGAGTCACGCTTCGAGCGTCGTTGCCAGCAACTTAGCCAGCGCATACACCGTGTCGAGGTGCGGGGTCGACGTATGGGTCAAGCGGCCCAGTTCCACGACAGCGCCCAGCAGCGCATCGGTCTCCAGCGCGCGTCGCGCCTCTACGTCCTGCAACATCGAAGTCTTGTGGTGTCCGACCTTCTCGGCGCCGGCAATGCGCTTTTCGAGCGGTACGCGGAAGGTGATGCCGAGCTTGTTCGCGATGGTCTGCGCCTCGGTCATCATCGCCGCGGCCAGATTGCGCGTTAATGGGTACTGGCAAATCCCCGCCAATGTGGCACGTGACAATGCGCTGATAGGATTGAAGGTCATGTTTCCCCAAAGCTTCAGCCAGATTTCGGCGCGAATGTTATCGAGGATTGGAGCCTTAAACCCCGCCCTAATAAAACATTCCGAAATCCGCATCACGCGTTCGCTCGTCGTGCCGTTTGGCTCGCCGACCGGAAAACGGTCCCCCTCAATGTGTTTGACGATACCAGGGGCGATCAATTCCGAGGCGGGATAAACGACGCAGCCGACTACACGCTCAGGAGGAATGTTCGCGCCAATCACACCTCGGGGGTCGACGCTTTCGATCCGATGGCCACGCAGGTCACCGGCGTACTCGTGAAAGTACCAATACGGAACTCCGTTCTGCATCGGCACTACGGTCGTGTGTGGGCCGAATAGCTTCGGCACCTCGGTCGCGACGCTTTCCACCTGATGAGCCTTCATCCCTAGTATCACCAAGTCCTGCGGACCAACCGAGGCATAGTCGGCGGTGGCCACGACATCTTTTGCCACGAGCTCGGTACTGTCATGCATGACGAGCTTCATGCCACGGGCTCGAATCGCCTCGAGATTCAAGCCGCGCACAATAAATGTGACCTGCTCGCCCGCGAGTGCCAGCTTCACACCCACGTAGCCGCCGATAGCGCCGGCGCCAATAACCGTGATCTTCATCTAACCTCTTGTACAGCGATGCAGAAGCGCGCCCACCGCGCGGCCGATAAACTGCAGTGTAATCTACGGGCCAAGAATCCGGAATCGCCGGTCGCCCGTACTTACTGCATGGCCAGGTCGAACGCGGCGTTCATGTGCAGCGCCGACGCATTCGTATAGCGGACTCCATCGACGTTGAATGATGCCGTCCGTCTGTATTGCGGGTATGCGAGCAGCAGCTCCGTGCAGGCCAGGCAAACGGTCTGTGGCGCCGCAGACTGCGCAAACGAAATGCGCGCGATTCGAGCGATGCGCTCAGCGGCGTCCGCGAGCCTGTTAACGTGCAGGTCCGCAATCAGTTGCACAACCTCCTGTTCAGCCACACCTTGCGGAGCGGCGGCGTCAACGCCAAACCTCGCAAAAGCGTTGCGCAGCCTTTGCGATTTCATGGTGAAGGCGGTGCCTAGGACGAGAACGCGTCCAGGGTCGATGCGTGCGCAGTGCTCGGCTATAACCGCATACAGGTCGATCACGGGAATCCCGACGCCACGCACGATCGTCGCGAACCGGTGATGCGGCGTATTGCTCGCGAGTAACGCAAAGTCCGCGCCGCTCACAGCCAGGCGCAGCAGCGCCATACGGTGGTATTCATCAAACTTCGCCCAGGACGCCTCATCATCATCAGAGCCGAGGTATGAGATGGCTTTTTGTATATCCAGAGACTCGATGCTCATCTCGGGCGTCGACGGCGCGCGGCGCGAGTTTGGCGCGAGAGATTGCTGTTCGGCTCGATGGCAGAGATCCGAGTAATAGTCCACGGTGGATTGCCATCCGATGCCTCCTACGATACCGATCTTCTTCATCAAACGCCTATGCAGTCGACCATGAGGCCGCACGCGAAATGCTGGAAGTAACCTGGGCCGCAGACCGGGAGATTCCATTCGCGTATCCACGAGAACAGCAAGACCGCCGCGCACACCCTATGCGTTCGGTGGCAAAGTCGAGGCAAGACCAAACGTTCCCACGACTAACTCGACGAAATTTCTCTCTTCACGCAGGATTACGCGCCTGCTCTGCGCAAAATCAAAGTTATCGCGCGCGGCCGAATCTGCTCGCAACCGCCCGCGATACGTCTCGTAGGATGCAAGACTTTCGAAGCCGATGAAGCCCCACGCTATGTCGTTGGTGCCTTCGTGCGGCAGGAAATAGCCGACCAGGTGCCCGCCACAGCGCGGGATAATTCGAGCCCAGTTCTCGGCGTATGTCCTGAAGGCATCGCGCTGAAAGGGATCTATCTGATATCGGATCACACACATCAGTCTCATGGACGAAGTTCCTCGTTAGTCAGACTGGCAAGCGGTATCTGTCAGGGCCCCTCAGCAATGCAATGCGCTCACCGTGAGTTATCCACGACTTCGCGCGCCCGACTGGATTCATGGCTGAAAGTGTGCCCATAATTAAACATGCATGATTCGCCTGACAACGAAGTATGAATGTGGAACACCCCGCTGACCTTGCGGTCTCGAGAATCGCCGCTGCAATCGGCGAGCCGGCGCGGGCTCGGATGTTGTATTGCCTACTCGACGGGCACGCGCGCACCAGCACTGAGCTTGGAATTGTCGCCGAAGTGAGCGCGTCAACTGCGAGCGCGCATCTGGCGCGACTGAAGGCGGAGCGTCTGGTGAACGTCGTTGCGCAGGGCAAACATCGCTACTACCGGTTGGACGGGGAAAACGTGTCGGCCGCGCTTGAGGCGCTCATGGTGGTCGCAGGCCGGACAACCGAATCATTCGTACCCACCACCCCGAGCAGGCTGCGTCACGCACGGGCTTGCTACGACCACGTGGCTGGGAGCCTAGGTGTCTCGCTACACGATCGCTTCAATGAACTGAAGTGGCTCGAGCGCAGCTCCGACGACACCGCCTATGACTTGACCCTCGCCGGATCAAAAGCGCTGGCAATTCTTGACATTGATGTCGCGGCATTGCGGTCGTTGCGGCGGCGTTTCGCATATGCATGTATCGACTGGAGTGAGCGGCGGCCGCATATCGGCGGGGCGCTCGGAGCCGCGTTGCTGACGTGCGCGTTGAAACGCAACTGGCTGATCAAAGATCTCGACAGTCGCGCATTGCGCGTTACGCGGACGGGGCAGCGCGAATTCCACAGTCGCTTCGGGGTAAGTGCATGAGATTTGTGCTGCGGTCGTTCGGCATCGCAGCCACTACTTCGGCCAGACGCCGGTGGCGCGGGTCCTGGACTATGCACCTGCGAGCCGTTTTCGTAGCCTTCCATTCGGAGGCTCGTTCCTAGTTGCGAAACGAGCCGCGCGCCCGATTCTCGGCGTGCTTGCAACAGGAGGCTACGGACATCCGTAACCTTAAGCAGCAGATGGCAGAGCTGAAGGCTCTCAATCAAGACACTCTGGCTGATCTACAAAAGCTCCAGACCAAAAATCAGTCAGTCGCGCAGCGCGCTTAGGGAAGTGAGGAAGAACGAACCTATATAGCCGCAACGTTTCCGGCTCGACGAGTTATCTTCATCCGGACTACTGTGCTGCGGCGTCAATGTTTGGTCGCGGACACAACGCCAAGTTTGTCAGCGATATTGATCAACCCGACGAAAGAGTGGGCGTTCATCTTTCGCATCACTTTGCCTCGATGCGCCTTGACCGTGATCTCCGAGATACCGAGCATCCCGCCGATCTGCTTGTTCAACCAACCCGAGGTAACTAACGACATGACCTCCCGCTCGCGACGGCTGAGTGTCGCATAGCGGTCACGGAGTATCCGCATCTCTGCATCTTGATTTAGTGCAGTTTGGCTACAATCGAGAGCATGCCGGATGCTGTTCAACAGCGCATCGTGAAGGAATGGCTTGATCAGGAACTCGATCGCTCCCGCCTTCATGGCTTTGACCGTCAGTGGCACATCGCCGTAGGCAGTCATAAAGATGATGGGCAATTCAAGCCGATCGGCAACGAGCTTCTGCAGATCAAGACCATTGAGGTCCGGAAGATAGACATCGAGTATCATACAGCTCGGGACAAGCGTTCGTGGCTGCGACAGGAACTCCTGCGCGGAGGCGAATATCCTAGGCTCCCAGCCTGCGCTGCGGATCAGCAGTTCCAGAGACTCGCGCACGGAAATGTCGTCTTCGATGACAAAGACAACTGGAGCTGCATTCGATATGGCGGGTCTGGCTTCACGAGTACGTAGGCTCGCTGAACTATTCTCTACGATTGAAGAAACCATGGGATACCTCGTTTAGTTCATTCCCACTGCGGCATCGAGCGCCTCATACAATGCCGTATCGCTGAAGGGCTTGAAGAGGCACGCCGCCGCGCCCTGTTCGATCAAGTTCGAGCGGAGGGTTTCATCTGCGGGAGCCGTGATAAAGACGATCGGCATCTCTCGCTTCAGACGCCTCAGCTCCTTCTGAAGATCCGGTCCGGACATCCCCGGCATTCTGACGTCGAGCAGCAGGCAGGTCGTCTGCTTGATGCAATCGGACGCGAGAAACTCCTGCGCCGAAGAGAACGTCCGGACCGCAAAGCCAAACTCCCTTAGCAGGTCCGGCAGTGATTCCCGCACCGACTCATCGTCGTCGACGACCGACACAAGAGAGCATGTAACCCTTACCATCTCCCGCGCCTTCCACCCCATTCCAAGTCCCATGTTCATATTGCCTTGTGGTGGGATCATGCGCTTCGCAGGGGCCAAAGCATCTAATACTCTTGTATAGGTCGTCACCTTGATGCGGTAGCCGGCCTCGCAGAATCGGGCCATGAAATCCTTACGGGGTCGGTGAAGGCGTTCGTGCGATCGGAGTACACGTCTGGAGGCAAAGCGAATCCGCTAGAGATTCGCGCAACGCGTGAGTATCAGGTAAGGGGACTACCAGCCGTTGGACGTCCCGCGACTAGGGAGAAGCAACCCGAGCGCGACCACTCGATGGAGTGTCAGCCGTTCGGTGCACGGGAGAGGCAAAGTTTCGTGGCCATAGTCACCAGGTCGGCGAGCGAGTCGGCTTGCATCTTTCGCATGAGGTTGCCTCGGTGTATCTTTACCGTGATCTCGCTGATTTTGAGCGCGCCGCCGATCTGCTTATTCAGCTGACCACGCGCGACCAGCCCCATAACCTCTCGTTCGCGCCGGGTGAGCGATCCGTATTTGTCTCTGAGCGATCGCATCTCGATCTCAAGTGTGAGTGCAGTCTGGCTGCGCTCGAGCGCATGCCGGATAGCACTCAATAACACCTCGTCTGCGAATGGCTTCGTCAGGAACTCCACGGCGCCTGCCTTCATTGCCCGGACTGTCATAGGAACGTCGCCGTACCCTGTGATGAAAATGATGGGCATTTCGACCCGATCGCAGACGAGCTTCTGCAGATCGAGACCATTGACGCCCGGAAGGCCGACATCAAGTATCAGGCAGCTCGGCGCGAGTAATCGTGGGCGTGCGAGAAATTCCGTTGCGGACGCAAATACCTGCGGCTGCCAGCCCTCGAAGCGAATTAGCGCGTCTAGCGACTCACGCACCGACACGTCGTCATCTACAACGTACACGATCGGTGTCGTGTTGTGTACCACGACCTCGGACTTCGTCCGATGTAGGGAGTTAACCTGGCGCGCGACAGTGTTGGGCCGATCAGAATGCCGGTACCGCACAGCATACCTCCCCGGGCGAGTCGTCGCTCTGGGCGCAGCTCACGCGCTCAGGCCGGATGGAATGGAAAATGAAAACGTGGCACCCGGCCCGTCATTCGGTACGGCCCAGAGGCGGCCACGATGACTCTCGATGATGGACCGACTGACGGATAAGCCGATTCCCATACCTCCACTCTTGGTTGAGAAGAACGGCTCGAACAATCGCTCCACATCCTGAGACGCGATGCCCACTCCCGCATCTTGCATCGTCAGGCGTACATGATTGTCTTCGGTTCGCTCGGTTCTGATCACCAGCTGCCGCGGGTGATCCTCGATGTCGCTCATCGCGTCGGCAGCGTTCAGCAGCAGATTCAGGACGACCTGCTGAAGCTGGACACGATCGCCAGCGACGGGCGGGAGCTCCTCGTCGAGTTCAGGCCGCAAGACGACCCCGCTTCTCTGAAGTTGACTCAACGATAGCGCAATCACCTCTCGGGTTGCCTCATTCAGGTCCACCGGCTCAGTCGTGGAGCTCTTTTTGACAAAGAAAGTACGCAATCGCGTGATTACATCACACGCACGGTTGCCGTCGCGTATCGTGCGGCGCGCGGTCTCGCGCGCACCGTCCACATTTGGTGGATCTGCGGCCAGCATTCGAAGACACGTGTTGGCGTTGGTGAGAATCCCTGCAAGGGGTTGATTGACTTCATGTGCAATCGATGCCGCCAATGCGCCCATGCTGGTGATCCTGGCCACGCGGGCGAGTTCCGATCGCGCGTTGACTAGAGCCTCTTCCGCCCGGCGGCGCTCTGTGACGTCCTGAATCGCACCGATATACTCGAGCCGTCCAGCCTCATCTCGGGTTCCGTGAGCGATCATATGCAGGTACTTGATCGAGCGGCCGGGTAGCAGCAGTCGGAACGAGTAGTCAAAGTCCCCGCCGTCGCGGGTCGCCGCGTCAAAGATATCATTGACCACCGACAAATCTTCCGGGTGGACTCGAGTGCGGATGAGGTCAAGTGTTACGGGCGCGTGGGGGTCAAGTTCAAAAATGGGATGGAGGTGTTCCGACCATGTCATTTCGTTCGTGGCCACCCGCCAGGAAAAGCTGCCGGTTGAGCTGATGTGCAAGGCCTGGGCGAGAAATGCCTTGCTGCGCCGCAAATCTTCTTCCGATCGCTTGCGTTCCGTGATGTCGCGCACGTAGCCAGTGAAGGATGGGGGTCCGTCCAACGAAATGCGTGTGATCGCGAGCTCGACGGGAAATTCGGTCCCGTCGGCACGTGTCGCCGTCAGCTCCAGACGCTTCCCCAGCACTCGCTCATCGCCTGTAGCCAGGTAGCGGGCTAATCCACGCTTATGGTGTTCGCGCAGCGATGGCGGGATCATGATATCGGCCAGCGCCCTTCCGAGAACCTCTTGCCGACGATAGCCGAAGGTGCGCTCCGCAGCCGGATTAAACTCAGTGACGCGTCCTTCGTGATCCATCGTCACAATGCAGTCAAGTGCCGAGTCGAGGATCGCGGCGTTGCGCGCCTCACTGCGTTTTAGGTCCTTCTCCTCGTGATGTGCAGTGCCTTCCCTCCGCTCAGCAAGCTGTTTTTTGAACTCTTCGTTCGCTGCGGCAAGTTCTGCAGTGCGTTGCGCGATCCGTTGATCGAGTTCGTCCGCAGCCCGCTTCTGTTCGCTCAGGAGCCGTGCTTGTTGTAACGCGAGCGCTGCATGTTGCGCCGCGACGTTCAGAAGCACGCTCTCGGCCTGCCGCGGAAAATCCGGTCGCTGCGCCCCTGCGACCAGCTCTCCGAGTTCACCCTGAAGTCCCAGTCGCAGCGGCACAATCGCAATGTTGCCGTCTTCCAGGGGGTTCCGTACCAACCGAGGCCATTGCTGTGGGTCGTGTCCCAACCAAAAGCGGAATTCTTGGCCAATCAGTTTCGCGTGGGTTGTTGACTCCGGCGAACGCATGACCCGCGCCATCTCGACAGGTTCCGCGCCGTCCTGGTTTTTCAACCGCACATAGACGATATCCAGGCTGAGAAAATCCAGGAGCGCATCGAGAAGAGTACCAACAATCTGCGGTGGCTGGCCGTCGCTGCAGAGGGCGGGGAGAGCCAGAATGCCCTCCAGATTATTAATGTAGCGCTGAAGACGCGTGATCTCTTCGCTCAGATGTTCGAGTTGCGCTTGCATGCCGGAGGGCAGCCGAGGTTTATCGCAAAGCGCCCGAAAATAGCCTGCTAGCATCCCTTGACGGTCTGCAGCGGCAGATCCTCTCGTCGGCGTTTCGATGGTGCCGGCGGCGCCGTTCGGCGTGGTAGTGAAACCCTCGTTTATTTTTCTTGATGTTCATGACCATCGCGTCTCAACTCGCGCCGATCCCTTATGGCTCTGGATTGATCAGCCCGAATCCAAGTTAGCATAATCCGACGACAAGCTTGTGACGAGGCTACAGGGGAACGTGAATGCTGCGCTGCAACGACGTGGAGAAAGTCAGGCGTCTCCGCAGCTTAGATTTCGGCCAGCGACTAAACCGTAGGCGTAACTGTTCCCGCCGCGGGGCGCGCGAGGCTTTGACCGACCTGTCAATCTGAGATACCAGCGAAGAAGAAATTCGGGCTCATGAACTAGACGCTGTCCCAACTTTGATTCATACACAACAGACGAAAGGCCGCCTCTGGCGCGGTTTCGAAGTACCTATGGAACCCAGGCGTAGGTTAATAAATTGAGATGTCGCTCAAAGAGTGCTTCCTTAGAAACCAGCTCAGAGTAGGACCGACCGTGCTCGTCGGC
>Ga0302325_10017686_pt1 | contig 15057 bp, 17 predicted proteins | sample Palsa_T0_2_FD_201948 | JGI IMG/M metagenome (GOLD analysis project Ga0302325, IMG submission 201948) | Peat permafrost microbial communities from Stordalen Mire near Abisko, Sweden - Palsa_T0_2 | ecosystem: Environmental > Terrestrial > Soil > Palsa > Peat permafrost | place: Sweden: Abisko... | reverse complement strand
TTTGCGCGCCTGGATTCGCACGCGCTCGACAGTTTCTACTACTACACCAGCGATGCGCAGACCTCGCACTCCTATCATCTGGAGAATCTGCGTATCGGGTATCGGCGCGGCGCCTGGACCGCAAGTGCCTGGGTGCGCAATCTATTCGGTGTGCGCTACGCCCAGCAGGGCTTCTATTTTGGCCTGATACCCCCGAACTATCCCAACCAGTCGTTTCTGCAGCAGGGCGATCCGCGCCAGATCGGGGTCACGATCAGTTACGATCTGCCGCATGAGCGGTAGCGTGCGCGTGTTCCAGGTCGATGCCTTCACCTCACAACGCTTCTGCGGCAATCCCGCCGGTGTGGTGCTCGACGCCGATGTGCTATCGGACCGCGACATGCAGGCGCTCGCGCGCGAGCTCAACAACGGCGATACCGCATTCCTGCTGCGGCCGGATGCGCCGGATCACGATTTGCGGGTGCGATTCTTCACCCCGCGCCGAGAGGCTACGTTCGTGGGCCATGCCACGCTGGCGGCGCACGCGGTTCTGGCATCGCTGCAGCTCGCGCCGCGCCGCCGGCAAAAGCAGCAATCCGGCCTGGTTGAAGTCGATACTTTCGCCGGTGAAGCGCCGCGCATTGCGATCCACCTACCCCCGCCGCAGCTCGGACGGGCGCTCGCGCCGCATGAACTCGAGGCCGTGCTCGCGGCACTGTCGCTCGGGCACGCGGATCTGGACCCACGCTGCCCGCCCATGATTGCCGGTCACGGCAGCACACGGCTGCTGCTCGGAGTGCTCGAGGCCGCGGTGCTGGGCCGCGTGCAACCGGATCTGTCGCGCCTGAGTGCGCTATCGGCCCAGATCGGAGCGTCAGGCTATTTTTTATTCACCTTGCATCCTTCGCAGGCCGCAGTATTCAGCGAGGCACGCATGTTCTGCCCGGCTCTGGGTATCGACGAGGATCCGGTCAGCGGCAACGCCCACGCGCTGCTCGGCGCATACCTGCTGCATCACCGGCTGATTGTGCCGGCGGCCACGGGCGGCCCTTCAGAGTGCGAAACGCTCGAGTTCACCGGCGCGCAGGGCCACTATCTCGGACGGCCGGGCCGAGTCACCGTGGCGCTGCAATTCGAGCAGCGTGTGTTGCGCTCGGTGAGTATCGTGGGCGAGGCTGTCATCGTGTTCGCTAGCACGCTCGATTTCTAGAAAGTTTTACAACCCTGGATCCGACTGCCTCCTATCCCGTAGCATTGGCCCATGCCCACGAGCGAGGATTGGGAGCTGCCGCAGGCGCTGCGCCCTCGGCAGGAGAGCCTGCAGTTCGATCTGCAGAGTGTTTATCGCTCGGTCGTGCTGCTGCATAGCGAGACCAGCGAGGATGCCTATACGGCTTCGATTCTCGGCACCGATCGCCTGGGTCACGGAGTTGTGATTAACAGCGCTGCGCGCAAGCTGGTGCTCACCATCGGCTACTTGATCACCGAGGCGGAATCGATCTGGCTCACCGACTACGATGGCAAAGTGGTCGAAGCGTGTCCGCTGGCGTTCGATCCGATCAGCGGTTTCGGTCTGGTTCAGCCGCTCGGAACTCTGGACGCCCCGGCCCTGGGACGCGGTTCAGCCAGCACGCTCGCGGTCGGCGACCGGGTGATCGTCGCCGGACACGGCGGTGCGCGCCATTCGCTCGAAGCGCGGCTGATCGCGCGGCGCGAATTCGCGGGCTATTGGGAGTACCTGCTCGAGGAGGCGCTGTTCACTGCCCCGCCGCACCCTCAATGGGGCGGCACGGCACTCGTCGGCGAAGACGGCCTGCTGCTCGGTATCGGCTCGCTGTTCGTCGAGGAATCGATGGCGCAGGAGCGCTTCGATGCCAACATGTTCGTGCCGATAGACCTGCTGGGCCCGGTGCTGGAGGAGATGGCCGAAATCGGCCACCCGCGCCGCCAGCCACGCCCCTGGCTGGGCCTTTACACCGCGGAGCAGGCCGAGCACGTGATCGTGGCCGGGCTCACCCGTGACGGACCGGCACATCGGGCCGGCCTGCACCCCGGGGATTTGATCGTCGAAGTGGCCGGCCAACGCGTGTTCTCGCTGCCGCAATTTCTGCGCAGCGTGTGGAGCAGCGGCGCCGCGGGCGCGCAGGTATCACTGACTCTCGCACGAGGCCGCGAGTCGCTACACGTCACAGTCATTTCGGCCAGCCGCGAAGATTTCCTCAAGAAACCGCTCAAACACTGACGGCGCGCAGCTCGCGCCGATAGGCGTGCATGCGCTGCTGGTAGTGCGCCGCGCCCTGCGCGATCATCGCCAGATCCTCGGGCGTCACCCTGCGTACCAGCTTCGCCGGCGCACCCATCATGACCGAGCCGTCGGCGATCTGCCGGTCCGGCGGCACCAGCGCGCTGGCGGCGATGATGCAGTGGCGGCCGATGCAGGCCCGATCCAGCACGATTGCGCCATTGCCGATCAGAGTTTCATCGCCGATCAGACAACTGTGCAGCATGACCATATGCCCGACCGTCGCATCGCGCCCAATCAGGGTTGGCGAGCCGGCATCGGCGTGGATCACGCTGCCATCCTGCACGTTGCTGCCGGCGCCGACTTCGATCACTTCATCGTCGGCTCGCAGTACACAGTTGAACCATACGCTGGCGCCGGCCCGCAGTATCACCGAACCAATCAACTGCGCGCCGGGGGCAACGTAGAAGTCCTCACCCGCCGTCTGCAACCGTCGCTCGCCCAGCGCAAAGATGCCTGCACTCATGTGTGTTCGTCCCCGGTTGATGACGCCGCGGTCCACGCGCGCCCGCGATGCCGGCGGCGTGCCGCCAGCATGCACCAGGCTGCCTGCAGCGTCACCAAGCCACCCAGCAGGAACGGCGCGCTCGGGCCGAAGCGCTGGAAGATGGATCCCGAGATGAACGGTGCCGCCACCCGCGCCAGCGAAGTGCCGACCTGGTAGGTGCCAAGAATTGCGCCGCGGTTGTGCGCCTGCGCTTCATGCGAAGCCAGCGCCGAGCCGCTGGGTGTGAACGCGCCTGCGCCCAGGCCGCACAGTACCAGTCCAGGCACCGTCAGCAGCAAACTGCTCGACAGCGCCAGCGCGATCATGCCGCACACCCAGCAGGCGATTCCGGCCAATGCCAGCCGGTATTCCCCGAGGCGCGGCACCAGCCGTCGCACGCCAATCGTTTGCATGGCCACCGCGACAATAGCCAGCGCCAGTATCGCCAGCCCGACCGTGCGCGGTCCGACGTGATAGCGATCCATGGCCCAGATCGCGAACGTGGAATCCAGCATCGATTGCGAGAATGTGACCAGCAGCACGGCCAATGTGAGCCAGCGCAGCACGGGTCGTTCGCGCAACAGGGTCAAGCGCGAACTGCGCGCCTCGAGCGAATGGCTGGCGCGCTGCTCGGCGGTGCGGCTTTCGGGCAGCATCAACCATACCAGCAGCACAGCCACCAGGCTCAAAGCGGCCGAGACTAGCGCCGGCAGTAGAAAATTCGCACCTTGCAGCTGCTCACCGGCCAAGGCACCGCCGATGGCCGGTCCCAGCATGAAGCCGATGCCGATGGCAGCACCGACCATTCCAAGACTGCGGGCGCGATCAGCGCTCGAACTTATGTCCGAAGCATAGGCCATCGCCGCCGCGATGTTGCCGGCCATGAATCCAGCGAGCGCACGCGCGACGAACAGCATCGGTACGGTCGTGGTCGAGGCCAGCAACAGATAAGAGCCGCACGCGCCAAGCATGCTGGTGATCAGAATCGGGCGCCGTCCGTAGCGATCGCTGAGCGCGCCCCACAGCGGCGCCCCCAGCAGCTGGAACAGCGAGTAGGTGCCCAGAATTGGCGTGATCAACGCCGGTGAAGCGCCGAACTGCGTCGCCATGTACGGAATCAGCGGGATCAGAATCCCGAATCCCAGCACATCGATCACGCAGACGACGAACAGAGCGCGCAACGCGATCAGCCTATGCGGGGCAAATCAATGACCCGGCACCAGCCGCTGCAGATCCGTGGTGTCGCCACGCTGCATCGGCCGATCGGAGAGCGCCCGGATTACGAGGTTGGGCAAACGCGTTTCATCCCATACTGTTGGCGCGGCGGCCGCCGGCGCGGCGGCACCGAAAAGCACTGCAAGTTTCAATTGCGGCACCAGCCACAGTCGCCAGCGTCCCGGTCCGCGAACAAAAAACACCCCATCGGCGGCGAACGGCTCGGCGCCGCGTGCGGTGGCGGGCAGTTCCACGCCGAAGCCACGCACGGCGTCCAGGGAAACCGGCCGCGCCATGCGCTGCACCCATCCGGGTGGCACCAGCTGTTTGCCCTCGAAGCGACCGTCATCCACGAGCAGGCTGGCAATGCGCATCCAGTCGAGCACGCGCGCGTGAAAACAACAGTCCGCCGGTGTCGCCGCGCCGATCGCCGGCAGCGCGATCCAGGCTGGCGCGGCATTGACCCGACTCCACAGTTTCCGCGACAGGTAGAGCTCGTAACGCTGCTGCGTTCCGGCTTCGATCGCGGTGCGCAGCGCGATCGCATCAAAGCCGTGCAGCGCCTGTGGCAGCAGTGCTCCGTCCTTTACGGCCGCAGCAGTCGTAAGCGCCAGCAGCACCTGCGCGAACGGTCCTGAATCGACCACAGTGTCCGCCGTGAAGCCACCCTGGTAGCGTTCAAACACGAGGTGATCGTCGCGCATGACCACCAGCACCTGCAGCCCAGCGGCAGTGTCGTCGTGGACCGCGCGCTCAAGCGCTGCGGCATCGATCCGCTCGTCCGCGGGCTGCGCGCGCGCCAGACCGCCGGCATCGCCACCCGCTACCGCCACGCGCGGCGCCGTCGGCGCTGGTTTATGCAACAACATGGCAATCAGCAGCCCCGCGGCCAGCAGCACGGCGATGAGCACCAGCGCTGCGCGCCGGCTCATGCTCGCGGCTCCCGGGCGCGCCCGGCCGCGCGCCTGACCGGTCCGCAATACACGGCCCGGCCGCGCGCGAGTTCGAGTTCATGCGTGACCTGCGCCGGCCACTCATCGATGTGGTGCGTTGTCATAACCGCGGTCGCGCCGGCAGCGATCGTGCGCTCTACCAAGGAACGCAGCGCCGCGCGTGTGCGAGCATCGAGGCCAGCATAGGGCTCATCGAGCAGCAGGATATCAGGCTCGTTGACCAATGCGCGCGCGAACAGTATCCGTCGCATCTGGCCGTAGGACAGGCTGCGAAGCGCGCGTGCGGCCAGCGCCGCGGCGCCCACACGCCGCAAGGCCCGCAATACGCGCCGCCGCTCGCCAGCGCGCACACTCTCGTTGAGACCAACGCTGGCGTGCAAGCCTGAGGCGACCATATCCGCAACCGGCAGATGACGTGGATAGATTGCCTGCAGTTCCGGCGCGATGAAGCCCACGCGGCGCTGGAAACTCTGCAGTGGCACGCCGGATTCCATACCTGCGCGGAGGATGGCGCCGCCAACCGCCACGCCGAGCTCACCGTAGAGGGTCTGCATGAAGCTGGATTTGCCGCTGCCATTGGCGCCGTGCACAAGCCAGCACTCGGCAACGCGCACGTCGAGTGAGATATTGCGCAGCACTGGCGCGCCCTCGCGCCATATGCTCGCGCGCCGCAGCGAAATCACTGCCGCACCCGATCTGCGCGCTCGCGCCGATTGGCCAGCGTGCGCGCCGCCGACTTCGGCGGCCAGCAATCTGCGGGCTGCGCGGCGCCAGCGCGCTGTCAGTGCGCCGTGGGCGATGATTCTGCCGGCCTGAATCTGACACAGATGGGTGGCAAAGGCCGGCACGTCTTGCAAACGGTGTGTCGAGAGCACCCAAGGAAGTGCCGAGCGGCTCAGCCGCCGCAGACCGTGCAAGACGCGCTCGCGATTATCGCCGTCCAATCCGCTAAATGGCTCATCGAGCAGCAGCAGCTTTGGCCGCCACGCCAAGGCGCGCGCCAGCAGCACCAGTCGCCGCTCGCCATAGGAGAGCGTCAGAAAGCCTCGGTGCGCCAGGGATTCGATATGAAACTGCGACAGCACCCGGGCAACCTGACGCCGGTCTTGGGCGCTGAACGGCGCGAGCGGAATGTCGGTGCGATGCAGCCCGGTCGCGACGACGAGTTCCACGCGATGGTTCCACTCGTAATGTTCGTAGCGATCCTGGCGTTCCGCGCCTACATAGGCCAGCTCTTCTTTGATTCCGTACGGATCATCGAAGCTTTCGAGGCCGTAACGGTATCGCCGCGGTGCTGTGCGGCTCGGCGTCGGCCAGACGTCGCCGGCGAGCAGCTTGAGCAACTGCGTCTTGCCGGCGCCGTTCGGACCCATGAGTACCCAGCGCTGCCCGGGCCGGATGTGCCAGTCGATTCCGCGCAGTACCATCCGCACGCCGAGCTTAAGGCGCACGCGGCGTAATTCCACCTCGATGAAGCGCGCGCCGGAGCGCGGGCGGCTCTGGACCAAAACCGAATTCCTGAACGATCCAATGGCGCCACTGTAGCATCGTGGCCCCAGCGTTCAGCGCAGTTCGCGTGGGCAAAAAAAAACGCTGTCGACATTCGGCGCCCACCGCGGGGGGTGTGAGGTAAGCGCTATTGCCGACAGCGTTGCCGTTGGCCTGAATCAGGCCGCACTTGCAGACGAAATCGCCTAGTACTATCTCCGAATGCAACCGATATGCCAGCGACGGCTCTCCGGGCCGGCAGCAGAGGCGTAATCTGCGGGCAGAGGAGTTTTTTCCAGCCTCAATAAGGGCTTAAAACCGCAGGTTGCCGCTCAAAGCTGTGGTTCGAGGCCCGATGGGCGCCATGCTGCGGCCCCGCGCTCAGCCCTTAAGGCGCGTAATTGACCCGCAAAGGCGCAATCGTGCGCCGTCACGCACCATCGAGGGGAAACCGGCACAGCACGTCGGCAAGCGCTGACCGCGATATCGGCCGGAGTGATGGCTCGCGGGTCGCGGCTTCGCCCTATGCTCACTGCGCATCTCACCATCCCGGAGGAACTGCCATGAGCGAGAAAAGCCAGCGCCCGTCGAGCCCGGAAGTCCAGGGCGAAGGAGATTACGAGGCCGCCCGCCGGTATCGTAAGGAAGTGGGTGAATTTCTCGAGCACGCCGATGTCGACGCGATTGCGAAACAGGCCGCGCCGCAGTCGGCCTTGGAAGCGCGCGAGCTGGCACTGGCAGCGGATCGCGGCCTGAAGCGCTCAAAAGGGGACGATTCTGCCGATGTCGGCGCGATGAATCCGGGCCGCGAGGACGACGAAAAACCCTGAGGCGCGTGCGGCGGCTACGCCGCTCCCTGCAGTTCGAGCACGGGCAAGCGGGTGCTGGTGGCGCCAGCGCGCTCTCTGCGCAGCACGCCGGCGCGCATGCTCGCGAGTTCCTCAGCATGTGCCACTTCCACGGCCAGAATGGATTCGAGCAGCTGCCGAGTGACCGGGTCGCTGGTGCCCAGATACTGCACAATCTCACGATAGCTCTGAATGGCGATGCGTTCGGCGATCAGATCTTCTTCGAGCATATCGGCCAACGTGTCGGCCTCGATATCATCGGAATCATCGGGATGCGTCGCTACTACCGGGCACGAATTCGGCTCGCCGCCGAGCTGCAGGATGCGCTCGGCGATTTGATCTGCATGGCCCTGTTCTTCCTGCGCGTATTTCAGGAATTCCGCCGGGACGCTCGCAGCCACCGCCCCGCCGGCCATGATCGAATGCCGCCGGTAGCGCAACACGCAGATCATTTCGGTGCTGAGGGCCTCATTGAGCAGCCGCAGGATGGTCGACGGCGCGCCCGTCACATCAGCCGTCACCGCACTGTCCTGAATAAGTTGGCGCGCGCGACGGCGCATTTCGGCTACTTCGCTCAAAAATGGATAGAGGCTTCTGCCCAGTTCGGGAGTGTCGAGATTAGCTGACATGGTCGGTATGCCCCCAAACCCAAGTTATTCGTGTAACTATTACCAGCACTCAGCGAAAAATTCTGCGTACCAGGTAGCGCTTTACAACACTGCCCAATAACGGCGCCATCGGCGCCAGCCGCTCCAGGGCTTTGAATAAGCCCGGACGCAGCAACGTCAATCCCAGTACGGCGCCGCCTAACAGCGCCCTGCCGCCCGAGCCCATCGCAGCACGCATAATCGCGCTGCGCGGAAACGCATGGCCGCCCGCCCCGCTGTCGCCCTTCAACTCCTTTGCCAGTGCGACAATCTCGGTGCGCGAGAGGCGCAGGCGCTCGATGGCATCCGTGACGGCCTCACTCGCCATGTGTCTCCTGTGCCGGCTGGGCATGCTCTACGCTGGCCAGCGATGGGTACAGCACTGCCAGCTGGCGCAGATCCTCGTGCCATTCGGCCTGCAGCCGTTGAAATGGTCGCGGTTGGCCGCGCGGCGTACTGGTGTTCGCATACCAGACACCGGTCAGCGCCACCAGCGCGAAGCCGACGCACAGCGCGCCGATGGCATTCAAACGCTGCGGACCGTCCCAGGCCGCTGCGATAATCCATACGCAGCCCATGAGCGCCGCCACGCCACCCGCCGCTACCACGATCGCCAGTCCGAGCAACTGACGGCGCGCCGAACGCACCGCGTCCGCCGCCTCGTCGCTCAACAAATCGCCATAGGCCACGAGGTGCCGCAACAGCACCGGAAGCAGTCGAAGCAATACCTCGAGCACCTACGGCCAATGGTCTGAGGCTAGCGGCGCGAGGAGACGGCGGTCACACCGACTCCGACGATCAGTCCGATTGCCGCGGCCAATCCGATTGCGGTCCAGGGCCGGTCATGCACGTATTCGTCGGCCTGACCGGCGGCAGCGCGGGCTCGTTCGCGCAACGAGTCGGTGCTGTCGCTCGCCAGACGGCGCACGTCACCGAGTGCACCGACCACTTTGGCCCGCGCACGGGCTACATCGGCATCGGAAACATTGCCGACGCGCTTGACCAGATCCTCGACATCGGCCAGAAACGCGCGCAGTTCATCGCCTGCGTAATCCTTCACATTGCCGGCTCGCCGTCGGAAATCGCTGGCCGCCTCTTTGCCGGCGCGATGGATGGTGTCAGCTGTGTCATTGGAATTGGCATTCATAAGAATTTTCTCCGGATGGCATTCAGATCGTTCACGAGCGCGCGAGTCCGCCGACCAGCAGCGCGACTACCGCACCAATCACGAACAGGAAGAACAGTATGCGCGCAATGCTGGCTGCACCGGCAGCGATACCGGTGAAACCGAGCACTGCAGCAATGATGGCGACGACAAAGAATACCGCTGCGTAGTAGAGCATTGCGAACTCCCGGTCGATTCGTTGCCACTGCCTGGAGCCAGCATGCCACTGTGTATTGGGCTATATTGTCCGCTGTGCGCCGCAAGCGCTGTAGGATGAGGCTCACAGTCGCGACACCATGATCCGCCCCAGTCGTTTCTCGCGCGCGATCGCGCTGTCGATCGCCTTCGTGCTGCTCGCGGCGCTGGTCATCATCGCCGAGATAGCACAGAGCGGCCAGAAGGAAATCGACGGTCGCATCGCCGTGTCACAGAAGCGCCAGATCCTGCTGGCCGAACTGCTGGAGCAACTGTCGCAGGCCGAAGCAGGCCAGCGCGGATACCTTCTGACCAGCAATGAGAAATACCTTCAACCCTATCAGAGCGCGCGCGATCGGATCGAACCGACTCTGGATCAGCTGGGAAATCTGTTCCGCGATAACGATGATCGTCTACTGGTCAGCCCCGAGCAGCGCAACACCCTGAGGCATCTGCGGGTGCTGGTGGGTGCCAAGCTCGCTGAACTTGGCGCATCACTGGAGCTATACACCTCGCAGGGGCCGGAGCAGGCTATGGTCCTGGTGCGCACGGATCTGGGCAGCAGCGCCATGAATGACATTCGTGCCGCGGCGGTGGTCCTGCGCGAGGCCGAGCGAACTGAGGTCAATGCCGAGATCGCGCGAGCGGAACGCCTGCGATTGATCTCGCGGGCGCTGATGGCCGTGGTGGTGCTGCTCAACATCATCCTGCTGATCGTCGCCGCGGCGCTGCTGGCGCGTCAGGCACGCCGTCGCGCCGAACTGACCGAGCAGCTGGCAAATGAGAATGAAGAGCTCGAGCGGCGCGTGCGGCGCCGCACCACCGAGCTTTCCGCGCTCTCCAGTCATCTGCAGCAGCTGTCCGAGAAGGAGAAGGCCTCGCTTGCGCGCGAACTGCACGATGAGCTCGGCGGCCTGCTGATCGCCGTCAAGATGGACGTCTCGTGGCTGCGAAAGCGTTCGCCGAGCGCTTTGGAGCCCGATATCCAGACGCGCTGGACGCGAGTGCTCAAAGTGCTCGACGACGGCGTCGACTTCAAGCGGCGCATCGTCGAGAGCCTGCGGCCAACTCTGCTCGACAACATGGGACTGTTGCCGGCGGTGCGGTGGATCACTCAGGAAACCTGCAGCCGCGCGGGCTTGCACTACACCGAATCCTATCCGGATCCCGAGCCGCTGCTGGTCGACGATGCGGGCATCATGGTGTTCCGTCTGGTGCAGGAGTCTTTGACCAATATCGTCAAGCACGCGCAGGCCACTGAGGTCAGGGTCGAACTGGCAGTGAGCGACAGCGAGCTGACGGTGCTGATCGCCGACAACGGAATGGGCATAACGAGCGAGCGGCGCGAAGCGGTCGGCGCCCATGGCCTCGCGACCATGCGCCACCGCGTGCGCAGCTTCGGCGGGCATCTGGAAATCGATTCGCTTGCGCCCAACGGTACGCAGGTTCGGGCGCGCCTGCCGCTGGCGCTGATACTGAGGCCACAACCCGTGCTGCCATTGCCGGCAGTCGCGAGTCAGTAGAATTCAATTCAGCTTGTCTTCCTCGGACGCAGCCGATGGTGCAGTCGACGCATCGGGCAACTCAGCACCTATTTGCTGCAGCAAGGTTGGCAGGCGTTCGAAGTCACGCAGCTTGTCCAGGAAATGCCGCGCTCCGAGCGCGGCCGCCGCCCGGCGGTATTCAGCCAGATCGTAGTTGGTCAAGACGATGACCACGGTCTTCTTGACCCTGTCAGCCGGAATGGCGCGCAGCACGCCGAAGCCGGTGCCCTGGCGCAGATGCAAATCCAGCAGCACCACATCCACCGGCTGGCGCTGCAGTGCAGCGACCGCGTCGGCCTCGCTGTCCACGGTACCGGTCAACTGGACTCCGGGTACGCTGAGCAAAGTCTCGCGCAGCCGCTCCGCCAGCACGCGCGAGTCTTCGACCAGCAACACTGAAAGATTACGCGCGTTCATCTCTGCCGGCTGTGTCTGCAGACCACCGAATGCATTCATGGGAAGAGATTAGGGTCACCGTTGCGTCGTAGTAAAGCGGATTACCGCGCTGATGTGTGATCGGACACAGCCTACAAGGCCGTCCCGCCCCAGCTCACTGGATAATGCCATTTCGCAAAGCGTAGGTCGTGATGTCGGCATTGGTAGTCAAACTCATTTTCTCCAAAATCCGCGTACGGTAGGTGCTTACGGTCTTGACCGATAGACATAATTCATCGGCAATCGATGAAACCGCGCGGCCCGCCGCCAGCTTGCAGAAAATCTGAAATTCGCGCTCGGACAGGCGACGGTGCAGCGGCTGATCGTTATCTCCGTTCAGATCCGACAGCAGCAGCTCGGCAAGGTTGGCGCTGACGTAGCGGCGTCCCTGCATCACAGCTCGGGTGGCCTTGAGCAGTTCTTCCGGTGCACACTCTTTCGGCAGATAACCGCCGGCGCCGGCCTTGAGCACGTTGATGGCATACTGGCGTTCGGGGAAGCCGCTCAGTACCAATACCTTCGTCTCCGGGTAACTGGCGCGCACATAGCGCAGGATATCCAGACCACTGCGGTCTGGCATGTTGATGTCCAGAATGACCAGGTCCCAGCTTCCCGAGCGCAGTTGATCGAGCGTCTCGTTGCCCGAAGCCGCTTCGCCGATTTCGGTGATGCTGCGATCCTCGTTGAGAAACTGTCGCAAACCGGCGCGCACCATCGCATGGTCGTCGGCGATCAAAACCTTTGACATGATCTCATCCTCCCCGGTCCAACGTTATTTCTGTCAAATGGAAAATCGAGGGGCGTATGTGGAATTTCAAGCCTGTGCTCCGATTGCCTGGCGCTCGTAGGCTGCCAGCTTGTTATACAGTGTTTTGAGACTGCATCCCAGCATTCGTGCAGCACGGTTCTTGTTGCCGCCCCAATGCGCCAAAGTGGCTTCGATCAGCCATTGCTCGGCTTGCGCCAACGAGGAGCCGATCGGCACTTGAACGCAGCCCTCGGCGGCGGGCGTTCGAACGCGATCGGTGCTCGCGGCGTGAATGTTCATCGGTTGCAGTTCGAGTTCCTGCTCGCACAATATGAACGCACGCTCGATCGCGTTTTTCAATTCGCGCACATTTCCGGGCCACGGATACTCGCGCAGAGTTTGGCGTGCGCCGGCATTGAAGCATTTGGTGCTGCCGTGGCGCACGTTGAGTTCGTTGAGGAAGTGATCGGCCAGCAGCCCGACATCCTCGCCGCGCTCGCGCAACGGTGCCAGGCTGATCGGAAACACCGCCAGCCGGTATAACAGGTCTTCACGCATGGCGCCGTCCCGCACCGCCTGCACCGGCGAGCGATTGGTGGCCGCCACCACGCGCACGTCGGTGTGCAGCTCCTGCGAACCGCCGACGCGGAAGTAGCGCTGGGTCTCGAGAAAGCGCAACAAGCGCGTCTGCATGTCGGCGCTCATCTCCGTGACTTCATCCAGAAACAGTGTCCCGCCTGAGGCGCGCTCGACCATGCCGGCGTGGCTGCGCGAGGCGCCGGTAAAGCTGCCGCGCTCAAAGCCGAACAGCTCGGATTCAATGAGTGTGGGTGGCAAGGCTCCACAGTTGATACCAAGGAACGGCCCCGAGCCGCGCGGACTGCGCGCATGGATGGCTTGCGCCACCAATTCCTTCCCCGAGCCACTCTCCCCGGAAATCAGAACGGTCGCGTCGGTGGGAGCCACCTTCTCCACCAGATCCCGCACCGCTTGAATGGCGCTGGACCGGCCGACCATGCAATTTGACATATCAGTCATTCCTGTCTCCAGCTTTCCGCACGGGGCGCCTGCAATTCCTGCTAATCCTTTGTAACAACGACCACAGGTGGACAGCAGCGGTGCCGACCGAAGCGGTCGTCAGAACATGCAAAATTTTCCGTCAGTGTCCGTCCTACAAAATCGGCAATGTAGCTGTTCGGCAACGACAAAGTGAGACTGCAAACTCTACCCGCAATTGTATTGGTAGCGTTGCCGGCTATTGGCACGGACGCGAGCATGACGATTTCGCCGGTGGTTATTTCGCGCGCCCGGAGAGATTACTCGGCGCTGCGCGCCTCGCCCCTCCGGGGTCGCCCTGCGGGCGATCGCCGCCGCTACGCGGCGGCGTCGAACTCAGCTTGCTTGTCTGTCGGGAGTTCGAATCTTTGCAGCATTCGATGGATGCGGGGCACCAGGCGGTTCTCGTGCAAAGCGGTTATTTCGCGCGCCCGGAGAGATTCGAACTCCCGACCCTCAGGTTCGAAGCCTGATGCTCTATCCAGCTGAGCTACGGGCGCGTGAGGACATGGTGGCATGATCGGCGCACGAGGACCACACGCCTGCGGGGTAACATAGCCACATGATCGACCCGCAAGCCGCCGAGAAACTCATCAGTGCGAACCTGACGTCCCTGCCGATCGAATCCCTGCCCGTCGGCCAGTGCGCCGGCGCGGTGTTGCGCGAGAATATCTACGCCGAGCGCGATCAGCCGCCGTTCGACCGCGTGGCGATGGATGGGGTCGCGCTCGCCTCGAGTGCCGCCGCCGGCGGCAGGCGACGCTACCGGCTTCAGCAAACGCAGGCCGCTGGGGATCCACCCACAACGCTCGCATCGGAGGCGAACTGCATCGAGATCATGACCGGCGCGGTATTGCCGACCGGCTGCGATACCGTGGTGCCGGTGGAAGTGGTGCGCAACGTTGACGGCTACATCGAGCTCCAGGACGCGCCGGCACCCGGAGACAACATCCACCGCCGTGCCAGTGATCGCAGCCAGGGTGCATTGCTGCTTGCGGTCGGCAGTCTGCTGCGAGCGCCCGAGATCGCGGTCGCAGCCTCGGCCGGCATGGCGCGAGTGCGCGTCAGCAGTCAACCGGCCATCGTCGTGATCTCCACCGGCAATGAACTGGTCGAGCCGGGCGATCCGATCCAGCCGCACCAGATCCGGCGCTCGAACGCATACGCGGTCGCGGCGGCTTTGCGGCAGCGAGGTTTCCACCGCGTAGCCGACGACCACGTGCCCGACGATGGCACCCAGCTGCGAGAGCGGCTGCGGCTGCATCTGAACACCCACGAAGTGCTGATCCTGTCGGGCGGGGTATCGATGGGCCGGTTCGACCTGGTGCCCCAGGCGCTCGAGGATGTCGGCGTGCGCTGCGTGCTGCACGGAATCGCCCAGCGTCCCGGAAAACCGATGTGGTATGGCATTTCCGGCGAAGGCCGATCGGTGTTCGCGCTACCGGGCAATCCGGTTTCAACGCTGGTCTGTCTGGCGCGTTATGTCGTACCGGCGCTGTATCGCGCCATGGGCGTGCCCGACGTGGCGAGCGAGCGCGTGGTGCTCGCGGCACCCATGCGCTGGCCCTCGAAGCTGACTGGCTTCGTTCCGGTACGCGTCACCCATGACGACTGGGCCCGCCCCTGGGCGACTGCCTGCCCCACCAACGGTTCGGGGGATTTCGCCTCCCTGGCGCTGACCGATGGCTTCATCGAGCTACCGCCGGGGCCGGCAGACTTTGCCAAAGGCTACGTGAGCCGGCTGTACCGCTGGTAATCGAGCGCGATCTGCTAGCCTTGTGTCATGAGTAGCTCAGCTTTCTACCCACTCCTGCCCCGGCGGCGCCCGCTACAGGATAGTCTGCACCGGCCGCTGCGGGATCTGCGCCTATCCGTGACCGACCGCTGCAATTTCCGTTGTCCCTATTGCATGCCGCGCGAGCGCTTCCACGAGCAGTACCGCTTTCTCAAATCCAGCGAGCGGCTGAGCTTCGATGAGATCGTACGGCTCACGCG
>Ga0302325_10017684_pt1 | contig 15057 bp, 22 predicted proteins | sample Palsa_T0_2_FD_201948 | JGI IMG/M metagenome (GOLD analysis project Ga0302325, IMG submission 201948) | Peat permafrost microbial communities from Stordalen Mire near Abisko, Sweden - Palsa_T0_2 | ecosystem: Environmental > Terrestrial > Soil > Palsa > Peat permafrost | place: Sweden: Abisko... | reverse complement strand
CTGCCAGAGACGCGCCCCCACGGTTCAGCTCCAGGTTTTTCGAGGTCGTTCCCAGGCCCCATCGTCTAGCGGTTAGGACACCGGCCTCTCACGTCGGTAACACGGGTTCAATTCCCGTTGGGGTCGCCCCATGATTCCGCGAGGTTGAGACCCTCGCAGCCCCCTCAGTGGGCCATTCCGTGGGCCAAAGGGATCGCGGCAATGGAGGGAACGGAGTGCCAAACCCGGCCTCGTAGCGCCGGGCTTGGGCGATGTATTTCTCCGTCATCGTGTAGGCCGTGTGGCCGGCCCTCCACTGGATGCGGTGGGGGTCGTCGCCGCGAATGGCCATCGTCGTCAGGCACGTGTCCCTCAGCGAGTGAAAGCGGACGGGGGCGCGTTGGCCATCGTCGGCGAAGAGTGCTTCCCGCGTGCACCCGGCCACCCGCAGGTGCCGCCGGAGCATGTCGGCGCGGTCCTCGTCAGGGGGCATGCGAAGGAGCCTCCCCTCCCCCGCCCCGGCCACGAGCGCCTTCACGAGCGGCAGGAGCTCGGGCTCGATGTCGATGGGGCGGACGCGCTTCGTCTTCGTCGGCCGAACCTTGCCGGTCTGCCGGTCCACCTGCTTGGAGATGTGGATCTTGAGATGCTCGAGGTCGACGTCGGCGGCGACCAAGGCGGCGAGCTCGTTGGCCCGCGCGCCGGTGTACGCGGCGACGGCGTACATGCGGCGCCAGTGCGCCGGCACGTCCGTGCACGCGAGGAGGGCCGCGAGCTCGCTCGGGTAGAGAAACGGCTTCTCCCGCTCGATGCCCCGGTCGGGGCCTCGCACGCGGTCGGTGGGGTCGCGGTCGAGGACGCGGAGCGCCGGCACCTTGCTGTTGCACGCTTCGTCGAAGGCGCTGGTCACGTCGCTCCACGCGTTGACGCACGTCTTCCACGAGAGGCCCGGCTTGTTGCCGCCCTCGTCGTCCTCCTCGTCGTGCTCCTCGTAGTACTTCGTGCGCTCCGCGATGGATGCATCGAGCACCATCACAACGCACCGTTCGATGTCCTCGCGCGTGACGTCGGCCATCCGCTTGGCGCCGAGCGGCGTCACGACGTAGCGCTGGAGGCGGGCCTCCACGTCGCGGTTGACCACGAAGCCGCGGGTGCGGCGCCAGGCGAAGAACCGGCGGAACCAGCCGGCCACGGTCTCGCCCTCGGGGGCCGCGCCACGTTTCCTGGAGAGGAGGAGCCCCTTGGCGTCCTCCAGCTCTTGGATCTTCAGGACGTACGCGGCGGCCTTGCCCTCGTCGTAGCAGAGCGGCTCGGGCACCTTGAGGCGCGGACGTGAGCCGTCCGCCAGGCGGAGGCGTCCGCGGTAGCGCAGCGGCGAGGAGCCGGGGATAGGCTCGGTGGTACCGGTGCGGGGCTTGCTCATGGCTACTTGTTTCCCTTGTGCGCCTTGCCGATGGCGTACGCGCGATCCTTCCGGACAAGTCGGCCGTCCTTCACCAGCTTGGCGAGCGTCGGCTGAAGAATGAAAGGCACGCCCGGCATTGAGAGGGTGTCGGCCCATTGGAGCAGACCGTCCGACGGCATGGCCCCTCCCATCTTCTCGTCAAAGCGGGCCACCCGGTCGACGATCGCAGCCGCAAGCTCTTCTTCGGTGGTCGGCTGCTTCAATTCTCGGAACAGCTCCGCGAAGCCCCGGGCAATCGCGGCGCGAAAGGCGTCCGTGCGTGAAGCCTCGAAGCCGGGGCGCGAAATCAGCTTCGCAAGCTTGTCGGCCTCGCCGAGCCAGCCTCCGGGAACACGCAAGGCAACCTGTACGGCGTCACTGGGGGGACGGGGCATGGTTCCTTCTACAACGGCGGCGTGGTGTCTCATGGGTCTTATATATATTGGGATGCGTTATGTGTCAAACGGGATGGCCCCGGCATTTGCCGCCGGGCGCGAGGCGCGTACGATTTGGAGATGTCCCGAACAATTCCTGACGCTGTACGTCTCCGACTCCGCCAAGAGGTCCACTTCGGATGCCCGGTGAAAGGCTGCGGCTCCCCGTACCTGACGTACCACCATTTTGATCCGCCTTGGCACGACGGACACGAGCACGCAGAGACGGGCATGATTGCACTCTGTCACTCGCACCACGACAAGGCGGATGGCGGAGTCTGGACCTTCGAGCAGCTCCGGGGGATGAAGCAGAACCCCTACTTGACAGGCGGCTCCGTACAAGGGCAGATCGACTGGCTTCGGTCGGGTATCGCGCTGCGCGCCGGGGGCGGCGACATGATCGACATGCCTGTGTTCCTCAACGTAGGCGGTCGAAAGATCGTGTGGGTGACAAGGGACTCCGACGGGCGCGCAATGCTCAATCTCAATCTGAGACGTGCCGACGGGGAGATCGTTTTCTTTATGAGCAACAACGACTGGCTTGTATCGGGTCACGTTCACGATGTGGAAGCAGCCCCGCAGGGGCGTACGCTTCGTTGTGAAGATACGGTCAATGGCATCGATGTTTGCCTGAAGTTCTGCGAGGCGACGGCCGACGACTACCGGGGCATGGTCAGGATCCCCTGGAGCGTTGTGGAAGGTGCGATACACGAATGGCCCATCCTCGTAGCGACGATGACGGCGAAGATCGTCTACCCGCGGCCAGTGACGATCACCGATACAAGAATTATATTGCCCGGCGGAAACACGATGGTCGGTTGCAGTTTTGCTAGCGCTGGGGTCGCAGCCATTATGGTCTGATTCGCGCCGACCGATGATTCTGCCCGAGCGCGGCACGCGCTTTCGTGTCACCATGAACGACGTCCGATGACCGCCCCGAGAAAGCCCACCGCCCCCGCGCCGCGAAGCGACCGCTTTGTCGGGACCGCGGACGACATCGCCTTCCCGGACGCGGAGGGGAACTTCCCGGTCTCCGTTCTCGAGAAGCGCTACGAGGGCGAGGGCATCTTCCAGGAGCTCGAGGAATTGGCGGACAGGAACGAGCTGGAGAGGGCGCCACTGCCTCCGGCCCGGCGTCGACCGAAGAAGTAAGGGCGAGGACCCGCGAGCGGGCGACTGCAACCGGGGCGCCTTCACCATCGCCGGAGATCCGCCAACGGCCTCGCGCGCGCGAGACGGAAACAAATCTCCGCGCGGAGAGCAAGCGGGGCCCGTCACCATCGCTCCCAGCGAGCCGCGCGGGGGTGAACGTCGAGGCGCATGGCGCTGGAGGCGAAGGGAATGTCGTCGTCCGGTTCCCCGGACGGAGCGCCCGCGTACTCGTCCCCCGAGCTCCCGCCGTCGTCCTGGTCGGCGCCGGAGCGTCTCCCCTGCTCCCCCCGGATGGCGCGGGCCAGCGCCTCGTTGCGGTCCCTGAACTGGGGCTTCCCCGTTCCGTCGGCAATCTCCTGCTCGAGCCGCTCGGCCCAGTAGGACAGGTCCCGGTCGTCGGCCTTCTCCAGCGGCGTGCCCTTCGACCTTCCCCCGGGGATGCAGAACCCGCTCGCCGCGGCGCGTGCAGCGGCCCGGGTCTCCTGCACCGGCGCGACCGCGGCCCCTGGCGGGGTCTGCGAGGCGTCCGGCTCGGCCACGGGGGCCGTGGTGGCCGGCGGCGTCGGGGGCGCCGGCGCGGGCTCGTCGACGTCGGCCGTCTCGATCACCCCGTCCTCGTCCACCACGGTCCCCACGGGGGGAGCTCGGCGACCTGGCGGTAGCTGGGGGGCAGCGGGCGGCCCAGCGCCGTACAGCGACTCGTGGGCGCCCAGAAAGGACGCTGCGCGCATCAGGGCGAACTCCCGCCGGAGCTCCGGATCGCTCGTCTCGCCGGTGAAGGTCAGCTTGGCCACCACGAAGGGCTTGGCCAGCTCGGTCTTCGTGTAGCTCGTTCGGATGCCGAGAGACCGGACGGCTCTCAACTTTGCCTTGGACGCGGCGTGAGAAAGAAGGTGCACGCGGACCTCGGAAATCTGCGCCTCGGGTGACTTCGGCGCCAGGCCTTGCTTGTCCCGCTTCCAGTCGGCCAGCTTGTCCTGGTAGCGAGCCCGGAGCGCTTCGACGGCGGGCGATCCGTCGCGCATGTCGAGCTCCTTCTCGCCGGTGATCGTGCAGGTGCTCCCGTCGAACATTCTGACCGAGCCGACGGCGAGATACGCGCAGAACCTGGGATCGCGTCCATCATCCAGCCTGTGTGACGCGCGGGGATCCCAGCTCACCCCCGCGGCGAGCGCGATGCGGTCGAGGGCCACCTTCCCGAGCCCGCGCAAGTCGCCCCCGGGGATTGGGTACGTCTCCTTGACGACGTCGACGAGCACCGCGGAGAGGGCGATCGACGTGCCCTCGGGGAGCGTTCCGGTGGAAGTGGCGGGCGAGACGAGATGCCCGACGGCTTGCGCGCGCTCGAGCGCCTCACCGACGGTAGCGGCGTCGCGGGTGATGCGGTTGAAGGTGGCCAACGCGTCCGGCTTCGCGGGGGCGGTGGTCGGTGGTGTCGTCGTCATCATGTTGATCTCCTGCCCGGGGCCTGCCCGAGCCCGTGAACTTGTGAGCCTGTCCCGATTGCAGTCGCTCGGTTCCGTCGTCGGCGCCCCAAACGCAGAAGCCCCGGAACACCCTTTCGGGGCCGGGGCTTGCTGGCCACCTGCGTCCGGTGGGCCGACCGTAGGACCGATTCGGCGTCCCTGACTACCCTAGCTGCGGCGTCCCGCCTGCCTGACCTTGCCCTGCGGTGTTGCGTCCGGGCTTGCTTCCGACAAGGAGCAATATGGCAACTAGCCCGCGGTCCGTCAAGTGGCTCATTGCCACTTTGCAATAGTGACCACTTCGCTCGACTGGTAACTAGCTGAATCATGGCTTGAACCGCCAGCGAAAGAGGGCGCGCCGTAGCTTCACCACCTCGGCCTCCGCGGCAAGGGCACGCTTGCGCCAGTGGCCCGCCAGGGCGCCCGCGGGTCCGAGCCAGTAGGAAGAAGGGGCGGGCTCCTCCATCGCCCGCGGCGGTCGATCGGATTCGGCGCGCTCGACGTTGGCCAGCAAATCGGTGGTCACGTCTGCCCCCCGAGGAGTAGCGGTAACTGCGCCGACCGTGCGAGCTCCCTCTCCCTGGCGATGAGGACGTGCTCGAGGGACGCCAGCTCGGCGCGGAGCGCTGCGAGCTTGGCGCGAGCAGTGGCGAGGTAGACCGCGGCGACGTCGGGCGGCACATCGACCGCAGCGGCGACGCACGCTCGAGCGGCGGTGAGGGCATCGGGCGGGTTCACGTTCACTCCGGCTGCAGGCTCACGATCGAGTCGTAGGAGAGCGTGAGCCCAGTGACGATCATGGCCGGGTCGGGATTCGCGAGCCAGATCGAGTACCGGCTCCCGGTCGTGTCGATGACGTTCGCGCCGCCCGCGGTGTCGGTGTCGAACTCGAGCGTCTGGACGGCCCCTCCGGCGTAGTAGATGGCCGGGCTGACCGGGACTCCGAGAGGGGTCACGCGCGTCGCGCGCCCGTCGTAGCCGGTGTTCGTCCAGGTGATCTGGTTCGCGCCCGGGTTGTCGATGACCGTCCCTCCGAGCGTGAGCGGCCACGCCGGCTCCGCCGCTCCGCTGGTCCCTGTCCCGAGGAGGGCGGTCGCCTTGAAGTAGAAGCCGTTCACGACCGCGACCGGACTCGCGTAGCTGCCGAGACCGTAGGCGGTCGCCGCTGACCAGCCTGCGCCGCTCAATGCCGGCGTGAATTCCGTCTGGACGCCCGCCGTCGTGACCGAAATGGGCTGGATGGCCGCGATGGTGAGGGGCACCACCGCCGGTTGCACCGGGAGGACGAAGGAGAGGACGACCTTGGCGAGCCTCCCCCCGTTGTGGAGATACCGCTTGGGGAGGTCGATGTACGCGTCGTTGGCCCCGGCCGGGAAGGCGAGCCCGACCCCCGCGCCGGTCAAGGCCGGAAGGACGAAGAGGTCTTCCCGGAGGCTGCCCGCTCCGCCGCCTCCGGGTCCGGTCGGGCCGCCCACCAGCGCGAGGTCCACCCGAACGGCGCACTCGAGAAGGGGGACGAAAAGCGTCCGCGCCCGGGCGTTGCAGCTGGGGTAGGCGGCGAAGGCCTGGAGGCGCCCCCCCGTCTGCGTCCGGACCCCTCCGGTGAAGGCGGCGGGGCCGGTGACCCGGAGGCCGGCGCCACCGAGGATGATGGGCGACGTCGGCGTGGCCGCCCCGCCCGTGTCGCCGTTCCAGCATTTGCTCTGGTTCACATCGAAGCGTTGCCAGTCCGAGGCGCCGGGTACGAGCTCCGGCGGCCACTGGCCAGAAGGTCGCACGAAATCGTTGTGACTCATGTTGCTCTTTCCTCTTTCCGTCCGCGATATGTGATCCGTCCGCGGCTTAGATCGTACGGACTCACTTCAACAGTCACTTCATCGCCCGGTATCACCTTGATCCGGGCCTTCACAAGCCTGCCAGCGGCGCGGGCGATCACTGTCCGCGAGAGAGCCGCGATCTTCACGAAGGCCACGCCTCCGCGTGCAACGTCGAGAACGATTCCCTGAAACTCGAGCACGTCCGAACTCACCTTTTCCTCCAGTGGGGATCGGCGTTGGCGAGCTCCCCCAGTGCGACATGCGGGACCATCAGCTTCACGAGCTCGAAGTCGAGCTGCAGTTCCTCGATGGCGGCAAGGGCGTCCGCCAAGAGGTCGAGTGAATGGAGGGCAGCCCGCCACGAGGCCCTTGACTCCTGGCCGTGTGCGTGCACAGCCCGAAAGGCAGTCGCGGCGGCGTCCATCCTTTCGGTGTCGAGGGTGCGTGCAAGCTGCCAGGACTCGGCGACGCCGAGCGCGCGTTCGGGGGGGGAGCCGCTCACGGGCGGACTCCCTTGCGTACCGCGTCCGAGAGCATGCGCTGCGCTTCGTCCTGCGCCGCCGAGTAGCCGAGCTTCTTGTCGACCATGACCTTCTTGACGAGGGTCGAGAAACCCATCTGGGTGATGTCCTCGCTGGCGCCGGCGTGAAGCGATGAGAGGAGCGCCCGGGTGTCGGGCCCGCTGGCGGCGCGCTCCCTCCGGCGGCTCTCACTCTCCGCCGCGGCCCTCTGGGTGCGCTGGGCTTCGTCGAGGGCTTCGGAGAAGCCCATCTTCTTTTGCCCCATGATCGCCTTCACCAGGATGCTGAGCGGGACCTGGGTCACGTCTACGAATCGATCGAGGCCGCTCACTTCGACACCGGCCATCCGCCGACGGGGGTGCCGAAGACGAAAGCCTTGAGAGTCGGGTCGGCTTCGATGAACCGGCGCGCGGCGCTCCCGACGTCCTGGACGTGGCGGAGGGTTCCGGCGGCGTGGCGCTCGAGGGAAGCGGAATCGAGTTCGGGCGGCGGTGCGGGAGGTCGTGCGGACAACCGCATGCGGAGTGCGAGCCTCAGCCTATCGCGCTCGTGACGTGTCAGGCGGTCTGATTCATTGGGCATGATCTATCTCCTAACTGTACTGGCCAGTAGCCCGGAGAGCTCTCGGTCAGAGAGACGCTCCGGACGGTCATCGAAAAAGGGAACGTCGATTCGGGGGATGCGGGCGGTCCACCCTGCGAGGACGCACGGCGGAGTCGGGCCGGGATCGCGACGAGTCAGTTTGCCGTCGAGCGTCGCCATCGCGGCGGTCAAAAGCAGTGCGACGTAGTCGTCGTGTCCCGATCCACGCGCGCCGAAGGTGAAGGCGCCCGAAGGCGTGATGCGCTCCTCGAAGGCCAGCATCTCGCGCCGGAGCGCGGAATGGTCGGGGAGGAGGAGAGCGCCGTCGACTAGCCACCTCCGGACGAGCTCCACGGCGGCGGGCTTGCTGGACGCCGTCCAGTCGTGGATGACGTACTTGAGCCCCGCTTTCCGGAAAGCCGCCTCGAGCATCAGGCTCTCTCTCTGGTCGGCGTGCACGGCCTTCACGCCCCACGCTTTCGCGACCCCGACGAGTCGCTCGACGATCTGCTCTCCGGTCGTCTGCTTCCAGAATTTCCCCTCGATGCCGTCGACCAGGTCGAACTGGATCATCCGCACACCGGCGGCTGTCTCGACGCTTCGAACGATGGCCCACGTCCAGGCATCCGAGCGGCCCGAGGACGGGTCGAGGACGAGGAGCGGGGCGCCGCTCTCCGTGACGTCGACGACGCGGTCGAAGGCGCCGGCAACGGCATCCGGATCGAACGCGCCGAGCACGCCGGCCTGGGGCTCCGCGAGGTACTCCCGGCGCCAGATGCGCTCGTCCGGCTCGTCGTCGCGTGTTTCCTGCTCGGTGATCGACGGGTTCGCGAGCCACGTCGGCGCGTACGCCACGGTCTGGCGAGCCGTCTCGCCCCCGTCGAAGGCCCTGGCGTGCGCGTCGTCCAGGCCGAGTGGGCTGGAGGACAAGAAGATGCGGGCCCGGCGCTGGGTGGCCATGGTCGGACGCAGGCTGGCGAGGACCTCGGTGGCGGGGTTCGCCCCGGAATCCGCGTCCCTCCACTTCGAGACCTCGTCGCAGATGCAAGCGATCGAGGTGAACCCGCTGACGCCGGCAATGCTCGCGGCGTACGTCTTGAAGCAGACGGGCCGATCGAGGAGCTCGACGCCTCCGTCGATCGGGCGGTGGGGGACCCCGAGGGCGTCGAGGATGGCCCGCACGGTGCGGACGCGCTGGGCCGCCTCGTCGCGCGACACGCTGATGATGGCCACGACCCCCATGTCACCGGGAGGGATGACGTGCTCGCCGTAGAGTGCCTCGACGACCGCGACGCGACAGAGGCTCGAGCTCTTGCCGCCCCGACGCCCGACGCGGAGGACAAGTTGCCGGCGGTCCGAGCGGTAGAATCCTCTCAGCGTGCGCCGCCAGAATGGCGAGAGACGCGGGAAGCCCTTCGCGGTGAGTTGCCGCTCCAGGGCGTCGAAGCGCCCCAGCAGGCCGTTCGGCTTACGCGTCGCCATCGTGGTCCTCGTCGTCGGAGGGCTCGAGACCGTCGTCGGCCAGAGGCAGGGGGTCGAAGATGGCCTGAGGCCGAGCCTTCGCCTCGCGCGCGCAAAGCTCGTGGGCTGCGAGAAGGTTTTGTCTCGAGGCGTCGGCCAGACGAGACGCGGCGAGCGCCATCTCCGCGTCGCCCTCCTCGGCCGCGCAGTCCGAAAGGTAGCGGCTCCAGGCGAGCTGCAGCGCGGCGGAGGCGACCACGCTCGACGGCGCCGGTCCGCAGTACCCGCCGCCCACGCTCGAGGCCAGCGCCGCACACTGGGCCCGCCGGAAGCCGACCGCGCTCGCCTTGTAGGGCGCGAAGGCCGCGCCCGCGGGGAGCTCCCGAAGGCCCAGCCGCCTCGCCAGGCGGGTCGTTCCGGCGCGCGCCTGCCCCCCGACGCGGGCCAGCGCGTTGCCCGGAGCGAAGCGGCCCCCGTCGCCGCGATCACCCGGGCTGGCCGGGCGGGCTCCGGCGGGCAGACCGGCGGGGAGCTCGTCGGCGGGGCGCACCTCGATGCGGGGGGCGCCAGCGCCAGCGCCGTGACCGGTTCGGAGCGCCATCATTCGCCTGCTCGACCGACGTCGCGCCGGGGGAGCAGCTCACCTTCGGCGGCGTCGTCGCGCTCGTCCTGGATGCGCATCCACGGAGTCCAGCTGAGGTCTCCGCCCAGGTTGCGGTAGCGACGCCGAGTGTCGTCCCGGTCAGGTCCGACCACCGGGCTCCGCGCCCAGACGTGGCCGCTCGTGTCCACCGCGCAGACGACGCCGGACGGGGTGATGGTGGCCGAGACGAACCCCGAGACCCCCGACGGGTAGAGGGAGCGAGTCCACCGGCGGGTCTCGAAGACGTCGCCGCCGGGGCGGATCCACAGCGCACCGAGCTCGTCGAGGGCGACCGAGCACCCGAGACCGACCGCCAGCGAGACGAATCGCGGATCACTCACGGCCGCACGCTCGCCGGCGGCACGGGCGCCGGCGCCGCGTCGTCGACCCAGGTCAGCACGTCGACCTTCTCCTCGACCACCGTGGCCACCTCGATGGTCTCGTGGTGCGGGCTCAGCCACGAGCCGTGCACGTGGGGCATGCCTCCGCGCTCGCGGGCCGCAGCGGTGATAGGTCTCGGTTCGAACATCGCCGGGTTGTCGGGGGTGGCGGTCAGCAGCCACAACGGCGGATCGTCTGCGAAGTCGCGGTGTCCGGCTGGAACGTGGGTGAAGCCGCGGACGGTAGCGAGCGCGTGGGCTTGGTCGCGAGAGCAGAACGTCAGTCGGGTGTCGCCGTTCGGGCTCACGAAGAGAAAATGCATGGTGTCGGGGCTTTCGTTGGGGGTGACGCTGGGCGCCTCGCTGGCGCGCCCGAGGCGGAGGGGGGACGTGGATGCCCGCCGGCGCGGCGGAAGCGCGTCCGGCTGGCGATGGGGCGGCACGGGGAGCCGCTCGAGCCCCCCGCCCCAACCCCTGGCCGCCACGGCTGAGGATTGGAGCGGGAAGCGAGCGGGCGGGCGGAGCAGCTCCATCCAAGAAAAACTCCGCCCGCCCCGACCGGTTGCCCGGTCGAGTCCTGTGGCGCCGCTCGAGGGGAGCGGGCGCGAAATTGTGCCCCGGACGGGCTGGCCACCCGTGGGGATGACGCGGTGCCTATCGAGGTTTCGTGGGGTGTCGGGGTGGCAAATGGGCCGATGGCGTGGGCCAATGGCTACTTTGACGCGCCCAGTGCCGGGTGTTTCTTCCGGTGGGCGAGGGAGCAGGCCAGAGGATCTCGACCTCGGCGTCAGCTCGGCGTCAGCCGCCGCGGGCCTCTTCCGGGAACCGTTCGAGACGGGCGCGCAGCTGGTCATTCTGCACCCCCAACCCCGAGCTCCCTCATGTCACGTTGGAAGGCGCCCTCGTCGTCTGTAGGGACGTAGGGACTTGTAGTGGTCGATTCCCCATTCACGGCCAAATGCGCGCGCGCGAGGGGTTGATAGGGATTCTGATCACTACAAGTCACTACGTCCCTACAAGCCCATGACGCCGCTGCGGTCCGCTCGGCATCTGTGGCAAGCCTCACGCCTTTCCATCCGTCGACCACCCTCGTCCCGAGGCGGACCGTCGTCTCGCGCACACCGCGCTCCCGAAGTCGACCGGCGAAGCGCTTGGCCCCGAACGGTGCGGAGCCGTTCTCCGTGCAGTGGGTCTCGTATTTCTCGCGGAGCTCCTTGCGGGCGATGGTGGCGCCGGCATCAAACAGCACCATCAGCCGGAAGAACTCCCCAAGCGTGTCGCTCTCCTCCCGGTAGGCGGCTGTCGCCTCGCGCACGGCCGCTGGCGTCTCGAGTCCTTTGGCCTGCCATGCCAAGCAGCCCCGGACGGCCCACGCCAGGATCCCCGGGAGCTCCGCCCGTAGCTTCTCGGGTAGAAGTGCGTCGCGCTCGGCCTCGGGGATCGTCGCGTTCCACGGGACAAGCCGGATGCGACGCCAGATCCCCTCGTCGTCTCCACGCACCTGCGGCTTGTGATTTCCGGACAAGAAAAGCTTGTGGGTCGGCTGGTACGTCCAGAAGTCTTCCCTCATCCGTCGGCACTCGATTGGGTCGCCGCCGGTCAAGTCCTTGACCAGCGCCTCGTCGAAGGCGAGCCCCTCTTCGATCTCGCTGCAGGTCACGAAGCGCCGACCGTGCAAGGTGGCAAGCTCGGTCGGGTGACGCTCTCCCCGGCTCCGGAAGAGTAGACCCCGGGGCGCCGGCGAGCCGTAGTCGCCCAGCATCACGTGGATGACGCCGAGGAAGGTGCTCTTGCCGTTCGCACCCCCACCGAAGAAGAATGCGAGGACGTGCTCTCTGACGTCGCCGGTCAAGGCGTAGCCGACAACCCTCTGGAGGAACTCCACGAGCTCCGGGCGGCCGCCCATCGAACGATCGAGGAAGGCGTCCCACGTTGGGGCCGTCGCCGTTGGGTCGTACGCCACCGGGGCGAGCTTGGTGATCAGGTCCTCCCTGCGATGGTCCTGCAGCTCGCCGGTCCGCAGGTCGATGGTCCCGTTGCTGACGTTCAGGAGCCAGGGGTCCGCGTCGAGCTCCCCGTGGTGGACCATGACGGCGGGCGCGGACCTGGCGACGCTGGTCATCGCCGCCAGCCGGTTCGCGCTCTGGACCGAAATCGCTTTTCCGAGCTCCGCCTTCGCGCGCTTCACGCCCTCTTCGTCACCGGCCTCGTTCGCCCGGCGGAGCTGGTCGATCGCCTCCTCCACCAGAATGCGAGACGTCTTGACGGCGGCGCGCTGCCATCGTCCCTCCTCGTCGATCATCCACCGCTGGCCGTCCCACGCCAGCCCCTTGCCCCACGTGCCGACGTACCGCAGATCCGCGCCGTGTAGGTCGAGGAGGCGCTCCGCGTTGGAGACGTCGGTCAACTTTGCGGTGATCCCCTTCCCGCCGGCCGCTCGTTGTGCGTCCCCTCCCGGCGGAGGGCCGGGGTACTCGCGCCCTGCGATCGCGGCTTCGAGCTCCGCCATCCGCTCATCGAGCGGCACCGCCGGCTCGAGCCGCTCGGCCTCGGCCTCGCCGGAATGCCGGATCCCCGTCACGATCGGGCCTCCGCGAGATCCCACAACGCGGCCTGCACGAGCTCGACGGCGTGGTCGGCTTCCTCCCGCGCTTGCTGCGCAATCTCGATCGTTTGCGCCATGAGCCGCTGCGCGCGTCGGAGCTTCTCCATCCGGATCTGCAAGTTCCTCTGGCAAACGAGCAGGACGACCTCGGCGGCGAGGATCGGGTCTTCGATCGGCTCCTGTAGATCGGCCGGGCGCGTCGGCGTCCAGTCCTCGAGCTGGGTGTTGGCGCGCATCACGGCGGTGCAGCTCTTTCCGTCTCGACTCTCCCCTGCCACCGCCGGAGGATTCCGCAGATCAGACGGCCAGCGCCGGCCGGGTTCCCCGCGAAGAGGACCGGGCAATCCCACCGGGCATAGAGGCTGGACACGCTCCCCAGGATGGAGTTCGGGTGAGTCTGGCTGAGGCGGTAAACCGCCGTGAGATCATCCTCGACGATCACGCAACGCCACCGGTAGCCCTGGAGCCGGCGGAGCTCATCTTCGAACCGGTCGCGGTCGTGGGTGATCGACGAGACGAAGTCGCCGCCGGACTTGCGCTCGATGACTCCGATCGCCTGGAGAGCTTCTGTCGTGTAGTCGCCCTCCGACAGGGTCCACCGTTCGAGGATTACGCCGTCTGGGAACGGGGGCGGTCGCTGCTCTCTCGAGTCAACGAGGATCCTCAACGCGGCGGCACTCATCGTCCGCCCGCCATCGCGACGTAGTCCGCCATCGGGTCGATGGTCACCGGCGCTGCCTTGCGTGGGCGCGGGGTCACCTTGCGCGCCTCGAGCCACGCCTCCACGTCCGAGCGGAACGCAGCGGGTTTGCGGCCGTGGCGGCGAGCGGCGAAATCTCCGCGGCGCGCGGCGTCCGCGAACGCCCTCGGCGTCAAGCCCGGGAACTCGGCCGCCACGTTCGCGGTGGTGATGATCGGGTCGGCCGCCGGCGCGTCCCCCTGCCCCGTGGCGAACGCGAGGAGGACGCAGAACGCCGCGAACGCTTCCTCGCGCGTCGGGCGGGCGGTGCTACAGTTTTTCTCGGCGGCGACGCTGGAGACCTGGCCGGGCTCGCGTCGCCGCTGCGTGTTCGCGCCCATCAGTCGCTGGCCGCCTTCGCCGCTCGCTCCGGACGCGGAATCGCCAGAGCCTGGGCAGCGCGGGACAGCCGCACCTCTGTCGCCGGCTGGACCCGGTCACCGCGGGCCCAACGCCTGATCGTCGAGTCGTCGCACTGAGTCTCCGCGCGCAGTCGAGCACGGTCGTGGGGGGGCAACATCGCGGGAACCTCCGGTCAGGTTCTCCTACAGCGCCGGTGCCCGTAGTTCTGGCGCCACTTCTCCGCGTGAAGTCGGGCTAGCCGTCCCGCTTGCGAGTCGCGTCGCTCCGTCTCCCCGCCATCGTTGCGCCGCACGCCGTGGCGAACGCGTGTGCCCACGCCCATGCGCTCCTGGGGCGATGATTGGCCCGCGTCACCTTCGCCGGCTTGTCGCCGCGCACGACGAGGTGGCGCTCTTCGGCGCGCATCCGCACGATCAACTCCCGCGCCGCCGTCAGTCTATCGCCCGCGAGCGCCCGGAAACACGCCGGCGTGTCGGGCGCGCTCTCAGCCAGCGTGCGGGCGACGTACAGCGCCGCCTCTCGCGCGTCGGCGGGCCACGCCCCGCAAGCGTCTCGAGTCTTGAAGATCCCTTCGAGAACGAACTGCCATCCGGGCGCGTTCGCGATGCCGATCGCCGACTCCACGGCCCGTCGCGCGGTGGCGATGTACTCGGTCGGCGCCTCGTTGGAGCCGCCGACGACCCCCAGGATCCGCGCCAGGTCGGCCGCGCGTACGCTGAGCTCTCGTGGCACGGGCGCCATCTCGCAGCCCGTCGCTCGTAGGACGGCGATCTTTGCGCCGACCGTCCCAAGCAGCGCGCGTAGCCGAGCCACGGCGCGCTGCCGAGCCACGGTGCTCACCGGTTCCCCGGTCTCGGGGTCTACCTCGACGTTCATCACGACCATGCCGCTGGGGGTGACGGTGATTTCCTTCGCCCGCGCCGCTGCAATGACCTCGGCGTGTTGCTCCGCTTCGGACGAGGGCGCCCGCTTGCCGACGAATGCCGGCTTCTCTCGCATGCGCTGCTTGTGCGCTTCCACGAGGCGCGTGCCCTCAGGGCTGAGGGCGTAGTCCTGGACGTATTCCTCCGCGGAGCCGCGGCCTGTGGGATTGCCCTTCGGCGCCGCGGAGGCCTTCTGCACGAAGCGGATGGGGCGCACGTGCATGTCCGCGATCGTCGCGGGGTCCTCCGCCGCGGGCTTCTTCGATCCCCGACGGGTGCTCATCCTTTCCCACCATGAACGAGCTTCAAGCGTTGGTCCACATGGGCCACTGGACGGACTTTCGCGCACTTAGCCGTGCCCTCTTCACCGTCTTCGCTGCGTGATTCTGCGGGAGTTTCCGTATCATTCCGCGCGTTTGCTGGTTCAATTCCCGTTGGGGTCGCAATATTCCCGAGTGAGAACGGGAAGATAGATGCGGGCAACCTGTCACGTGACGGATTGCTTGACTCGGGCGTCGCTCTCCAGTCCTTGGCACGTCAACTTCGCT
>Ga0302325_10017683_pt1 | contig 15058 bp, 13 predicted proteins | sample Palsa_T0_2_FD_201948 | JGI IMG/M metagenome (GOLD analysis project Ga0302325, IMG submission 201948) | Peat permafrost microbial communities from Stordalen Mire near Abisko, Sweden - Palsa_T0_2 | ecosystem: Environmental > Terrestrial > Soil > Palsa > Peat permafrost | place: Sweden: Abisko... | reverse complement strand
CCTCCGCAACGCGGCAGATTGGATTCTATCCAAGGAAGTCCGGGTCAAGGGCGATTGGTCCGTGAAGCGTCCTAAGACGGAGCCTTCCGGCTGGGGGTTCTTCTTCCGCAACGATCACTATCCGGAAATCGACGACACCGCCATGCTTCTGGTGGCGCTGAGCCGGGCCAGCGCGACGGACGCGGCGGCGCAGCAGGCCTGCCAACGCCGCGCGCTCGACTGGATTCTGGACATGCAGGGCAGCGACGGCGGCTGGGCCGCCTTCGATGTGGACAACAATTGGAAGTTTCTCAACGCCGTCCCCTTCGCGGACCACAACGCCATGCTCGATCCGGCGTGCCCCGATATCACCGGCCGTGTGATGGAGGCGTTGGGCGCGCATGGAATCGGCGGCGGGCATGCGGCATCAAAGCGCGGCGTCGATTTTCTGCTGCGCAACCAGCAGCCGGACGGAAGCTGGTATGGCCGCTGGGGCGTCGCATACATCTACGGCACTTGTTTCGCGTTGCGCGGGCTGCGCGCCGCTCAGTACGACGACCGCGAGGCCCCGGTCTTGCGGGCGGGCGAATGGCTGCGCTCCATTCAGAACGCGGACGGCGGCTGGGGCGAGAGTTGTTCCAGCTACGACCAGAGCTGCTTCGTGCCGGCGGAGAGCACGCCATCCCAAACGGCTTGGGCGTTGATGGGCCTGATCGCCGGCGGCGACGCCAACAGCCTCAGCGTGCATCATGGCATCGAATATCTGCTCGATACGCAGCGGCCCGACGGAGGCTGGGACGAAGAACTGGCCACCGGTACCGGGTTCCCGCGGGTTTTCTATTTGAACTATCACTACTACCGTTTGTATTTTCCCTTGATCGCGCTTTCCGAATTCGTACGTGGCGCAGGCACTCATGCCTGCCGCGTCGCCACTCCTGGCGACGCACGGCGCGAAGCGCCGCAGTGGACTAACCTATGAGATTTCCCTTATCCATGACCGCCGGCATGGCCGGATACATCATCAGAAACAGGATGCGTCCGCGCCCGGAATGGCAGAAAGACGGCGCCGCCGCGCCGGACCAGGCGAACCCGTTCCGCATCCTGCACGGCGTTCCCGGCGACCGCGCCAATCGCCAGCCGCATCCCATGATTCGGAAGCGCTTCCCGCTGGTGATGATGCTGGAGCCGCTACACGCCTGCAACCTGACTTGTACCGGCTGCGGCCGCATACGCGAATACGAGTCCACCATCACGGAGCGTGTGCCGCTCGAAGAATGCCTGGCGGCGGTGGACGAATGCGGCGCGCCCATGGTTTCCATCTGCGGCGGCGAGCCCATGATGTATCCGCAAATCGGCGAGCTGGTGGCCGGCATCCTGGAGCGCAACAAGAATATTTACCTGTGCACCAATGGGATGTTCATCGTGAAGCGCCTCCGCGAATTCAAGCCGGACAAGCGTTTCTTCTTCAACGTGCACCTGGATGGGCTGGAGAAAACCCACGACATCTGCGTGGAGCGAGAGGGCGTTTTTCGCGAAGCCATCGAGGGCATCAAAGCGGCCAAAGCCGCCGGTTTCATGGTATGCACCAACACCACCGTCTACAAAGAAACCGACATGAAGGAGATCGAAGCGCTCTTTGAGTATCTGGAACAATTCGGGCTGGACGGCCACCAGATGGCGCCGGCCTACGGATATTCCGCCGTCAACGACCGCGAAATCTTCATGACCCGCGAAGATATTCGCGAGAAATTTCGGGACATCGACAAGATGGCGCAGCGCTACTATATCAAGCAAACCCCGTTGTATCTGGATTATCTGAAGGGCGCCCGCGAGCTTCCCTGTACGGCTTGGGGCACGCCGACCTACAACATCAAAGGCTGGAAAGGGCCGTGCTACCTGATCACCGACGGCCACTACAAGACCTTCGAAGGGTTGATGACCCAGACGCCCTGGGAAAACTACGGACCGGGGAACGACCCGCGTTGCGAGCATTGCATGATGCACTGCGGCTTCGAACCATCCGCGGCGTTGGGCCTTACGGCAAGCCTCGCCGACAGCTTGAAAATGTTAACCTGGGCGCTAAAGTGATCTTCGTAGCGCACGCACTCGTGCGTGCCGCGTCGGCACTCGTGCCGACGCCAGCCGCCTTCAGCCGGCTGCAATGTGTTGTTAAATGAAGCCCACGCTGGTGACCGGAGCGTCGGGCTTCCTGGGCTGGCACGTGGCCCGGCTCCTGGTAGAGCGCGGGCATCGCGTGAGGGCGCTCGTACGCCCCTCGAGTAAGATTCGCGAGTTGGATGTCGAGCGGGTGATGGGCGATCTGCGCGATCCCGCTTCCGTGGAGCGCGCAACCGTGGGCTGCGGCTTGGTTTTTCATGTGGCCGCCGATTACAGGCTATGGGCGGCCGATAAGAGCGAACTATATCGCTCGAACGTAGACGGCACGCGCAACGTATTGCAAGCGGCTCGCGATGCGGGCGTGGACCGCGTGGTTTACACCAGCACCGTGGGTTGCATCGGAATGCCGCGGGACAGCGAAGGCAACGAAGATTGCCCGGTTTCTCTCGATGACATGACGGGCGCGTACAAGCGCTCCAAGTTTCTAGCCGAGCGCGTCGCTCTGGAATTCGCGGCTGCCGGATTGCCGGTCGTCATTGTGAATCCTACGGCGCCCATCGCGGATCATGATATTAAGCCGACGCCGACCGGCAAGATCGTTCTGGATTTCTTGAAAGGGGACATGCCCGCCTTTATCGAGACAGGATTGAATGTCGTGGATGCGCGCGACGTGGCACTAGGGCAGCTTCTGGCGTGTGAGGGCGGCCGCGCCGGAGAACGCTATATTCTGGGATCGGAGAACCTGACGCTGGCGCAGATTCTGGGGAAGCTGGCCGCCATCGCGGGCCGCCCGGCGCCTACCGTGCAGTTGCCCTACGCGATAGCGTATGCTGCTGGCGTGGTAACCACGGCGTGGGCGCGGGTGACTGGAAAGCCGCCGCGGGCGCCCCTGGATGCCGTCCGCATGGCGCGCAAGAAGATGTTCGTCTCGCATGCCAAGGCCGCGCGCGAACTGGGATTTCGGCCGGAGCCCGCGGAAGGCGCGCTTCGCCGGGCCGTGGAATGGTTTCGGGACAACGGATATTGTTAGTGGCCGCCCAGCCCCGCGAGTTTGACGGGCTGCTGCGGTTTTGTTCCGGCGTGCGGAAGCTGGCGTGGCCGGTCTATTGGGCACGATCCGGCGAATCGAGCGGCCGGCAACTGTGGATGGTGGCGAATGGCGCGGGTGCGGCGCATGCCGCCCAAGCCGTTGAGGTAGCCTGTGTGGCGTGCCGGCCGGAAGCGATCGTCAGTATGGGATTCTGTGGAGCGCTGGATCCGGCGCTGAGAATCGGGGATGTTTTCGTGGCTACGGCGGTAGACGTGGCGGGCCGCCGGTTCGATGTGCGCCTGCCGTATAGTGAGACGCCGCATTCGACTGGAGTGCTTGCCTCTATAGATCACGTGGCACAGACTGCCGCCGAGAAGACCGTTTTGCGGGCCGGCGGGGCCTCCGCCGTCGAAATGGAAGCTGGCGGCGTCGCCCAATTCGCCGCCGCACACGGTATCCCCCTGTCGTGCGTCCGCTCGGTCACCGATACAGCCAGCCAGAGCTTCGTCCTGGATTTCAACAAAGCCCTGCGTTCCGATGGGCATTTCGGTACAATAAGCCTTTTAACGTCTGCATTAGGGAATCCTGGAAAGGCGTTCCCGGAGTTGTTCCGGTTACGCAATTTCTGCCGCATCGCTTCGCGTACATTAGGAGAATTCGTTGCAGGTTGCCAATTCTGACTGGAGTATCCCGCCGACCATGCACGCGGCTGTGTACAAAGGCCAGAGTGTCGTCTCCGTGGAGGAAGTGCCCATTCCCGAAATCGGACCGGGCGAGATGCTGGTGCGCGTGGAAGCTTGCGGGATCTGCCACACCGACCTTAAGAAAATCGAATACAACCTTCTGGCCCCGCCACGCATCTATGGACATGAGACGGCTGGAGTTGTAGTACGCGCGGGAAGCCGGCTTGCGGGTTCGAAGCGGCGGTTTGCGCCCGGCGACCGGGTTGTGGTGTTTCACCACATTCCGTGCAAGAATTGCTTCTATTGCCGGCGGAAACTTTATGCGCAGTGCCCGGTCTACAAAAAGGTTGGAGTTACTGCCGGATTTGAGCCGGCTGGCGGCGGGTTCTCTCAGTATGTGCGGGTCATGGACTGGATCGTGGAACGTGGCGTGGAAAAAATACCGGACAATGTTTCCTTTGAACGCGCCAGTTTCGTCGAGCCGGTGAACACGTGTTTGAAAGCCGCAGTGCAGTGCGCGCCGCAACCGGATGAAACCGCCGTGGTGATCGGCCAGGGACCCATCGGGCTGCTGTTCACCATGCTGCTGCGGCGTACCGGCGCAACAATTGTAACGACCGACACCATAGCCGCGCGGCGCGAGCTTTCCCGCCGTTGCGGGGCGTTGGAAGCCTGGGACCCGCGCCAGACGAACGTGGAAGCGGAGGTCCGCCGGCTGACGGACCAACGCGGCGCGGACCTGGTTATCGTGGCGGCTTCCGTCCCGGGTATTGTGGAGCAGGCTATCCGTCTCTCCCGTCCGGGCGCGCGGATTCTTTTGTTTGCGCAAACCTCCGAAACCGAGCGCGTGGAAGTATCCGGCGCGGCGATTTGCGTGGGCGAGCGCAATTTGTTCGGGTGCTACAGCGCTTCCGTGGATTTGCAGCAGGAATCGGCGGATCTGGTCTTCAGCGGGGTATTGCCGGTGGAAGAACTCATTTCCCACCGGGTACCGCTCGTTAAAATCCGTTCAGGATTCGATTTGGCATTGCATCCCGGCCCGGAATCGTTGAAAATTATCGTTCAGCCACAGAGGTGGACACAGTGAAAACGCACATGATGGCTGCCGTGCTGTATGGCAAGGAACACTTGCAGGTAGAGCCGGTGTCCGTTCCTAAAATCGATGATGGCGACCTGCTGGTTCAAGTTCGCGTGGCGCTGACGTGCGGCACCGACGTCAAGGTATTCCGCCGCGGATATCACGCGCGCATGATTGTGCCGCCCGCCGTTTTCGGGCATGAGTTGGCGGGCGACGTGGTGGCTGCGGGGAGGGATGTCAAGGCCTTCCAGGTTGGCGAGCGCGTGGTGGCGGCCAATTCGGCCCCTTGCGAAGACTGCTTCTTTTGCCGCCGCGGCTTGCAAAACCTGTGTGAGGACCTGCTCTTCAACAACGGCGCTTATGCCGAATACATCCGCATTCCGGCGCGTATCGTCGAGCGCAACACCTACCGCATTCCGGAGGGCGTCAGTTACCACGACGCGGCCTTGATCGAGCCGCTTGCCTGCGTATTGAAAGGCTTTGAAGAGACGGCGCCGCGTCCGGGCGACACCATCGCCATTTTAGGTCTGGGACCCATTGGGCTGATGTTCGTGCGCTTAGCGAGCTTGTACGGATGCCGTGTGATCGCCATCGGCCGGCGCAGAACGCAACTGGACCGCGCCGAGGCCATGGGGGCGCACGAACTGGTGCGCGCCGACCAGCACAACAATACGGTGGAGGCCGTGCGCAACCTCACCGGCGGCCGCGGCGCCGACATCGCCGTGGAAGCCGTGGGCAAGCCGGAAACCTGGCATTGGGCGCTGGATATGGTGCGGCGCGGCGGCACGGTAAACTTCTTCGGCGGCTGCCCCAACGACAGCCGGGTGATGTTCGATACCAACCGCCTGCACTACTCCGAAATCACCTGCAAGGCCAGTTTCCATCACACGCCGGCGTTCATCCGCAAGGCGCTGGATCTGGTCACCCGCGGCGACATCACTTCCCGCGATTTCGTCAACAGCGAGGAGCCGCTGTCCAACCTGCTGGAAGTCATGCGCCATCTCATGAGTCACAACGGCCATCTGAAGACGGCCATTATTCCGTGATTCTGCTACCGCCCCGCGACTTTATCCTCTCACCCGAAGCGGTTGCCGCGCGCTACACCACCGCCGAGGCCGAAGCCTACACCCGCTGGCTGGCCACGCATCATTACGAAAATTTCCAGGTGGTAAGCTTCCTGCTGCCTAAGCGCCTGCACCAGGATTTCTACAACGTGTACGCCTATTGCCGCTGGGCCGACGATCTGGGCGATGAAATGGGCGATCGGCAAGAGAGTCTGCGCCTGTTGGCCTGGTGGCGCGAGCAGTTGGAGGCCATGTACGCGGGCGAGGCCGCCCATCCCGTGTTCGTGGCTTTACGCGGCACGGTGGCCCGCCACTCAATTCCGCAGACACCGTTTGCGGAATTGATCCGCGCTTTTGAACAGGATCAGACGGTCGCGCGGTATCCGTCTTGGGAGGATGTGTTCGCGTATTGCCGCTATTCGGCCAACCCAGTGGGCCGCCTGGTGTTGTACCTCTGCGGCTATTCCGATGCCGAGCGGCAGCGGCTCTCCGACGCCACCTGCACTGCGCTGCAACTAGCCAACTTCTGGCAGGATGTGTCCGTGGATCTGGAAAAGGACCGCGCGTATATCCCGCTGGAGGTGCTGGCGCGGCACGGCTACACGATCGAAGATCTCTTCGCGCGGCGCATGACGCCGGCCTTCCGCGAGGTCATGCGCGAGATCGTGGCGCGCGCGCGGGTATTGTTCGTTGAGGGCTTGCCGCTCTCTTCCATCGTGGACCGGCGGCTGGCGCTGGACATCGACCTGTTCAGCCGCGGCGGCCTGCGCGTGCTCGACAAGATTGCGGAGCAGGATTACGATGTGCTCTCACGGCGGCCGGCTATTTCCAAAGCGGAGCGCGTCTGGCTGCTGCTCAGCTCTCTGGCGCGAGTGACGTTCTCACGGGCGGCGTGATGACCACGCTTGAAGATTCCTACGCCTACTGCCGGCGCGTGGCCCGCACGCGCGCCCGAAATTTCTATTATTCGTTTGTGCTGCTCTCGCGCGAACAGCGCAATGCCATGTGCGCCATATACGCCTTCATGCGCTATTGCGACGATCTGAGCGACGAACCCGGCGCAAATCGGGCCGTGATCGAGCAGTGGCGCGTGGCGCTCGACGAAGCTCTCGCGGGCCGTTGCGGCGCGCATCCGATGCTGCCCGCTTTTCACGATACGGTGACGCACTACCGGATTCCGCCGCGCTATTTCCACGAGATGGTCGATGGCGTGGCGTCCGACCTCGAACCCCGCAGCTTCGAGACCTTCGAGCAGTTGTACCGCTATTGCTACCAGGTGGCCTCCACGGCTGGGTTGACGACGATTCATATCCTGGGCTTCGACTCGGCCGACGCGCTGCCGCTGGCCGAAAAGTGCGGCATCGCATTTCAACTGACCAACATCCTGCGCGACATCCGTGAGGATGCCCAGCGCGGCCGCATCTACCTGCCCGTCGAAGATCTGGCCCGCTTTCGCGTGACTGAGGACGATATCCGCGCCGGCCTGCGCACGCCGGAATTCATCGATCTGATGGATTTCGAGGCTGGCCGCGCGCGCCAGTATTACAAGGAAGCGCAGCCGCTCTTGGGGTTGGTCGACCGCCGCAGCCGGGCGTCTTTGGCCGCGCTCATATCCATCTATTCCCGCTTGCTGGATCGCATCGAACGGTCGAACTACGACGTCTTCACGCGCCGCATCTCGCTGCCGGCTTGGGAGAAGTCAGTGATCGTAGTGAAAGCCCTGTTCGGCCGAATGACGTGACCCGACCCCGGCACACTGTGCGTACTCCACCCAGTGTCGAGACGAGTCTCGACACGGCACGCACGAGTGCGTGCGCCACGGCCTCACCGGCTCGGCGGCCGATCTGACCGTCAATGGGGACACAGGTTAGTACGTCGAATAACGCGTTCAAGGCGGAATGCTCGCGCTCCCACGCGCCTTGCCAGACGTGCGCGTGAAACCTCTATGAGGATGTCGGAGTCGATCGGAATGGCCTTCACGCCTTGAGTCTCTCGATCCTGTCACCCTTGCGCAGTTGACGCACGTAGGCCTCAGTATCGGGAAGGTCGCGCCGGCCTTTCCGGATTCCAACAAAAGCCTTCATAGCGTCCCTGCGGGTACCGGCACCCGCGTACTTTTCACGCAACGCCCGCCGCACTATTTCGGAAACAGTCTGACGCGACTGGCTGGCACGGATGTGCAGCGCCTTCATAAGTCGTCGTCCGGCCGGCGCCTCACCGCGATACCATAGCGGAATGCCCCTTTCCCGCCGCGAATTGCTGGCATCCGCGCCCCTATGGCTGGCAGGCTGCGCGGTACGCCGCAACGCCGTGCCGCCGCCCGCTCCAGTTCCACTGGCCAAAGTGCGCGTGGCGCCGGAACGGGTCATTCGGACCATCGTTGGCCTGCGCCCCTTCCGCCCTTCGGGCTTCGTAGTCCGCGGCGAAAAGCTGGACCAGAAGGTGGTCATCCACAACTACGGTCACGGCGGCGCGGGCATCACCCTGTCGTGGGGCACGGCGCAGCTTGCCGTCGCCGAGGCGGCGCAAATCGAATCGCGCCAGGCGGCGGTGATCGGATGCGGCGTTGTCGGACTCTCGACGGCGCGCCTGCTGCAGCAGCGCGGCTATTCCGTTACGATTTACACGAAGGCCATGCCCCCGGATACCACGTCCAATGTAGCCGGCGGCCTGTGGAGCCCGGTAACGGTGTACGATCACGAACGCGTCACGCCGGAGTTTCGCCGCCAGTTCGGCGAGGCCGGCAAATTCGCTTTCCGCCGGTATCAATCCCTGGTGGGCGAAGCCTACGGCGTCCGCTGGTTGCCGGTGTATTCGCTCTCGCGCGATGCCCCTCGCCAACCGGCGGCGCCCGAAACAACCGGCGACCAGATCGAGCCGCTTTATCCCGATGCGCGGCAGCTTGCGCCGGCGGAACACTGCTTCGACGTGCCGTACGTCTACCGGCGCTACTCGATGCTGATCGAACCAGCCATCTATCTGAACGCGCTGCTGCGGGATTTCCTGATGGCCAGAGGCGACCTCGTGGTGCGCGAATTTCGGGACGTGCGCGAGTGGGCGCCGCTGCGCGAGCCGCTGATTTTCAACTGCACCGGCCTGGGATCGCGGGAGCTTTTCCATGACGACGAGTTGATCCCCATCCGGGGCCAATTGTCCTTCTTGCTGCCGCAGTCGGAGATCGAATACATGACCGTCGGTCCAGGCGATATCTACATGTTTCCGCGCCGCGACGGCGTGCTGCTGGGCGGCAGCCATGAGCGCGGCGTATGGGATACGCAGGTCGATCCGGCCACCACGGATCGCATCCTGCGCGAGAACGCGGCGCTGTTCAATGCCATGCGAGTTCCCCCTGGCCGATTCCGCGTATAATCGTAGTCTCATGAAAGCTCGCGTATATGTCTCGCTGAAGACCACGGTGCTCGATCCGCAAGGCCAGGCCGTCCGCGCCGCGCTGGCGGGGTTGGGGCACACCGCCATCGCCGACGTGCGCCAGGGCAAATTTTTCGACATCACCATCGCGGATGGGATGAGCCGGGAGCAGGCGCAAAAGGATGTGGAAACCATCGCGCACGAGGTGCTGGCAAACCCGGTGATTGAGGAGTACAAGGTGGAGATTGTGGAGTAGGCTCTGTCGACGAGGACCAAGCGTTCATCGCCGAAGTGCCTGAATTGGAAATTGCCCGTGAACTTGGGCGGCCGGTCCCTGAACCCAAGGGCTAGGCTTTGTTTGCTTGAGAGGCTTTCTCTTACTGGTACAGCAGATACTTCTCCCGCAGCTTGAGAAACGCCGCCACGCTATCCGCCATCCTCTGCTGGATATCACGCGGATCGTCTCCTGCCGCCAGTTCGCGGATCACCTCCGCGCTACCGATCAGCTTCTTGTCGACATCGAAGTCGATCTTGCCGGGATACAGCTTCTCTAGCGCCGCGGCAATCTCCAGCCCCAGGCGCGCGGAATCGAAGTTGTCCCGATCCGTAATCACGAAGCGCACCCCTTCACCAGTCGGCAACCGAGTGGCGTACACGCGTACGCCCGGAATGCGCCGCCGGTTCAAATATGCCGCCAGTTCTGGCCCATGGATGAAATCCGCGCCGATCTGCTCGAACGGCGCGTCCGTGCCGCGGCCCACCGAATAGTTCTTCGAATATTCGAGCATGGCCACGCCGGGATAGAGCAGCGCCGCGTTCAAACTCCGCATGTTCGGCGACGGATTGATCCACGGCAGATCGCTCGCGTCGAACCAGTCGCCGCGCTGCCAATCCTTCATCGGGACCACTGTGAGATCCGCGCCGATATGGTTTTCGCCGTTGAACAGCTTCGCCAATTCCCCCATCGTCATGCCGTGGCGCAGCGGCACCGGGAAGTAGCCCACGAAGGAGAGTTGGTCGCGATCAAGCAGCGGCCCTTCCACGTGGACGCCCGTGATGGGGTTGGGCCGGTCCAAAACAAAATACGGAATTCGTGCTTTGGCGGCCGCTTCCATGGCGTAGGCCATAGTGGTCTCGTAGGTGTAGAAGTGCGTGCCCACGTCCTGGATATCGAACACCAGCGCGCCGAGGCCGAGTTCATTACCCAGCAACTCCGGCGTAGGCCGCTGCGTTTTCCCGTAGAGGCTATAGACCTTGATCCCGGTCGCCGGGTCGGTCGTGTCGCCCACGTCCGGACGGTCTTCCGCCCCGGCGAATCCGTGCTCCGGCGAGAAGAGTGCCACCAGGTTCACGCCGGCGGCCCGCATGATGTCGATATTGCGCCGGCCCGTGTGATCCACGCCGGTGTGGTTCGTGATCAGCCCGACGCGCTTTCCTTTGAGTGGCTGAAAGCCTTCGGCCGCGAGCACGTCAAGCCCGGTCAGCGTCAGGGTGTTGCGATCGACCTCGCGGTGCAGCCCCGCTCCGTTAATCGTTTCGTTGTAGCCGGTCAGCGCCACGCCGGGCGCGTCGATTCCAAGCGCCGCGGCCGTGATCGTCGCGACCTTGCCTCGCAGGCCCGTGATGGCCGGCCTGCGGAACGGGTGTACGCTGTTCGCCAGCAGGATCACGTACGTATTGCTGACGGGATCGATCCAGATGGACGTGCCGGTGAAGCCCGTGTGGCCATAAGAGCCAATGGGAAATAACTCTCCACGATTGCCGGAGAGGGGCGAGTCGATATCCCAGCCGAGACCGCGCAGGATAGGCTGGTCCGCGGGGCTTTGGGGCGTGGTGAACTTCTCCACCGTGAGCGCACTGAACAGGCGCGCGCCGTCAAGTTCGCCGTTGTGCAGCAGCATTTCGCAGAAACGCGCTAGATCGTCGGCGGTGGAGAACAGGCCCGCGTGTCCCGCCACGCCACCCATGTAGCGTGATGTTTCATCGTGTACGATGCCACGTAGCGGTGCGCCGTTCGGGCCATCGCGCTCGGTGGGCGCGATGCGCGGAATCAGCGACGCCGGCGGCTGAAACATGGTCTCCCGCATACCCAGCGGCAGGAAGACGTGCTCGCGCGCATAGTCGGAGAGCATCTGCCCGCTCAGCCGGTGCACCAACTCGCCCAGCAGGATGAAATTGATATCGCTATAGGTAAAGTGTTCGCCCGGCGGCGCGCCGGGTCTTTCGTTCATGGCCATGCGGATGCCGGTCTGGTAGCCGCTCCATGGCGGGTTCAAGGCCAGGTCCGGGGGCATGCCCGAGAAGTGCGTGAACAGGTTGCGGATGGTGATGGGGCTTTTGCCTTCCTGGAATTCCGGCAGATATTGCGTGACGCGATCGTTCAGCCGGAACTTGCCCTCCTCAAAGAGCTTCATCAGCGACGAGGTGGTCGCTATCACCTTGGTCAGCGAGGCCAGGTCGAAGATGGTATCGACGGTCATCGCTTCGGGGGTGGGTACCAGCGCGCGCTTGCCGTACGCCTTGCGGTGGACGATCTGGCCCTTATGCCCGATCAGCAGCACCGCTCCGGGAATGCGCAATTCCTGGATCGCCTGGTCGATGGTCTGATCGAGCAAGGGCGATGCGGAGAACGTTTGCGCTGCCATGGTGCAGGTCGCGCAGGCCGCCAGTACGACAGAAAGCAAGAGCTTCATATCTTCTACACTATGATAATCAAGGAGGCGCGTTGATCACACTCATTCGAAACGGCACGGTGGTGACATCCGAGAAGACGTTCCCGGCCGACATCGTGATCGACGGCGAAAAGATCCGCGAGATTGCCGCCAACATCCCGGTCGGCACGGCCGACCGGGTGATCGACGCGTCCGGCATGCTGCTGCTGCCGGGCGGCATCGACGTCCACACACATCTCGACATGCCCTTCGGCGGTACCACCTCCAGCGACGATTTCGAAACCGGCACGCGCGCGGCGGCCTTCGGAGGCACCACTACCCTGATCGATTTCGCCATCCAGGCGCGCGGCATGAAGATGCGCGACGCTCTCGACATCTGGTGGAAGAAGGCCGAAAACCGCGCTTCCATCGATTACGGCTTGCACATGATCGTGACCGATCTCTACGAAGCCGGCCTGGAAGATATGGACGCCATGGTGGACGAAGGCGTAGCCAGCTTCAAACTGTTCATGGCCTATCCGGGCGTGCTGATGGTGGATGACGCGACCATCTTCAAAGCGCTCTCGCAGTCGGCCCGGAATGGAGCGCTCATCTGCATGCATGCCGAAAACGGCGGCGTGATCGACGTGATCGTGCGGCGCGCGCTGGCGGAGGGCAAGACGGCGCCCATTTATCACGCGCTCACGCGGCCCGCCACAGCCGAAGCCGAGGCGGTGCATCGCGCCATCGCCTTGGCTGAGATGGCCGGCGCGCCGGTGTACATCGTGCACCTTTCGAGTGAGGACGCGCTGAACCAGGTGCGCGAGGCCCGCGACCGCGGCCTGCCGGCGTTCGCGGAAACCTGCCCGCAGTACCTGCTGCTGTCGGTGGACGAACTCGCGCGCCCCGGATTCGAGGGCGCCAAGTACGTATTCACTCCGCCGCTGCGCGAGAAGCGGCATCAGCCGAAGCTGTGGGACGGGCTCAAGAACGACCATCTGCAAGTGGTTTCCACGGATCACTGTCCATTCTGTTTCGCCGATCAGAAGGCGCTGGGCAAAGACGATTTCACCAAGATTCCCAATGGCGGGCCGGGCATCGAGAATCGACTGCAGCTTCTTTATCATTACGGCGTGAACGAGGGCCGCCTGAGCTTGAACCGGTTCGTGGAACTAGTGTCGACCACTCCGGCGCGTCTGTTCGGTCTCTATCCGCGCAAAGGGGAACTGGCACCGGGCAGCGACGCAGATATCGTAATATGGGACCCGCAACAGGAGCACGTCATCAGCGCCGGCACGCATCACATGCGCGTGGATTACTCGATGTTCGAGGGCTTCCGCGTGAAAGGCAACGCGCGCATGGTGCTCTCGCGCGGCGAGGTGATAGTGGATGGCGACCGGCACCTGGGGCGCGCGGGCCGCGGTCAATTTCTGAAGCGCGCCGCGCGAGGCGGAGCCTTTAAGTGATGGCGGCCGATATCCGCGAGAGTTCGCTCTACAACGAGGATCTCGCGCCGGTCCCGCAATCCCGCCGCGATTGGGACATCTACAACTACGCTTCGCTGTGGGTCGGGATGAGCGTTTGCATTCCCACTTACATGCTGGCTTCGGGATTGATCGCCGGCGGCATGAACTGGTGGCAGGCGATCGGCACGATTCTGCTGGGCAATCTTGTGGTGCTGGTGCCGATGCTGCTGAACGCGCACGCGGGCGCCAAGTACGGCATTCCGTTTCCCGTTCTGGTGCGCGCTCCGTTCGGAGTGCTGGGCGCGAACGTGCCCGCCATCCTGCGGGCGCTGGTGGCTTGCGGCTGGTTCGGCATCCAGACCTGGATCGGCGGCCAAGCCATCGACGCCATGTTGCGCATCTTGTGGCCGGCCTGGGGCCGCTTCGAAGCCGGATCGGCGGTCTGCTTCGTATTCTTCTGGCTGTTGAATATGGCAGTGATCTGGCGCGGCATTCGGACCATCAAGTTTCTGGAAGGGATCGGCGCGCCCTTCATGCTGGCGATTGGAGTGCTCCTGCTGTTTTGGGTGACGCGCAAGGCGGGCGGCTTCGGACCGGTGCTCAGCGCGCCCAGCCACTTCCGCGACAGCGCCGCGTTCCTGCGCTTCTTCGTTCCGGCGCTCACCGGCATGGTGGGTTTCTGGGCGACGGTGGCGTTAAACATTCCCGACTTCTCGCGCTATGCCCGCTCGCAGAAGGCGCAGATGTTGGGACAGGCGCTGGGGCTGCCCACCGCCATGACGCTGTACTCGTTCATCGGCGTGGCGGTGACTTCGGCTTCGGTGGTGATCTTCGGCGAGGCGATTTGGGATCCAGTGGTGCTGCTGGGCCGCTTCCACCAGCCGGCGGTGGCCTTCGTGGCGCTGATCGCTCTGCTGCTGGCTACGCTCAATACCAACGTGGCGGCCAATGTGGTATCGCCATCGAACGATTTTTCGAATCTGAATCCGCGGCGCATCTCGTTCCGCACGGGCGGGCTGATCACGGGGTGCTTGGGATTGGTGATGATGCCGTGGAAAATGTTGGGCGATTACAGCGCCTACATCTTTGGCTGGCTGGTGGGCTATTCGGCGCTGCTGGGACCGATTGCCGGCATCATGATCGTCGATTACTTCCTGGTGCGCAAGCGGCAACTGGTGGTCGAGGATCTGTATCTGCGCGGCCGCAGCTATGAGTATTCGGGCGGATTCAACTATCGCGCGCTATTGGCACTGGTGTGCGGGATCGCGGTGGCGCTGTTGGGGCTGGTGGTACCGGCTGTGCGATGGTTGTACGACTACGCCTGGTTCGCCGGCTTTCTGGTCGCGGGCGCGATGCACTTCGCGTTGATGCGACGCGGCCTGAATTCGGCCGAAATAATTTGACATACACATGGCGTGTGTATATCATATGGATGAATGGCACAACGCATCAACGTCATCCTGCCGGAAGCCACGGTCCGTACCATCGACCGTCTGGCGCGGCCTGGCCAGCGCAGCCGCTTCATTGACCGGGCTGTGCAGCACTACGTCGCCACGGCCAGCGCGGAGGCTCTGCAGGGACGGCTGAAGCAGGCTGCCCTCCGCGATCATGACCTCGACC
>Ga0302325_10017682_pt1 | contig 15058 bp, 17 predicted proteins | sample Palsa_T0_2_FD_201948 | JGI IMG/M metagenome (GOLD analysis project Ga0302325, IMG submission 201948) | Peat permafrost microbial communities from Stordalen Mire near Abisko, Sweden - Palsa_T0_2 | ecosystem: Environmental > Terrestrial > Soil > Palsa > Peat permafrost | place: Sweden: Abisko... | reverse complement strand
TGCGCTTCTCGACGGTCACCTTCTGGTTGTCCTTCATCTCGGACACGGTCTCGGTCGGCACCACGATCTGCCGCACCGCGCGCTGCTGATTCAGCGACACAACGCGGTGCTCGAGATTGTGCTTGACCTTGTTCTCGTGCCCGGAATAGGTGTTGACGACGTACCAGCGAAACATGCTCTCTTCTTGGTCTCCTCCGCGGCGGGGTCCCCCCGCCGTGTCTTGACGATATTCGCTCGGCCTGCGGCCGCTTCCAGCCCTGCTCAGAGCGACCTGACCCCGATCACTTCAGGACAAAGGTGATGATCTTGCCGGCCACCCAGTCCGCGCCCCCTAGGAACAGACCGGCAACGATCACGAACCCGATGACGACTCCCGTGGCCTGCACGACCTGCCGCCGGTCGGGCCACTGTACCCGTTGTAGCTCGCGCCAGCTTCCACGGAGGAAGTTGATCAGGCGGCTGCCGGGGAAGGTGCGGGGCTCAGGGACCGACGCGCCGGCCGGCTCGAGCTCGCCGATCGCACCGTCGCCGTCGCCGTCGCCGTCGAAGTTCCCGCCGCGCCCGCCTCCGGCGTCGGGATCGAGCTCCTCGAGCTCGTCGGGCGCGCCGACGACATGAGCTTGGCCGGGGAGGAGACCGGGGATCCCGCCGGAAAATCCCAGCAGCTCGTCCTCGCGCTCTTCGGCCTCGGTCAGCGCCTCGATCTCCTGCGGCGTCTGGTTACCCGCGAGCTCCGGGCGACCGAGTGCGAGCTGCGCCTCGGCGAGCTCGACGTCAGGCGTCGCATGCTCGATCGGCGGTGGCGCGGTCACATGCTCGTCGCGTCCACCCCGGGCGACCGCGACTCCGGCATCCGCGGACTGCGGACGACGGGCTCGCCGTTCCTTGGCGCGTTTACGATTCCGGGCCACCGGGCGCTCCTACGAGCTCAGCGCGTCTCGCGGTGCGCCGTATGGCACCGGCACCAGCGGCAGTACTTGCGCAGCTGGATCCGCTCCGGATTGTTCCGCTTGCTCTTCTTGGTTTGGTAGTTCCGGCGCTTGCACTCCTCGCAAGCGAGGGTGACAGCGATCCGAACGTCTCCGCGAGCCATGTACGCGCTTCCCGAAAGTTTTGTGGTCGAGTGGTTCGGACTTCCGGCTCCGGGCGTCGAAAAGAACGCCGCCCCGGCGCCGACGACGGAGTGTAGCGGTAGCGCTTCGGCGCGTGAGGCGCGCCACGCCCTGCTAGTCGCCCAGCTCGACCGGCCGCAGTGCGAGCTCGAGCTCCCGGTCGCCCCGGACGACGCGAATCGGAAGCGACTGGCCGATCGCTTCAGCGGTCATCGCGCGCTGAAGATCCTCGACGCGTTCGACAGGGTGTCCCGCGAGCTCGACGATCAGGTCCTCGACCAGGAGCCCCGCGCGCTCCGCGGGGCCGGCGGGCGCGACTTGGACGATCTCGACGGCGGCGGCGCGGCCGATCCGGGCACGCGCGTGCGGCGGCAGCGGTCGCGGGCCGCCGCCGATCCCGATGTAGGCGCGGCGGACGCGGCCCTCGCGCATCAGCGCGGCGATGATCTGCCGTGTCGCACCGTTGATCGGCACCGCGAGCCCGAGCCCGATCCCTGCGACCGCGGTGTTGATCCCGACAACGCGGGCCGAGCTGTCGACCAGAGCGCCTCCGGAGTTGCCGGGATTGAGTGCCGCGTCGGTCTGGATGACATTGTCTATGTAGCGCACGGCGCTTCCGGACCTTGCCGGGAGCGAGCGACCGAGCGCGGAGACGACGCCGGCGGTGACCGAGCCGGCGAACCCGTTCGGATTGCCGATCGCGACCACCAGCTGGCCGACGCGTAGCTGCTCGGCGTCGCCGAGGGTGGCCGGCGCGAGCCCGCTCCCCTCAGCCCGCAGCACGGCGAGATCGGAGAGCCGGTCGACGCCGACGACGCGGAAGCTCAGCTCGCGCCCGTCGACGAACGAGGCGCGGCCCTGACGGCCGGGACCGGCCACCACGTGCGCGGAGGTGACGAGGAATCCGTCCGGCGTCAGCGCGACCGCGCTGCCGGCCCCGACGGGGACATGTCCCCCCCGGGAGCGCCGGGTCACCCGCAGGTTCGCGACCGAGGGCGCGAGGCGCTCGGAGATGTCGACCACGATCCGCGAGTAGGCGTCCAGCGCGTGGAATTCGCCTGCGGCGAATTCCATTGGGAGTTCGGTCGAGGGCTCGAGCGCGGGTGCCGATTCTGGCGCCGAACTCCCGGCGCCTGGTGAGCCGTTCAGCGTCTCCTCTGTCATGAGAACGCGACCGTTACCGTGCGCTCGTCCGTCCCGCGCACGATCGTCAGCTCGAGCATCCCGGCGTCGCGGGCGGCGTCGAGGGCCTCGTAGAGCGCCTCGACGCGGTCGAGTGGGTTCCCGCCGGCGGCCACGAGCAGGTCTCCCCGCTCGATTCCGGCGCGCCCGGCCGGGCTCTCGCCCGCGACCTCGCGTACGAGCACACCTTCGCGCTCGGGCAGGCCGACCGCGCGGCGCAACCGGCGCGCCACGCGCGGCGGCGCGATCGCGACACCGAGCCTGACGCGCTTGGGTGCCTCGCCGCGCCCGAGCGCGTCGATCCGCTCGCGCAGCGCCGCGTCGACGGGAATCGCGAGGATGAGCCCGCCCTCGACGCGCAACGAGTTGATGCCGAGCAGCCGTCCCTCGAGGTCAGTCAGCGGGCCGCCCGAAGAGCCCCGGGGGAGCGGCGCGGTGTGCTCGAGCGCGCCCGCGATGCGGCGGCCCCGCGGGCCGCGGAAGCTCCGCTCGCTCGAGGAGACGAATCCCGGGGTGACGCGGAGCCCACGCCCGCCTGGGTTCGCCAGCGCCAGCACCGCACGCCCGATCGGGATCTCCTCCCCGATTTCGGGCCAGTCGATCGGCGTCACCTCGGCGGTGTCGGTCTCGAGCACGGCGAGGTCGATGTCGTGATCGACGCCGGCAACGCGCGCCCGGGCGTGGCGACCGTCGTGGAAGGTGACGGTGGCTTCGTCGTGGCGGAGGTTGTGTGCGTTGGTGAGGACTCGGCCGGAAGCGATCACGACGCCGGATCCGACCCCCCAGCCGCGCCCGAGGCCGACGACTGTCGGGCCGACGTGCTCGACGGCGGCCTGGATGGAGGTCTCGAGTTCTGTGAGCAGGTTCATCTGCGGTCTCCTGTGGCTCGCTCCGCGGCGGCCCGGGCCGGCAGGCCCGGGGGCCTGCCGGCGTTCCGACGCTAAGCTAGTTACTTGCGATATGCAAGTTGCTACCTTACCACTTGTGGCCCCGCGTACGATCACCCTGCAGATGGACACCGAACCCGACCCCGAGGCGGCCGTCGAGTCCGGGCCCGCAGAGGATGCGAGCCGCTCCGCCCTCGCGGACGCGCTCGCGACCGTCGGCGACCGCTGGACGCTGCTCGTGATCGCCGCGCTACTCGACGGGCCGCGACGGTTCGGAGAGCTGCAGGATGAGGTCAGAGGGATTGCTCCGAACGTCCTCACGCAGCGGCTGCGGCATCTCGAACGCGGTGCGCTGGTGGCCGCGCGGCCGTACTCCGAGCGGCCGCCCCGCTTCGTCTACGAGCTGAGCGCCGCCGGCCATGAGCTCGCCGGCGCTCTACGGCTGCTCGCAGGTTGGGGCGCACGCAATGCCGAAGGCGCCGAAGCCCCCAGGCATTCCGTCTGCGGCACGCCGATGGAAGCCCGATGGTGGTGTCCAAGCTGCGAGCGCCCGGCATCCGACGACGAGGCCGAAGAGCTCCACTTCGCTTAGCGCGCCGCATGCCGACCTCGCAGCCGGGAACAATGCCCGAATGCTGCGCCTAATCGGCATCGTCGTCTCGATTGGACTCGCGGACTCGCTGAACCCGACGACGATCGCCCCCGCGCTGTATATGGCAGGGGGCAAGCGCGCCGTCAGCCACGTCGTTCAGTTCACCTTCGGCGTGTTCGTCGTCTACCTGCTCGGCGGACTCCTGATCGCACTCGGGCCGGGTGAGCTGATCATCGATCTCGTCCAGCGCCCGAGCCATGCGGTGCGGCACCTGATCGAAATCGCCGCCGGCGTAGCGATGATGATCGTCTCCGGGGTACTGTGGCTGAAGCGACACGAGCTGTCCGAGCGGGAGCCGCCGGCCAGGCGCGACTCGCGCTCGAGCGCCATTCTCGGTGCGACGATCACGGCGGTCGAACTGCCGACGGCGTTTCCCTACTTCTTCGCGATTTCGGCGGTGGTGGGGTCCGGGGCCAGCGTCACGCGCCAGGTCATGCTGCTCGTCCTGTTCAACATCTGCTTCGTGCTGCCGCTGCTCGTGATCGCGGTCGTCCTGGCAGTGACGGGCGACGGCGCCGAGGCGCTCCTCGCGAAAGCGCGCGACAAGCTCCACGCCAACTGGCCGAAGGTGCTGGCGGTCGTGATGCTGCTCGCGGGGCTGTTCGTTGTCCTGCTCGGGATCACCGGCCTGCTCGCCAAGCGGCCCTTCGGCCGTTTCCTGCACCGGCGGCTGTTCAAGCCGATCGGCCTCTGAGGAAGGAGTAAGGGCCCGCTCAGGTTCTCGCCGCGGGGTCCGGCTCAGGCCGCTCCCGGACGAGTTCGTTCGCGAGCCGGGTCAGCAGCTCGGCCACGTCGTGGTGCTGCTCGGGCGACCAGCCCTCGAGCAGGCGTGCGAGGCTTGCGCGGCGCTCTGCGATCAGCTTCACGACCGCCGCCTCCCCGGCCGGCGTGAGCACGCACGCGGGTGCCGGGCCGGCGGCGGTGTCCGCGCCGGCGGCCACCAAGGACGCCGGCAGCACCATTCCCCGCTGCTCGAGCTCGGCCAGCGCCTTCTCGGTCACCGGCAGCTCTACAGCGAAGCGACGGCTGAGGTCCCCGAGATCGGCGCGAGGATCCTCGTTCAGACGCACCAGCAGCCAGCAGGAGGCCGGGGACAGGTCCACGCCGGCCTGTTCGGCCAGGCGCGCGACCATCCTGCGTCGTCCATCACGGCCCAGCACGACGCCGAGCGCGCGGGAGATCTCGGCGAGCGAGTCCGTGTGCTTCGGTACGGCGAAGCTCTCGCCGATCCCGGACGAGGCGTTGACGGACTCGCGCAGGGGTCGCTGCTCGAGCACGAGGCTGAGCAGAAAGGCCGCCGCTGCTGCCCCCGCGGCGACGACGAACACGGGACTGAGCGCGTTCGTGAAGGCGTGGATGTAGGCGGTGTGGAGCGGCGGCGCGAGTTTCTTGAGCGCGGCGGGATTGTCAGAGCCGGCCTGGATCTTCTGCGCGACCGCAGGGGCCAGCGGCGACCGCAGCCCGGCGAGCGCGCTGACCAGGCTCGTCTTCAGGCGGTTAGAGAAGATCGAGCCGAGGATCGCCGTGCCGATCGCGCCACCGATCGAACGGAACAGCGTCGCCCCGGAGGTGGCAACACCGAGGTCCTGGTAGTCGACCGAGTTCTGAACCGCGAGCACAAGAACCTGCATCGTCGAACCGAGCCCGAGCCCGACCACCAGCATGTAGGCCGAGGACTGGAGGCTCGTGGTGCCGGCACTCATGGTCGAGAGCAGCAGCAGACCCACGATCATCAGCGCGGTGCCGAAGATCGGGAACACCTTGTAGCGGCCGGTGCGGCTGATCAGCTGCCCGGAGACGATCGAGGTGCTCAGCAGTCCGACCATCAGCGGCAGCAGGCGCAGGCCCGAGCCGGTGGGACTCGCGCCGTTGACGACCTGGAGGAACAGGGGGATGTACACGACCGAGCCGAAGAGAGCGAAGCCGACCACGAAACCCATCCCGGAAGTCACCGAGAACACCCGGTTGCGGAACAGACCCGGGGGGAGGACCGGCTCGGGTGCGCGCCGCTCGACGGCGACGAACGCCACCAGCAGGAAGACAGCCGCGACGCCGAGACCGACGATCAACGTCGACCCCCACGCGTAGGTCGTGCCGCCGAGCGTGGTCAGAAGCACAATCGCCGCCAGGGCGGCGGCCAGCAGCCCAGCGCCGACGTAATCGATCCGGCGCTGTACCCGCTCGGTGCGTGCCGGCAGAGTGGCCACGAGAACGCCGAACGCGAGCACGCCGATGGGAAGATTGACGTAGAAGATCCACCGCCATGTGAGGTTCGTCGTGAGGAACCCGCCGAGCAGCGGGCCGACGACGCTGGCGATCCCGAATACGGCGCCGAAGTAGCCCTGATAGCGGCCCCGGTCGCGGGGCGAGACGACGTCGCCGATCGCCGCCTGCGCGCTCACGATCAGCCCGCCGCCGCCGAGCCCCTGGAGAGCCCGGAATGCGATCAGCTCAGTCAGGTTCTGGCTCAGGCCGCAGAGCGCCGAGCCAACGAGGAAGACGACGAGGCCCGCCTGCAGTACCACCTTGCGGCCGTATAGGTCGCCGAGCTTGCCGTAGATCGGCGTGACCGCGGTCTGCGCCAGTAGATAGGCGGTGACCACCCACGAGATGTGGTTCAGCCCGCCGAGGTCGCCGACGATCGTCGGCAGCGCGGTCGAGACGATCGTCGAGTCGAGCGCCGCCATCAGCAGCACGAGCATCAGCCCCGCGAACACGAACCTGACGCTGACCTCGCGCTCGCTCTCGCGCCCGAGGGGCAGGGCGGCAGTGGCGCTCATGGAACCCGGCGCTCCACCGGCGCGATCATACGGCGATCGCGAACCGGGGTGGCAAACGCCCTCGTTCTGGGCATAGTCTCCGCACCGGATGACGGCGACGGCGGAGACCTCGTTTGACCCGGCCGCGCTCCAGCGGCTGCTCGACGGGCGCTATGCGGAAGTCCGTGAGCGTGCGCGGCAGGTGCTGTCTCGGCCGGAGTTCGCGCCGGTGATCGGGCTGCCCACCGACGAGTACCGAGAGCGGGTGCTCGAGTGGGCGAAGACACTTGCCGTCGAGGGCGCGAGCTCGCTCGGTTTCCCGGTCGAGTACGGCGGGTCAAACGACCCGGGAGCGGTTTTGATGCTGCTCGCCGCGAAGGGCCTACTGACGGACTACGGCGACCATTTCGACGACCTCAACCCCGTCGGGACGGTCACCTTCGTCGCCTCCCAGGTCGTCGAGCGAGTGGTGGAGCGGCTGTTCGCGCGCAAGATCGCGCAGGTGATCACGGACGCCGTCCCCAGCCGCGACGAGCACCGCAACGTGCTCGACCGCGACTATCAGCTCGAGCTCTTCCGCTGGCGCGAGGGCCACGTTACCGCGTCGGTGGCCAACCGATTCAAGCGTGGCCTCGGCGAAGGCTACGATCCGTTCGAGGTCTTCCGTGCCGTCGAGGACCACGCCGCCGACGCGGCCGGCGCGCACATCGACCGCCTGATCCTCGAAGCGTTCGTGAGCGCGATCGAGAGCTGCGGGGACGAGCAGCTCAGAGGGCCACTGAACCGGCTCTGCGATCTCTACGCGCTCGCCAACGTCGAGGCCGACAGGGGGTTCTTCCAGGAGCACGGCCGGCTCGGCAGCGCCCGCTGCAAGCAGATCACCCGCGAGGTCAACCGCCTCTGCGACGAGGTGCCCGCGCAGGCCGGTCGGCTGGTCGACTCCTTCGGCATCCCCGACGCCATCCTGGCGGCTCCGATCGGGCTACGCGACGAGAAGTAACCGTGCGCGACATACACTGGACGGCATGGTCGACCGTGCGTGGCTCCTGTCCCGCTTCTACCGCGTCGCGTATCAAGCGGCGCGCGTGTACTGGTTCTTCGTGCATCCGAACAAGCGCGGGGTCAAGTGCGTGATCACCCGCGGCGACGAGGTCCTCCTCGTTCGCCACACCTACGGCGACCGCCGCGCCTGGGAGCTCCCTGGCGGCTCGATCAAGCGAGGCGAGGAGCCGCTCGCGGCGGCTCGCCGAGAGACGCTGGAGGAGCTCGGCCTGAAGATCTCGGACTGGGTCGCGCTCGGCGACTTCTTCGCCAAGCACGAGCACCGCGCGGACACCCTCTACTGCTTTCACGCAGTCGTTGACGATGTCTCTCCGGTCGCCGATCGGGTCGAGATTGCCGAGGCGCGATGGTTCTCGTCGGCCACACCCCCTTTGCCAACCGGGCGATTCGTGCGCCGCATCCTGTCGATGAGCGAGGGCGCGGCGTCGCGGGCGGCGGGCTGAGGTCGCCTCCGCGCCTGCACGCTGACGAGGGATTCCAATTCGCGTCGCGAACGTGTCTGAGTGCCCGAATGGGTAGGCTGTAGCCCCTTGACCGCGCTTGACCGCCTCCAGGAACTCCGTGCCACAGCACTCGGCACAAAGATAACCCGGTACGCACTCGGGTCAGTGGTCGCCGCCTCGGTGAGCGCTGTCGTGTTCGGGATCCTGTACGTGCTGCACGTGGGAACGACCGCCTGCTCGATCTCCGCATTCGTCGCCGGCGCGATCCCGAACTGGATCCTCAACCGGCGCTGGGCCTGGCGCCGGCGCGGCCGCCCGGAGTTCGGACGCGAGGTGATCGGGTACGCGCTGACTTCGATCGTCAGCCTGCTTCTGACATCGCTGTCGACCGCTTGGACCAATGCTCACGTCCGCGGCATCCCCGCGCACCACGGCTTCCGTGTGATCCTCGTGACGGCGTCCTATCTGGCCGTGTTCGCGGTGCTGTTCGTAGTCAAGTTCGCGCTGTACGAGTTCTGGGTCTTCTCCGAGCACAGCCGCGTGCGCGCGGCCCTGCGGTCCCGGGGCCTGATGCCCGCGGTCCGCGCCGAGCGCCCGGTGCCCGCGGTTCGCACCGACCGCACGCCTTAGGCAGGCGATCAGCGCCGGCGGCGGCGAGGGCCCTTGCGGTCCCGATTCCAGGTCGTGAGCGCGGCCCGCGCGAAGTGCAGCCCGTAGCGCCAGTTGCTGCCCTTCTTGGTCCGCGTGGCGTGATTGCCGCGGTCGCGCATCGTGGTCGGAACCTCGGTCAGGCGAAATCCGTTGAGCGCAGCGCTGATCATCAGCTCGGACGCCTGGTACTGGGCCTGCTCGAGCGTGACCGCCTCGGTCACCTCGGCGCGCATCGCCCGCACCCCGCACGCCGGATCGGTGATGCGCTGGCGGATCAGGATGCTGATCAGGGCACCGAAGAAGATCACCCCGGCGTGGCGCACCCCGTCGGTCGTCAGCTCGCTGCCGAGACGGCGCGACCCCGAGACGAAGTCGGCGCGCCCGGACAAAATCGGCTCGATCACCTGCTCCAGCTCCAGCGGCTCGTACTGACCGTCTGCATCGAGCGTGGCGATCACCTCCGCGCCGCGGGCGCGGGCGAGCCAGTAGCCGAGACGGAGCGCGGCGCCCTGGCCACGGTTGGCGGCAACGTCGCATACCAGCGCACCGGCCGACAGGGCCTCGGTCGCGGTCGCGTCTCGCGCCCCGTCCACGACGACGATGACCTCGCTCGCCAGCCCGCCGACCTCCCGGGGAATCTCGGCTACGACCTCTGCGACCGTCGGCTCCTCGTTGTAGGCGGCGATCACGACGGCCAGAGGCGCCCCTTCGCCGGGGAGATGCGCGGCCAGGAACGCGGCGGCCGCGGCGCGCTCCTCCGGAAGCAGGCGGCCCACCTCTGCCTCGGTGGCGAACGGTCGCGTGGCCATCGCGATCACCGGGGAGCGGCGAGGACGGCCAGATCGGCGTGCGACCATTCCTCCCACACGCCCTCGAGACCGCCGGCGAGGTCATAGCGGGGCGACCATCCGGCGGACCGCGCCCGGCCGTTGTCGACGATGACCGCGGGCATCTCGCCCGGCTTGGCAGGCCCGTGGCGGACCGATACCTTCGTGCCGCTGACCCGCTCGACAGCGGCGATGACTTCGAGCACCGACAGGGAGGTGCCGCTGCCGATGACGGTCGGGCCGCGCCACGAGTCGTCATCGAGCGCCAGGCGCATCGCCGCGACGATATCGCTGACGTGGACGTAATCGCGGACCTGCTTGCCGTCGCCGTAGATCTCGAACGTCGACCCGGTCCTGACCGCACGCATCAGACGAGCCACGATGCTGTCCTTGGCCTGCATCCCCGGCCCGTAGGCATTGGTCAGCCTCAGGCGGGCGCAGCGCAGCCCGAGTGTCTCGGTGTACGCGGACATCAGCATCTCGCCCGCGGCCTTGGTGGCGCCGTAGGGGGTCAGCGGTCGCAGCCTCGAGGACTCCGAGATCGCCGGGCCCTCCATCGGCCCGACGACGGCGTTGGTCGACGTGAAGACGAGCATCCTGACGCCGGCAACCCGGGCCGCCTCGAGCAGCGCCGCCGTCGCCGTGACGTTGGTCCGCTGCGCGAGCTCCGGATGCTCGATCGAGCGAAGCACCGAGGTGAAGGCAGCGAGGTGCACGATCGCGTCGACCCCGCCCCGCAACGACTCCTCGATGACCTCCGGCTCGGCGAGGTCGCCGATGACGATGTCGACCGCGGGGTCGGGATGGGGGACCAGATCGACGACCCGGATCTCCGCGCCGGCCGCGGCCAGCTCGGCGACGACGTGCCGGCCGATGAATCCCGATCCGCCGGTGACGAGGATCCGATTCCCGCCCACCTCGCCCGAGGCGGGCGCGCTCACTTGCTCAGCGCCACGGCGGCCGACCCCTTGCCCTGAATCCACCTCGAGCTGCAGGGGATCTTCGACTTGTCGCAGCGATCGGCGTAGGCGCGGGCGATCTCGGTGACCTCCGCGAGCAGGTCGTCCTCGAGGCGGATCGGGTTGAGACCGAGGTCGACGAGGTGCTGGTTCTCCACGAACAGGTCGTTCTCTGGCGCTTCCTTGCGCGGGTTCTCGACATGGTCGACCTCGGCGCCGGTCAGACGCGCGACGAGCTGGGCCAGATCCTCGACCCGGTGGCACTCCGTCATCTGATTGAAGACCCGGACCCGCTCGCCGGCCTGGGGCGGCGTCTCGATCGCGAGCTGGATGCAACGAACGGTGTCCTGGATATGAATGAACGCGCGCGTCTGGCCACCGGTCCCATGGACTGTCAGCGGGTAGCCGATCGCCGCCTGCATCAGGAAGCGGTTCAGCACGGTGCCGTAGTCGCCGTCGTAGTCGAAGCGGTTGATCAGGCGCTCGTCGAGGCGGGTCTCGGCGGTCTGCGTTCCCCAGACGATGCCCTGGTGCAGGTCGGTGACGCGCGTGCCGTCGTTCTTGTTGTAGAACGCGAACAGCAGCTGGTCCTGGGTCTTGGTCATGTGGTAGACGCTGCCGGGGTTGACCGGGTACAGGATCTCCTGCTCGACCTCGCCGCCCTCGTCGGTGTCGAAGCGGACCCGCAGGTAGCCCTCGGGGATCTTGACGCCTGCCGTCCCGTAGCCGTAGACCCCCATCGTGCCGAGGTGCACGACGTGCGTGTCGACGCCCGTCTCGACGATCGCTGCGAGCAGGTTGTGGGTCGCGTTGACGTTGTTGTTGACGGTGTAGCGCTTGTGCCACGAGCTCTTCATCGAGTACGGCGCGGCCCGCTGCTCGGCGAAATGGACGACGGCGTCGGGCTGGTACTCGAGGAGCAGGTCGAGCAGCTGCCGGTAATTCTCGGCGACGTTGAAGCGATGGAATGGGATGTCGTTTCCGGTCAGCTCGCGCCAGGCGGCCAGGCGCGTGCCGAGCGGCTTGATCGGAGTCAGCGACTCCGCCTCGAGCTCGACGTCGGCGTTGCGCCGCGCGAGGTTGTCGACGATGGCGACATCGTGACCGCACGCGGACAGATGCAGGGACGTGGGCCAGCCACAGAAGCCGTCTCCACCAAGAATCAGTATGCGCAAGGGGACTCCATAGGTCGATTAGCTTGAGGCTTCGCCCCACGCTCCGGGCGCCGCAAGCGTCCGTTTGATCACGCGATGGTAACGCCTTCGGAGGCGGGCAACGGGCGACGGCACGGCGAGTTAGATTCTGCTCGATGGCGCAATTCCACTGGGATCCCGACAGCTACCTCGCCTTGATGCGCACCGAGGTGCCCGACTATGAGCGCCTTCAGGAGGAAGCGGCAGCCGCCACCGGGCCGCACGCCGATCGCGTCCTCGAGCTGGGGACGGGCACCGGCGAGACCGCTCGGCGAGTGCTCTCGCGCCATCCAGATGCGTCCCTCGTCGGGCTCGACGCGAGCGACAGGATGCTCGCGCACGCGCGCGACGCGCTCCCGCCCGGTCGGGCGCGGCTACTGGTCGCGCGGCTCGAGGATCCACTCCCGGAAGGTCCATTTGACGTGATCGTCTCCGTACTCGCGGTCCACCATCTCGACGGTCCGGGAAAGGCGGACCTGTTCGAGCGAGCCGCGGCGGTTCTCGCGCCCGGCGGGCGGATGGTGCTCGGCGACGTCGTGATCCCGGACGATCCCGCGGATGTCGTGACCCCGATCGACGGCGAGTACGACACCCCGAGCAGCGTCGGTGAGCAGCGTCGGTGGATGCAGGCGGCCGGCTTGCGGTCGCGCGTCGCGTGGGCACGCCGCGATCTCGCGGTCATCGTCGGCGAGGCGCCGGCGGGCGGCTGAAGCAAGCACCGACGATCTCCGGTCACAAACGGGCCGGGTTCCTGAACTGGTGGGTATGGCGGCAACCGACGGTCGCAGCGATGAAGCCCTGCTGTCCTCGGCGCTCGAGGACGAGGGCGCGTTCGCGGCGTTCTACGCACGCTACGAGCGCCCGGTCGCGGCTTTCTTCGTGCGCGCGGCCGGGAGCGGCGAGCTCGCGGCGGATCTCACCGCCGAGGTCTTCGCCCAAGCCCTGGGCTCGTCTGATCGCTACAACCCGGCGCTCGGGAGCGGGTCGGCGTGGCTGTTCGGAATCGCACGCAACGTGCTTGCGCGCAGCCGCGAGCGGGGCCGGGTGGAAGACCGGGCGCGCAAGCGACTCGGCATGCCGCCGCTGGCGCTGGACGATGAGACGATCGCGCGGATCGAAGCGGCCGGGTCCGATCAGCGGACGTTGGAGCTGCTGCACGAGCTGCCCGCAGACCAGCGGGAAGCGGTCACGGCACGAGTCATCCAAGAGCGCGGCTACGGCGAGATCGCCTTAGAGCTGCGCTGCTCGGAGAGCGTTGTGCGAAAGCGAGTGAGCCGCGCGCTGGCGACATTGCGCGCCAGGATGAAGGAGGACTCATGAGTCTGCTCATGCCGGAACTGGAGCGTCAGCTACGAGCCGCCGTGCGGGCCAGGCGGGCCGGGCGAGCCGGCAGCACCCGGCGCCGCCGGTGGCCGATTCCTGGCGCCGGCGGTCTGGTGGTGGCGATGGCGGGGGTTTCGGCCGTGGTCCTGGCGGTCCTCGCGGTGATCCTGATCGGCCACGCCGGCCGCGCTCCGAGGACGGCGAGGGGATCTCAGGTCGGCGCGGTGCAGCCGAGCCATATCGCGACGTGCGTGCCGCGGCGCTCCGCATCGGCGACCCCGGCGAGCGCAACGGTCGCGACCGGCTCGGTCGACGGGCATTCCTGGAGCCTGCGAGCCGAGCATGGCGGGCGGGGCCTGCGAGCCCTCGAGGATGGCAGCTTCGCCCTCGACGGTCGCTCCTACGGCGTCTGCTCCACCTTCTCGGGCGTGGCGCTCGAGCTGATCGACGCGACACCCGGCGGGATCGTCTACGGGTTCATCCCGCATCCGCGCGATTACGCGATCCGGCTTTACGTCGGCGCCGGCTTGGCGGCGTCGCCGCCGCCAGTGTCCCGCGGGCGGGGCGCGTCTCCGACCGCGGTCCGGCGCGTCCTCGGCGGAGCGTTCTTCGTCGCTGCGCTGCCCAAGACTGCCTGCGAATACAGCGGGATCGTGGTCAGGGCGGCGACGAAGTATTACAGCTACCTGGTGTTCCCGGGGCGGTGCAGGACGGCCCGGTTGGTGGCGATGATCCCGAGGCCGCAGGTGCCGGGACATGCGAACATCGTGCCGGTGATACCGCGCGCCGGCCTGTCCGCCGCGGACCAGCGGAAGTTCCTCGCAGGACGCACCCTCGTAGCCGAGTCCGGGTGTCTCGCATGCCACCAGATCGGGGCGGCCGGAGCCCACGGCGGACCGGGACCGAACCTCGGCGATGTCGGCAACCAACTGCGCCCGAGCGCGATCGCCGGCGCGCTGCGCCACCCGCCCGCGCCGATGCCCTCCTTCCGAGGCCTGAGCCGGCAGTTTCCGAAGCGCTTCAGGGCGCTCATCTACTTCCTCTCGGAGCTCCGCGGCGGCCGATAGCCGTCGTGGCTCCGGCCTCAGGTCTCGGCCAGCGCGTGGGTTCGCTCGATCCACCAATCGGCCGACACGAGCGAGAACGCCATCTCACGTGAGTCGTAATCGAGTCGTGTCGCGAGCACCGTGATCGAGACGACCATGTCGTGCACCCAGTCGTCGTCGAACTGATCAGCCTGCTCGGTAGCGATGCTCGAAATCGCCATCCGCCTGCTGCGATCGCCCCCGTCAGGTGCGGGCTCGCGGTGCGCGAGGACTGAGCTGAGCCATTCGAGGCGGCCCTGGAGCTCGACGTGTCGGTCGATCAGCTTCGCGTACGGCGCGGCCCCGACCATGACGGTGGCCCAGTTTGCGATCACCTCGTTCGCGTGATCGCTCAGGCGCGTCACCATCCGCTGGAGAAGCTGGCGGCGCTCCGGGTCGGCCAGCAGCTCGTGCGTGGCCTCGGACACCCGTGGCCGGTCGAGCGCGACGCGGGCGTCCTTCAGCAGCGAGTCAACCGCCCCGCCACGGACCTCGGTCAAGCCCAGGAGCTCGACCATCGACGTCCACGTCAATCGTGCGCTCTGCACGAGGGCGAACAGCACGCTCTGGGCGAGCAGGCTCCAGCGCCGGCGGTCACGGCGCTCGATCAGCTCGTTGATGCCCGCGACGGAGATCGCGACGATCAGGATGCTGGCGAGGAGCGAGGTGAGCATCGCGTGCCGCTGCCAGAACGAGCCGATGATGAAGTCCGAGGCCACGGCGGCACCGAGCAGCGCGACGCTCGCGCCGGCGACCACCGCGGCTCGGCGCTCGGCGCGTCCACGAGCTGGGTCGGAGGGCATCGCGCGACACAGTACGGACGCGGTCGGCGACCGGGCCGAGACGCGGGCCCGAGGCGCGGGTGTTACGGGCGGCTCCGCGGACGATCGATGGCGCCCGTGTCGGCCATCGGCCAGAATGCA
>Ga0302325_10017680_pt1 | contig 15060 bp, 11 predicted proteins | sample Palsa_T0_2_FD_201948 | JGI IMG/M metagenome (GOLD analysis project Ga0302325, IMG submission 201948) | Peat permafrost microbial communities from Stordalen Mire near Abisko, Sweden - Palsa_T0_2 | ecosystem: Environmental > Terrestrial > Soil > Palsa > Peat permafrost | place: Sweden: Abisko... | reverse complement strand
TTCGAGCGGCGGTGGATCGCTTCGATCTTTGCCGTCAACGACAGGTCGGTGCGATCTCGCTCGCTCATCGGTCGCTCCAGCCACGCATAGAAGCCGCTTCTCGAAACCTGCAGCAATCGGCACATGATCCCGACCGAGTGGGTGGCCTGGTTCACCTTCACGAACCCGAAGAGCGCTTCGAGGTCCCGCTCTCGGTTGCGAACCAGGCCGCGGCTTTTGAAAGAATCTCCCGTTCTTCCTTCAGCTTGCGGTTCTCACGCCGCAGCCGCGAGAGCTCCTCGCGCTCGGCGTTCGTAAGCCCCCCGTCACCCGTGCCGTCGTCGCGCTGTGCCCGCTTGACCCACAGCGCGATCGACCAGGGCGTCGGCCCAAACTCCTTCGACAGCGATGCCGGCGTCCTGCCGCTGCGCACCAAGTCGACCACCTGTCGCTTAAACTCCGGTGTATATCGGACACTCTTGTCGGCCATCTCGAACACCTCCAAATCTAACCTTGAGGTGTCCACGAAAACGGGTCAACTCCACAGATGTCTGTAATCAGTATTCATGCAAACACATTAACCTCTTCAATGTGTTGCACTTCAAACTAGAGTTCGCCACCCCTTACATGTGCCTAACTCTGAGAAATATCGGACAACGCCAGGAGATTTTCTCTTGTCCTATCAATACTTGTACGCAAACGCAATGCAGCCTACGAACCGGGGGGTCGGGAGTTCGAATCTCTCCGGCCACGCGAAAATTTGTTTTGGATCCAGTTACTTAGTTGACTCCGGGTCGGCTTACGAAGCGTCGAAGCCACGTTGTTGCGGGACTTTCGCCTCTGAACGTTTCCCAGGTATTCGGATCGGTCGCTACGTAGACTGCGAACGCTTCCAGTGGTCAAAGACCATCGTGAGCATCGGACACGTCGTCACGGATCGGGTTAGCTACGATTGCGTTCGACGAACGGAAGACATCAACCGAGCGCAGCAGCGCTGCACAAACCCGCGCGCTTCGTCCAACGGCATCTGATCAGGTGGCGGCGCGGTGTCTTCTATAACGATCTAGTACTGATGCCCTAGCCGAACATCCTTTGAGGGATGGCGCCCTGCAAGGCTTGAGGATTATCGGCTGGTTAGCCGTATAGCTGCCGCGTTCCACGCTGTGTTCCCATCCCATGCATGTATGGCAGGTATCGCCGGTAAGCAAGGCCGGCTCTTTGCGCGTTCGTAAGGACGCAGCCCGCACTACCCGACGTTTGACGCGACACGCTAATCGCGCGTCCCGGGTTTCTGACGAGCAAATGTTGCAGGCCCGAAATCCCGAGATGCATCAGAACCGAAATTGGATTGCAAATCAGCGGACCGCTGCTGCTGGCTTTAGCGGTATAGGCCTAACGGGCGACAGTGTAAAGTCAAAGTAACACTCGGGCATTGAACGGCGCCCTCGCTTAATCCGCGAGCCTTACATGGCAAGTATCTCCGCTGGCAGTGTATAGCTGCGCTCGCTAATTCCCTCTCAACTTGAGAGGTAAATCGCCTTGCTTACGCTTAGAGCCACCCTCAAAATTATCATTTTACCCTTTGAAATGAACGAAGTATGAAATACCTAAAGCTTTTCGCTGGGCTGAAGAAGAAACGCGAGTTCGAACGAAATCAACTTCCTTTCATTGGCTCGCTCATCGATTACGACATTGTCATCGAGATAGGCTATGCCCAGGAGCAGGAGCGAGCATGTACTTTGAAGCAGCTATTTCTCACAAAAATAGCCTCTGACGCGACCGTGCGCCGTAGACTCGCGAAGCTCACGGCGCAAGGCACAGTCAGGCGCACTACCAACGTAAACGACCATCGCTCCGACTGCCTAACGCTGGCTGCCTCAAGCCTCAAAATACTGGACAAGTATGGCGGCGTAATGGCGGGGATTGCGACTTCGATCTAAAAATCAAATAGGCAGCCCATTGGTGACATCCGTCGTCAAGGACTTGCAAACGTGTTAGCCAATAGCGGCTCGAGATATAGGGGCAATCTAGTTGAGGCTCGCAGATTTTATCCTTAGCGACATAGAAGGGATACTGACAGAGTGGGAGCAATTTGCCCGCGCTCAACTGCCCGCTGCATCCGAGTTGGACCCTGCGGCATTGCGGGATCATGCCGAGCACATTCTGCGAGCGATAGTCAAGGACATAAGCACCGCTCAAAGTCCTGAACAGGAAGTACAGAAATCTACATCGAGCACTGATCGACCGCGTGCTGCTCCGGAAACAGCGGCGGAAACGCACGCGCTTATTCGGGCAAGGGACGGATTTGAAATCAAGCAAATGGTCGCCGAGTATCGCGCCTTACGTGCAAGCGTTCTCCGCCTTTGGGCGAAAGCCTGCGAACCGGGCGCCGGAAATCCGCAAGAGATGATCCGTTTCAACGAGGCCATTGATCAAGCAATAGTGGAATCCGTTAGCTATTTCAACGGCCAAGTGGACAATGACCGCAATTTGATGCTCGGGATGTTGGGCCACGACATGCGAAACCCGCTGAATGTCGCCAAGCTATCGGCCAAATACTTTCAGACACTCACTCTCGACCATGTCTACACGGCCGCTGTTTCGCGGCTTTCAAGAAGCCTTGACCTTATGAGCTCGCTTGTCGACGATCTTTTGGATTTCAATCGTACGAAGTTGGGATTGGGGATCGCAATTTCTCCGTCCACTATCAATCTAGCAGATGTGTTCGCGGTCGAACTAGATCAGTTGCGAGCGGTTCATAGTGAACGCCAGATTGAATTTTATTCTTCCGGTGAGCTTACCGGATTCTTGGACGCGTACCGGCTGCGGCGGTTGCTCGGGAATCTCGTCTTGAACGCGCTCGAGCACGGGACGCCCAACTCGCCGGTTTATGTACGGTTAACGGGACTCGAAGCCGAGGTAGTCATTACGGTTCAAAATCGAGGACCTGTGATCGAGCCGTCGATGCTCGGTGAGATTTTCCAGCCATTAAAACGTGGGAGAGAACACGGCAACGACTCCGGCAACGACGGTGGGATGGGACTAGGCTTGCACATCGCACGCGAGATCGCGCGTGCTCACGGAGGCAACATCTTCGCGCAGTCCGACGAGTCGCAAACGGTGTTCGCAGTGCGCCTGCCCAAATCGAGAACGACCAACGCCGTGAAGGGGATATAGAGCGAAAAACGAAATGTACTTTCAGCATCCGACGACGCCGGAATGCATTTTGTGCGCGACGGAGTTGCGGAATTGGCCAACCGTCGCTCTGGGGAACCCTGATCATCGCTTCAGCCGAGCAGGCTACGCCACACGGAATCCCGAGGCCCGGGCAAGCAGCTCATACTGTCGCGCACTTCGATTTAGGCAGGTGTTTGCCGGACTTTTGCGTGTTTAGTCGTGCTCGGTTGTGCTCGGTGGGCCAAATGCAACGGGCGCCACGCGGAATTTGTTAATAAAATCAAAGCTTACTTTTCATGGTGCCAGCTGGGAACAGTGTGATATCACTGACCTCGGTTCGTTGACGCACCGACAAAATCTGTCCTGCAATCAATGATACCCGGTACTTCGATGGCCGTGTCTCTCCCGGTCGCCGGCATCGGCGCGGGAGAGAAAGCAGTCCTTGACTCTGAGGTTACGCATGGACTGTGGATTTTGCGTGCCCGCCACCCGAGACGGAATAGGTAATGACATCAAACGCTCTCAGCGACCCGACCTTGCCGAACCTGCAAATTGCACGAATGGGCCGGATGGACGCTGATGATCACTCGCTGATAGACCCCGTATGCGCGACGAAGGTTACGGCCCAAACCCCGAACACCCTCGAACACCAGGGAAGGCAGGTTTATTTTTGTGGTTCCCGGTGCAAGGCGAAATTCCTCGCGAACTCAGCGAGGTATCCGATTTCCCCTGATGCGGCCGGTGTCACCGCGACCGCGACAACCAAACCCGGCGCCCCAGGAACGATCTACACCTGTCCCATGCATCCGCAGATCCGCCAGGTCGGTCCGGGGTTCTGTCCGATTTGCGGGATGACGTTGGAGCCTGTCGAGCCTGCGGCGGACGCGGGTACAAATCCAGAGCTGGTCGACATGCGTCGCCGTTTTTGGATCGGCGTGCCGCTAGCGCTTGTTGTGTTGGCGCTCGCGATGGGTCATGACATCCGAGGTCTCGCCGCGATCGCGAATGCGCCCTGGTCTGCCTGGGTTCAGTTCGCGTTGTCGGCGCCGGTCGTCCTGTGGTGCGGCTGGCCGTTCCTGGTGCGTGGCGCAGAGTCCGTCAGACGACGCCAGTTGAACATGTTCACCTTGATTGCGTTGGGTGTTGCTGCCGCGTTCATCTACAGCGTGTTCGCCATTCTGGCGCCGCAGCTGTTTCCAGCTGACTTGCGCGATATACACGGCCACGTCGGCGTTTATTTTGAGGCCTCAGCGGTCATCATCGTCCTGGTCCTTCTGGGCCAAGTGCTTGAGTTGCAAGCGCGCGAGCGCACGGGCGGTGCGATTCGGGCCCTGCTCAAGCTGGCGCCAAAAGTCGCCCATCGCGTAACCGATGATGGTAAGGAAATCGATATTCCCCTCGAAGATTCCCACGTCGGGGATCGCCTGCGCGTGCGGCCGGGAGAACGCGTTCCGGTCGACGGTATCGTGGAGAACGGTGCCAGCAGCATTGACGAATCGATGCTCACCGGAGAATCTATGCCGGTAAACAAAGCCGTAGGAGCACGAGTCGTCGGTGGTTCGGTGAACGGCACCGGCGCATTCGTGATGCGTGCCGAAAAGATCGGCAAGGACACGCTGCTCGCGCAAATTGTCACCCTCGTTTCGGCTGCGCAGCGCAGCCAGGCACCGATCCAGCGACTCGCGGATCAGGTAGCTGGTTGGTTCGTACCGGGTGTCATTGCCGTTGCGGCACTCGCGTTCATAGGTTGGCTTGTCTGGGGCCCAGCGCCGGCAGTAGCACACGCCCTCGTCGCCGCGGTCACCGTACTGATCATCGCCTGCCCTTGCGCGCTCGGATTGGCGACACCAATGTCGATCATGGTCGCGGTCGGTAGAGGAGCGCAGGAAGGCGTCTTGGTCAAAAACGCCGCCGCTCTGGAACGAATGGAGAAAGTCGACACTCTGGTCATCGACAAAACCGGCACCTTGACCGAGGGACGGCCGCAGGTCACCAACGTGAACGCCTCGTCCGGCGTCGCGCAAGAGATGCTTCTTAGCGTGGCCCAAGGCCTCGAGCAAAGCAGCGAACATCCACTGGCCCAGGCTGTTCGAACTTTCTCGAGCGGCCATCCCGTGACGCCTGCCGTTATCACCGATTTTGTCTCGATCACGGGTGAGGGTGTGCGCGGTCAGCTGGGCGGTGAGACCGTCGCACTTGGCAACCAGAAACTGATGGCAGATGCCGGTATCGATTTCAGTGCCGCCACCGCTGAGGCGGATCGGCTGCGTGGTGAGGGTGCCACCGTGATGTTCGTCGCCCGTGGCGCCACACTCCTGGGGCTTATCGCCGTGGCCGACCCCATAAAGACCTCAACCCCTGCCGCGCTTGAGGCGTTGAGGGCGAGTGGTCTCAAGATCGTTATGCTGACGGGGGACAACCGCCGTACCGCAGATACGATCGCCCGAAAGCTCAACATCAAAGACGTTGAAGCGGAAGTCCTACCGGCGCAGAAGGGCGAGATCGTCAAGCGATTGCAGGCGGGCGGCGCTGTCGTAGCCATGGCGGGAGATGGCGTTAATGACGCACCTGCGCTTGCATCCGCCGACGTCGGGATCGCCATGGGTACGGGAACAGATGTTGCGATCGAAAGCGCCGGAATCACCTTGGTAAAAGGCGATTTGACCGGGATCGTTCGAGCGCGCGCCTTGAGCCGTGCCGCGATGCGCAACATTCGTCAGAACCTGGGCCTTGCATTTGTGTACAACGCGATCGGCATACCGATTGCCGCGGGCGCCCTTTATCCGGTATTCGGGTTGCTCCTGTCGCCCATGATTGCAGCCGCTGCAATGAGTCTGAGCTCGGTCTCCGTGATCGGTAACGCTTTGCGGCTGCGCATCGTCAAGATATCTGTATAACTATCCGCGACGAGGCCGGTATCGGCATCGGCGTAATCGATCAAATAGGAAAACGCCGCACGCTGCAGGTGATCGGTCAGCGCCTCATCCGAAAGCTGCGCCAAATTGCCATCTCGCTCAACTCAAGAAATGTATTGCGGCGACCGATTGCGGGGACATTGACACTTCAACGCTCAACATACCGGTCTTTTCCTCGATCGGAAGTGGTTCGCTCTGGAGCTGCGACGAGCGCTTGAGCTCATCGACGGTCGCGGCGTTCAAATATTCAGGCACGCCCAGTTGTTCCCAGTGACGCTTGGCATTGGCGTGCTCAAGGTCGATCCGCTGAATGGACGCAATCGTTGTGGACGTCGCGGATTTGAGCGCGAAGCAAACCTGCTCTGTTTTGATCGGATGACGCGGCAGCGCGAAGTTCGTCAGCACCAGCGTGGAACGCTGGTCACCGCGGACGAACCACGCATCGACGGTTTCATGGTTGCCTTCCACCGGTAGAATCTGCGTGCCCAGTTCATGTAGCAATTGGAAAGCGCGGTAGGCCGGTTTGGCGATACCGTGAATGTTCAGCAGTCCGAAGCCGCCCTGGAACGGTACCGAAGGGAAATAGTTTTCCTCGAAGATATCCGAAAACGTCCAATAGCTGTAGCCCTGAACTAATCCGCTGGCTTCAAGGACGGTTTTGACAATAAACGCGGCAGCATAGGCATCGTCATGCATCGGATCGCGCGGATTGGAGGATGTGCACCACTCCGTATAATAGACTGGCAGGTCGCCAGCCTTCTTTCGTACATCGCGAGCCTGTTCGCGCAGGATGCTGCGCGTACTGTCCGCCAGTTGCGTCACGGTGTCGTCACCCGGCTTGCCGAACGCATCCGTGGGATAGTGATGCGTGCTGATGAAATCGATCGGCACGTTGTTCGTTTTGCAGAAATTCCGGAAATCGTCGATCCAGGCATTGGCCGCGGTCGCCGGGCCGCCGACCTTCAGCATCTTGTCGACGCCCTTGATGGCCTCCGCGGTGTAGCGATACAGCTCGAAATAGTCGCTCTGCTTTCCGCTGCCGAACGCCCTCAGGTTCGGCTCGTTCCAGACCTCGAAGAACCATTGCCGCACTTCGCCCAATCCGTAGCGCTCCACCCAATGGCTCACGAGCTTTTTGATCAGCACGGCCCATTGCGAATAGTCCTTTGGACGCGTGACATTGGCGCGATAGTGAAAAATCGTTTGATCGCCCGAGGACAGGATGGACGGCATAAAACTCAGTTCAACGAAGGGCTTCATGTCGATCGAGAGAAGAAAATCGAAAATCTGGTCGGCGTTGAAAAAGGAGTAGAAAAACTTGTCGCCCTCGCCAACGAGGGTACCCATGTCATCGTCCAAGATGCCGTGAAAGCGAACATGCTGCATGCCAAGCTCGTCATGAACCTGCTTCAGTTGTGCTTGCCAATCGGCGCGCAAAGCGAGTGTTGCGTGGCCGCTGCCGACCGTATGTTCCCAGAAATGTGGAAAGTTCCTGACGCGCCCGCTTAGGTCACTGGAGAACGAAGCCGTCACATTAGCCGATCCTTGATTCGGTCCGCTACACGCAGCGCGTTGGCGATAATTGTCAGCGTGGGATTGACCGCCCCGATCGACGGAAAGAAGCTGGCGTCCGCGATATAAAGGTTGTCGAGTTCGTGCGCCTTGCAATCGAGGTCGAGGACCGAAGTCGCGGGATTGAGACCGAAGCGGGCAGTTCCGGCCTGGTGTGCCGTGCCCCCGATCGGAATGTCGCTTCCCAAGTACAGACTGCGCTCCAGCAGCATCGAATATGCGTCGGCTTTGCTCAGTATGTGCTTGAGCTTTTTCTTGAGTCGCTGATGCGCTTCCATATTACCTTCGGTGATGTCCAGAACGACGCGCTTGCCGTCATATCGAATACGATTCTCTGGCCGCGGCAAATCCTCGCTCGACAGCCAGAAATCCATTGAGTGACGCGCCATCTTGTCGAATGGCATTTTCGGCACCCATCCCAGCCAACTCGGCAGCGCTTCGCCCCTGATCTGTGCGCCATGGGACGTGGCACACATCTGTATGAGTCCGAGGGGATAGCCCCAGTCGTTCGACCCAAAGTAGAAGTCCGAGATAGCCAGCGTCTTCTGAAATACGGTGTTGTTGGGTTCGCGCGTCAGAGCCATCAAGACGGACTGGTTGTGACGCATGTAGTTGCGCCCGACCTGGCCAGAACCGTTGGCGAGACCATCGGGATGTTTGTCGTTTGCGGAACGCAGGAGAAGCAGCGCGGACGATAGCGCCCCGCAAGCCACAATTACGATATCGGCCGAGTAGTGCTCTTCGCCGCCGTTGCGCGTCACGGCGACGTCCGTGATGGTGCTGCCGTTGGCGTCCGTTCCGAGCCTGGAGACATACGCGTTGGTCAGCAATGTCAAATTGGAATGCAACTTGAGCGCCGGATCGACGCACATGACCTGCGCGTCGGCCTTGCCGTTGAGAAGGCACGGAAAACCGTCGAACGCGTCGCAACGGATACAGGTACTGGTCGGTGTGACTTTGCCGTTCTTCTCGTCCAGAAGAACGCCGAGCGGCAGATGAAACGGGTGGAGGCCGTCGCTCACCAGGGCATCGTGCAGCGCCTGGATGCGCGGCTCGTGCGAAACAGGCGGGTAGGGAAAGGGATCGCTTGAGGGTGGCTCGCCCGGATCCTCGCCACGTTGGCCGTGAACGTGAAACAGTCGCTCGGCCTCGGCGTAATACGGCTCAAACACGTCATACTTGAGAGGCCACGCGGGAGAAATACCGTCCTTATGTCGGACTTCGTCGAAATCGCGCTCGCGCATTCGAAAGAGCGCTGCGCCATAGACCTTGGAATTGCCGCCGACATAATAATGCAGGCCGGGACGAAAGCTTTCGCCATCCTTGCCGTACCAGGTCTCGTCCGCCTGATAGGCACCGTCCACGAACACCGTCTGAGAATCCCAATTCGCACGCGAACGTGGCAGATAATCACCACGCTCAATCAGCAGGATGCGTTTGCCGGTTGGTGCGAGGCGCTGAGCGGCGGATGCACCGCCCGGCCCGCTTCCGATAATGACGACGTCATAGTGTGTCGCCATCGCCGTCAACCATTGGTCGAGAAGCCCGGGTAGAGCGTCATGCCGCCGTCAACGAAAAGCGTGGTGCCGACAACGTAATCGGAATCGTCGGATGCTAGCCAAACGGCGGCCCGCGCGATGTCTTCGGGCAGGCCGATCCGTCCATAGGGGATCAACGTCAACAGACTCTTGAGCGCCCCTGGTGTATCCCAGGCGGAGGTATTTATCGGCGTCTGTATCGCGCCGGGCGCGATTCCGTTGACGCGGATACGTTTGGGCGCGAGTTCCTGCGCCATGCTCTCCATCAGTAATTTGATGCCGCCTTTCGAGGTCGCGTAATTCGCGTGCCGCGCCCACGGAATCACCTGATGCACGGAACTCATGCAAATGATTTTTCCAGCCGCGCGCGACACGGACGGAACAACGCCCCGCCGCAGAAACTCTCGTGTGGCCGACCGCGCACACAGAAATTGGCCGGTCAAATTGACGGCGAGCACTTTATTCCACTTTTCTAGGGTCATGTCGGCGAAAGCAGAGTCGCGTTGCAGGCCGGCATTGTTGACGAGAATATCGATCGTTCCGTACTCGCGTACGGCGCGGTCGAACATTGTTTCAACTTGGTCTTCCGCGGAAATGTCGGCTCTATGCGCTATTGCATTGCTGCCGGAGCGGCGGATTTCATCCACCACTGCGTTCGCTGCTTCGTCGCCCTCGACATAATTCACAACCACGTCGGCGCCCGCCGCGCCAAGCGCGATTGCGACCCCCTTGCCGATGCCGGAATTGGCTCCGGTTACGAGTGCTGACTGTCGGGCCAAAGGCTTGTGATCGGACATAGGTTGGTAATCTTGGACTGCCGGAGGAAGCGAAGCGCATGCGCGACGGCGCTACCACAGCAGCAACTACATAAAACTCGTGCAAGCCGCAAAGGTTCCGACTGTTTTTATTATATCGCGGAAGGTTCAAGAGCCCGAGTTAGGCCAAATTCGCACCATTTGGGCGCCCGAACGTATATCTTTGAGCGCGCGATGTCCTATTTGCCAAACAATTCTGCCAGTGCCGTGACCCAAACTGATCAGAAACAGCATGTCGTTATTATTGGCGCCGGCTTCGCGGGGGTGCAAGTGGCGCGCGCGCTCGGCGCTGCCGGTGTACGTGCGACGCTGCTCGAGCAGCACAACTATCATCTATGCCAGCCGCTTCTCTATCAGGTTGCAACGGCGGCTTTGTCGCCGGCGGACATCGCCGAACCCGTGCGAAGGATGCTGCGAGGCTTTGCCAGTATTGAAGTGCTTTTGGGGGAGGTGACGGGCATTGATGTCGCTCTGCGCCGTGTGGCACTCGCGGGTGGCAAATCCATTTCTTACGGCATTTTGGTACTCGCGGCTGGCGCGACGCACGCCTACTTCGGTCACGACGAATGGGCCGAGTTCGCCCCCAGTCTGAAATCCATCGCCGACGCGCGCAGAGTGAGATCCCGGGTGCTTCTTTCGTTTGAACAGGCAGAAATGAGTGACGACCCGGCCGAGCGCAAGCGTTTGATGACGTTCGCGGTCATTGGTGGCGGCCCCAGCGGCGTCGAACTTGCCGGGGCTATCGCGGAGCTTGCGCGGTATACGCTTGCGAAGGATTTTCATCGTATCGATGCAAAATCGACCACCGTTCTTCTTTTGGAAGCGGGCCCGCGAATACTCGCCGCCTTTCCGGAGGAACTCGCGCGCTATGCGCAGCGCAAGCTGAAGAGCTTGGGCGTGACGGTGCGGGAAAACTGCCCCGTGAAGGATATGTCACGAGTTAGCGTCACGGCGGGCAACGACACCCTAGCGATCGGCGTTGCGATTTGGGCGGCTGGTGTGGAGGCATCGTCGGTCGCTAAAATGCTCGGCGTAACGACTGACAAGGGCGGACGGGTACAGGTCAATGGCGATCTGTCCGTGCCGGGCTTGCCAGATGTCTACGCGTTGGGCGACGTCGCGCTGGTTCTGGACACGGCCGGCAATCCACTACCGGGGCTTGCGCAAGTGGCTAAGCAGGAAGGCTATTATCTTGGACGGTCGCTCGTAAGAAAAATTCTTGATGGCGCTGCGACGCCGGACTTCGAGTTCCACAATCGCGGCAATGCAGCGATCGTGGGGCGGCGCTGCGCCATATTCGACTTCGGACGGTGGCGCCTGAAGGGCAGGTTCGCATGGCTCTTGTGGGCACTGGTCCATATTTATCTCCTGGCAGATTTTCAGCATCGCCTCCTGGTCGCTGTGCAATGGCTTTGGCAATACGCGACCTACGATCGTGGGGCGCGGCTGATCGTGGAGCCGATGCGGCGTGCGCGCTGCGATCGCGCACCGGGTGGAAAGTAGGGTTTTGTTTGCGGTTCGTGTGTTGGAGGAGGCACCCGATGCTCAGTGTCCTGATCGAGTTCGCCATACGCTGTCTGATGGTGGCCCTGTTTCTGCCCTTCAGCGCACTGGACAAGGTCCTGAATTTCAAACTGGCGGTCGACCAGGCATCTTTGGCGATTCCGAAGCGGGTGTTCGCGAGCCTTCTGATCGCCTGCGGTTTCTTTGTTGAAGTCTCTATGTCGCTTGCGCTTCTGACGGGGGTCGCCGACCGACTGGCGGCACTGATCCTGGCTGCCTACTGTCTGCTCACGGCGCTGTTGTGGAAGCAGTTCTGGACCAAGCGCGACTTCCGGCTGAAGGGTGCAAGCAATGGCAGGGATGTCTTTTGGGACTTTCTGAAAAACGCGGCACTCGCCGGGGGCTTTCTTCTCCTCGCCTTCGGACCTAACGGTTCAGGCGCTCAACAACTTCTGCATCACCCTTTTGCATCGACGCAACCCTACGTAATTGTTCGGAGTGGAATCCAATGAGCGCGAAGCCAACCATTCGCTATTGGCATCTGTGGACGGACGCCGAAGGTATGAGCCGTCAGACACAATGCGCGATGACGGAGTTCGACCTGAAATCAATAATGCCGCCCGCCGATCCACAGTGGCAGAGCAAAAGACTAAGCGGGCAGATGACAACTCTTGTCACCGTTCTACCTATCGGCTGGATCGGCACTTGGCACGAGAATCCCAAGCCACAATGGATCATCCCGCTCTGCGGACGTTGGTTCGTCGAGTCGATGAACGGCACACGCGTCGAGATGGGACCGGGCGAGCTGTCCTTCGGCGGTGACCAGAATTGCCGCGAGGTGGGCGGCAAGCTGGGCCATCGCTCGGGAACGGTGGGCGATGCACCCGCTGTTTTGATGGTTATTCAGCTCGACGATGGGCCCGCGCCGTTCTCTCCATGCGAATTTCGGTGAACTTATGAAGGGCGTCGACGTTATCGATCCTAGATTCGCCCATTACGTCCTCGACAACGCGCCGCTCGAGGAACTCGCCGGGGGGTTTCGCTGGATCGAGGGACTGGTCTGGATGGGTGACGCGAAATGCCTGCTGTTTCAGGATCTGCCGCGTGACCGCACTATGCGCTGGATCGAGGAAGCCGGCGTGTCGATCTATCGCGCGCCATCGGCTTACGCCAATGGACAGACACGGGATGTGCAGGGGAGGTTGATTTCCTGCTCGCACCGCGAGCGGTGCTTGTTTCGGACCGAGTTGGATGGCTCCGTCACGCGTCTGATCGACCGGCACAACGGCAAGCGCCTCAACGCACCGAACGATGTCGCGGTCAAATCCGACGGCTCGATCTGGTTCACCGATCCCCTCTACGGTATTCAAAGCGACTATGAAGGCGGCCGGCAGGTTTCCGAGCAACCACCCGCGCTCTATCGCGTTGATCCGCAAACCGGCGTTATCGCTGTGGCGGCCGGCGACTTCGATGGTCCGAATGGCCTTGCGTTTTCGCCCGACGAGCGCCGCCTCTATGTCACCGAAACCGGCGACCAGACCTCGGCCAATCCCAAGCAAAATATCCGGGTCTTTGATGTGATGCCGGACGGCGGCCTGCGCGGCGGCGATGTCTTTCACAAGATAGAACCAGGCTATGCAGACGGACTGTGCGTCGATGACGAAGGCAATCTCTGGTCAAGCGCCGCCGACGGCGTCCATTGCATCGCGCCGGACGGCACGCTGCTGGGCAAGATCCTCGTCCCCTATCGAGTATCCAATCTCGCGTTCGGAGGATTGCTTAGGAACAGACTTTTCATCGGAGGCTCGCACACCCTATATTCGATTTTCCTCAACCGGCGGGGCGCAGCGCGGCCATGACCGCCAGCCCCTCGCGCATCGGCAGGCTCGCCCGTTTCGGCCTCACCACTGGCGATGCCGAATCCGCCGCCAAATTCTATGAAGCAGCCTTCGGCTGTCGGCGGATCGCAACAGACCGCCTCGGCGGCCCGGAGTTCGAGCGGCTAATGGGAGCAACCGGCGGCGCCGATCGAATCACGCTCAATCTTGGACGAGAAATCATCGAGCTCGTGCAATTCGATCTCCCGGGCGAACCCTATCCGCACGCATCGTCGTCGTCCGATCTTGTCTTTCAGCATTTTGCGATTGTGGTTGCGGACATGATGCGGGCGGTCCAAAGGCTCTCGACTATTGCCGGCTGGACCCCGATTTCGACCGGCGGACCGCAACGCCTGCCTGCATCATCGGGTGGACTCATTGCGTTCAAATTTCGTGATCCGGAAGGTCACCCGCTCGAATTGCTGGCATTCCCGGGCGACGTACCTTCGAATTGGGCGTGCGTATCGTCCGAGGAAATTTGTCTCGGCATAGATCACTCTGCGATCAGCGTCTCCGACAGTGCTGCCAGCATTGCTTTTTACCAAAATCTCGGGTTGTGCGTCGCCGCGCGCTCTTTCAATCATGGCTGTGAGCAGCAAAGGCTGGATGACGTTCCCGACGCCCGCGTTGATGTCACGGCGCTTGCGCCGCGCTGCCCGACCCCCCATCTCGAATTGTTATGCTACCGCGGGACACAGCAACGCCCCACATCAACTCTGAGAAGCAACGATATCGCAAGTTCGCATCTTGTTTTCGAGCATTGCACGGGCTCAACCGCGGTAGAGGGCCAGATCACGGCGCGATCGATGCGCGACCCGGATGGGCATGCTTTTCTAATCGCCTAATCAACGCGTGAACCGTGAACCTCGTCGCCAATGAAGTATGGTCCGCCGCGCCGCAAGCGCCCACTGGATGCCAAATCGAAGACAGATGCCGATTGCCGTAAAAGCCCCGCACGGTCGCTCGCAGCGATCCCGCAACCACCATACATCTCGAATAAGTTGGGGCCATAGCGATCCCGACGCCAAGTCCCGCTTCGGAGTGTGGGGGCGGGTCTGTGCACGAAGAGACTGGGCGCACACGGCAGCAGTTCCGCCGTAATATCGATGCTTGCGTCATCAATGCGCACGCTGGCGTACTCGAGCCGCTCCTCCCGCGTCAGCGTGATGTCCCGACAGTCGTAAGAATGATTGCAGCATTCGCGGGGAGGTTTGAGAACACGTGCTTCAATCGACCGGTATCAACGTTCAGCTGGACGGGGTGACTTGGCAGATTAGCTATATTTTCCGTTGGTTAACGCGGCATTACGGCGTGGTAAGGGCTGTTTTTGTCAGGTTAGTGCGGTGCGCCGCAATCTTGAAACGGCGGATCCTAACAACACCCCTTCGATGCACAATATGCGGCAGTGCACATAACCCTACGTGGGTGCATACCTTGGCCCCGCCTCAATTGACTGGGATCAGCGTGATGTCATGCCGAGCTCGTGCATGATCTCGGTAGCCTTATCCTTGACTGACTGGCCCTCGGCGACGCCGTCCGCATAGTCTTCCTTTGCAACCGCGCTGGTGGCTTCGGTCCATGCTGAATTGAGCGAGCTGAGATCCGCCTTGGCCGACTCGAACGACGCTTTGCTGACTCCTTTAGGCAGCCGCCGCGACTTCGAAAGCTCGTCGACGCGCGACTG
>Ga0302325_10017679_pt1 | contig 15061 bp, 13 predicted proteins | sample Palsa_T0_2_FD_201948 | JGI IMG/M metagenome (GOLD analysis project Ga0302325, IMG submission 201948) | Peat permafrost microbial communities from Stordalen Mire near Abisko, Sweden - Palsa_T0_2 | ecosystem: Environmental > Terrestrial > Soil > Palsa > Peat permafrost | place: Sweden: Abisko... | reverse complement strand
ATCATCGGGGCCAACGATCCCGCCGCGATGGTGGTGCACACAGAAGAGTGCCGAAAGCTCGGCCTGCCATTTGCCGCCGACCCGTCACAGCAGTTGCCCCGGTTGTCCGGTGAGGAGATCGACAAGCTGGTCGACGGCGCGGAGTACCTGTTCACTAACGACTACGAGTGGGAGTTGTTGCAGTCGAAGACCGGCTGGTCGGAGGCCGACGTGCAGGGCAAGGTCGGCCTGCGGGTGACCACGCTGGGCGCCAAGGGTGTCGACATCGTGGACCGCGACGGGACCACGGTGCACGTTGACGTGGTGCCCGAAACCAGCCTGACCGACCCCACCGGTGTCGGCGACGCGTTCCGGGCCGGTTTCCTCACGGGCCGCAGCGGGGGGCTGAGCCTGGAGCGCTCTGCGCAGCTGGGTTCACTCGTTGCGGTGCTGGTGCTGGAGTCAACCGGGACCCAGGAGTGGACGTGGGACACCGAGGTCGCCAAGACGCGGTTGACCGACGCCTACGGCGACGCCGCCGCCGCCGAGATCGCCACCGTCCTGGCCTGATCGGCCGCGGATTTACAGCTGCACGGGATACTGCGGCTCGCTGATCTGGGGCACTACGCTGTGCTCGACGAAGATCGCGTGCCACAGCATGAAGATCAGCACGGTCCACAGCCTGCGACTGTGATCGGCTGTGCCGCAACGGTGTTCGTCTAACATTTGACGCACAGCCGACGCGTCGACCAGGTGGTCGGTCCCCGACGAGTCCGCAATTTCATGCGCCCAGTCCAGCAGTGGGCCGGCGCGCAGCCAGTGCCGGATGGGCACCGGGAAACCCAGTTTCGGGCGGTTGAGGACATGCGGCGGGACGATGGTCTCCAGCGCGCGGCGCAGCGCGTATTTGGTGGTGGTGCGGGTGATCTTGGCGTCCACCGGCAACCGGGAGGCAACCGCGAACACCTCGGGATCCAGGAACGGGACCCGCAGTTCGAGCGAGTTGGCCATCGTCATCTTGTCCGCCTTGACCAGGATGTCGCCCCGCAACCAGGTGAACAAGTCGACGTGCTGCATCCGGGCCACCGGGTCCCAGTCGGCCGACGCGGCGTAGATCGGCGCCGTGATATCGGTATGGGTCCACTCTGGCCGGAATCCGGACAGCACTTCGCGCAACTGCGCGTCCGAGAAACTGCGGGCGTTGCCGTAGTACCGCTGCTCGAGGGTCAGCGATCCGCGGTGCAGCAGGCTTTTGCCGCGCATACCGTCCGGCAACGGTTTGGACAACGTTCCCATCGAATGTCGAACTGATTTAGGTAGATAGTCGAAAGGCTTGAGCGACAACGGTTCCCGATAGATGGTATAGCCGCCGAAAAGCTCGTCGGCGCCCTCGCCGGAGAGCACCACCTTGACGTGTTTTCGCGCCTCGCGGGCAACGAAGAACAGCGGCACCAGCGCTGGGTCGGCCACCGGCTCGTCGAGGTACCAGACGATTTCGGGTAACGCTGCGACGAATTCGTCGGGTGTGACCACCTTGGCGATATGCCGCGCGCCGATCGCTTCAGCCGATGCGACCGCAACATCGACCTCGGAGAATCCCTCACGCTCGAAGCCGGTGGTGAAGGTGATCAATCCCGGGTTGTGCCGGATGGCCAGCGCCGCAATCGCGGTCGAGTCGATGCCACCGGACAGAAACGCGCCAACGGTGACGTCGGCGCGCATGTGCTTGGCCACCGAGTCCTCGAGCACCGCGGTGATCTCGTCGTAGCGAGCCTGTTCGGTGCCCTGTGCGATCGGGACCGCCTCGAAGCGTGGCACGAAATAGCGGGTGGTCTGCGGCGGCTGGCCGGGACGGATCCGCGAGTAGCAGCCCGATTCCAGCCGGCGTACGCCGCGGTGCAGCGTCTCGGGTTCGGGCACGTACTGCAGCACCGTGTAGTGCTGCACGGCGCGCTCGTCGATTGCGGTGTCGAATCCCACCAGGTCGGCCAACTCCAGCAGGCACTTCTTTTCGCTGGCCACGGCTGTGCCGCCGATTCCAGTGGCCATGAACAGCGGCTTGATGCCGAATGGGTCTCGGGCACAGAATAATTCGCCGGCTACCGAGTCCCATAGCGCGAAGGCGAACATGCCCCGCATTCGCGTCAAGGCGTCGGCGCCCCAGTAGTGATAAGCGGCGACGATCGCTTCGCCGTCGCCGTCGGTGACGAAAACGGCGCCGTGGCGTTCAGCGAGCTCGGCGCGCAGCTCCAGATAGTTGTAAATCTCGCCGTTGAACACCAATTCGTATCGGTCGGGGCTTTCCGGTGGCCCCCAGCGCAGCGGTTGATGCGAATGCGCGATATCGATGATGGACAGCCGGTTGAAACCGAACACCACGACCCCGGCGGGATCGGCCCATGTGCCCGGCTCATCGGGCCCGCGGTGGCGCATCAGGTGCGACGCGTGGGCGATTGCCCCGGCGGCGGCGTGCGCGGTGCTGGACGGCTCGCCACCGGCCGCGGCAGCCACGAAGGCCAGCAGTCCACACATCGCGATCAGTATGCCGCAAAGCGGCGGCGGCCATGGATGCCGCGAGTCGAGGACGCTTACGGGCCTCGCCACGGCTTCGCTGCGTGCGTGGTCTACGCTGCGTAGTATTCGACATGCGAGTCAGCCGACAATCCCCATGCACAGGGGGTACGCGGAGTCGGCCCAGCTGGTGATTCAGGAGGCGCGACCGTGACATCTCGCGGGCCAGGCTGTTCGCAGGGCTTGTTGGGGAGCCGCTCGGCGGGGTTCCGTCGACTTCGGCTGCCGGCGCTGGTCGGCATACTGAGCGTGCTGGCGGTGTCCGTGAGCGGATGCAGTTGGTCAGAAGCACTGTCGCTGGGCTGGCCGCGGGGTATCACCCCGGAGGCCGATTGGAACCGGCAGCTGTGGATCGGCGCGGTCGTCGCCTCTCTGGTCGTCGGCGTGATCGTGTGGGCCCTGATCTTCTGGTCCAGCGCGTTTCACCGCCGCAAGGCCACCGACACCGAATTGCCCCGCCAGTTCGGCTACAACATGCCGCTGGAGTTGGTGCTCACCGTCACCCCGTTCCTGATCATCTCGGTGCTGTTCTACTTCACCGTGGTGGTGCAGGAGAAGATGCTGCATCTGGCGTCCGACCCGGAGGTCGTCGTCGACGTCACCTCGTTCCAATGGAACTGGAAGTTCGGCTACCAGAAGGTCGATTTCAAGGACGGCACGCTCAAATACGACGGAGCGGACCCGGCCCGCAAAGCGGCGATGGTCTCCAAGCCGGAAGGCAAAGACTCTCGCGGCGAGGAACGCGTCGGCCCGATCCGGGGCCTCAACACCGAGGACCGTACCTACCTCAACTTCGACAAGGTCGAGACGGTGGGCACCAGCACCGAGATCCCGGTCTTGGTGCTGCCCGCGGGCAAGCGGATCGAGTTCCAGTTGGCGTCGGCGGACGTGATTCACGGATTCTGGGTGCCGGAGTTCTTGTTCAAGCGCGACGTGATGCCCGACCCCGCGGCTAACCACTCGGTCAATGTCTTTCAAGTCGAGCAGATAACCAGGCCTGGCGCGTTCGTGGGTCGCTGTGCCGAGATGTGCGGCACCTACCACTCGATGATGAATTTCGAGGTTCGGGTCGTGCAGCCCAACGACTTCACCGCTTACTTGCACCAGCGGACCGACGGGAAGACGAACGCCCAGGCACTGCAGGCCATCGCGCAGTCTCCGGTCGCAGTCACCACTCACCCGTTCGACACCCGCCGCGGCGAGCGGGCCCCTCAAGCGAGTAAGTAGGGAGACCGATGCACATCGAAGCCAGGCTTTTCGAATTCATTGCGGCGTTCTTCGTCTTCTGCACGGTGCTCTACGGCGTTCTGACCTACTTGTTCGCCACCGGCGGCATCGAATGGGCCGGCACCACCGCGCTGTCGCTGACCAGCGGTATGGCGTTGATCATCGCCACGTTCTTCCGGTTTGTGGCCCGTCGGCTCGACACCCGTCCCGAGGATTACGAGGGCGCTGAGATCAGTGACGGAGCAGGCGAATTGGGTTTCTTCAGCCCACACAGCTGGTGGCCCATTCTGATTGCGCTGTCGGGGTCGGTGGTCGCCGTCGGCATTGCACTGTGGCTGCCGTGGTTGATTGCCTCCGGCGTGATTTTTGTACTGAGTTCGGCGGCCGGGTTGGTCTTCGAGTACTACGTGGGTCCCGAGCGCCACTAGTCTGCCCCGGCTGGCATACTTCCAGGTCACAATCAGGGCGTCAGTTGATCTATGACTGGGTCGCCGAGAATGTGATGCGAGATCGGGTTGGGTAGGGTTTTCGAGGCAGAGTGAGGAACATCGGAGCATGCGCACAACGACACTGCCGCGGTGCTGCGTGCGCCGGTGAAGTAGTCGGATAGGACATGCATACATGAGCGGGCCGAATCCACCAGGACCAGAGTCCGAAGAACTGGAACCTGGCGTCGAGCCCAGTGAAGGCGACAGCGATTTCAACGCGGTCGGCAGCGAACTCGATGGGGAACCGGCGGAGGCCGACGCGGACGGCCGGACCGATTTATATTCCCGGGCCTATTCGGCTCCCGAATCCGAACACGTCAGCAGCGGGCCGTATGTGCCCGCCGACCTCGATTTCTACGACTACGACAGCTACGGTGAGGCAGCGCATGACGAAGTGGCGACTACTCCGCGCTGGCCGTGGATCGTCGGCGTTGCCGCGATCATCGCGGCGATCGCCTTAGTGGTCTCGGTGTCGATCCTGTTCGCGCGCACCGACACCAACAAGTTGGCTACGCCCAGCACCGCGCCCACGTCGACGCCGCCGATTCAGGACGAGATCACCAAGACGACGCCGCGACCCTCGCCGCCACCGCCCCCGCCGACCTCCGAGGCGCCGCCGCCCCCGCCCACCAGTGAGGCGCCCCCGCCCACCAGTGAGGCGCCGCCGCCCCCTCCTCCGCCCCCAGCGCCGGCGCCTGCTCCGGCCCCGGCTCCAGCGCCGCCGCCCGCCGCGGCTCCGCCAGCAGGCGCACCGCCGCCCGCTCCCGCCGCACCTCGACAGATCACCTATTCGGTGACCGGCACGAAGGCATTTCTCGACCAGATCACGATTACCTACACCGACGCCGCTGGAATGCGACGGATCCTGCCCAACATTTACATCCCGTGGACGATCACGCTCACGCCGATCTCGACGTCCGACGTCGGTTCGATCGAGGCGACGAGCCTGCTGCGGTTGAGCAAGCTCAACTGCTCGATTACCACCAGCGATGGCAAGGTGTTGTCGTCCAACGAGAACAACCAGCCGCAGGCGAACTGCTGATGATCGACAAATACTCCCAAACGTGGGGCACGCGCGGCAAAGTCGCACCGGTTACCGCCGATCGCATCCTGATCGGGTCGTGCGCCGCCATTTGGCTGGCCTTGGTTGGGACGAGCGTGGCGGCCTTCGTTGCACTGATGGATATGGGCCGAGGTTTCCACCAAGCGAAAGGCAACCCGCATACCTCATCGGTGCTGTACGCGATCATCATCATCTCGGCGTTGATCATCCTGGCGGCGATACCCATGCTGCTGCGCGCACGGCGCATCAGCCAGAACGGGTCAGTCACTCGATCGGCGGGATCGCCAGCGCGAACTGTGAGCGCATATTCGATCGGGTCTGGCCAGTTGACAGCGCAGACCGGGCACGGAGTCACCGAACGATTGACCACGCTGCGGCGGAAGTTGTCGGATGCGGTGGTGGACCGGGTCTGGTTGCGTGGCACCGTCGCGCTGATGGGCACCATGGGCGCGGCTTTCCTCGCGGTTGCGGCGGCGACCTATGCGATGGCGATCGGCCACGACGGCTTTTCCTGGACCGGCTACGGAATCGCCGGCGCCATCACGCTGGCCATGCCACTGGTCCCGTGGCTATACGTACGGCAACTCCGCGGCATGCTTGCCGCCTAGCCGCGTGTGCGGCTAGTGGTGGCCGTTCGTTGAGCCGTCTCCGTTGCTGCCGTCTCCGTTGCTGCCGCCCTGGTGCTCCCGCAGTGCGGTGAGTGCGCGGTGTTCGGCGGCGTGGGCGGCTTCGGATAGGGCGTCGGCTTCGGAGGCGGGGTCGGCGTAGAGGAAGCTGCCGGAGCCGGGGGAGCCGCCGGAGCCGAGTTTGTTCATTTTGACCGGTACCGGGGCGCCTTGGTATTCCAGCGGTACTGGGTGGCCGTGGTCGTCGACGGGTCCCAGTGGTTGATGAAGCTCGATGTAGGCGCCGTGCGGCAGTCGCTTGATGATGCCGGTTTCGATGCCGTGTTCGAGGACGGCGCGGTCGCTACGCTGCAGGCCCACACACCACCGGTACGTGACGAAGTACACGAACGGCGGCAGGACGATCATGCCGATGCGGCCGATCCAGGTGGTCGCGTTCAGTGAGATGTGAAACTTGAACGCGATGATGTCGTTCATGCACGCAAAGGTCAGCACGATGTAGAAGGCGATCGCCATTGCTCCGACCGAGGTGCGCACCGGCACATCTCGTGGTCGTTGCAGCAAATTATGGTGGGCGTGGTCGCCACTGAATCGTTTCTCCAAGAACGGATAAACGATCAGCAGGACGAACACCAAACCCATCAGGATGGCAATCCACACCGATTGCGGGATCGTGTGATGGCCGATGTAAAACTCCCAGGGCGGCCACATGCGAATCAGGCCATCGGTCCACATCATGTAGAAGTCGGGCTGCGAGCCCGCCGAGATCTGAGATGGCTTGTACGGCCCGAGGTTCCAGATCGGGTTGATCTGGAGCAGCCCTCCCATGATGCCCAAGATCCCGACCGTCAAAGCGAAGAAGGCACCGGATTTGACGGCGAAGACCGGCATGACCCGCACGCCGACGACGTTGTGTTCGGTGCGGCCGGGGCCGGGGAACTGGGTGTGCTTCTGGAACCACACGAACGCGAGATGCGCGCCGATCAACGCCAGGATGATGCCGGGCAGCAACAAGATGTGCAGGCCGTACAGCCGGGGGATGAGTATCGTGCCGGGAAAGTCTCCGCCAAACAGCGCCCAGTGCAGCCAGGTGCCCATCACCGGCATGCCCATGGTGATGCCTGACAGTGCCGCCCGGATACCGGTGCCCGACAACAAGTCGTCGGGAAGCGAGTAGCCGAAGAACCCTTCGAACATGGCCAGGATCAGCAGCAGCGAGCCGATGACCCAGTTGGCTTCGCGCGGCCGGCGGAACGCGCCGGTGAAGAAAATGCGGGCCAGGTGCACCATGATCGACGCGGCGAACAGCAGAGCGGCCCAGTGATGGACCTGGCGCACGAACAGACCGCCGCGTACCTCGAAACTGATGTCCAGAGACGACGCGAACGCCCTCGACATCTCCACACCGCGCAGCGGCTGATAGACGCCGTTGTAGGTGACGTCTTGCATGGAGGGATCGAAGAACAGCGTCAAATACACACCGGTCAAGAGCAGCACGATGAAGCTGTACATCGCAATTTCACCAAGCAGGAACGACCAGTGCGTTGGGAAGACCTTGTTGAGCTGGCGGCGCACCGCAGCCGAGGGGTGATAACGCGAGTCGATGGCGTTACCTTGGCCGGCCAGGACATCGCCGATCTTGGGTGGTTTCGGTGGACTTAATTTTGGACTCATGATGTTGTGCGCTCCCAGAATGCCGGTCCGACGGGTTCGACGAAATCGCCGTTGGCTACCAGATACCCATCGGAGTCAATGGTTATCGGCAGCTGTGCCAACGCGCGTGCGGCGGGGCCGAAAATCGGCTTGGCGTAGTGCAATGCATCAAACTGCGACTGGTGGCAGGGGCACAGGATGCGGTAGTCCTGCTGCTCATAAAGCGATGCGGGACAGCCCAGATGCGAGCAGACCTTGGTGTAGGCGAACAGCTCGCCGAAATTGAAGCTCTCCTGGCCCTTTCGTTTCACGACCTTTGGTAGGTCGGCGGGCTTGATGCGGATCAGCATTACCGGGTTACGGACGGCGTTCAGAATGGCTGTCAGCTTTTCGTGTGACTCGACCGTGGTGCCGTCACCGTCGGACTCGCGCCACGGGAAGACGGTTTCCATTCCGCCGGCGTCGATGTCTTCGGGGCGCATCTTGATGAACGGCGCCCCGAGATGCTCGCCGGTGGCCCGGGAGACGTAGATCGTCTGGCCGTGATACCGCGGCGTCCAACCCGAGGTCCACAGCTCAGCCTTCTTGCCGTCGGCGGTCTGCACGACGGGCTTCCACGGATTCTTGATGAGGCCACCGGCAAATGCCACCAGAGTGCCCAGCCCGAACGCGCCGAGGCTCGCGCCCAGCGACAGGCCGATCAGTTTGCGGCGCCGCAGTGTCGAGCCTTCAAAAGCATCGGCCAGGTTGGCGGCCACAGTTTTGCGGTCGATCTCATCTGACCCGGCCGCGCCGTAGTGTCGGTCCTGGATCGAAATCTCTTCGGGGATGAACTTTTTCTGGAAGAGCACCGCACCGATGGCGATGCACAGCACCGACCCGCCGAACGTCAGGCCGTAGAGCGGGGTGGCCAACGAGTACGCAAACTCGCCCGACGATCCGGTTGGCTGGTACTCCCACGGCCAGAACAGGAACACCAGTAGCAGAGCCAATCCGAGCAGCCCGCCCAGCAAAAGCCAGGTCGCCACCAAACGATCGGCACGCTTTTCGGCTTTGGTGCCGTCGACCGGCCAGCGCGGCTCCTTGAACACGGTGTCCACACCGTCGATCCGGCCACCGAGTTCAACCAGTTCGTCACGCGACAGGGCATTAAGCTCGGCCTCGCTGGGTGTAGCTGTGCCTTTCGAGTCGTCGCTCACGACCGCGCCCCAATCCACAGCGCCGCGCCGATGATGGCGACCATCCCGATGATCCACGCCACCATGCCCTCGGGGGCGGGTCCGAAGCCGCCCAGCCCGGTGCCGCCCGGGCTGGCTTCCTCGGCAGCGTTTTTCACGTAGGCGATGATGTCTTTTTTCGCGTCGAACGAGAGCTGACGGTCGGAGAACTTCGGCATGCTCTGCGGCCCGGTCAGCATCGCGTTGAGGATCTGCTGCTCGTTGGCCGGGGCCAGGTCGGGGGCGTACTTACCCGACGACAGCGCGCCGCCTTTGCCGGTGAAGTTGTGGCATGACGAACAGTTGAGCCGGAACAGATCTCCGCCGCGGCCCAAGTCATTACCGCGCAACGAATGCATCGCGATACTGCCGTCAGCGTTGCGCAGCACGCTTGGCCCACCGCCATTGGCTTGCACGTAGGCGCCCAACGCGTCGACCTGGGACTCGTCGAAGACCGGCTCTTTGCGCTGCGCCTGAGCCTCTCCCCGCACCGCGGGCATGCGGCCGCTCGATACCTGGAAGTAGACCGCCGCCTCGCCGACGCCGATCAGGCTCGGTCCGCGATCGGGGACGCCCTGCAGGTTGGCGCCGTGGCAGCTCACACATGAAGTGTCGAAAAGCTGCTTGCCGGTTCGCAACAGCGCCGAGGCCGACTCGTCGGCGACAGCCAATTGCGGGGTGGGGGTCAAGACGGCCGCCAGGCCGCCGGCCGCTGCGAGGGCAACCACCAGCAGCAATCCCGCGGAGAACCGCCGACGCAGGCGGCGCCGCGTCCGGTCAGTCAGCGGTCGGTTCAACCCCAGTCTCTTCAACCGAGCACTCCTGTTCTTACCCACGGTCATCGGATGAAATAGATCGTCGCGAACAGGGCGATCCAGACGATGTCGACGAAGTGCCAGTAGTACGAGACGACGATCGACGCGGTCGCCTGCGCCGGGGTGAACTTGGTCATCGTGGTGCGAGCCAGCAGGAAGATGAAGGCGATCAGCCCGCCGATGACATGCAACCCGTGAAAGCCGGTGGCTAGATAGAAAACACTTCCATAAGCACTGCTGGGAATGGTGGTCCCGTGGCTCACCAGGTGGTAGTACTCGTAGGCCTGTCCGAGGACGAAGAACAGCCCCATGAAGAAGGTGAGCAAGTACCAGCGGCGCAGACCGAAAACGTCTCCGCGTTCGGCGGCGAACACACCCATCTGGCAGGTGAAGGACGAAGCGATCAGCACCAGCGTGACCGGCACGGCCTGGTAGAGATTCAGCTCGGTCGGCGGGGGTGGCCAGCTACCGGCCGCCTGCGCCCGCGCGGTGAAGTAAAAGGCGAACAGCCCAGCAAAGAACATCAACTCGCTGGAAAGCCAGACTATGGTGCCGACACTGACCATGTTGGGGCGGTTGAGCGAATGTACTCGCGCCGTGATTGCAGTACCTGAGGTTCCTACCGCAGTCGTCACATCCGCAAGTATGACGCTTTGTAGTTGTCGACGACCACTCGGGGCGCAAATTAGAGCACCGCAATTCGTCGGCCAACCCGGCCGGATCCGGATGGCAACTCACTGTGGGACCATTTGCGGTGTGGCGGCGACTTCGTCTGGGTCACCTCGACGACCCCCGGAGGTGGCGTTGTCGTGGCCGCGTGTCCTCACGGTTTTGACCGCTGGCCAGGATTTGGCGCGTGGGCAGGCCGGCTGGGCCATGGAACAGATCATGACCGGGTCTGCGACGCCCGCGCAGATAGCGGCCTTCGCCGTGGCTATGAAGATGAAGGCGCCTACTGCTGCGGAGCTGGCCGAGTTGGCCGACGTGATGCTGCAGCATGCACGCCCGCTGCCGACCGGGCAGATCGGCACTGACACCGTCGACGTGGTCGGTACCGGCGGTGACGGCGTCAGCACCGTCAATTTGTCCACCATGGCGGCGATCGTCGTGGCGGCCGGCGGTATTCCGGTGGTCAAGCATGGCAATCGGGCGGCGTCGTCGCTGGCCGGCGGCGCCGACACGTTGGAGGCGCTCGGGGTCCGCATCGATCTCGATCCCGACGACGTCGCGCGCAGTGTCGCCGAGGTCGGAATCGGGTTCTGTTTCGCGCCGCAGTTTCATCCGTCGTATCGGCACGCCTCGGCGGTGCGGCGTGAGATCGGCGTGCCCACTGTGTTCAATCTGCTTGGGCCGCTCACCAATCCGGGACAACCACGGGCCGGCCTGATCGGCTGCGCGTTCGCCGATCTGGCCGAAGTGATGGCGGGGGTTTTCGCGGCGCGCCAGGCCAGCGTGTTGGTGGTACACGGCGACGACGGCCTCGACGAACTGACCACCACCACGACGAGCAGCATCTGGCGGGTACAGGCCGGCACTGTGGACAAGCTGACATTCGATCCCGCCGGATTCGGCTTCGAACGCGCGGATCTCGGCGACTTGATAGGTGGTGACGCCGCGGCCAACGCGGCGGAGGCACGTTCGGTGCTGGCCGGCGCCAAGGGCCCAGTGCGCGACGCCGTCGTGCTCAACGCCGCAGGCGCGATCGTGGCCCATGCCGGGCTATCCAGCCGCGCCGAGTGGCTGCCGGCGTGGGAAGACGGTCTCGGCCGTGCTGTCGACGCGATCGACAGCGGTGCCGCCGAACAGCTGCTCGCGCGATGGGTGCGGTTCGGTCAGCAACTCTGACTCGCGGCTGGTGACGGCTTGTTCGGCGGCCACCCGGGCCGAGCGTGCCGTTGCGGCCCACTCGGCCCACGGCCCAGCCGACCGCAACGGCGTGCACCAACCCGCTTCGTCGCTGCCGGTGACGCGCACGATGCGCACCCCCGGGGCCGCGAGCCAGCGGGCGATCAGCGCCGTCTCTTCGACCAGCGCGCCGCCCAGCGGCGCGGGCTGCGGCAGGATCACCTGCGCCCCGGCCCGGATGGCGTCGACGACGGGCATCGGCGGCACCCCTCGGCGAGCGATGCCGGCCGCGGCGAGCTGGCCATGGCGGACCACCGCGAGCTGCCAGCCGCCGCCGTCGGCGGGGGCAGCGGCCACCAGTTCCGGCAGCGCGGCCAGGGCGCGCAGACGCTGGCCACGCCAGAGCACCTCGACCGTGGCCACGGTGTGGTCACGTAAGCGTGCGGCGCTCTCATAGCGCTGCCGCTCCGCGAGGTCGCTGATCCGTTGCGTCGCCGCTGCGAGCGCGCAATTGTCCAGGCCGTCGATCAACGCGGCGGCGCGAACGATCGCAAGACTGTATTGGGCCGCAGTCACATCCCGCGCGCCGGGACACGGCGATACCTCATGCTGTGGGCAGGCCGGCCCGTGCAGAGTCGAGCGGGCCAGCCGCTTGGTGCAGGTCCGCACACCGGTGAACCGGGCCAACAGGTCCGCAGCGTCGGCGGCGTCGGCGCGGGACCGGAACGGGCCGACCGCGCGGTCGTGACGCGGCGTGCGCACCACCGAAAACCGGGGGAAGGCTTCGCTAGTCAGCACCAACCACCACCAGCGATGCGGAAATTTCGACCGGCGGTTGTAGGGCGGGGCATGCGCGCTGAGCAACCGCAGTTCTCGCACACCGGCCTCGAGTCCGTGCGCGCATTCGACGTGCTCGACGGCGCAGGCCAGCGTGACCATCTCTTTGATCCGGCTGCGCTGATCCGAACCGTTGAAGTACTGACTTACCCTGCGCCGCAGATTGATTGCGGTACCGACGTAGAGCACCTCGCTGGCCGGACCACGAAACAGGTAGACCCCGGGCCGGCGCGGCAAGTCATCGGCGAGCACCCGTTTTCGACGCTGCGCCGGCGACACGTCGGGTAGATAGGACCGCAATTCGGCGTAGGTACGCACGCCCTGGTTGCCGACTCGTTCGATAAGCGCGTGCAGCACTTCGACGGTGGCCCGCGCGTCGTCGAGCGCCCGATGGGTGGGTTCGGTGGTGACGGCGAACAGCCGTGCCAGCGCGGCCAGTCGCACGCTCGGTGCTTCCTCGCGAGTGAGCACCCGCCGGGCCAGCTGGACCGTGCACAGCACCTGCGGCCGCGACCACCTGATACCGCACTGATCGGCGGCGGCTCGCAGGAATCCGGTGTCGAACCTGGCGTTGTGGGCAACCAGCACCGCGCCGTGGGCGAACTCGAGAAACATCGGCAGCACGGCGGCAATGGCCGGCGCGTCGCACACCATTGCCGTGGTGATGCCCGTGAGCTGCACAATTTGTGGCGGAATGCTGCGCTTTGGGTCGACCAGCGTCGCGAACTCGCCCAGCACCACGCCCCCACGGACCTTTACCGCCCCGATTTCGGTGATGGCGTCCGCGACCTTGCCGTCAACGGCCGTCATACGCCCGCCGGTGGTTTCCAAGTCGACAACCACGAAAGTGATATCGCGCAGCGACATTTCGGTAGCCACGTCGAGGTCGGGGAAGCTCATCTGCTCGGCAGGGGGCGCGCCCATGGCCGCGACGTTAAGCACTGGCACCGACACATCCCGGAAGCTTCCGCGGCGCGTCGGCCAGAAACCGTGAGGACGGAACTTGTCGGTGCCCGCGGTTACGGTCACGACATGGTCGATCAAGAAGACGGAGAGGACCAATCAGATGGCGCACAGCAGCGAGCCTGAACAGTCGGCGACGGTACCGCCCGAGTCGACGGAACCGGTGGTCATCGACTGTGACGACTGCGCGGTACGCGGTCCCGGCTGCCGCGATTGCGTCATCAGCGTGATACTCGGGGTACCGGAAACTTTGCTGGAGGACGAGCGGGTCGCGCTGGACGTGCTCGCCGACGCGGGACTTGCGCCCAGATTGAGGTTGGTGCCGATTCACCGGCAGCGGCCCGGGGTTGCCTAAGGACTTGGCCTGAAATCTGGCCGTATTCTTAATGTCTCAAAGTTGGACAACCTCGACGGGGTTTCGTAACCTATCTGAGACCTAAAGCAGATTCGGCCATCACGCCGACGGGTTTCTAAGGACGCGAACTTTTGCAAGTGGAGCTTGACGTCGAACGCGTATCAGTACGTGTAGCTAAGCGCTTTGCTATCGCAGCGCTGGCCGGAGTCATCGCCCTGTCCGGAATCGCCGCCAGTACTGTGCTCGCTGACCCAGCCAACGACGCGATGGCAAAGCTCAACGAGTTGTCGCGGCAGGCTGAGCAGACCACCGAAGCGATGCACAGCTCGCAACTCGATCTGAACAATAAGCTGTCTGCGCAGCGGGCGGCCGAGAAGAAGCACGCCGCCGATTTGGCAGCGGCGGAAGAAGCGAAGACACGACTGGCAACTTTCCAGGTGGGCATCGATAAGTTTGCAGCCGCGACATACATGGGTGGCCGTACTGACGGTATGACCGCCATCATGACCGCAGAGTCGCCGCAGCAGTTGATCGGCAAGCTCACCGTCCAGCGGGTGATCTCCACGGCGATGCTTGCGCAGATGGCGAACTACCGTGCCACGCGCGCGCAGGCAGCTCAGGCGGAGACGGAGTCCGAGAAATCGGCCGCCGACGCCAAGACCGCGGCCGAGCAAGCCGCGTCGGTGCGCGCCAGCCTGCAGTCCAAGCAGAGTCGGTTGCAGCTGCAGATCGCCATCGTCAAGTCGCAGTACTTCGCATTGAGGCCGAACGAGCGCACCGCGCTGGCCGCGCCCGGGCCTCCGCCGCCGGCCGAAATGGCTGTGACGGCACCCGCTCCTGCGGGGCTGGCGCCGGGCATCGGGCCCGGTTCTCCCGGACCGGGCGGCGGACCCGGCAGCGGTCAGGGCGCTGTCGCTGTCCAGGCAGCGCTGACCCAGATCGGTACTCCCTATTCTTGGGGTGGCGCCGCACCTGGCGGGTTCGACTGCTCGGGCTTGGTGATGTGGGCGTTCCAGCAGGCCGGCATCGCACTGCCGCATTCCAGTCAGGCGCTGGCGCACGGCGGACAGCCCGTCTCGCTGTCGGACCTGCAGCCAGGTGACGTGCTGACCTTCTACTCCGACGCATCCCATGCCGGTCTCTACATCGGTGACGGCCTCATGGTCCATTCGTCAACCTTCGGCGTGCCGGTGCGAGTGGTGCCGATGAATTCCTCGGGCCCGATCTACGACGCGCGCCGCTACTAACCCCCGTCATCGACGCTGGTTACTGGCCTGCGTTCTAGCCGCCGAGTTGGTCTTCGGCGGCGTCCTCGCGACCGGCCGCGGCGAGAGCTCTCCGGTGCAATCAGTCCGGCCCTCGTCCACCAACTCCAGCGCACCGCTGCGGCTAGCGGTCGGTGACCGCGTACTGAGGATGACC
>Ga0302325_10017678_pt1 | contig 15061 bp, 9 predicted proteins | sample Palsa_T0_2_FD_201948 | JGI IMG/M metagenome (GOLD analysis project Ga0302325, IMG submission 201948) | Peat permafrost microbial communities from Stordalen Mire near Abisko, Sweden - Palsa_T0_2 | ecosystem: Environmental > Terrestrial > Soil > Palsa > Peat permafrost | place: Sweden: Abisko... | reverse complement strand
GGCCTGGCCGGTGACCGGCCCGGCGTCGGCGGTGATGTCGGCGTCGAGGGCGGACACGGCCAGACCCTGGCTGGTCAGCTCGCGGACCGCCGCCGCGTTGCGGGCGGCGTCGCGGGCCACGATGACCACCTGGGCGCCGGCCTGCGCCAGCGCGGCGGCGAAGGCCTTGCCCAGGCCCTGGTTTCCGCCGGTGACCAGTGCCTTCTTGCCGGTCAGGGCGAATCTCTCCAGTACCGTCACCATGTCCTCCCGCCACCTGAGCAGATGGCACGACCTTAGTCCGGAATCCGCAGGATCCTGGGCCCACTTAGGGTGTGAGATTGGCTTGGCTGAATCGACGGCCCCAGTGGTGGACCTGGTCGAGCAGTTCCGGCGGGGAGACCACGTGGAAATCCGCGCCGATCGCGCCCAGCGCCATGGTGGGCCAGTCCAGTGAGTCGGCGGTCATGCGTACCCGGCAGCGGGTGGCGTCGATGTCCTGCACCTCAGCCCACCGGCCGATCCGCTGGCGCACGGCCGCGGCCGGAGCGTGAACGAGAACCTCAACGTCGTATACGGCGATGACATTGTCGATACCAGCCCGGACGAAAGCGGCGGCGTCGGCGGCGGGCAGCTTACGGGGCCGGAATCGTGTCCCGGTGCCGCGTGGCGCGCTGAGGCGGTCGAGACGGAAGCTGCGCCAGTCGTGCCGGGTGAGGTCGTAGCCGACCAGGTACCAGCGGCGGCCGAGCAGGACCAGGCGGTGTGGTTCGACCTGCCGGCCGGTGTGCTGGCCATCGGCCGCGGTGTAGGAGAAGCGGAGCCGTTCGCTGTCCCGGCAGGCTAGGGCGACGGTGGTCAGGACGCCCGGATCCACGCTCGGCTGACCCGCGCTCCCCCAGCTCGCCGGCATGATCTGTACCACTTTGGCCAGCGCGCGCACCGAGGACTCGGCGATGTCCTCGACGGTGCCCTGCGCGGCCGCCTGCAGGCCGATAGCCAGGGCGACGGCTTCGGTGTCATCGATCATCAGCGGCGGCAGGGCGGCGCCCGCGGCCAGCTGGTAGCCGCCTTCCACTCCGCGCTGGGCCTGGACGGGGTAACCCAGCTCGCGCAGCCGGTCGATGTCCCGGCGCAAGGTACGCGGCGAAACCTGCAGGCGTCCGGCCAGTTCGGCGCCCGGCCAGTACCGCCGTGATTGCAGCAGCGACAGCAGCCGCAGCGTCCGCGTGCTGGTGCTCGCCATAATGTCCATCCTCGCTTAATTCAGGTCAGAAAGTGGCCACTATGGCCGGTAGCGTGAGCTTAGAGCGGGAACGAGATCCCGCCGGGAGTCCACGGAAGGACCAGACCATGACGACGAGCACCCCGATCACCGGCAACCTGGCTGCTAGCGGCCAGGCTGCTAGCGGCCAGGCTGGCCCATCCACCGCGGGCGAGCGCGCCGATCTGCTGGCGATGCTGGCTAAGAACCGGCACTTCCTGCGCTTCACCGCACGCGGCCTCACCGACGAGCAGGCCGGGCAGCGCACCACCGTGAGCGAGCTATCGGTGGGCGGCCTGATCAAGCACGTCACGGCGGTCGAGCGGGGCTGGGCGAACTTCATCGTGGAAGGCACGCAGGCGATGGCCGATTCCGCCGCTATGACCGAGGACGACTGGGCGCGGCGGGCGGAGGAGTTCCGGCTGCTGCCCGGCGAGACGCTGGCCGGCCTGCTGGCTACCTACGCTGAGGAGGGCCGCCGGACCGACGCGCTGGTCACTGCGCTGCCCGACCTGAACGCCGCGCACCCGCTGCCGGAGGCCCCCTGGTTCCCGCCCGGCGAACGGTGGTCGGCCCGCCGGGTGTTGCTGCACATCATCGCCGAAACCGCACAGCACGCCGGTCATGCCGACATCATCCGCGAATCCCTGGACGGGGCCAAGTCCATGGGCTGACTTCCGGAACCACCGCGTACCCGGACACAGCCGTCCTCGGCGCACGAGCCGGAATTTTCAGCGGCTGGGTGAACTTGTAGCCGGGCGGAGGGAGCCGGGTTCCCGTGTGCTGGCAGGCTGAGCCGCGGGGAGAGGAAGCTCTGGCCGCGCGCATCAGTCAGAAGGTAGCGATCGGCGTCGTCTTCGTCGCCGCGATGTTCATGAGCATCATGGACACGACGATCGTCAACGTCGCCCTGCCGACCATCGGCCGCGACTTCAAGGTGAGCGCGACCGCCGTCGACAGCATCTCGATTGCCTTCCTGGTCAGCCTGGCCGTGTTCATCCCGGCGTCCGGCTGGCTCGGGGACCGCTTCGGCGGCAAGCGGGTCATGCTCACGGCCATCGTGGTGTTCACCGCCGCCTCGGCGCTGTGCGGGCTCGCGTCCAGTCTCGGTGAGCTGGTCGCGTTCCGGATCCTGCAGGGAGCCGGCGGCGGCATGCTCGCTCCGGTCGGGCTGGCCATGCTGTTCCGCGCCTTTCCGCCCGCGGAGCGCATCAGGGCCTCGACCATCCTGACCGTACCCACCACCCTGGCCCCGGCGCTCGGCCCGGTCGTTGGCGGGCTGCTCGTCACCGATCTGTCCTGGCGGTGGGTGTTCTACGTGAACGTGCCGATTGGCGTCGCGGCGTTCACCTTCGGCGTGATCTTCCTGGCCGATTCCGCCCAGGCCCAGCCCGGCCGCTTCGACCTGGCCGGCTTCCTGCTCTCCGGGCTCGGCCTCGGGCTGGCGATGTACGGCGTCTCCGAAGGGCCTAACCTGGGCTGGCGGCAGCCGCTGGTGATCGCGACGATTGCCGCCGGGGTGCTGCTGCTGGCGGCCATGGTGGTCGTCGAGCTGCGCTCGGCCGCGCCCATGGTGGATCTGCGGCTGCTGGGAAACCGCCTGTTCCGGTCGAGCAACGGGGTCATCGTCCTGGCCTCGATTGCCTTCCTGGGCACGCTGTACGCCATCTCGCTGTACTACCAGAACGGCCGCGGCCTGTCCGCGCTCGGCTCCGGGCTGAGCACGTTCCCCGAGGCATTCGGCGTGATGGGCGGGGCGCAGCTGGCCAGCCGGGTGCTATACCCGAGGCTCGGCCCCCGCCGCCACATCACCGTCGGGCTGGCCGGCACCGCCGCATCCATCGGCCTGCTCGCCCTGCTGGGACCGCAGACCAGCCTGTGGTGGGCGCGGCTGCTCATGCTGACTCTCGGGCTTTCCATGGGCCAGGTGTTCGTCCCAGTCCAGGCGGCGGCCTTCGCTACGATCACGCCCGAGGCGACCGGCCGGGCCGCCACCATGTTCAACGCGGTCCGGCAGCTCGGCGGGGCCGTCGGCGTGGCCGTGCTGACCACCGTCATCGTGCTCGTGGGCCCGGTTCACCTGGTGGCCGGGCATCCGGTGGCCAACCTCACCGCGTACCGGGTGGCCTTCCTGGCCGCCGCCGCGATCTGCCTGTGCGCCGTGGCGTGCTCGCTGTCCATCCGGGACGCCGACGCGGCCAGCACGAGGCCCGGCCGAAGCGGCCCGCAGCAGACCGACTCGCGTCCGGCACCAGCGACAGCCGGCTGAGCACCCTCTCCTCCGGCTTCGGACGCGCGGGCTCGGACGCGCGGGCTCGGACCGTCGCACCAGTGCCCGTTTCGAAATATTGCCTTCTCGGCTCAGGCTTCGCGTTCAATCGGGCAGCTCATGCAGCGCGGGCCGCCTCTGCCCCGGCCGAGTTCGCCGCCAGGCACCGCGATCACCTCGATGCCGTTGTCCTGCAGGTAGGTATTGGTGGTCACGTTCCGCTCGTAGGCAACGACTATCCCTGGCCCGACCGCCAGCACGTTGCAGCCGTCGTCCCACTGCTCTCGCAGGGCGGAATGGACGTCCTGCACGGCGGTCAGCACCGTGATGGCCGACAAGCCGAGCGCGGCGGCCACGGCCCGGTGCATGTCCTCCGGCGGGTGATCGATGACCTTGAGCTCGCTCGCCGTCGCGCCCGGCTCCACCGTGTAGGACGGCAGCATGCCCATCCCGGCGTACTTGCTGAATACCCCGTAGTTCACCATGGTCATCATCGTGTCCAGATGCATGAACGCGCGGGTCTTGGGCATGTCGATCGCCACCAGGCAGCGGGCCGCCCCGGCGGCGAACAGCCGGTGGGCGAGCACCTCCACCGCTTGCGGCGTGGTCCGCTCGCTCATCCCGACCAGGACCGCCCCGTTGCCGATGACCAGGATGTCGCCGCCCTCGATGGTGGCCGGCGCGGCGTCGGCGCCGTGATACCAGACATCGAAACTTGCCTGCGCGAACATCGGGTGCCAGCGGTAGATGGCCTCGCCGGTGATGGTTTCCCGGATCCGGGCTGGCCGGCGCATCGCGTTGATGGATACGCCGCCGTAGATCCAGCTTGACGTGTCGCGCTGGTAGAGCAGGTTCGGCAGCGGGGTGAGCACGAAGCCGTCGGGGTCAAGTGAATGGAAGGCGATGCTCTTGGGCTCAGGGCCGAGTTCGGCGATCTCGCGTTTGGTGATTCCGCCGGCCAGGAATTCCGCCAGCCGGGCCGAGTCGAGCCCGTCCATCGCGGCGCGCAGGGTGGTGGCGGCGAGCGGCCCGTGCCAGCGCGGATCGAACACCCCGTCCAGGATGTAGTCACGCGCGGCCGGGACTTCCAGGGTCTGGGTGAGCAGATCGCTGTAGTAGTGAACTACGACCCCCCGCGAGCGCAGGACATCGGCGAACGCGTCGTGCTCGGCCTGCGCTCTGCTCACCCAGAGCACGTCGTCGAAGAGCAGGTCGGCAGCGTTGTCGGGGGTCAGCCGCTTGAGTTCCAGGTCAGGGCGGTGCAGTACCACCTGCCGCAGGCGGCCGACTTCGGAATTCACGTGGAACATGGCATCCCATTCTGCCTGACCTGGCGGGAGAAGAACGACTACACAGGCGCAATGGTGGTGACCGTAGCCGGTTCGGTCTGCAGCTCCTTCAGCCGGGCCCGGTACAGCGCGGCACTGGCGAGCTTGATGTTCTCGTAGCCGCGAACGAGATCGGGCAGCCGGGCGATCTCGACGGCACGCTGGTAGGTCTCGCTGCTCAGCTCACCGGCCAGATCATCGATGATGGCGGTGTACTCGTCGATCAACTCCCGTTCGATCCGGCGCACCTGGGTATATCCGAACGGATCGAGCCTCGTGCCGCGGACGATCTTGCCCGCCCGCAAGAGCTGGAAGGCCGGGCGGAACCACGGCCCGAGCTTGAGTTTCCGCTTCATCCCCAGGGCCCGCAGCAGCGGCGGGTGGAGCCGGTAGGAAACCCGGGCGCCCGCGCCGAACTCGGCGCGCACCGCCGCCTCCGCCCGCGGATCCACGAGCAGGCGCGCGACCTCGTACTCGTCCTTGTACGCCATCAGCTTGTAACCGAACTCCGCGACGGCCTCCGACAGCTCGCTCTTTTCAGAAACCGAACGATCCTCGGCTTCGCGCACCCGGGCGACTAGATCGGCGTAGCGGCGGGCGTAGTCGACGTTCTGGTACTCGATCAGGTCAGGTATCCGGGCCGCGACGATCCGGTGCAGCTCCGAGCCCGGCGCTGCACCGACGGACGCTACGAGCCTGCGCTCCGGTTCGGTCGGCAGGCGAACGGGCGCCGCGGGCCGCCTAGCCGCGACCGCTTGCGCGAACGCGGCCGGATCGGCCACGCGCTGCCGCCCGCGCCGGAACGCCTGCAGGTTCGCCTCCACCTGGACGCCGTTCAACTCGATCGCCTGCTCGATCGCCCAGGCGGGCAGCGGTAGGGCCCCGGTCTGGAACGCCACCCCGGCCAGCAGCATGTTCGCGAACTGGTCGGTTCCGAGCAGGGTGACCGACAGCCCTCGAGCATCGACGAAGACCGACTCCGAGCCCCGGGTGGCGCTTCGAATCCGGTCGGTGGTCGCATCGACATCGGGGAACGGCACCGTTTTGTCCACGATCATCTTGCCGGTCGGCACCTTCGTGGTCGACACCACGGCAATCGTGGTCGAGGGGTCCGCCACGGCCAGGTTCTTGGCGTCCGCGGCCACCAGCAGATCACAGCCGAGGTAGAGGTCGCACTCCCCCGCCGCGGCTTTGTGGCTCTGCTCGATCTCGGCGGCACTGATCTTCACGTCGGAGATGACCGCGCCACCCTTCTGGGCGAGTCCGGTCTGATCGAGCGAACGAACCTCGCGGCCCGCGATCTGGCCCGCAGCGCTCAACACCTGCGACAAGGTCACGACTCCGGTACCGCCCACGCCGGTGATGCGCGTGGTGTGCGGCGCGGCCGCGATGTCGAACCTGAGCGGGGGATCTGCGATGGCCTCCGAGGCCAGGGCGGGCGCCGTCGCCCGGCCTGCTCGCGGCTTCGCGCTGGGCTTGCTGGTACTGGGCTTGCTGGTACTGGGCTTGCTGGTACTGGGCTTGCTGGTACTGGGAACCACGGTCAGGAACGACGGGCAGTCGCCTTTCAGGCATGAATAGTCCTTGTTGCAGGACGACTGGTCGATGACCGTCTTGCGGCCGAATTCTGTGTCTATAGGCTGAACCGACAGGCAGTTCGACTTCTCGCCGCAATCGCCGCATCCCTCGCAGACTCGCTGATTGATCATGACCCGTTCGGCCGGATCGGGCGTAAGCCCGCGCTTCCGCTTGCGGCGGAGCTCGGTCGCGCACTCCTGGTCGTGGATGAGAACGGTGACGCCCTCGACCTGGCTGAGAACTTCCTGGGCCTCGACGACCCGGTCGCGATGCCAGACCTCGGCCGTCGGCGGGAGGCCAGCTCGCCGGTAGCGGTTGGGCTCGGCGGTGGTGATGACGATACGGCGCACCCCTTCGGCCGTCAGCATCCGCGTCAGCGCGGGGACCGACATCGCCCCGGTGGCCTGCTGGCCGCCGGTCATGGCCACCGCTGAGTTGTACAGCAGCTTGTACGTCACGTTGACGCCACTGGCGACCGCTGCTCGTACCGCGAGGCTGCCGGAATGATGGAAGGTGCCATCGCCGATGTTCTGCAACAGGTGCCGCCGAGTGCGCATGAACGGCGCCATGCCGATCCACTGGGCCCCCTCGCCGCCCATCTGGGTCAGCCCGACAACGTCACCGACCGCCTCGGGCTCCATCATCAGCACCAGGGCATGGCAGCCGATCCCGCCTCCCACCAACGAGCCCTCGGGAACCTTGGTCGAGCTGTTGTGCGGGCAACCCGAACAGAAGTACGGCGTGCGCGAGACCAGCGGCAGCGGCGAGCTCGGACGGCGGAGAGCCTGCTTGGCCTGCCAGGCCGTAACCGTCGTGAATTCCGGCCGCAGGCCCAGTCTGGAAGCCAGTCCGGCCGCGATCAGGTCAGCGTCCAGTTCCCCTTCGGCCGGGAACAGCTTCGCTCCCTGGCGATCCGTCTTACCCGTGATCGCGGGGGCGTCCTTCGCCCCGTAAAGGATCGCTTTGAGAGCGGACTCAATGAACGGCCGCTTCTCCTCGACGACGATGATCTCGGCCAAGCCGTCCGCGAACTCCTCCATCTCCGAGGCGATCAGCGGGTGGACCATCGCGAGCCGCAGGAGCCGGACCCCGCGGGCGCGGAGTTCGGCGTCATCGAGGCCGAGAGTGCGCAACGCCTGCCGCATATCGAGGTAGGTCCTGCCCGCGGCGACGATGCCGATGCTGGCGACACGGCCGAAGGTCTCGCTGCGGTTGAGCCGGTTGGCCCGCGCGTAGGAACGGGCCGCGTCCAGCCGGACACCTTCGCGGGACCGCTCCATCTCGGACAGGGCCGGCTGGAGCATCCGGGCCGTCAGGCGATGCTCCCACTTCTTGCCCTCCAACATCACCGGGGGCAGCTGCGGATCGACACGGCCGGAGCCGATCTCCACGATCCCTGAGCCGTCAGCGACGGCCGTGGCGATCTTGAGCGCGACCCAGAGGCCGGACAGGCGCGACATCGCCACCGCATGAGTCCCCAGGTCGAGCACGTCCTGGGGGTCAGCCGGATAAAGCACGGGCATTCCGAGGTCGGCGAGCAGGAACTCTGATGCGCCGGGCACCGTCGACGATTTCGCGGCCGGATCGTCCCCGACGAACGCAACCGCGCCGCCCTTGGGGTGCGTCCCCATGAGGTTGGCGTGCCTGAGCGCATCGGACGCGCGGTCCAGGCCAGGGGATTTGCCGTACCAGAACCCGGTGACGCCCTCCACCCGGGCATCAGCCAGACCAGCCGCCAGCTGCGTGCCCTGGACCGAGGTCGCGGCAAGTTCTTCGTTGACCCCAGGCTGAAAGACGAGGTCATAGGAGGCGAGCAGCTTGGCGTGGCGTTGCAGCTCCAGGTCATAGCCGCCGAGAGGTGATCCTTCGTAGCCAGAAATGAAGACGGCTGTCTTCAGGCCTCCAGCGCGGTCTGATCGCAGGATGTTCAGCGGCAGCCGCGCCAGGGCCTGCACCCCGGTCATCTGCACATGGCCGGACTCCGCGGTGTAGCGATCGTCGATCTTTCCCGCCGGCCCGGTCATGGCCGGGTCTGCCGGGTAAAGCCGCTGATAATGTCGCCGACGGGGGCGACCTCGCCGTGGCGGCGGCGGATCACGTCCGCGATCAGCCCGGTCCATCCGGTCTGGTGCGAGGCGCCGAGCCCGGCGCCATTGTCGCCGTGGAAGTACTCGTTGAACAGCAGGTTGTCCTTCCAGGCCGGGTCGTGCTGCAAGCGGTCGACCCACCCGAAGCAGGGCCTCCGCCCGTCATGGCCGACGGTGAACAGGGAAATGAGCCGGTCCTGCAGGTCCATGGCGATCACGTCCAGGGGCACGCGGTGCCCCGAGCCGGACGGGTACTCGATGGTGAGCTCGTCACCGAAGAAGTGGTAATAGCGCCCGAGCACGCTGACGACGAGGTAGTTGAGGGGGAACCACAGCGGTCCGCGCCAGTTGGAGTTCCCGCCGAACATGCCGGTCGTGGACTCGGCCGGCTCATAATCGACCGTGGCGGACAGGCCCTCGACGTTGAGCTGATACGGATGGTCGCGGTGGTAGGCGGACAGAGCGCGCAGCCCGTACGGGGACAGGAACTCGTTATTATCGAAAAGCTTGCCGAATATCTTCTCGAGGCGGTCGGTGCTGACGACGCTCAGCAGCAGATGCCGGTCGCCGCGCGCACCGCGGACCAGGTCCTGATCGCCGAGTTGGTCGGGGTCGGTCAGGCCGCGCCGGCGGAGCAGGCCGGCGAATTGCTTGCCGACGGTGAGCGACTCGGTGATCCATCCCTCGTCGATGACGGCCGCCGACAGCATGGGGATGACTCCTACCATCGACCGGTACTTCAGCGGCACCGCGGTCCCGTCCGGGGTGAGCAGGCGGTCGTAGTAGAGCCCGTCGGCGTCGTCCCACAGGCCCTGATCATCCATGGCCTGGCTGATGGCGGCGAAGTGCTCGAGGAACTTGATGACCAGGTCGACCGCGGGCCGCTGGCCGGCGCGCTGCAAGACGCCGGCGATGGCGGCCATGGCGATCGCGTAGAAGGCCATCCAGCCGGTGGCGTCGGACTGCTCAAGGACACCGCCGACCGGCAGGTGCGAGCGGTCGATCGGGCCGATGTTGTCCAGCCCGAGGAAGCCGCCCTCGAACACGTTGTTGCCGCCCGCGTCCTCCAGGTTGACCCACCAGGCGAAGTTGAGCAGGAGCTTGTCGAAGACCCGGCTCAGGAAGTCCAGGTCGCGGCCGCCGTCGATGACGAACACCTCGAGCGCGGCCCAGGCCTGCACCGGCGGGTTGACGTCGCCGAAATCCCACTCATAGGCGGGCAGGGCCCCGTTGGGGTGCTGGAACCACTCACGGCACAGCAGGATCAGCTGGTACTTGGCGAACGCCGGGTCGACGTGGGCCAGGGCCACGCAGTGGAAGGCCAGGTCCCAGGCCGCGAACCACGGGTACTCCCACTTGTCCGGCATCGACATGATGTCGAAGGAATCGAAGTGGCGCCACCTGGCGTTGCGCCCGTTCTTGCGGCCGGCCGGGGCTGGCGGCTGGGTGGGGTCGCCATCGAGCCAGCGGCTGACGTCGTAGTTGTAGAGCTGCTTGCTCCACAGCAGCCCGGCGAAGGCCTGCCGCATCACCATCGCCTCGTCCGGGCTGGCCGGAGCCGGGGTGAGCTCGGCGTAGAACTCGGCGGCCTCGGCCCGGCGCTGCGTGGCGACCTGGTCGAAGCCGGCGCCGAGCGCGGCCGCCGCCCGCTCGCCGCCCGGCACGCCCGCGGTGGCGGCCGGGCGCAGCCGTAGCCGCAGTTCGGCGGTTTCGCCGGGCGCGATCCTCAGCCGGTACCAGAACGCGCACTTGGTGCCGCGCTGGTCCGGATTGACGGTGGGCGCGCCGCTGATCACGTGATCGTTGATCCCGTCCTTCGGGTACGGGGTCTTCGGTGGCGCGCCGAACAGCCGGCTGACGTTGGTCTCGTTCTCGCAGAACAGCGGGAGCGGGCTGGTGCCGTCCGGGGCCGGGCCGGCCAGCAGCTCGAGTGATCCGAGGAAGGGGTGCTCGGCGGTGATCGCCGAGTCACCGGATCCGGCCAGTACCGGCTTGGGCGCGTCGGTGTCCCAGGACCAGGTGTTGCGGAACCACGCGGTCGGCAGGACGTGCACGGTGTCGGCATCCGGCCCGGCGTTGGTCACCCGTACCGTCATCAGGACGTCGGTGGGATCGGCCTTGGCGTAGCAGACCTCGGTGATCCAGTAGCGGTCGTCATCGAACACGCCGGTGTCCAGCAGTTCGTACTCCGGGTCATGCTTGCCGCGGCTGCCGTTGACCTCGCGCAGGTTCTCATAGGGAAACGCCGCCTGGGGATAGTGGTACCGCCACCGGTTCCACGCATGGCTGGGCAGCGCGTCCAGGTACCACCAGTACTCCTTCACGTCCTCGCCGTGGTTGGCCTCGGCGCCGGTCAGCCCGAAGGCACGCTCCTTCAGGATCGGATCACGGCCGTTCCACAGCGCCAGCCCCAGGCACAGCCGCTGCTCCACGTCGCAGAAACCGGCGAGGCCGTCCTCGCCCCAGCGGTAGGCACGGGAACGGGCGTGGTCGTGCGGCAGGTAATCCCACGCCTCGCCGTCCGCGCTGTAGTCCTCGCGGACCGTGCCCCACTGGCGCTCACTGACGTACGGTCCCCACAGGTACCAGTCGCTGGCCTGCCGCAACCCGTCCTCGAGCCGCCCGAACCCGTCAACCCGCTGGCGTTCAGCACTCATCGGTAGTCTCCTGATTGTTGCTGGTCCCGGCCCGTGGCCGCTGGCCGCATCGAGTATCCCATTCCAGGCGTGGATCCCCGAGGGGGCAGCATTTGGCTAGCCGCGCGGCCCGCTACTAGCGAAGGGTCACGTCGGGTTCAGGCGATGAACAGGTGCAGGTAGCGGCTTATCGCGGTCAGCGCTTCGCCGCTGACCCGGCCCAAGTGGCGTCCAGCTCGCTGATCGGATATGGCACGGACTTGCTCCGTCATGGCTCGGCTGGCTCAGCCCGCGGGGTCGTGCCAGGTCTCGTCGGCGGGGAGCAGGCTGGCGGCCTGGTCCGGGCCCCAGCTGCCCCGGGCGTAGGGCTGTACCGGGACCACGTTCCCGAGCACGGGGTCGACCACCCGCCAGGAGGCCTCGACCGTGTCCTGCTGGGCGAACAGCCAGCGTTCGCCGTTGAGCGCGGCACCGATGAGCCGGTCATAGGGGCGCATGTCCGCGCCGGGGTGCTCGGCGAAGATGAGCTCCTCCGCCTCCGGCTGCCAGCCCGCGCCTGGCTTCTTTCCGGCCAGGGTCAGGGTGACCCGGTTCTCCGGGTTAATCCGGAATCGCAAGCCGTTGGCGGGCGGCGGGCTCTGCTGGTGGGAGGAGGCGAACCCGAACACGTCGTGCGGCGGGCGGCGGAACTTGATGCTGACTTCGGTCGCGGTGACCGGCAGGCACTTACCCGCCCGGATCAGGATCGGCACGTCGGCCCAGCGCCAGGAGCCGGCGGCCAGCCTGATCGCGACGTAGGTTTCGGTCACGGACTTCGGGTCCACCCCGGCGACCGCGTGGTATCCCTCGTACTGGCCCTTGACGGTGCGCTCTGGAGTCAGCGGCTGCAGCGCGCCGACCAGCTGTGATTTGCTGGCTATCCAGGAGTCCAGGCCGTTGCCGTCCGGCGGTTCGGCCAGCACAGTGGCCAGGACCTGCAGCATGTGGTTCTGCACCACATCCTTGATCGCGCCGGTTTTGTCGTAGAAGCTGCCCCGGTCGGCGACGTCGAACGCCTCCGCCATCGTGATCTGGATGCTCTGCACGTAGTTGCGGTTCAGCAGCGGCTCGATAACCGAGTTCGCGAACCGGACAAACATGAGGCTATCGACCGGATCCAGTCCGAGCCAGTGGTCGACCCGGTAGATGGCTTCCTCGGGGAAGTAGGCGTGCATGGTCGCGTTCAGCTGCTGGGCGCTGGCCAGGTCGTGGCCGAACGGCTTCTCCACCATGACCCGGCTGCCGGTCGCCCGTCCGGCCTTCGAGATGCCCTCGGCGATGCGGCCGAACAGCGGCGGCGGCACCTCGAGGTAGAACAGGGACTGCTGGCCCGAGCCGATCGCGTGCGACATGGCCGCATAGGTCGCCGGGTCGTCAAGGTCCCCGTCCACGTAACGCAGGAGTCCGAGCATCTTGACCGCGGCCGGGCTGCCCGGATCGACCTTGTTCAGCTGCAGCGAAGCGATCGCGTAGTCCCGGAACTGGTCAAGACCCCACCCGCCGCTCTTCGCCACCCCGATCACGGGCACGTCGAGCACGCCCCGCTCGACCAGCCCCACCAGCGCGGGGAAGGTCTCCAGCTTCGCCAGGTCCCCGGTAGCACCGAAGATCACCAGCGCATCGACTTGGTCAGTGCTCATGTCCGCCTTTCGCCCTATACCGTCAGGGACTTGTGCCGTCAAGGACTTGTGCCGCCGAGGACTTGTACCACCAGGGACCTATCCTGCCGCAGACCTTGATCGGGTGTCGGGAGCAGTGCCGGGACGCGGGTGCTGACATGATCGAGGCGCGACCGAACACTACGACGTCACCATCGTCGGCACCGGCCAACGCGGTCGCGATGAAGTGACGCAGCGCGGGCGCCCGTCACGAACTGGCAGGCCGGCTCGGGCCGTAATGCCACGGCCCGTTCGGATTAATTAAGATTTTCTTTTTCTGAACGGGCCGTGGTGCCTGCCGCAGCGAACAGGCCTAACTTGCACTGGGTGTGGGCGTGGTGGTCAGCACCATGGATGTCGGCTCGTTGCCGTCGCCGGAGTCGGGCTTCAAGCGGTAGCACCACGGCCTGTTCCGCATCATTTTCGGAACGGATAGCGGTGCTTGTCCCCCATCCGCCCCATCCGCCCCACTCGCCACCCGGCAGGCCCGCAGCCAGTGCATGGATGCGGCACCGTACCCGGAAGAGCGGTCTTTGATCAGTGCCACAACCGTCCGGCCAGGTCAGCGCGCCGTCCGGTGACCGAGGCCACGTTCACGACGTGACTCCTCGCTGCGGGCAAGGGCCGGGAGGCGCGGTCCGGCCTACCCGTCGCTCACCATCGAGGCCACGGTGAGCGCGTGATCGCCCCACCCCGCCCCTAGACGTCACAGCCGCCACAGAACACCGCTACCGCCACGCCAGGCGGAGGGGTTCTCCGGTTACCGCGGTGGATCCGGGCTCCGCGGTGGATCGGGTGCACGGGGATACCCCGGATAAACCATGAAGCCCGGATCAACCACGATAATCCGCGCCTCTAAGCGATAAAGGGACAAAAGCCCGCCCTGCGACCGCGCGGGGCACCGCAGCCCGGGGTGCGCAGCCCGGGGGATGCGGCCCGGGGCATGCAGCACCCGAGCCCGGCATATGGGGCCGGTGGCACCCGCGCCCCAGGCAAGACGCGCGATCCCCGCGAGAAAATGGCAGCTCACCCGGAAGAGGGGAGTTGTCTAAGTCCCACATCGGTTCAGGCAACCTGGTGCGTCGGCTGAGGATCGAAGCGACGTACCCGCTTTGATTTTCCGCCAGGGTTTGGCGCCTACCAGGAATTGGGCCAGGACTAGGCCACGGCAGAGAGAACGCGGAGGGCCGCGCAGTGCATGCGCGGCCCTCGTTGGCCTGACTAGTTGCTCGGGTGATCAGTTGTCGGCGGCTCAGCTACCCGGTGCACTGCTGGCTGGCATAGACCAGGCCGACAGCCAGCGGGCCGGTGATCCCGGCCGGTGGCGTACTACCGGAACCTTGCCCGTGCCTGGGCATGTGCGGGCTCGGCAAGGGGGCTCCCGCTCCTGGCTCATCGAAGATGGACACGCCGGTGCCGCTGGGCAGCGCCGACGGGTTGATGACCAGGTAAGCGCTGCCGTCGCTTGTGTGGAAATGGGCGACGCCGCTCAGTACGTCCCGACCGGTGTCGTCGGGTTGGCAGGACGCGCTCAGCGGGGGGCCGGAGAAGCTGACGGTGACTGGCAGCCCGTCAGCGCGCAGTGTGCTCTGCAGGCCCACCGGGTCTTGCAGCTGGTTGATGGTGATGTCAATGTCGCCGTTGACCTGCCTGGCCACCGTCCAGGCGACCAGCTGAGCGCTAGCGGGATGGCTGCCGGGATGGCCGGAGGCCAGCAGCCCCGGATGGCCGGAGGGCAGTAGCGTGGTCACGGCCAGGGCGGTCCCGGCCGCCATGGCAAGGGTTCCGACTACGCCCGGAATCCGTCGCCGCGCCCGCACTGCGCGGCCACGGCTGATGACGTGCGCGACCGGGGTGACCGTGTAAACATCGGCGACCGACTCGCGCACCGCGGTGATCAACTCGTTGTCGTTCATGATCGGTTCTCCTGCTGTAGTTCTGGCGCAAGGTCGTGCCGCAGTGCGGCCATCGCGCGGCCCAGGTGGGCCATGACCGTTCCAGGCGCGATACCGAGCACTTCGGCGGTGCGGGCGGTGTCCAGGTCGAGGAGCAGCCGCAGCGCGATCACCTGCCGCTGCCGGGCGGGCAGCCGCATGACTGCCGCCATGAGTCGCGGGTCGACCAGACGAGCGGATGCCCCGCTGACCGCGGGTGGGTTCGCCAGACTGGCCGGGTCGGGTACGGGTACTTCCCGGCGGCGGCGTCGCCACCGGGAGATACCCG
>Ga0302325_10017677_pt1 | contig 15062 bp, 10 predicted proteins | sample Palsa_T0_2_FD_201948 | JGI IMG/M metagenome (GOLD analysis project Ga0302325, IMG submission 201948) | Peat permafrost microbial communities from Stordalen Mire near Abisko, Sweden - Palsa_T0_2 | ecosystem: Environmental > Terrestrial > Soil > Palsa > Peat permafrost | place: Sweden: Abisko... | reverse complement strand
CTCAAGCTGTACGAGCGCATTTTCCGCGAGTACCCCAACAGCAAGCTCGCCGACTCGGCGCTCTTCCGCGTCTCGGTCAACGCGGAGAATACCTACGACTTCGACAAGGCGGTGGCCAACTACCAGCGCCTGGTGAAGGACTACCCGGCCAGCAAAAACCGGGAAGCGGCCCTCTTCAACGCCGGGCGCCTCCTGGAAGGCCAGCAGCGCTACCGCGAGGCGGCCCAGGCCTTCACCCACTACGTGGAGCTCTTCCCCACCGCCGAGGACGCGCCGAAGAACCAGTACCGAGCTGCGCTCCTCTACGAGAAGCAGGGGGACCCGAAGGGGGAGATTGCTGCCCTGGAGGCCTTCATCAAGAAGTTCTCCGCGAAACCCCAGCAGGCCGAGCTGGTGGTGGACGCCCACAAGCGCATCGGCGAGGCCTTCCAGAAGCAGGGCAACGAGCGCGAGGCGCGCCGGGCCTTCGAGGAGTCGGCGCGCGAGTTCGACCGGCGCGGGCTGAAGCCCGAGGCCGCTCCGCTGGCCGCCGAGTCCGCGGCCCAGGCCCGCTTCCAGCTGGCCGAGTACGAATTCAAGGAATTCGACAAGCTGAAAATCGGCGGCCGCGGCAAGGCGCTGGAGAAGAGCTTCACCGTGAAGCGCGCCGGGGTGAAGAAGGTGAACGACGCCTACCAGGAAGTCTTCAAGTACAAGCGCCTGGAGTGGACGCTGGCCTCCCTCTACCGGAAGGGCTTCGCCCTGGAGCGCTTCGGCCAAACCATCCTCGAGACGCCCACCCCGCCCGAGGTGAAGCGCCTCGGCGACGAGGCGGTGGCCTCCTACCAGGACCAGCTGCAGCAGCAGACGGCGGCCCTCGAGGACAAGGCGGTGGAGAGTTACGTCGCCACCCTGGCCGAGGCCCGGAAGAACCGCATCAACGACGAGTGGACGAAGCGCACGCTGGAGGCGCTCAACCGCTACCGTCCCAAGGAGTACCCCGTCCTCAAGGACCCGAAGTCGAGCGTCGCCCTGGACGTCACCCACCCGGATGGCCTGGTGGTGACGCTCGAGGGCCGTCCGCCGCCCGCGGACGCCGTCCCGGCCCAGAAGCTTCCGGCGGGAGGCGACAAGTGACGCTGCGCCACCTCCCGGGACTGGCCCTCCTGGCCCTCTCCCTCGGCTGCGCCTCCGGGCCGAAGCCGGCCCCGGCTGCCGCCGCCCCGGGCACCCCGGCTGCCCCCGGGGCGTCGTCCTCCTCCGGCCTCCTCAACGGCCTGCCACCGCCGAAAGTCATCCCACCCGTCACCACCGACGCGCGGGCCCGGGACAGCTTCGCCCGCGCCGTGCAGCTGGCCCAAGCCGGAGACGTGGCGGGCGCAGAGCGCGCGCTGGGCGAAGTCCTGGACAGAGACCCGAAGCTCGACCACGCCTGGACGGACTTGGGCGTCCTCGCCGAGCGGCGCGGCGACTTGGCCGCCGCGGAGAAGGACTACCGCCAGGCCCTGGCGCTGGCACCGGACCAGGAAGCAGCCTGGGACTTCCTTGGCCGGCTCCTGTGCCGGGAGGGCCGGGCCCAAGACGCCCAGGCCCTGGCCTCGGCGCGCTGCACCGCCTCGCCCACCGCTGCCGGCCCGCGCAACGCCCTGGCCTTCTCCCTCCTCGAGCTCAACCAGCCCCAGGCGGCGGAGACGGAGGCCAAGAAGGTGCTCAAGGACGACGAGAAGAACGTCCGCACCATGCAGCTGTTGGCCCAGGCCTACTTCCGCGAGGGGAAGTACGAGCTCAGTAAGCTCGTCCTCGAGAATGCCCGCGCCGTGGACGCCAACGACGCCGTCACCCACAACCTGCTTGGCGCCACCCTCCTCCGCCTCAAGCAGCGCCCCCTGGCGCTCGAGGAATTCCGTGCCGCGGCCCAGGCCCGGCCGGACTTCGCCGAGGCGCGCAACAACTACGGCGTCATGCTGGTGGAGGCCGGGGACTTCGAGGGTGCGGTGCGCGAGCTGGAGGCGGCGGTGGCCCTGGCCCCGGACTTCATCCCCGCGCGCCTCAACCTGGGCAATGCCTACCGGGGCAAGGCCCAGCTGCAGCAAGCCGAGGCCCAGTACCAGAAGGTGGCCCAGCTGCAGCCGGCGCTGGCCGACACCTACTTCAACCTGGCCATCCTCAACCTGGACTCGGAGCTGCCCGGGGTGGACACCGTCGACCGGATGAACCGCGCCATCGCCTACTTCAAGACGTACCGCGAGAAGGGCGGCACCGACGACAGGGTGGACCAGTACCTGAAGGACGCGGCCAAGGGCATCGACCGGGAGCAGCGCCGTCGCGAGCGGGAGAAGAAGGACCAGCTGCGCAAGGTGGAGAAGGACAAGGAGGCGAACAAGCCCGCTGCCAAGGGAAGTAAGCCTGCCGCCAAGCTGTCGGACACCCCGCCCCCGGCTGCCCCTGCTAAGCTTGGCACCGGCGACAAATGAGGCACTTCCCCATTCCCTCCCGTGGCCGCGCCTTCTGCCTCTGTCTCGTGCTTCTCGGGCCCGTGGCCCGTGCCCAGGAGAGCGCCGGGACGGCGCCCGCCCCGACGCTGCCGGCGCCCAAAGTCTCCAAGGAGGCGCGCTCCAAGGGCGGCCGCAAAGTCATCAAGCTCGAGGCCATCACCGTCGAGGGACGCATCCAGAAGCCGCAGGCCTTCTACATCCTCCAGCGTCAAAACCTGAATTTCGACGAGCTCAACCGCACCGAGAGCTTCCTCGGCAAGGTGCCGAAGAGCGTCGAGCACGACCCCTTCTAGGGCCCCATGACGACGCGCACCTCGCCCGGTTCCAAAATCCTCCGCGTGGGCATCATCCAGGGCGGGAAGATTGTCGAGGAGCGCCACATCCGGCGCCCGGACAGCGTCTCGGTGGGGCAGGACTCGAAAAACACCTTCGTCATCCCGGCCAGTAACCTCCCCCCCACCTTCCCCGTCTTCGACTTCCGCGGGACGCACTACTACCTCCTCTTCACCGAGCGGATGGAGGGACGGGTCCGCATCGGCGACAAGGACATGGACTTCGCCGCCTTGCGAAGCCAGAAGCTGGCCATCAAGAAGGGCAGCGTCTACGCCTTTCAGCTGAACGACACGGCCAAGGGCAAGGTGTCGCTCGGGGAAGTCACCCTCCTCTTCCAATTCGTCCCGCCGCCTCCGGCGCCGACGCGCATGGCGCTCCCCCCCGAGTACCGGGGCACGGTGTGGTCCTCCATGGACCACGTCTTCTTCGCCATCCTCGCCGTCTCGGTGCTGCTCAACTTCACCGGCGCGGCCTGCATCGCGCTCACGCCCAAGCCGCCCGACTCGGACGTGGCCCTGGACGAGCTTCCGGACCGCTTCGCCAAGCTGCTCGTCCCCCCGCCGGCTCCCGAGCCGGAGAAGCCCAAGGAGGAGCCCAAGGGCGAGGAGAAGGTGGAGAAGAAGGAAGCGCCCAAGAAGAAGGAGAAGCCGGCCTCGGACGAGGCGCGCAAGGCGGCCATCGCCCAGAAAGTCCAGAGCAAGGGCATTCTGAAAATATTGGGCGCCTCCGGCGGCCAGGGCGCCCTCAAGGACTTGCTCGGCGAGGGCACCGGCACCCAGGACGTGGCCTCGGCCCTCAAGGGCGCCCAGGGCGGCGTGGTGGTGGCCACCACCGGCGGCGTGGGCACGGCGCGCGGCAGCGGCGCCGGTTCCGCGGCGGGCATCGGCGACGTGGGGACGTCCGGCGGCGGCAACGTCTCGCTCGGCAACAAGGGCGATGCGCGCGTGAGTGGGAAGGTGGCCGCGGCCTCTCCCGAGGTGGACAGCGCCGACGTGGACCGGGACGCGCTGGCCCGCTACATCAAGGCCCGTCTCACCGCCATCCGCGGCTGTTACGAGAAGGAGCTCAAGCGCAACCCCACGCTGAAGGGGAAGGTGGTGGTGCGCTTCAACATCACCCCCGCCGGACGCGCCGGGGACATCAAAATCGAGGAGAACTCGGTGGGCAGCGCCGAGGTGGGCCTGTGCATCGCGAGCCTCATGCGCTCCTGGGTGTTCCCCTTCAAGCCGCCCGACGAGGTGGCCGTCCAGTACCCCTTCCTCTTCACCGCCTCGCAGTAGGGGCGAGAAGGCCCTCGGGGCCCGCACGGGCGGTGTGGGAAACTGCCCACCCGAGGTTTGACACCCGAGGGTGGCGTCCCTAACCTCCTCTCCAGCGTGTCCACCTCCGTGCGCCCTCTTCTCTTGTCCGTCCTGCTTCTCGGGCCGCTGGCCCACGCGCAAAACCAGCCGCCGCCGCCGCAGCGTCCTCCGGCGGGGCCGAATTCCCTCACGCTTCCCGAGGAGAAGGCGTCCGACGTCCCGGACGGGCAGAAAATCAGCCGCAGCGCCGGCTACGTCTCGCAGATGCGCGGCACCCTCAAGGTGGTACTGGGCAAACTCGAGGAAGCCCGCAATACCAAGGACGTGGTCAAGCTCAACTGCGTCAACGAGAAGCTCACCCAGGTGAAGGGCCTGTTGCGCATCTCCGAGCAGTCCGACGTCGCGCTCCAGGAGGCGGTGGCCAAGAAGGACCAGACGTCGGCCGAGCACGAGTACACCAAGGTGAGCATCGCCCAGTCCAAGGTGGAGCAGCTTCGAGGCGAGGCAGAGCAGTGCATCGGCCAGCTCGCCTTTCGCACCGACGAGAACCTGAGCGTCGAGATGGTGGTGCCGACCGACTTGCCCAACGGGGACCCAACCAATCCCCCGGCGGCCTTCATCACAACCATCAGTCCGCCTCCGGCAAGCCCCATCCAGTAGCCGCTGTAGAGCTTCACCCCGGCTGCACTATTGGCTTGGAGACGTTCCGCCCAATTGTTGGAATGGCTCCGGTGCCGCGTGCTATGTCGTTACCACGCGCTGCGCCGTAGCGCGTAGGGCGGAGTACGGACCCAACCTATGAGCCCAAAGGGGTTCGCCGTAGGCATGAGGCGTCCGCACCACCAAATCGCCGCCGGGCTCCTCACCACCTGGGCGCTCCTGCTTGTGCCCTCTCTCGCACAGGCTCAAACGCCGGACAGCACGGGCACGGGCGCGGACGGCACTCCCGAGGTGCTCTCCGGGGACAAGCCGCAGGAAAACGGCATCAAGATTGGGCCCGGGCGCCTGCACCTCTACATAACCGAGGAGCTCGAGTACAACTCCGCGGCGGTGGTGCTGCCCACGGCGGGCACGACTGGGAATTACGCCCTTCAGGGCGAGATGATTCTCCACACCCGCCCCGGGCTGAACCTCGAGATTGACGGGGACAACAACTCCTTCGGCCTGAGCGGCGACGTCGACTACCTCTGGTACACGGGGTGGATTACGCCAAACGACGGGAATGCCAGCCGGCTCGACGCCGCGGCGGACCTGCATGGCGCCTTCAACAAGAATGGCGTCATCGGCTTCAACATCGGCGACACCTTCAGCCGGAGCGCCAACACCTATACGCCGTCGGTACCGGTGGGCGTCATCTCCCTCTACAACCAGGCCCGCCTGGAAGTGCCCATCCGTCCCGGCGGAGGAGCGCTGGAGATTGTTCCCCACGCCGCCTACGGCGTGGAGCTCTTCACCCAGTACTCGGGGGTGACGCCCGGCAACCCGGCGTGCACCGACCCCACCTCGCCCTGCAACCCGGCCAACCTGAGCCAGTACAACTACCAGGACCTGACGTCGGGCCTCGACGTCCGCTGGAAGTTCCTTCCCCAGACGGCCTTCCTCTTCACCAGCAGCTACGACGCGCGCTTCTACAGCGACACCACCGTCAATCCGAACGCCTCGGAATTGAAGCTGCAGGTGGGCATGGCCGGCCTCATCACCACCAAGCTGGCCGTCATCCTCAAGGCCGGCTGGGCCCAGGGCTTCGGGGTGGGCCACCTGTCCACCGTCATCGGGCAGGCGGAGGTGAAGTGGCTTCCCACCGAGCTCTCCAGCCTGGCCGTCGGCTTTCTGCGCGACGTCTTCCCAGTCAGCGGCAACGGCAGCTACATCGACGACCGTCCCTACATCAACGGGAAAATTTTTCTCGGCGGTCGCCTGTCCCTCAGCCTCACCGTCTCCTACGACTTCTTCGACTTCGCCCAGGGCGACCCGACCGAGCCCACCACCAGCCGCAATGACACCCAGCTGTCGGGAAACTTCCTCTGCGAGTACCAGGTGTTTCGCTGGTTCATCGTCGGCGCTGGCTTCATCATCAACCACCACACCAGCACCGGCGCCGACTCCGAGGACAACGCGCTGAATTACACCCAGTACCAGCCCTACGTGCAGGTGACGTTCACGTACTAGAGTGCGCTTCCGCGTGACGTCTCCCATGCTTCGCCTCCCCCTGTTGCTACTCCTGGCCGTCGGCTGCGTCGGCCCGCGCGGTGGAAGCGTCTCCACCAGCGAGGGTTCCGACGTCGCCCGGGCGCAGGTCGTGCAGCCAAGCTCGAGCACGCTTGGCGCGGGCGACCTCCTCGAGGTGCGTGTCTTCGAGGAGGCCGACCTCTCCGGCCCCTACCGGGTGAGCCCCGGCGGCACCATCGACTTCCCCCTGTGCGGCAAGGTGAAGGTGGAGGGCCTCAACGGCAGCAGCGCCGCCGACGTCCTCACCCGCTGCCTCGGCGAGAAGTACCTCAAGCGGCCGCAGGTGTCGGTGCTGGTGCGGGAGTACAACAGTAAAAAAATATTTGTCTTCGGTGAGGTGCAGAAGCCAGGGACGTTCCCCTACGACGAGGAGATGTCCATCATCCAGGCCATCACCGTCGCCGGCGGCTTCAGCAAGCTGGCCAGCAAGAATGACGTGGCGGTGACGCGCCTCATCGACGGCAAGGAAACGAAAATCCGCGTCCGGGTGGCCGACATCGGCACCGGCCGCGAGAAGAATCTCAAGCTCTTCCCCGGCGACATCGTCTTCGTCCCGGAGAGCCTCTTCTAGAAAGCCCGTCCCTGGCCCATCCATTCGGGCCGCCGCGCTTTCCAGAGGGAGGCGTCTTCCTCCCTCGTAGCCAGCTCTCGGAAAAACGTGTTAGTTCCGACGCTCTCGGTTGCTGAGCGACCGAGGGTGGGCCAGGAGGGGTGACATGCCAAGTCGTCCGCGGGTGCTCGCGTGCATCGCTGCCGGGCTTTCCACCCTGGCCACCGGATGCGGCGAGAAGGCACTCCCCCCACCGCCGCCACCCACCGTCCTCGTCGCCCCGGTGGTGAAGCAGGACGTGCCCGTGTACGCCGAATTTGTGGGCACGGTGAATGGCTACATCAACGTCGAGATTCGCGCCCGAGTCGCGGGCTTCCTCCAGTCGCAAGACTACAAGGACGGCGCCTACGTCAAGGCGGGCACCCTCCTCTTCACCATCGACCCGCGGCAGTACCAGTCGCAAGTCCTCCAGTCACAGGGGGACCTTACCCAGGCGCAGGCGATGCTGACGCGGGACAACATCACCGTGCAGCGCTACCGCCCGCTGGCGGCGAAGCAGGCCATCAGCCAGCAGGACCTGGACAATGCCATCGCCACCCAGGAGTCCGCGGTGGGACAGGTGCAGACGGCCAAGGCGGCGCTGGAACAGGCGAAGCTCAACCTCTCGTACACGAAAATCTACTCGCCCGTGGACGGCATCGTGGGAGCGACACAGGTGAATGTCGGTAACCTCGTTGGACAGGGGACGCCGACGCTGCTCACCACCGTCTCCCAGGTCGAACCCTCGAAGGTCATCTTCAACGCCTCCGAGACCGAGTACCTGCGCTACGCCGCCAGGGCCCGCGAGATTGAGACGCAGGACACCGCGGAGATGAATCGGCGCCTGGCCGACATCCGGGACGGAGGCACGGCCCCCCTCGAGCTCGTCCTGGCCAACGATGCGGTCTACCCCTACCGGGGCTTCATCATCGCGCTCAACCGCCAGGTGCAAACCACCACCGGCACCATCCAGCTGGAGGCCGTCTTCCCCAACCCCAACGCGCTCCTCCGCCCCGGGCAGTACGCCCGCGTGCGCGGCGCGCTGCCTGGCCAGGGGGAGAACACCCTCATCGTCCCCCAGGCGGCGGTGAGCGAGGTGCAGGGCAGCTTCAGCGTGGCTGTCGTCCTCAGCGACGACAAGGTGCAAATCCGACGGGTGGAAGTCGGGCCGCGGGTGGGGACGCGCTGGATTATCAACTCTGGGGTCACCGCGGGGGAACGGGTCATCACCGAGGGGCTTCAAAAGGTGACGGACGGCATGCTCGTCAAGCCGGAAGTAGCTCCTACGACGCCCAGCGCGACCGCTGGCGCTGCGCACTAGCCGCCCGGGGGCGACACCGAGAGGGGAAACGACACCCATGTCCGCGTTCTTCATCCGGCGGCCCATCGTGGCCATCGTCATCGCCATCATCACCGTCATCGCTGGGGTGGTGGCGCTGAGCGGGCTGCCCATCGCCCTCTTCCCCGAAATCGTCCCGCCACTCATTCAGGTCACCACCAGCTACACCGGCGCGGATGCGCTCACGGTGGAGCAGTCGGTGGCCACGCCCATCGAGCAGCAGATGAATGGCGTGCAGGACATGCTGTACCTCAAGTCCACCAACGGCAGCGACGGGACGATGACCATGGTCGTCACGTTCAAGGTGGGCTCGAACATCGACACGGATAACGTCCTCGCCCAGAACCGTTACTCGCAGGCGCAATCCAGCTTGCCGCAAGCGGTGCTCACCAACGGCGTCACCATCCAGCCGTCGTATTCCTTCCCGCTCATCGTCGTCTCGCTCTTCTCCCCGGACAACCGTTACGACGGCGCCTTCCTCGGGAACTACGCCACCATCAACATCGTCGACGCGCTCAAGCGCATCCCGGGCGTGGGGAATGTCGTCCTCTATGGCTCGGCGGCCTACGCCATGCGCGTCTGGGTGAACCCGGACTTGCTCACCCGGCTCGGCCTCACCGTGGATGACCTCACCCAGGCGGTGAGACGCCAGAGCGTCGTCAACCCGGCTGGCCAAATCGGCGCTGAACCCGCTCCCCCGGGGCAGCAATTCACCTACTCGGTGCGCGCCCAGGGGCGGCTCGTCACCGCGGAGGACTTCGGAAACGTCGTCGTCCGGCTGAACCCGGACGGCTCGATGGTGCGGCTGAAGGACATCGCGCGCATCGAGCTCGGCGCCACCACCTACATGCAGGACGGCCGCTACAACGGCCAGCCGGCGGGCGTCATCGCCGTCCAGCAGGCGCCGGGCTCCAACGCGCTCGCCGTCGTGGCCGGCGTGCGGAAGGCGTTCGCCGAGCTCAAGGACAAGTTCCCGCCGGGCATCGACTACGCCGTGTCGCTCGACACGACGCTGCAAATCTCCGAGGGCATGCAGGACATTGTGAAGACGCTCATCGAGGCGATGGTGCTGGTCATCATCGTCGTCTTCATCTTCCTGCAGTCCTGGCGCGCCACCCTCATCCCGATGATTGCCGTCCCCGTCTCCCTCGTCGGGACGTTCGCCGTCTTCCCCGTCCTCGGCTTCACCGTCAACACCCTCTCGCTTTTGGGTCTGGTGTTGGCCATCGGGCTCGTGGTGGACGACGCAATTGTGGTGGTGGAGGCGGTGGAGCACCACATCGAGCAAGGGTTGACGCCGCGGGATGCCGCCTTCAAGGCCATGGAGGAGGTGCAGGGCCCAGTCATCGGCATCGCCCTCATTCTGGCCGCGGTCTTCATCCCCACCGTCTTTCTCGGCGGCATCACCGGGCGCCTCTACCAGCAATTTGCCGTCACCATCGCCGTCTCGGTGCTCATCTCGGCCTTCAACGCGCTGACGCTGAGCCCGGCACTGAGCGCGCTCCTCCTCAGGCCCAAGAGCAAGACGCCAGGCGTCCTCGGCCGCCTCGGCAGCCGCTTCAACGCCTGGTTTGGGCGGGTGACGGACAGGTACGGCGCCATCAGCGGCGGCCTCATCCGGAAGATGGTGCTGCCCCTCGTCCTCCTTCTGGGGGTGACGGCGCTGGACGCCATCGTCGGCATCCGGCTTCCCGGCGGCTTCGTCCCGGAGGAGGACCAGGGCTACGGCCTGGTGGTCTACCAGCTTCCGGACGCTGCCTCGCTTCAACGGACCCGCGAGGTGGGGAAGAAGGTGGAGGCCATCCTCGCCAGGACGCCCGGCATCCGCAGCTACAACATCGTCAACGGCTTGAGCCTCCTGTCCTCGACGTCTGCCAGCTACACCGGCTCGGCCTTCGTCTCCTTCCAGAATTGGTCCGAGCGAACGAAACCGGAGGAGCGCGCCCAGGGGATTATTCACCGCCTCAACGCCGAATTCGCAGCCATCCCCGAGGCACGGGTGAGCGCCTTTCCGCCGCCGGCCATCCCCGGCATCGGCACCGCGGGCGGATTCGACGTCATGGTGCAGGACCGCACCGGCGGGCCACCAGAGTTTCTCACCGGAAACGTCATGAAGCTGGCGGCGGCCCTCAACAAGCGTCCGGAAATTGCGGGCGTCCTCCCCAACTTCGCGCCAGCCGTCCCCCAGCTCTTCGTCCGGGTGGACAAGGACAAGGTGCTGAAGCAGGGCATCCAGCTGAGCAGCGTCTACGACACGCTTCAGGCCTTCCTCGGCGGCGCCTACATCAACCAGTTCAACCGCTTCGGCCGCACCTGGAACGTCTACCTCCAGGCCGAGGCGCAATACCGCCTCGAACCGGAGGACCTGAAGTCCTTCTACGTCCGCAACCAAACCGGGGAGATGGTGCCGCTCTCCACCCTTGTCAGCATCCAGAACATCAGCGGCCCGCAATTCACCGTCCGCTACAACCTCTTCAGCTCCGCGGAGCTCCTCGGCGGGACGAAGCCCGGCTACAGCTCCGGGCAAGTGCTTTCCGCGGTGGAGCAGACGGCGAAGGAGGTGCTCCCCGCGGGCATGGGCATCTCCTTCACCAACATGTCCTTCCAGGAGAAGGAGGCTGAGGGCGGCACGGCGAAGGTGTTTGGCCTGAGCCTCATCTTCGTCTTCCTCATCCTCGCGGCTCTCTACGAGAGCTGGTCCCTGCCCTTCAGCGTGCTGCTCTCCACGCCCATCGCCATCCTCGGCGCCTTCTGCGGACTCCTCTTGCGGAAATACAACTTCGACGTCTACGGGCAGATTGGGCTCATCATGCTCATCGGCCTCGCGGCCAAGAATGCCATCCTCATCGTCGAGTTTGCCCGGGCGGAGTTGGACAAGGGCACGCCACTCGTGCAGGCGGCGCTGAGCGCCGCCAAGGTGCGGCTCCGACCCATCCTCATGACGTCCTTCGCCTTCATCCTCGGCTGCATCCCGCTCTGGCTGGCCGCGGGCGCAGGCGGAAATTCGCGAAAAATTCTCGGCACCGTCGTCATCATGGGAATGCTGGCCGCCACCGGCATCGCCATCTTCGTCGTGCCGGTGCTCTTCGTCGCCATCGAGAAGCTGGCTGGGCACAAGGACGGTGCCGTCGCCGCGGCGCCTTCTGTCCCGTCGGCTGCCCCCGCCAGCGAAGCCCCCGGAGGCCACTCGTGAGAGGGCGTGCCACACGCGTCGCCGCCGGTCTGGCGCTGCTTGCGGGGTGCGCCGTGGGACCGGACTACCAGCGGCCCCAGGTGAAGATGACGCAGGCCTTCCGGGACCAGGTGAAGCCCGCCGACGCGAGGTCGTTCGCTGACTTGCCCTGGTGGGCCGTCTTCCAGGACGAGACGCTTCAGGGCCTCATCGTCGAGGCCCTGAAGAACAACTACGACTTGCGCATCGCAATAGCCCGGGTGGAGCAGGCGCGGGCCCAGGCAGGCATCACGGCCGCACAGGCCTACCCGGCGCTGGCCACGACACTCGGCGGCGCCTACGGACGCGGCAACTTCCTGCCCCAGCAAACCACCCCTTCGTTTGGAACGCTGACGCCCCAGCCGCGGGCCGCGCAATTCAACGCCTTCGCCTCCTTCAGCTGGGAGCTGGACCTGTGGGGAAAGTTTCGTCGTGGCACCGAGGCGGCCATCGCCCAATTCCTGGCCAGCGAGGACGGCCGGCGGGGCGTCATCGTCACGCTCATCGCGCAGGTGGCGACGTCCTACGTCGTCTTGTGCCAGCTCGACGCGCAGCTCGAGATTGCCAGGGCCACCACCGACAACTACCGGAAGACGCTCGAGCTCTACACCGCGCGTCTCGTCGGAGGCACCGGGTCCCGCCTCGAGGTGGCCACCGGCCAGGCCCAGGTGAATGATGCCCAGGCCACGGCGCTGGACCTCCAGCGGCAGGTGACGGACCAGGAAAACCAGCTGTCCTACCTCCTGGGACGCCCTCCCGGCCCCATCCCACGAGGCCGGACGCTCACCCAATTCAACTTCCCGCCGGACATCCCTCCGGGGCTGCCCTCCTCGCTGCTCGAGCGGCGGCCGGACGTCCACCAGGCCGAGGAGCAACTCGTCGCCGCTAACGCCCTCATCGGCGTGGCCAAGGCCAACTTCTTTCCATCCTTCAGCCTCACCGGCATCGCCGGACTGGCGACACCTGACCTCACCCACCTCTTCAACGGCTCCTCCTTCCTCTGGTCCGCGGGCGGCGGCGTCAATTGGCTCGCGCCCATTCTCCAGGGCGCCCAGCTGCGCGGCCAGTACGACGCCGCCTGGGCCAGCTGGCAGCAGGCGGAGGCAAGCTACGAGCAGAGCGTCCTCAACGCCTTCCAGGAGGTGGCCACCTCGCTCAACGACACGGCCGCCCTGAAGCCCGTCCTCGACGAGCGGGAGGCCCAGGTGAAAAGCCTCACCGAGGCCGTGGAACTGGCCATCGACAGGTACCAGGGCGGCATCTCGAGCTACCTCGAAGTCACCACCAACCAGAATTCCCTCTTCCCGGCCCAGCTCAACCTGGCCACGGTACGCGCCAACCGCTACCTGGCGCTCATCAGCCTCTACCGCGCGCTCGGAGGAGGCTGGCAGGTCCCGAAAGACGAAACCGCGGCCCAGCCGGCCGCTTCCGAGGCCTCCGCCCCCAAGTAAGGGAAGGCGAGGCATGGGAGAAACCGCGCCGGGACGTCGGCGTCGGACGCGCGTCGCAGCCCCGGGCGCTCGCCCGCCAATTCCCTCGCAGGGCGGGCGCGGGCCGTGCCACGCTGTCGCCCCGCGTGGCGACGAGGCGACAACTCACAGGGAGCGCCTTCGGCGTCGGCTTCGCGGTGGAGGCCGACACGCCCGAGCTGCTTGCCGAGGCCCGGCTCCGCCTGCCGCCCACCTGGAAGCCCGGGCGGAAGGGCACGCCCAGGCGAAGCTACAGACTCGTGCACGCGCCGGACGGCGTCCTCGTCGAAGCCGAGGGTGCGCTGTTGGCGCGGGGTCTCTCCCACCGCGGGGCGCTCGACGTGCTGGAGAGCGACTTGCAGCTCTTCGTCGCCCAGCATTCGCGCGCATTCGTCTTCGTCCATGCCGGCGTGGTGGCCATCCGCGGGAGAGCCTTCGTCTTTCCCGGCACCTCAGGCGCTGGAAAGACGACGCTGGTACGCGCACTCCTCGAAGCCGGGGCGACGTACTACTCGGACGAGTATGCCCTTCTGGACGAGAAGGGCCGCGTCCACCCGTACGCCAGGGCCCTCTCGGTACGAAGGGGCACGACGGGAGAGAAACTCCGCGTCCCGGTGGACCGCGCGCTGGCGCGGACGGGAAGCACACCGCTTCCCCTCGGTGCTGTCGTCCAGACGGAATACAAGAAAGGCGCCCGCTGGAAGCCTCGGATGTTGACACGCGGCGAGATGGTGCTTGCGCTCCTCTCCCATACGGTGCCGGCGCGGGAACGGCCGGCCGAGGTGCTCGCGACTCTGGCGCGCGCTGCTCGGGGAGCGTCGGGCCTCGCCAGCCCACGGGGGTCTGCCCGGGGACTGAGTCGCGCACTGGTTTCCTGGGTGACGGAAAAGCGCAAGCCCACGTGACACAGGCAGCGACGCAACGCGCGCTGCCGTACCCACTTTCGTCCGTAAGCTAGGAGGCTTCCGCGTCAGTACTGAGCTTGCGAGGGCCCGACGTTCTGCTGTCGCGCTCGCCTGCGGCGGGCGGCGAGCTGAAGCAGGAGAGCACCGAGGCCCAGCGCCGTCCCCAGCGCCGACACCGCCGGCCAGCCACCGGAGCGCCAGGCCGCGGCCGCCAGCGCCGAGCCGGCGGAGCCCCCGAGAAACATGGTGCCCATGAAGATGGTGTTGATGCGGCCTCTGGCCTCGGGCCGTAGCGCGTAAACCACGTGCTGGTTGGACACGAGGGCGCTCTGCACGCCGAAGTCGAGGAGCACCACGCCAACCACCAGCCCGGCGATGGCAGTCCACAGCCCGAAGAGAAGCCAGGACGCGAGCGTGACGGCCGCGCCAATCCCGATGACGAGGTGGGGTCCCCGTCGGTCCGCAAGCCGGCCTGCGACGGGCGCGACGAGCACGCCCACCGTCCCCACCACGCCGAAGAGGCCGGCCACATCCGCGCCAAGGCCGAAGCGTGGCTGCTCCAGGCGCAACGCAAGGATGGTCCAGAACGCAGTGAAGGCTGCAAAGAGGCAGGCCTGCGTCAGCGCCGCGGAACGCAAGTCCGCAAACTCTCGCCACAGGTGCACCAGCGACTTCAACAGCGTCGGGTAGCGCAACGACGTCGCGGGCTGGCTGTGCGGCAATGTGAAGGCCATCAACCCACCCGCGGCGAGCGCCATGGGCACTCCGAGCCAGAACATCTCGCGCCAGCCAGCGTGCGTGGCCACGAAGCCGGCCAGCGTACGGCTGAGGAGGATGCCGCACAGAAGTCCGGCCATCACGGTCCCGATGGCAGCGCCGCGCTTCGACGGCTCCGCGAGGTGTGCGGCGAAGGGGACAATCTGCTGCGCGACGGTGGCGGCCACGCCCACCAGGAACGAGGCCAGCAGCAACACGGAAACCATCGGGGCAAGCGCTGCGCCGACGAGTGCAGTGGCGAGCAACAGGAATTGAATGACAATGAGTCGCCGCCGCTCCACCAGGTCCCCGAGCGGGACGAGGAGGAAGAGGCCAGTGGCGTACCCGAGCTGGGTGGCGGTGGGGACGAATCCAGCGGCCACGGAGTGCTGGAAGTCCCGCAAGATGACGCCCAGCATCGGCTGGTTGTAATAGATGTTCGCGACGGCAATGCCC
>Ga0302325_10017673_pt1 | contig 15063 bp, 13 predicted proteins | sample Palsa_T0_2_FD_201948 | JGI IMG/M metagenome (GOLD analysis project Ga0302325, IMG submission 201948) | Peat permafrost microbial communities from Stordalen Mire near Abisko, Sweden - Palsa_T0_2 | ecosystem: Environmental > Terrestrial > Soil > Palsa > Peat permafrost | place: Sweden: Abisko... | reverse complement strand
CCCAGGTCTCGTCGTCGAGCCGGTCCCTGGACAGCAGGCCAAGCAGCGCCGACCCCACCGAACTCTGCGACCGGGCCAGGCGGGCCCGCAGCCGCACCATCCGCCCCGCCGACGGCGGCGGCCGCTCAAGGTCGAGCACCGCGGCGGTAGTCGCGGGCGCGGGCGCTTGCGCGGCGGCGTCTGCTTCGGCGTTCTCGGCTGCTCCTCCGCCGCCGGGCGCGGGCGTGGCCGGACCTGCCGGAGGCTGGCCAGCCGACGCGGCGGGCTTGCGCCCCCGGCCCGGCCGCAGGAACAGCAACCCGCCGGCGACGACCGCCAGGACGGCAATGACAATGATCAGGATTACGTATTCCATCAGGCTCTCAGTCTCCCAGACCTCGCCGGCTGCCGCGAATTGCGGGGTCGAGCGGGTTGCGGCGGGTCGCGGCGGGTCGCGGCGGCAGCGGCGCTTAGGTCGTCCGCCAACCTACCGTCGGTTCGCGGTCCTCCGTGTGACCCACGGTACCCACGAGCCTGCGGAGAACCCATTGCGGGCCTACGGCGCGAAAGTTTGTGGTAGATCCGGGCTCCGTGGCGGATCCGGTGCATTCCCGTACACCCCAATCCACCGCCAAGCCCGGATCCACCACGCAAAATGTGGCGAATGTTAACTATGTTAATTCAGGGTGGATTGTTACGTGTGGGGCGAGGCGACGGTGCTCAAGGGATCGGTCGACAGGCGCTGGGCGGGCCAGCGGGGCGTCCGGGGCTGGCGGGCGGCTCGGCCGACGGGCGCTGGGCGGGCTGGCGAGGTTGAGCGGGCGGAGGTCAGGCGGGCCGCGCTGGCGGAGGTCAGGCGGGCCGCGCTGGCGGAGGTCAGGCGGGCCGCGCTGGCGGGGTCAGGCGGGCTGGCGGGTGGCTAGGGGCTGGCTGATTACGGCGGAGACTCCGTCGCCGCGCATGGTGATGCCGTAGAGGGCGTCGGCGGCTTCCATCGTGCGGCGCTGGTGGGTGATCACGATGAGCTGCGAGCTCTCTCGCAGTTCCTCGAAGACCAGCAGCAGCCGCTGCAGGTTCGTGTCGTCGAGCGCCGCTTCCACCTCGTCGAGCACGTAGAACGGCGAGGGCCTGGCCTTGAAGATCGCGAACAGGTACGCGATGGCCGTCAGCGACCGTTCGCCGCCGGACAGCAGCGACAGCCGCTTGACCTTCTTGCCCGGCGGGCGCGCCTCGATCTCGATACCGGTCGCCAGCATGTCGTCCGGCTCGGTCAGCACCAGATTGCCCTGCCCGCCCGGGAACAGGCGGCCGAACAGCTGCTCGAACTCCCGCGCGGTGTCGGCGTACGCGGACGCGAACACTTCCTGCACCCTGTCATCGACCTCCTTGACCACGGTGAGCAGGTCCCGCCGGGTCTTGCGCAGGTCATCCAGCTGGGTGGCCAGGAAGGTGTGCCGTTCGGTCAGGGCCTCGTACTCCTCCAGCGCCAGCGGGTTGACCTTGCCGAGCCGGTCGAGCTGGCGCTGCGCGTCGGCGGCCCGGCGCTGCGCCACGGTCCGGTCGTAGCGCGACGGCAGGGCGGCCTCGTCGCCGATCACCGGCACGGGCACCTCGGGCCCGTACTCGGCCACCAGGGCGTCCGCCTCGATCCCGAACTCATCAAGCGCGTGCTCCGCTAGCTGGGCGAGCCTGAGCCGGTGCTCGGCCCGGGCGATCTCGGTGCCGTGCGCGGTGTTCACCACGGTGTCGAGATCGGCGGCCAGCTCACGGACCCGGGCCCGGACCACCTTCAGCTCGGTGGCGCCGCCCGCGCTGACGGCCTCGGCTGCAGCGCGCCGGGCCAGGGCCTGGTTCACCGACTGCTCGGCCGCCTCGACCGCGTACCCGGCACCCAGCGCCACCGCGCGGGCCACCGCGGCCTGGGTGGCCCGCTGCGTGCGCCGCCGCGCCGCCTGCAGGCGGGTGGCCCGTTCCGCGGCCGCCGTAGCGGCCAGCGAGTCGGCCCGGCCGCCGATCGAGCGCAGCCTTTCCTCCGCGGTCCTGACCTCGAGCCTGGCCTCCATCTCGGCGTTGCGCGCCGCGGCACAGCGGTCCGCGAGATCCTCGCGGCGCCGGTCGGACCCGTATACCTCGTCCTGCGGCTCGGACGAGTCCTGCGCGGCGGCCTCGGCGTCGGCGAGATCCTGCCGAAGCTGCTCCAGCTTGGCGAGGTCCTTCTCGGCCGCCAGGTGAGTCGAGGTGAGGGCGGCGTCCAGCCGGCCCGCCTCATCTCGGGCCGCCCGGGCCGCGCCCGCCAGCCGGCCGAGCCGCCCGGAGATTTCCGCCGCGGCCGCGTCGGCCTCCTGCCTGCGCGCCAGCGTTTGCGCGACCGACTGGCGGGCGGCCTCCTCGGCTCCCGCCGCCGCGGCCAGTTCCGCGGCCGCTTCGTCGCACCGCCGTTCGGCTTCGGTCAGCCCGGCCGCCGCCTCCTCCGCCGCGGCCCGCAGCTCAAGCAGGCTCTGCGGCCGCGCGCCGCCACCGTGAGCCCAGTGCGATCCGAGCACGTCACCCGCGCGCGTCACGGCCCTCACCTGAGGATTTTCCCGAACGATCAGGCGTGCCCGCGCCAGGTCATCCGTGACCACGACGTCGCGGAGCAGCGCCGCGGCGACCTCACCCAGCCCGTCAGGACCGTTCACCAGCGAGGCCGCCAGCACCGCGCCCTCCGGGGCGCTCGGGGCGGATGAGGCGGCGGGGGCGGGGGCGCTTGGGGTAGCTGGGGAGTTCTGGGTGGCCGGGGAGTTTGGGGGGGCTGGGGAGTTCTGGGAGGCTGGGGAGTTTGGGGGGGCTGGGACGGCGATTACTAGGCCGGCGCTGCCGGCGTCTTCGCGGCGCAGGGTGGACAGGATCTCGGCGGCGGCTTCGAGGCTGGTCACCGCGACCGCGTCGGCGGCGGCGCCTAGGGCCGCCGCGACCGCGACCTCGAAGCCCTCGCTGACCTGCAGGCGCGCGGCGAAGGAACCGACCACACCGGTGAAGCGCGCGGGGTCGGCGAGCAGGGCCGCGGAGGCGTCGGCGCCGCGGCGGACCGCTTCGGCCAGGGCGTCGGCCCGGGCCCGCAGCGCCGCCAGCTCGCGAGCGGATTCGCGTTCGGCGGTGCGCGCAGCCGAGGTCCGTTCGGTATATCCGATGAGAATCTCGGTGGCCTCGGCGTGCGCGGCGGCCAGCCCGCTACGGTCTTCGTCTCGCCCGCCCGCCAGGTCCCGCACCTGTTCGTACTCTTCTTGCGCCCCGGCCGCGCGCAGCCTGGCCTGCTCGGCGGAGGCCTCCAGGCGGTCCATCTCCTCCTGCGCGGCCACGCTGCGGCTGTCGGCGGCGCCGACCTGCCCGCGCAGCCTGGCCACCCGCTCGGCCCGGGCGGCGGCGGTCCTGGCGCCCTCGGCCAGCCGGCGCTCGGTCGCGGCGAGCTCCGCCTCGGCGGCGGTGCGCTGGGTGACCGCGGCCGCCAGGACCTCACGGCCCGCCTCCAGCCGCGCGGTCAGCGTTTCTTCTTCCTCGCGCAGCTCCTGCGCCTGACGGTCCAGCTCGTCGGGGTCGCGGCCGGGGCGATCCGGTTCGCCCCCACTAGTCACCTCGGTCAGCAGGCTGTGCCGCTGCGCGGCCAGGTTCTGCGTGCTGCGCAGCCGTTCGGCCAGCGAGGACAGGGCGAACCAGGTCTCCTGCGCGCGGGCCAGGGTGGCCGAGGCCTGCTGGGCGGCCAGGTCGAGCTCGGCTTCGGCCGCCCGGGCCCGGGCCAGTTCCTGCTCCAGGGCGGCGCGCCTGGCTAGCACCGCCGCCTCGTCCGCCTCGTCCCTGGCCAGATCGCCGGCCAGCGTCACGTAGTCGTCAGCGATCAGCCTGAGCCGGGCGTCCCGCAGCTCGGCCTGGATGGCGGCCGCCTTCTTGGCGACCTCGGCCTGCCGGCCCAGCGGCTTGAGCCTGCGGCCAAGCTCGGCGGTGAGGTCGACCAGCCGGGTCAGGTTGGCCTGCATCGCCTCGAGCTTGCGCAGCGCCTTTTCCTTGCGCTTGCGGTGCTTGAGCACGCCGGCCGCTTCCTCGATCAGGGCGCGCCTGGCCTCGGGCCCCGCGTGCAGGATGTCGTCGAGCTGGCCCTGGCCGACGATCACGTGCATCTCCCGGCCCAGGCCCGAGTCGGACAGCAGTTCCTGCACGTCGAGCAGCCGGCAATGATCGCCGTTGATGGCGTACTCGCTCTGCCCGGACCTGAACATCAGGCGGCTGATCGTGACCTCGGCGTACTCGATCGGCAGGGCACCGTCGCTGTTATCGATGGTGAGCGTCACCTCGGCGCGGCCCAGCGGCGGGCGCGAGGTGGTGCCCGCGAAGACGACATCTTCCATCTTGCCGCCGCGCAGCGACTTGGCCCCCTGCTCGCCCATCACCCAGGACAGCGCGTCGACGATGTTGGACTTGCCGGATCCGTTCGGCCCCACCACGCAGGTGATGCCGGGCTCGAGGCGGAGCGGGGTCGCGGAGGCGAACGACTTGAAGCCGCGCAAGGTGAGGCTCTTCAGGTACACGTGCGCCCCCTCCTCCCTGCTCGCAAACACGGGGCTGGCAAACACGCGGCTCCAGGCACCTTACCGTCCCGCGGCGCACGGCACGGGGAACTGCAGGCGGAATCGCGCGTCGTCGGGCCGGACTGGATCGCGCGTGGTCGAGCCGGAGCCCGTCGGCCGGGCGCCGGAGATCGGAGCGGGCATGCCAAAACCGCCGCAGGCCCGAATAGGACGCTCGGCGTCAATACTCCGCCTTTGATGCCCGTGTGACTACTGACATATAACGGGCAGATATATAACGAAGCGGATACAAAACGAAGAGGGGCGCCACTATGGCGCCCCTGATTCGTTCTTGCCGTTTGCCTCGCCGCCAACGCTCGTTAGACGAACGCGTGCTCGCGTTCCCGAACCAGCATGTCCTCGTGAGCAGCCTCAACCGAAAGCGAGTTATTCTCTTCCTGAAGCCGTACAAGCTCGGCTTCCAGGTCGCGTACTCGCTGCTGGAGGCGGCGCATCTCGGAAACGATGCGGGGATCGGGACCGCCGACGTGGCCAAATAGAGCCTTCGCCATTGTAAAAGGTCCTCCACGCTGAGTGACCAGAGTGGGCACTTTACCTAACACGCGCGAGATGACGCGCGCGCAACCAACGACAGCTAGTTTCTCACCTCGGCGTTTGCTGGTCAAGTTGAGTGCTCCCACAGGTCTATCTGGGTCGATCTCAGGCCCTCCTGGGCCATGCGACCCCGGATGCCTGACACACAGCTTATCTTCCTTCTCTTCCCGAACAAACCGTTTCAGACCATTAAATCGAGCAACCCCGGCTGACCAGGGCTCCTACCGGGCCGGCGGGGCCGGAGTTACCACCCGGGCCGGCCGGGCCGGAGTTACCACCGGGCCCGGCGGGGCCGGGGCTGGCAGCGCGGGCAGGTGTAGGCGGACCGGTTCATAAACTTCTCGCGCCGGACGGGCGTGCCGCACCGCGGGCAACCGAAGCCTTCCCGCCCGTAGACCGCGAGCGAGCGCTCGAAGTACCCGCTCTGCCCGTTGACGTCGACGTACAGCTCATCGAACGAGGTCCCGCCGGCGGCCAGGGCCTCGGCGAGCACCTCGCGGACCGCGGCCAGCAGCCGGCTGACCTCCGGGCCGTTCAGGGTCTCGGTCGGCCTGGCCCAGTGCAGCCGGGCCCGCCAAAGCGCCTCGTCGGCGTAGATGTTTCCGATGCCGCTGACCAGCGACTGATCGAGCAGCGCGCGCTTGACCCCGGTACGGCGCGCGCGCAGCCGCCGGGCCAGCGCGGCCGGGTCGAAGGCCGGGTCGAACGGATCGGGTGCGATGTGCGCGATCGGCGCGGGAAGTTCGGCGCCATCGCGCACCACGCACATGTGCCCGAACGTCCGCTGATCGGTGAACCGCAAGTCAGGACCGGAGTCCTTGAAGGTGAACCAGATCCTGACGTGAGGTGAGACCGGCCGGTCAGGCTCGCCCACGAGCAGTTGCCCGCTCATGCCCAGGTGGGCCAGCAGCGCGTCCTCGCCCACCGATAGCCACAGGTACTTGCCCCGGCGCCTGGCGCTTTCCATGGTGCGCCCGGTCAGGGCGGTCTCGAATTCTCCTGCGCCGGCCAGCTGCCTGCGGACCGCACGCGGATGAAGGACATGGACGTCGGCGATGGGACGGCCCACGACGTGGAGCTCAAGGCCGCGCCGGACGGTCTCGACCTCGGGCAGTTCAGGCACGGCCTAGCGCTCCGGGGGCTCCGGCAGGCCCGGGGACTCCGGCGGCACCGGGGACTCTGGCGGCACCGGCCGCAGGTCGCCGTTCGCGGCCGCCCGGTCGGCCTCCGCGGCCACGGGCACGCCGGCCACCTCGGCGGTGATCGCGTTCCAGGCCGCCTCGGCCGCCTGCTGCTCGGCTGCCTTCTTCGAGCGTCCGTGACCGGAGCCGAGGGCCCGGCCGCCGACCTTGACTACGGCGTGAAAGGACTTCTGGTGGTCCGGGCCGCTCTCTTCGACCAGATACTCGGGGACTCCGAGCATGTGGCCGGCGGTGAGTTCCTGCAACGACGTCTTCCAGTCAAGCCCGGCCCCCAGCCGGGCCGCCCTGGCGATGACCGGATCAAAGAGCCGGTGCACCAGTGCGCTGGCCTCTTCCAGGCCGCAGTCGATGTACACCGCGCCGATGACCGCCTCGAGGGTGTCGGCGAGTATCGAGGACTTGTTCCGGCCGCCGGTCACCTGCTCGCCCCGGCCGAGCTTGACGTAGGAACCCAGGTCGAGCTCGCGCGCTACCTCGGCGAGCGCGCCCATCTGGACCACCGCGGCGCGGAGCTTGGCGAGCTGTCCCTCGGGGAGGTTCGGGTAGCCGCGGAACAGCGTGTCGGTCACGACCAGGCCGAGCACCGAGTCACCGAGGAATTCCAGCCGCTCGTTGGTGGGCGGGTTGGCGTTCTCGTACGCGTACGAGCGGTGCGTAAGCGCACGCTCAAGCGACGCGGGCATGATCGGCACGCCGAGGACGTGCCGGAGTTCAGCGGGTCCTTTTCCGGCGTTCACACCGCCATCCCATGACCGGCTCACGACGCCCACCGCGTCCTCCTCCTAGCATTCGCTGATCATGCCCGGACACGAGTGATATTTAACCCTTCGCATGCCGCCGATCACAGCTTCCTCAGGATGGGGTAAGGACCTGGCGGCGCCGGTAGGTACCGCACGTCGGGCAGGCCACGTGCGGCAGCTTGGGCGAGTGGCACTGCGGGCAGCTCACCAGCGTGGGCGCCGTGGTCTTCCATTGCGAACGTCGTGATCGGGTGTTGCTGCGGGACATTCTCCGCTTGGGAACCGCCACGTCAGCCCTCCTGTAGGTCGATGGCGCGGGCGCGCCGGTCCGGTTGTCTGGTGGCCTGGTCTTGTTTTGCGGCCTGGTCTTGGGTGGCCTGGTCGTCGAACCGCTTCAGTCCGGCCCATCTCGGGTCGGTGGCGTCTTCGTGCCCGTGATCCGGGCCCGCGTCGGCCAGCGGCACGCCGCACTCGGCGCACAGCCCGGGACAGTCCTCCCGGCACAGCGGTGACATCGGCAGCGTGAGCACCACCGCGTCACGGAGGGCCGGCTCCAGGTCGAGCAGGTCACCGTCGAGATAGCGCTCCTCATCGTCGCGCTCCTCGTCCTCGTCATGCCGGTCATACTTGTCCCGCTTGTCGTACTTATCCCGCTTGTCGCGGGAGCCGGAGACCTCGCGAGATCCGCGTGGCCGCCCGTCGGAGTACAGGTAAAGCTCCTGGAAGCTCACCGTCACCGTCGAGGTCAGCGGGGCCAGGCACCGGGCGCACTCACCCGCGAGCGGCGCGGTCGCGGTCCCGGTGGCCAGAACGCCCTCGGTGACCGCCTCGAACCTGACGTCCATGGACACCTCAGCGCCGACGGGCACGCTGACCAGCTCAAGGCGCAGGTCGGCGGGAGCCGGCACGGTCCGCGACCGGGACAGCGCGGAACCCGCCTGACGACCGAGTTCGCGCATGTCAAAGACAAGCGCGCCCCTGGGTGCGTTCGTGCGTGTGTTGGGCATGACAATTTACTCGTTTATGACTTGGTGGAACCGAGCGCTCAGCCTACCGGCGCAGCGCGGTAATCCCAACTTGGCGGTCGCCGCCGGTATTCCGGCCGGCCCCCACGCGGGTGTTTCGCGTCGGCGTTACTCCTCGGCCAGGCGCTGGCGCAACCGGGAAAGGACGAGCTCAGGAACCAGCCCGCTGACGTCTCCACCGTACCTGGCGATCTCCTTCACCAGGCTCGACCGCAGGAACGAGTACAGCGGATTGGTGGTCATGAACAGCGTCTCGACCTTCGCCATCCGGTAGTTCATCTGCGCCATCTGCATCTCGTACTCGAAGTCGCTGACGGCACGCAGCCCCTTGATCACGGCGGTGATCCCGTTGGTAGCGCAGAAGTCCACCAGGAGGCCGTGGAAGCGGTCGATCCTGACGTTGCCGTAGTGGCTGGTGACCTGGCCCAGCATCTCGACGCGCTCGTCGACCGTGAACAGGCTGTGCTTGGTCACGTTGATCAGTACCGCGACGATCACCTCGTCGTAAAGCCCGGCGGCGCGGCCGATGATGTCGAGGTGACCATTAGTGACAGGATCGAAAGAACCCGGACAGACTACGCGTTGCACGCGGTCCCAACCCCTCTGCTGTGCTGTGAGTACCTGAATGGGTAAAGGCCGGTCACCACGCTTGGGTCCCGGGTCTTTCGGGAGCGAGGCCGTACCAGAAGGTTGCTTCCCCGTACTTGCGCGCCCGGTCGGGCGCGAAGCCGTCGGGCCATCGCACCGGCCCGGATCGGGTGGCGCGTTCCACTATGACCAGCGCGTCGCGCGCCAGCCAGCCCTCGTCCCCGAGCAGCGAAAGCAGCCGGGATATCTCGGCGTCGGCCATCGCGTACGGAGGGTCGGCGAACGCGACGTCGTACCGGCCGCCTCCGGGCGGCTCATGGGCGAGCACCCGTTCCACCCGGTCGGCGATCAACGTGGCGCCGGGCAAGCCGAGGGCCTCGATGTTCTGCCTGATGACGGCGGTCGCCCGGGCTCCGGATTCGACCAGCAGCACGTGCTCCGCGCCGCGCGACAGCGCCTCCAGGCCCACCGCGCCTGACCCGGCGTACAGGTCGAGCACCCAGGTTCCGGTTAGCGGTCCCACGATCGAGGCGACGGTGGCGAACAGGCCTTCCCTGGCGCGATCGCTCGTCGGGCGGGTTGCCCGCCCGTCCGGGACGGCCAGCCGACGCCCCCCTGCCTCACCGGCGATAACGCGTGCCACCCCTTAAGTGTGCACGCCGAACGCGGTCCCGCCAGAGGAGATGTTGTGTTCTTGATCACCAGCGAAGGGTTTTAGGTCTTGTCGAGGTATTCGGCTTGGGGGCCTAGGAGCTCTTCGATCGCCTCGCGCAGCGCCGGGTGGCTGGCCAGCTGGGGGTCGGCGCTGACCACGGCGCTGGCTTCTTCCCTGGCCCGCCCGATCAGGTCCTCGTCGGCGAGCAGCTGGAGCAGCTTCAGGCTGGACCGGCGGCCGGCCTGCGCGGCGCCGAGGACGTCGCCTTCCCGGCGCTGCTCCAGGTCGAGCCGGGACAGCTTGAACCCGTCCAGGGTGGCGGCGACGGCCTCGAGCCGCTCCCGCGCCGGGCTGGCCGGCGGCGCCTCGCTCACCAGCAGGCACAGTCCCGCCGCGGCTCCGCGGCCGACCCGGCCGCGGAGCTGGTGCAGCTGGGACACGCCGAACCGCTCGGCGTCCATGACCACCATCACGGTGGCGTTCGGCACGTCGACGCCGACCTCGATGACCGTGGTCGCGACCAGGACGTCGATCTCCCCCGCCGAAAACGCCCGCATGACCTGGTCTTTCTCCTCCGGGTGCAGCCGGCCGTGCAGGATGCCGAGCCGCAGTCCGGCCAGCGGGCCCGCGGCCAGCGTGGCGGCCACGTCGAGCACCGCCAGCGGCTGGCGCCGGCCGAGAACCACCCCGCGCGGGATGCCGCCCGTCATATCCACCCCGCCGAAGTCGTCCTCGCCGAAGTCGTCCTCGCCGAGGTCATTAGGCTCGTCGGAATCCGGGCCGTCGCCGATGCGCGGGCACACCACGTACGCCTGCTGCCCCCGGCCGACCTCCTCCCGCACCCGCTCCCAGGCCCGCTCCAGGTACCTCGGCTTGTCGGCCGCGGGCACCACGAACGAGGCGATGGGCGAACGCCCGGCGGGCAGTTCGGTCAGCGTGGAGGTCTCCAGGTCGCCGTAGACGGTCATGGCCACCGTCCGCGGGATCGGCGTCGCCGTCATGACCAGGACGTGCGGCCGGTTGCCGGCCGCCTTGGCGCGCAGCGCGTCCCGCTGCTCCACGCCGAACCGGTGCTGCTCGTCGATGACGACCAGGCCGAGGTCGGCGAACTGGACCTGGTCCTCGAGCAGGGCGTGGGTGCCGATCACGATCCCGGCGTCGCCGGTGAACGCGTCGGCCAGGGCCGAGCGCCGCGCCGCCGCGCCCGCCGACCCGGTGAGCAGTGCGACCCCGGTGGCGTGCTCGGCGCCGCCGAGCTGCCCGAGCTGGGCCAGCGGGCCGAGCATGTCGGTGATCGACCGGTAGTGCTGCTGGGCGAGGACCTCGGTCGGCGCCAGCAGCGCCGCCTGGCCGCCCGCGTCCACCACCTGGAGCATGGCCCTGATCGCGATCACCGTCTTGCCCGAGCCGACCTCGCCCTGCAGCAGCCGGTGCATCGGGTAGGCGCAGGCCAGGTCGACGGCGAGGCTCTGGCCCACCGCGACCTGCCCGGCCGTGAGCGTGAACGGCAGCCTTGCGTCGAACTCGTCCGCGATGCCGCCGTCGAGGTGCGGCCGCGGCATGGCGGGCATGGCGGCGGCCGCCAGCCGCCGCTGCGCCAGCGCCGCCTGCAGCAGGAAGGCCTCATCCCACTTGAGCCTGGCCTTGGCCCGTTTCAGGTCCGCCGGGTCAAGCGGCCGGTGGATGGCGCGGATCGCCTCGGCCCGCCCGGCCAGCGTGTATCGCTCCCTGAGCGCAGCCGGCAGCGGATCCTCTCCGACGTCCAGCGTGTCAAGCACGGTCTTGACCGACTTGGCGACCTTCCAGGAGGGGAACTTGGCACTGGCCGGGTACACCGGTGTCATCTGGGTGGCGAACTCGGCCGCCAGCTCGGGGGTAAGGTCGGCGTTGGGCGCCGCGCCAGGCAGCATCTCGCACTCGGGGTGCACCAGCTGGCGGCGGTTGCGGAAAGTGGAGACCGTGCCCGCGAACATGCCGACCACGTCGGGACGCAGCTCCCGGCGGTACCGGCCGATACCCGAGAAGAACGTCAGGATCAGCTTGGCACGGTCGTCGGTGACGATGACCTCGAGCCGGCTGCGGCGTCCCTTGCCCGGCAGCGCGGGCAGCGGGTGCTCCATCACCGACACGATCCGGGCCAGCACGGTAACGTGGTCGCCTTCACGCAGCGACGACAGGTCGGTCAGCTCACCGCGGGTGTAATAGCGTCGCGGATAGTGTCGGAGCAGATCGCCGACCGCGTGCAGGCCGAAGGCGGCCTCAAGCCCCTTGCCGGTCTTGGGTCCGAGCACCCGGGTCAGCGGCTCGCCAAGCGTGGTCACACCTGGCAGCATAGAAGCACCGGCCGACATTGCGCCGGGGTAGCGAGGGGTCGGCTAGGCGCTTGAGTTCGCGCGGGCGGCGGGGCATCGGGTAAGCTGCGGCGGTGGCCTGATCCGCTTAAAGCGGACGTGGCGTCATCCACAAGACCCGTCACCCTATCAATGGAGCGAACCGTGGCTTCCGTCTGCGACATATGCGGCAAGGGGCCGGGCTTCGGCAATAACGTCTCGCACTCACATCGCCGCACCCGCCGCCGCTGGAACCCGAACATCCAGACCGTGCATGCCATCGTGAGCGGCTCGCCCAAGCGGCTCAAGGTCTGCACCTCCTGCATCAAGGCAGGCAAGGTCACCCGCTAGCGCGGGCAGGCGGGCCTGGGCCGCCCCAGGAGCCGGGGCCGCTCCAGGCGAAGTGATCCCAGCCGGGGGCGTGCGCCCAGGGCTGGGAGTCGACGACGACACCCTGGCCTGGGCGTACCGTGCCTATCACCTTCCACCGGGGTGGCAGCCGCACGCCGGGCGGGAACGTGGCGGCCAGGGAGTGATCCTCGCCGCCGGCGAGCACCCAGTCCAGCGCAGCCTCCTGCGGCGTGAGGTTGGGCGCTGGGGTGGAAGCAGGCTCCGTTCGGCCCGAAGGAACGTGACGGCGGGGAGCGGCTACGGCGCGGGCCGCGGCGATCAGGGGGTCACCGGGGCTGAGGGCGGCGCGAGACAGGTCGATGAGCACGCGGCTGGAATCCGCGATGTGGCCCAGGTCGCCGAGCAGGCCATCGCTGATGTCGATCATCGCCGTGGCGCCGAGGTCGGCCGCCTGCGGACCCGCGTCGTAGGGCGGCGCCGGCCGCCGCTGGGCGGTCACCAGGGGACCCTCGGTGATCCCGGCGGACAACAGGGCGAGGCCGGCCGCGGCGTCCCCCAGCGGTCCCGCCACCGCGACCACGTCGCCGGGCGCCGCGCCTGAACGCAGCACCGGGGCGCGCCCGGCCAGGTCACCGAGACCGGTCACGGCCAGCAGCACGCACGCCCCCCGGGCGGTGTCCCCGCCGATGACGCTGGCCTCGCTGGCCCGTGCGCATTCGGCGGCGAGCCCGGCGGCCAGTTCACGGACCCAGCTGACCGGCAGGTCGGCGGGCGCGGCCAGCGCGACGAGCAGGGCGGACGGCACCGCGCCCATGGCCGCCACGTCGGCCAGGCTCCGGGCCGCGGCCTTGTGCCCGACATCGCGCGCGCTGGAGGTGTCCCGGCGGAAATGCTGGCCCTCGAGCAGGAAATCGGTGGTCGCGACCACCCGGCCGTCCGGGGTCGCCAGCACGGCCGCGTCGTCGCCGATCCCGACCAGCGTCCGCGGCCCGCGCGGCAGCCAGCCCGGCAGCTCCGCGATCAGGCCGAACTCGCCCACCGTAGCCAGCGTCCGCCGGTCATCGCCCGTGATAATGCGCCTCCGAACCCCGTGGCCTGGCTCACTTGGCCGACCGCAACAACGGACATATGTGTTACAGGTCTGGACCTCTACGGTAGCGTGGGCGGTAGGGGGAGCCTGACCACTTATGCCCCCGGGAGGAGACCTCATGGTGGAGGCTTACATCCTCGTCCAGACCGAAGTCGGCAAGGCCGCCGATGTGGCCTCGCACATCGGCAAAATCGGCGGCGTCACGCACGCGGAAGACGTAACGGGTCCCTACGACGTCATCGTGCGCGCCCAGGCGGACAACGTCGACGAGCTGGGGCGGCTGGTGGCCGCGCACATCCAGTCCGTGCCCGGGATCACCAGGACGCTGACCTGCCCCGTGGTGCACATCTGAGCAGTTCGGCCGCGAGCGGGGCGCTACGCGGGCCCACCCCGAGCGCGACCGCACCGCGCAGGTCGTCGGGCGTGTCCACGTCCCGGCGCAGCCCCGGTACGCCGTCCAGGTCAAGCTCGACGACGCCGCCCGCCGCGTGCCGGGACCGCGACGCGAGCCCGAACGCAGGCCGGAACGGCACTCCGGGCGCCGCGGTGTACAGCGTCGTGCCGTCACCGGCCGCGTCGGCCACGAAGGCCCACGGCCACGCTGCGGCCGCCCGTAGCGCCCGGCCGATCTCGTCCGGGCGCAGCGCGGGCAGGTCCGCGGACAGCGCGGCGGTGCCCTCGCCCGGCCAGCGTGCCGCGGCGTGCGCGGCGCCGTACCGCAGCGCCGCGTTGAGGCCGTCGCGCGGCTCATCGGGCACCACCAAGGCGCCGAGTTCCGCCAGCGCGGGGCCCGCGACCTGGTCATCTGTGATGACAATCACACGCGCGGCCTGGTCGCAGCCCAAGACCGCGGCCACCGTGTCACAGGCCAGCGCGAGCGCCAAGTCGCCCCGGCGGGACCCGGCCAGCGCGGCCAGCCGGGACTTGGCCTGCGCGAGTACCTTGACGGGAATCAGCACTGACCAGGTGAAGCGGGCATTATCGGTCATGTAGTTGATCCTGCCTCGACACCAGACCGGAAGAACCAGGAGACTGGCTCCATGAGCACGCGAAACGGCACCGGCCAGCCTACGTCGCGCGACTACAGCTACTCGCGGGCCTGGCGGCAGTTCTCGCGGCTCGTCTTGCACCCCGGGATCCGGCTGCTGATCAGGTGCCGGTGGGCGGGCCAGCAGAACATCCCGAAGACCGGCGGCATCATCCTGGCCCCGAACCACATGTCCTACGTCGACTGGGCCACGATCGCGCTGTTCAGTGACGGGTACGCGCACCGGTATCCGGTGTTCATGATCAAGTCGCCGATCTTCGAGGTCAAGGTGATCGGCCCGCTCATGTACAAGTTCGGGCAGCTGCCCGTGTACCGGGGCCGCGGCGACGCCGGGCTGGTGCTGAAGCAGGCCGAGCAGGCGCTGCGGGACGGCGCGGCGGTGATCGTCTACCCGGAGGGCACCGCGACCCGCGACCCGGGCCTGTGGCCGATGGTGGGCAAGACGGGCGCCGCGCGGCTGGCGCTTACCACCGGCGCGCCGGTGATCCCGATCGCGCAATGGGGCGCGCAGCACATCCTCCCCTATGGCACCTCCAAGCCGCACCTGTTCCCGCGCAAGACGGTGCGGATGGTCGCCGGGCCGCCGGTGGACCTGTCCGCCTACGCCGGCCAGCGGCTCGGAGCGAGCACGCTGCGCGCGGCCACGGCCGACATCATGGCCGACATCACCGCTCTGCTGGCCGGGCTCAGGCAGGAGACGCCGCCCGCCGTCCCCTACGACCCCGCCGCCGCGGCTCAGCTTCCTGGCGGCGGAACGGACGGTGGTTCCACCCCATCCTCGCCTTCCTCGCCTTCCTCGCCTTCCTCGCCTTCTGACCCTGGCGTTGCATGAAGGCAGCAGTGCTCGGGGCCGGGTCCTGGGGCACCACGTTCGCTCAGGTGCTCTGCGACGCCGGGACCCG